>Ga0207428_10004265_pt1 | contig 13689 bp, 19 predicted proteins | sample RhiMethybrSRZTD1_FD_187600 | JGI IMG/M metagenome (GOLD analysis project Ga0207428, IMG submission 187600) | Populus rhizosphere microbial communities from Tennessee, USA - Rhizosphere MetaG P. TD hybrid SRZTD1 (SPAdes) (version 3) | ecosystem: Host-associated > Plants > Roots > Rhizosphere >... | reverse complement strand
GCTCGCGAAGATTCCGCGCGAGACCACGAAGACGAAGGACATCACGGGCGGTCTGCCGCGCGTCGTCGAGCTCTTCGAGGCGCGCAAGCCCCGCGAGACGGCGGTCATCTCCGAGATCGACGGCACGGTCCGCCACGGCGGCATCGTCAAGGGGCTGCGGAAGATTCTCGTGGTCCCCGACGAGGGCGCCGAGGCGCGGGAGTACTCGCTGCCGCGCGGCGTGCACGTGAACGTCCAGGAAGGCGACCGCGTCCGCGCGGGCGAGCCGCTCATGGACGGGCCGCGCAACCCGCACGACATCCTCGCGGTCCTCGGTGAGAAGGAGCTGCAGGCGTATCTCGTCAACGAGATCCAGGAGGTCTACCGCCTCCAGGGCGTCGGCATCAACGACAAGCACATCGAGGTCATCGTCCGGCAGATGATGCGGTGGGTGAAGGTCGAGGAGGTGGGCGACACCGAATTCCTCATCGAGGAGCAGGTGGACAAGTTCCGCTTCCAGGAAGAGAACGAGCGCGTGCTCGGCGTCGGCAGCCTGCCGGCGAAGGGGCGGCCGCTGCTCCTCGGCATCACGAAGGCCTCGCTCTCGACCGACTCGTTCATCTCGGCCGCGTCGTTCCAGGAGACGACGCGCGTGCTGACCGAGGCGTCGATCTCCGGCAAGGTGGACTACCTGCGCGGCCTCAAGGAGAACGTGACGATGGGCCGGCTCATCCCGGCGGGCACGGGCTTCGAGTGGTACAAGCACGTGACGATTCCGGCGGACGAGCCGCCGCCACCGCCGCCGCCGTCGCCCGAGGAGCTCGAAGCTCAGCGGGAGATGGACGATCTCTCTGATGCCGACTACATGTTCAGAGACGACGGGGAATAGACTGAAACTTTGAAGTGCGAACTTCGAAGTTCGACGTCAGGACGACGACGGGCGCGCTCGAGATTCTCGAGCGCGCCCGTTGTGTTTGAGCGGGATGATCATATGAATCTGTTTTCATGGCTTCGTCGCCGCCCCAAGCCCACTGACACGTTGGAGTCACCTGGGGGAGTGCGTTGGGTGCCCGCCGCCGAAAACCCGTTCGGCGTCGATGTACTGGACTGTTCAGCCGTGGCTCAATCGATGGTGTCCATGACGTCGAGCGCCGAGATCGCGGCGCGCTTCAGCCAATTGCGCGCGAGCAGCGGCGAACATTGCCGGGGCAGCGAGCCAACCAACGCCGTGACGACCAAGTGCCACCTGCAGTATCCGTCCGCCGCGCATCAGGACGGCCCCATGTTCAAAGCCGAACAGATGGAGGACAAATGGGTTCCGAGGATCCATCGACGGTCGTGGACTTCCTGATCAAGAGTCACATCTACGGCTTGGCCGCTCCTCACCCTCTGCCGGACACGGCTGGGGCAGAAGCGGGCGAGTTGGCCGCATGGTCCTTCGCGCGTTACGGGCGTCGTGGACTGTTCGGAACGACCAGTGATGTCAGGCACCTGGCGGTCGTGAGACATGCGGACGGGCGGTGCCAGCTCAAACTTCTCCAGTGAGGGCCGACAACGTGTCGTCGGCGCAGACCGTGGATCGATTTCGTCGCAGCGACTACTGTATCGGCGTCGAAGACCATTACGCGTGGGCCAATCTGGTGAGCGTCACGACGTCTGCCCACAACGAAATTCTCTTGGATAGGCGACGTGTCGAGTTGCTTGATCAGCGACTGCCGGCTTCCCCCTATCACCATGAAACACTCCACATGCCGGCTTCAGGAGCCGAGGAGCTCGTTCGAGATGTGAAGACCTCGGCCAGCAAGCGCGCCACCTCGGCCCTCTCGTCGCTAATCGGAGAACTCGCACCGGCAACGTGTCGCGGCATCGCGATCCGAGTACCTCCGCTTCCCGACTTGCCTGCTACTGTTGCAGAGGTTCACGCGAATACTTGGATCATGAATCGCGCTGACGGCATGATCTATCATCAAGCTCTTACGCAGGCTGCGGCACAACTCAATCTGAGGATTGTCTATTTCGAAAAGGACAATGTTCTTGAGCTCGCCGCGCAGGTCCGCGGGAAAACCGCTCGTGCTCTTGAGCGTCAATTGAAAGCGTTGGGAACAGCCTTCGGACCGCCCTGGCGCAAAGGTCACGTTGTGGCCTGCGCAGGTGCAATCGTCGCGCACGGATCCGCCGCGCCATTGAAGCTCAAGCCACGGCAAGAGGGCCGCGCTTAGCCCGCGTGCCCGCAACCCCTATCAGGCCACCGTTGGTCAAGTAGACAGATCTTCTCTGTCCGGTGGTGCTCGACGGGCGGACTGAGACCGCCAAGGCCCGTCGACAAGGCTGAGCGGCAGGCCCAGGCGTCGGCAGGAGGCACTCCGTGGCACTCGTGGTTTTTCTGAGAGGCGTCAACGTCGGCGGTCACAGGACGTTCCGGCCCTCTGAGCTCGCTGCACGACTAAAGCATCTCGGCGCCGTCAACATCGGCGCGGCCGGGACCTATGTGATCCGTCAGCGGATCAGCGCCACGCAACTGCGCGCCGAATTCGCACGCAGGCTGCCCTTCGAGACCCGGATCGTCATCTGCCAGGGACGCGAGATCCTCAGGCTGATCGACCGCGACGGCTTCTCCGACCGGCTGGTCCGCCCGGGTGTCGTCCGTTTCGTGAGCGTCCTGTGCCAGCCTCCTCGTTCGGCGCCGTCGTTGCCGATGAGCGTTCCTGCCAGGGGCAGGTGGCTGTTGAAAGTGCTCGCGCGCGACAACCGGTTCGTCCTGGGCCTCTACCGGCGCCACATGAAGGTCATCGGCTACCTCGGCTCGTTGGACCGGCTCTTTGGCGTACAAGTCACCACGCGCAACTGGAATACGATCGTTGCGATCGCCAAAGTGCTGGTGGCCGAAGTGCCCTGATTTACAGTCTCGGGCAGGTGCTCGAGGGCGATTCCGTCGGGGTGTTGAAAGCGGTCTGGAGTTCCAATGGTCGCCGGATCTATTCTTGCGACTGGAACGGCGGCATCCGGTCGTGGGATTCGGGGCGCGGAGGTGAGGCATGACGAAGAACGCTCTCATGGTGGGCTTGGCGTTGGCCATGCTCAGCGTCAGGGGCGCCTCAGTACACGCCCAGAAGACCGACGATGCCTGCGCGCTGCTTCAGGCAGCAGAAATTCAGGTGCTCGCCGGGAGTGGGAAAGTCGGCGCGGGCCAGTCCAGCACCGACCCACTCAGTTCTCGAATGTGCCGATACGAATGGGGAAGCGGTGGCAATGTGCAGGGCGGACGGTCCCTTCTTGATGTGACCGTTACCCCGACGGCGAAGGCCTACCCTGGCACGGACGCGTCAGTCGTGCGACAAGGACTCCTCGCGATCGTGAAAGCCGGCGATCCCAACGCCGGAGTGATCGCCGCCGTCGGCGACGCGGCCATCTACCAATCCAATGCGCCGATCCGAGTGGTGACGACCGCGCTCGTGAAAGGGAACGTGCTCATCGTCACGTTCCAGTCGGCGGACGCACGCGGAAAGAAAGACCAGGTCATCGCATTGCTGAAGGCGGCGGCGGGGCGTCTGTAGACGAGACAAGGAGAAATATGCAGAACGTCGCGAACTCCCGATTCGCCATCAAGGGCTGGGACGAGAAGCCGTATAGCGAGGGCCAGGATCGACCGAAGCTGACCCGGGCCGCCGTCACCAAGACGTTCACCGGCGATATCACGGGTGATGGGCATGTCGAGTACTTGATGATGTACCGCAGCGACGGCTCGGCCACGTTCGTCGGCCTCGAGCGGGTCGTCGGCCAGATAGCAGGGAAAGCCGGCAGCTTTGTGCTTCAGCGCACCGGAGTCTTCGAGAACGGCATCGCGAAGGAGTCCTATTCGGTCATCCCAGGCTCGGGGACGGGAGAGCTTCGGGGCCTGCGGGGCGAGGGCACGTCGGCGGTTGGGCACGGGACTGAGCATCCTCTGACGCTGAACTACGAGCTGGGCGAGCCCGGCGGTGAGTGAAATCTACGATCTCGATCACGTGCAACTGGCGATGCCCGCGGGGCGGGAAGCGGAGGCGCGCGCGTTCTACTCGGTCGTGCTCGGCTTGACCGAGGAACCCAAGCCTGCGAATCTCGCCGGGCGCGGTGGTGTGTGGTTTCGAGGCGGCGATCTTCAGCTCCATCTGGGCGTGGATCCCAATTTCCATGCGGCTGGAAAAGCGCATCCTGCGCTGCTGGTGCGAGGCCTCGCTGAGTTGTCGGCACGTTGCCGGGCGGCCGGGTTTCCCGTCGTGACCGACGAACCTCTCGAAGGATTCGACCGCGTCTACGTACTCGATCCCTTCGGGAATCGAATCGAGCTCCTGGAACGACTGAGGTGAAGGCCGCGGGTTTCGCTTCTCCCGCCGACGCGGCTCGGGCCAGTTTTCCCGAGCGGTTCTGCCGTGTTCTCGAGATTCGAGAACACGACGATGCCGGATATGCCCTGGGCCCGGGATGGTCGCACGTTTGGTTCCGATCCAAGCCGCGGCACGATGACGATGTGGGGCGCTGCCCCACGCGGCGCCGACAGGGTTCGTCTGCTGCTCCATCAACCGAAATCCACGTGATCACCGCGTCTGTGACCTGCCTCGGTGTGCTCTGTGGCTGGCGCAGTACCGGGGCCAATGACAGGAGAGCAGCGACGTGGCTCGCATAGTCAATTCTCGATGCGTTCTCGCCGTGCGGGATCTGGAAGTGTCAACGCGATACTTCAAGGATGTCCTCGGCTTCAGCCAGGATCCGATTGACGCCGCGGGTTGGAGCTTCCTGACTCGTGACACGTTCAGGGTGATGTTGGGAGAATGTCCGGACGAGAAACCAGCAAGTGAACTCGGGAACCATTCGTACATTGCCTACTGGAACATCGAGGGTGTGGATCAGTTCTATCGGGAACTGGCCGCTCGTGGGGCACTCGTCACGTCCGCACCAGCCGACAAGCCCTGGGGACTGCGGGAATTCGGTCTTCGGACGCCGGATGGGCATCGCGTCACCTGCGGCGAGCTGATTCAACAACGCGCCGACCCGTGAAAACATTCGTCGCACGGAGGCCGGACCAGTGGCGCAAATGGCTCGAAGGGCACCACGAGTCCGACTCCGAGGTGTGGCTCGTCTTCCACAAGCGGCACACCGGCGTGCCGTCGATTGCGCACGAAGATGCCCTCGACGAGGCGCTGTGCTTTGGGTGGGTCGACAGTCTGATCAAGCGCCTGGACGACGCACGTTATGCGGTGAAGTTCACACCGCGCAACGCGGACAGCCGCTGGTCGGCGAAGAACCGGCAGCGCTACGCGGCGCTCGCAGCCAGCGGCCGGTTGAAGCCGGGCGGGATCCGCCGGCCGCCGACCGACCGCGGATATAATCCGCCGGCACGTTTTCAAATGCCTGCCACGGTTCCCGCATACATCCAGGCAGCATTGAGAAGGCGACCAAAGGCGTTGCGGTACTTCGAAACGCTGGCGCCGTCGCACCGCCGGCGGTACATCGGCTGGATCGAGACCGCCAAGCGCGAAGAGACGAAGGCCAGACGTCTGAAGGAGGCGATTCGCCTCCTCGCCGCCGGCAAGCCGCTGGGACTGAAGTAGAGGAGCACGATTTGCCGAACGGTGGTTCAAACTGCTGCGCGCGTTGCTGGATCAAGCTCGCTGTCCGATACGTCCTGTCAGGCCTCGTCATCGTGGTTCTCGGCACCGCGTCCGCGCAGGCGCGGGAGGCCACCGCGAGCGTACGCGTACGGCTGCTGGTGCCCCGCGGTCTGGACACGACGCCCGCGACCGTCCAGGTGCGAGCGAGTGACGGTCAGGGGCGCCTTTCGTCGCAGACGCTGACCGGGTCCGGGCTCGTGACGTTCGGCGGATTGCTTGCGGCGATGTATCGCGTGACGGTCGAACTGCCGGGCGCCGCGGCGGGTGCGCTCGAACTGCGTGTGGAGACGGGCGAGATCGTGTCAATTGACGCGACCCTGGTGCCGGTGGGCGGCGGCGTCTCGGTCCTCACCGTCGTCGATCGTTCCCGGAACGGACAGGGCACGGACCTCCGGGCGCCGTACCTCCGCAACCTCCCCGGCAACGACAACGTGTGGGCGCTCATCGAAACGGCCGCTCCGTTTCTCATCTCCGATCGCGTGGATGCCGGCGGACTCGGCGTGGCGCGTTCCGGACTGGTCGGTGTCCGCGGCGCCTCCTGGACGTCGATGTCGCTGGCGTTCGGCGAGATCGACCTACGCAGCCCGGATCGTGGTGGCGCGTTGCTCATCGCGCCGGACCTGAACGCGGTCGAAGCCATATCGATTTCGTCCGGCCTGGCGCCCGTGAACATCCCGACCGGCGGCGCCGCGATCGCGCTCGTGCCGCGGCGACCGGGGGCGATCCGGCGAGGCGCGATCCAGACGAGGTTCGCCGGGCCGCGCATGGTCTCGGTCAATGCCCGGCCGGGCGCGCCGTCGATTTCCCGCCTCGATTCCTACAAGAACGTGGGAGTCGAGTACGGCGGACCGATCGCCGCGCATACCCGGGCCTTCGTCTCTGGCGCCTGGACCACGACGCGGCACGAGGATCGCGATCTGCCCGTGGTGCTCGCCGGCCGCGCGAGCACGCTGTTCACCCACGTCGTTTCGAATCCCACGCCGCTCGACGAGCTGCGCGTGGTCGCGAACGTCCAGGGGCTCAGCCGTCCGTTCGACGGGCGCGCGCAGTTCCGGCAGCGCGACGTCGCCGAAGAGGCCACCTTTACCCAGCTCCAGGCGACGTGGGACCGGCAGAACGTGCGAGGCATGCGGCAGCTGTTCTCGCTCACCTACCAGCGCGGCGCCTTCACGCCGGAGATCGAGGCGCCCGCCGGAGGCACGATCGATCGCGTTACCGACGGACCCATGCCGGCGCCGGCCGCGGCGTCGACGACCGGTCGATGGGAGCTGCGGTTCGAGCTCGATCCCGCGTCGCGCCACGCGCTCGGCACCGACCACAGCCTTCAACTGGGTGCCAGATTCGGCCGCTCGTCCACGACGTCGCGGATCCTGGCGGCGCCGACGGTCGCCGAGCTGGTCTACGGCCTGCCCGCGCGCGTCTGGGTGAATGTCGTGCCCACCTCCGGCTCGACCCGCCACGCCACGGACCTTGCCCTGTACGTGGCGGACCGCGTGGCGCTTGCCGGCAACCTCTCGGTCAGCGCGGGCGTCCGCCTCGATCTCGCCGCGGGATCCGCGGCCGGCGCGACGGAGGGCATTTCCTGGAACACCGTCTCGCCGCGGACGTCGTTTCGATGGGCGCCCAAACACCTCGCGGTGATTGGCGGCTACAGCCGATATCATCCGCGCCTCTCGCTCGACCTGCTGGTCTTCGGCGATCCGGGCGAGCCCTGGGCGCAGGTGCATCGCTGGACGGACGCCAACGGCAATCGTGCGTTCGAGATCAGCGAGCTCGGGACGCTCATCGCGCGCGCTGGCCGGAACGACGAGGTCGCCGCCATCGACGCCGGCCTGCGCTCTCCGTACATCGACGAGTGGGTGCTCGGCGCCGAGCGGCGGCTGGGCAAACGCTCGATGCTACGCGGCACCGCCATTATTCGGCGCGAGCGCGCGCTGCCCGGCTCGCTCAACACCGGCGTGCCGGTGTCCGGCTACCGCGAGCGGACGATTCTCGATGAAGGCGAGAACTGGCATGGCGCCGAAGACGACCGGTTGCTCACCATCTACGACCGGCTTCCCGCCAGTTTCGGACTGGACCGTTTTCTGCTCACCAATCCCGAACGGGTCGACGGCCGGTACAAGGGGATCGAGGTCGAGTGGGCCTACTCGGGCAGCCGGCTGCACATGCTGATCGGCGCCATGGCGTATCACACCGAGATGATGGCCGGGAATCGCGGCTTCCGGGTCGGCGAAAACGATCAGGCGATTCTGGGGGAGCGCTTCGAGACCCCGAACGCCGCGTCCTACCCGATCGGCTCGGTGTTCTTCGATCGCTCCTACGTGCTGAAAACGTCCACGAGCTATGACGCGCCGCACGACCTCCATTTCGGCGTGGTCGGGCGCTACATGGACGGTCAGCCGTTCTCGCGGATCGTGGTCGCGACCGATCTGACGCAGGGCCCTGAGCTGGTATCTGCGTACCGCACGGGTCGTACGCGGTTCACCTTTCTCGCGACGATCGATCTCCGGCTGGAAAAAGGCGTGACGTTCGGCCGCCGCCGCGCGGCGTTCACTCTCGACGTGTTCAACCTGACGAACCGCTCGAACGAAGTCGAGGAGGATGCGATCTCCGGACCGAATTTTCGTCAAACGACCGCGGTCGAACCGCCCCGCACGATGCGCTTCGGCGTCCGCTTCCACTTCTAGCGGTTCGTGGCAACGATTGCGATCGGCGACGTGCACGGCAACCGAGTCGCCCTCGATGACCTCCTGGCTCGCCTTGATGATGAACTGAACGTCGGCGATACGGTCGTCTTCCTGGGCGACTATATCGATCGTGGTCCGGATTCGAAGGGTTGTATCGACAGTATCTTGCGCTACCGGGCCGCAAGCCGGATCACCGTCGTGGCTCTCTGTGGAAACCACGAGGACTGGCTCCTCCGGACCATCGCAGACCCACATCGTCATTCGTGGCTGACCGTGATGCAGGGATTGACGACGGTCGCGAGCTATTCGGCGGCTGCCGCCGCCGCGCTCGGCCGCGCCGCGGAAGACGCTGGACCGCGCCTGGTCCTGGACCGCGTCGCCTTACCCTACGATCTGTTCCTCGACGCGATGCCGCCCGAACACCTCGCGTTCTTCAAGAGCCTGAGGCCCTTTCATCGAACTGCCGAGGGTGTCTGCGTCCATGGCGGTCTCGATCCACGCGTCGGGGCCGTCGAAGCGCAGACTCGCGAGGCGCTGATCTGGGGCACCGCGACGTTTCTCAGCGACTATACCGGTCCCGACATCGTGCTCTACGGACATTGGGACAACGCGCAACTTGACGATACTGGTTGGCCGCGGCCCGCCATCGGACGGGCAAGCATTGGGATCGACACGATCTCGCACGGCGTGCTCACGGCAGTCCGACTGCCGGATCGTCGGGTTTTTCAATCGGACCGATTCACCTGGGAGCCGAGGGCGAGCTAGAACGTCCCTTCTTTCGGTCCGCGCGCGCCCTTGTCGATCTGCCGGATCGCGCCGAGGTGATAGGCGAGATGCGCGATGCTCGCGACCATGCCGGCGAGCTCCACCTCCATGACTTCGCGCTGAGATCCGAGGGCGCTGAGCCAGGCGTGGGCCTCCGCACGAAGCCCACCACGGATCTCGTCCCATCCGGCCTCGTCTACCGCGGAAATCTTCCAGGCGGCATCCCACGTCGCGTCGGCGAACGGATTGCCGCCGTCTTTCGCCCACCGATTCATCAGGGACAGTCCGTAGCGGAGATGTTGCGCGTGCGCGGCAATCGTCGCGCCACCGTTGACCGAGCGGGACGCATCAGCGGCGGAGATCTTGTCCAACGACCGCAGCAGTCCCACGTCCCCGGAATTGAGGACGAACGCGCCGCCCGGCTTGTCCGCGCCGTCGATCAACTCGGAGAAGAGGCGAGTCAGGACGGGACCAATCTCTCGGGTGTCTGACATCTTGGTGTGATTGTACAATCGCAGCGTCAATGGCGACAGTCACCCTGGCGCTCGCGTTGTTGTTCGGCGCCAGCCAGACGTCATTGGATCAGCGCGAACGCGAAGCCATCGACCGCGCCAGGAACGCCGTGATGCCGGGCTTTCGTGCCCGAACAGCCAAATGCCGGGTGCTCATCGTCTAAGGCCGTGACAGGAGGCTCAATGAAGACGGTGACGCTGGCGATCGCGCTGACAATTCTTTCGATGGGTCAATCCGGGGCGGCCTCTTTCGCCGGGTCGTGGACGGCGCAGTTCCAGGGCCGGACGTTCGTTCGGCTGGAATTGAAAGCGACGAATGGCGCGATCACCGGCGGCATCAGCCTCGGCGACCTCGAAGTCGACGACAAGGGCGCCCCCCGGCACGTCGGCGACCCACCGCGCGACCTGACGCCGATCGTCGATGTCAGACAGCGCGGCTCGACACTGATGTTTGCCCTGAAGGACGGCACGGACACTGATCGGTTCGAGCTGCGACTGCTCGAGGGCGGACGCGCCGAGCTGCAGTTCCTTCTGGACGACGCGACCCGCAAGGAGATCGCGGCGAGCGGCGTTGCGGTCCCGAAGCCGATTCCGCTGACGAGACAGTAGCCGGGCGGCGTTGCCGATCCATCGTAGGATCCAGGGCATAGCGAGGCCTGCCCATGGAGATGGTTCCGTATCTGAGTTTCAAAGGCGACTGCGAGGCTGCGTTCAAGTTCTATGAGCAGTGTCTCGGCGCCGAGCCCGGTGGCACTTTCCGCTACGGCGGATCGCCCATGGCAGACGACGCCCCGGCGGGCTGGGCGGACAAGGTGATGCACGCCAGCCTGAAGCTGGGCAGCCAGGTGCTGATGGGAGCCGACGTCGCGCCGGATGCGTACGAGCCACCCAAAGGAATCTCGCTCTCGCTTCAGATCAAGAACACGCCTGACGCCGAACGCATCTTTCGCGACCTCGCCGAGGGCGGCAAGGTCCTGTTCCCGCTCGAGAAGACGTTCTGGGCGGCGCGTTTCGGCATGGTCGTCGATCGCTTCGGTATCCCGTGGATGATCAACTGCGAGGAGACCGGAGCGGTGTCCTCGAGCTGATTCGAATGGCGACACGGCGGCCGCAGGCGAAGCGTGCGCGACGAGCGAAGGTGGAGACCGGGCGCATCAGCCTGTTCAGGCCGCACCCCTGGCACGGTCTGGAGGTCGGCCCCGACCCTCCCGAAGTCCTCAACGCGTACATCGAAATCACGCCGTTCGACCTGATGAAGTACGAGGTGGACAAGGTCTCCGGATATTTGCGCGTCGATCGCCCACAGCGCTCGTCGGCGCAGCATCCGGCGCTCTACGGCTTCGTGCCGCGGACCTACTGCGGCGATCACGTGCGCCGCCTCGCGGCCGGCGCCAAACGCGGCGACGGCGATCCGCTCGATATCTGCGTCCTCAGCGAGCGCGCGATCGCCCGCAGCGAGATCATCGTGCGTGCGCGCGTCATCGGCGGCTTGCAGATGCTCGACAGCGGCGAAGCCGACGACAAGATCATCAGCGTCCTGGACAACGATCACGTCTGGGGCCGGGCCCGCGATCTGGGCGACGTGCCGCCCGTCATGGTCGAGCGGCTGCGGCACTACTTCGAGACCTACAAGCTCGTGCCGGGCGAGCGCAGCGATGCCCGGATCGCCAAGGTGTACGAACGTGCGCATGCACTCAAGGTGGTGCGCGCGGCCATGGCAGACTATGCCGACACCTTCGGACAGCAGACCGGCTGACGCTCACGGCTTGAAGGCGGCGCCCGCTGGTGCGATCCTGTGGCGCGATGCCGCCCTCCCGATCTTTCTCCGGCTTTCAAGCAGACGGTGGCGTTCCTCTGTGCGTTCCGTGTTGAGGATTGAGAAGTGACGTCCACGGACACCAGGATCTTCTGCAGCTGGTGCGAGCAGCCGATGTCGTCGGTCCAGGCAGTGTGTCCGCACTGTGGCCGGCACGCGCCGCCGGCGAGGCCTCCGCACGATGTGCCGGTGTCGTGTCCGTCGTGCCGGCGGCAGGCGGTGTTCGTGCCGTTCGGGACGGTGAAGGTCGATCATTGCCGGCGTTGCGGTGGCACATGGTTCGACGAGGGTGAGATCGAGGCGCTGCCGGCTGGGCTGTCCGAGGCGGACGCCGCCACGAATGCCCTGGCCACGCTGAGATCGCTCGTGTCTCTGGAGCGGGACTCTGACGTCGTGAAGTACCTCGACTGTCCGGTGTGCGATCGGCAGATGCTTCGCCGAAACTATGAAGACGTCTCCGGGGTGATCCTCAACCGCTGCGTCGGCCACGGCGCCTGGCTGGACCATGTGAACACCATCGCTCTGCTGAAGCTGATTGCGGAAGGACGGCTCCCTGAGGTCCGGGAACGCGCCCAGGCCGCCGCGCGTGCCAGCGCCGAGTGGGATCGGGCGGACCACGACGCCACGTCTCTCGAGCGGCTGTCCACCTGGCCGCAACGGTTTCCCCTTCCGGACGCTTCGACGCGCTTGCTGGTCCGCGTGCTGCTCGGTTTTTTCGACGGTTAGAGACGCGCGCTCAACGGAGGACACATCATGATGGACGACGCTCCGAAACCGACGACGCCGGCAGCGAGTGCCGCGAAAGTGGGCATCGGCTTCGGCAGCGCGCTCGCCATCACGATCTCCTGGAGCGCGAACAAGTCGATTCTCTGGGCGATCATCCACGGGTTTCTGTCGTGGATCTACGTCATCTACTACGCGCTGAAGCATCAATGACCGGCCCCACGTCCACCGATACGGCTTCCGCACCGAACGTCAAACAGGCGGTGCCCTTCTTCATGGTCGCCGACATGGACGCGGCGCTTCGCTTCTATGTGGATGGACTCGGATGCGTGCTGACCACCAAGTGGGTGCCGCACGGCCGCATCGAGTGGTGCTGGCTCGAGCTGGGCGCGGCGGCGCTGATGCTCCAGGAGTACCGCCCGGGCAAGCGTCCCGACGGTCCGCTGGGGCAGGGCGTGTCCGTCTGTTTCACCTGCGCCGACGCGATCGCCATCTATCACGAGCTGGTCGCGCGTGGCGTGGCGGTGAAGCGCCCGTTCGTCGGCAATGGCCTCTGGGTGACGGCGGTCACCGATCCGGACGGTTATCGTCTCGATTTCGAGAGTCCCACGGATACGCTCGAAGGAACCGAATACTGACGCCGCATTGTCCATGTCGTCTGACGCAGGGAGGCTGCTCGTGAAACTCGCCGTGACGTTGCTCGTCGCCGCGCTCGGCACGCTCGCCGGCGCACGGACGCCGGTTCAGGTCCCGGCCTCCGTCACGTATCCCGAGGGCTATCGCACCTGGGCGCACGTCAAGAGCACGCTCATCGGCCCGGCGCACGCGAACTTCGCGGCGAACGGCGGATTTCAGCACATCTACGCGAACGCACAGGCGATGGCCGGCTATCGCACCCGTGAATTTCCCGACGGATCGGCCATCGCCTTTGACTGGCTCGAGATGCGCGACAACAACGGCTCGTTCGTCGAAGGACCGCGACGCCAGCTCGACGTGATGGTGAAGGACGCGAAGGCGTTCGCCTCGACCGGCGGATGGGGTTTCCAGCGATTCGTCAAGGACAGCAAGACCGAGCTCGCGGCGACGCCGACGCCGCAGCAATGTTTCGCTTGCCACGACAAGCTGAAGAAAGACGGGCTGGTGCTGAGTACGTACCGTCAGTGACGGTTGTCCACAGCTTCACGCGCTTCGCGTCCTTCATGGCGCTAGAGAATCGAAGCGCCGGACAGGCCTACTTCACCGTGATCGTGATCTTCTCGGAAATGACCGGCTTCTCGTGCGCGATGTGCATGAAGTCGGCGAACACGAGTTGCAGCGTGTGCGGGCCGGGCGTCAGTGTGATCTCCGCCTCCGTCTGGCCGCCGCCAAAGTGCCTGATGTTGTCGGTGACAGGCAGCGGGACATTCAGGTCGGGAAGCTGCGCGAGATCGACCAGCAAATGATGGTGCCCGGTCTTGTCGAACTGCACCGTCGCGGGCGCGACGCCATACCATTTGCCGCCGAGGCCGGCGGGCAGCCGCTCGCCCATCTGGGCCTGGCGCCGGTCGCCCTCGAGGAGG
>Ga0207428_10004262_pt1 | contig 13694 bp, 7 predicted proteins | sample RhiMethybrSRZTD1_FD_187600 | JGI IMG/M metagenome (GOLD analysis project Ga0207428, IMG submission 187600) | Populus rhizosphere microbial communities from Tennessee, USA - Rhizosphere MetaG P. TD hybrid SRZTD1 (SPAdes) (version 3) | ecosystem: Host-associated > Plants > Roots > Rhizosphere >... | reverse complement strand
AGGCTTTGCTCTCGGTCGCCACCCACGCGTACAGGCTGCCGGCCGGCACCTGGACCTGGCGCACGGTGGTCAGCAAATGATCCTTGCCACCTTCGCGCAGCACCCAGATCACGTTGACTTCGGCAGCGCTGTGCAGCACTTGCTGCTCCTTGCCGTTCTCCACTTCGATGATCACCAGGGCACGCCGATTGGCCGCCAGCCCTTCGAGGCGTCGGGCGATGGCGGGCAGGGCGGTTTCATCGCCGATCAGCAGATAGCTGTCGAAGATGTCCGGTACGATCATCGAACCCCGGGGCCCGCCGATGTGCAGGAACTGCCCGGGTTGGGCCTGTTCGGCCCAGGTCGAGGCAGGGCCGTCGCCGTGGAGCACGAAGTCGATGTCCAGTTCCAGCGTGTCGGGGTCATAGCGGCGCGGGGTGTAGTCGCGCATTTCAGGCAACGGACCGTTGGCTTTACCGGCGCCCAGCACCAGGGTTTCCAGCGCTGCCGCTTGCTCGGCGTTCTGCGGGAACAGCAGCTTGACGTGGTCGTCCGTCCCGAGGCTGATAAAGCCAGCCAGCTCGGGCCCGCCCAGGGTAATCCGGCGCATGCGCGGGGTCAGGTCGACCACCCGCAGCACTTCCAGGCGACGGCGTTTGATCTCGTGCATGACACGGTGAATGATTGGGGTCTGGACTTCAGTCATTCGACTTTCTCCGGGGCAGCTTGAACAGCAGGGCCGTCGACGATGGCCTTGGCGGTGTTGTTGAGCAGGGTGGCGACGCGCTGGATTTCTTCCGGACTCCAGCGGCCATGGTGCAGTTGCAGGGCGTGGCGCAGGTTGTGCACCGCTTCGTGGATTTCCGCCGGGCGATCATGGCCACGCAGCGAGCGTTTGCTGACATCGATGCGCACCCGCACACCTTCAAGGGCGACGGCTTGCTCGGTCAGGGACTGGCGTCCGGCGTCCGTCACGCTATAGCGCTTTTTCCCGCCTTCGGCGTCGCCCTGGATCATTTCGCTTTCTTCCAGAAAGGTCAGGGTCGGATAGATCACGCCGGGGCTGGGGCTGTAGGCGCCGTCGAACATGCCTTCGATCTGGCGGATCAGGTCGTAGCCGTGGCAGGGCTGTTCGGCGATCAACGCCAACAGCAGCAATTTCAGGTCGCCGGGGGCGAACACTCGCGGGCCGCGACCACCGCGTTCGCGACCGGGACGTTTCTCGAAGCCGTCACGGCCATCGCCGTGTTCGCGATGAGGGGAATGATGGTCTCTCATTTTTTGCTTTCTCTCGTCATGTTTAGATACAACTTAAGATATATCTTGTGGTGAGTGCAAAGGCTTCAGACCAACGGTTCCTCCTTTTCTGGCGAGGAAGTCAATCCGAAGAGGGCAAAAACCTGGTCGGTTTCAATTTCAATCAGCTGTTAATTCTGAGTAATTAGTGTTAACTCTCTAATGTGATGATATGGGCCTTTAGTTGTGGGGGGCTGTAGTACCAGTACTACAGAAGTTGCATGCCGGTAGACGTGTCGTGAACAGTGTGAATTGCATGTTTTGTAGTCCGCCTCTTACAGCTATTCTTTGATTATTTTATTAATTCAGGTTTTTTCACACTAGCGCTGTGGCGACATGGCTACAACTTCGTCAGAGCTTTCCTGCTTACATTCATTGGGAATTACTTGAATATCTGCCGGCGTTGAAAGTTCAGGAAAGAAACACCCTGCGGCTATGCAGTCGAGATCAGGGGGCAAGGACTTCAATGAGCCAATCCTTAGATAAGAAGACAGGTATTAAATGATGTTCAAGAAAATCGCGATGACTGCTCCACTGGCCATTCTGGCGTTGAGCTCCTCCATGGCTTTTGCCGCCGGGGAAGCGCGACACTCCATCAGTCTGGTTGCCACCGTGCCGGAAAACGGTTTCTACGTGACGCCTGTCGATCCGGACCTGGTCAACAAGGATCAGGACATGAGCCCGCGTATTGGCTCCGACACCCTGACGCCTGTTACCGGCTTTTTCGATGTGCGTAACAACAACGGCTCGATACACGCCAGCGTAGAAGGCACGCCGCGTCTGTACGGCGGTGCGAACATTATCCCCCTGGTCGTTGCATTCAATGGCTATACGCTCACCAATACACCGCAGATGGTCGTGGGTGAGTCAGAGTCCGACGTGAACTATCGCGCACCGATCAGCATCAGCGCGGTGGGTAGCAACCATCCTGCGGGCGACTACACCGGCTCCGTCGCTATCGTTTATGACGCCGTTCCTCCTGTTGCACTCTAAGCGTCACGCAAGACCCTGAAACGCTTACTTGTCCAAGTAACGCAACCGGTCGGTCAATACGTGTGTTGGCCGGCCGGGCTTTAATCTATTGGTAATTAGAGTACGTGTTCATGTTCCCGATGACGCCCATCGCGGCTGCGCTTGCGTTGCTGCTGTGTAGTAGTGCATTTGCAGCGCCCGCGACTGTTGCTAATACACCGAGAAGTTTGTTGTCCCAGGCCAAAGGTTTGCCAGCGGACTTCGAGGAGCACTTCTTTGATGTTCCATTAGCGGTTCGGGTTGAACTTGATCAGCAGCCACTTGGCGAGGCCATGATCATATTGTCTCGCGATGATCGCATTACTTTGCTTGAATTCACCGACACCAGTGACAGTAACATTGGTGCCGTCGAACGTGACACTTGGGCAACTTACCTGAAGTCGGGCGTGGCCCTTGGCCCCTGCACAGGTACGTGTCCGGAACAAATGCAGGCGATCCACTACAACCTGCAAAATTCCCTGGTGTCCATCGGTACCGAGAATGCCGAACGCGACACTGAAGCCAAGCGCTACTACGACCAGCCCGAGGGCGGCAGCAGTGGCCTGATGGTACGCAATCAGCTCAATCTCAATGGTGGCCAGGATCAGGACCTGGGTGGTCGTTTTGGCCTGGAGGCCAGTGGCAGCCTGGGCAACTGGACCCAGACGTTCAACACGCAACTGGCGCGTCTGGGTGGGCCGGATGACAAGCTTTATTACGCCATCCACGAACTCCACACTCAACGTGAATTGCAAGGCAGCTTTTTCCGCCTGGGTTTCTTCACCCCCAATTCCGAAGGCTTGACCCGTCAGCCGCGTACCTTCGGCACCAGCCCCGATACCGCGGTGGGTCTGATGTTCGGCAGTTCCGACAGCCTGGCCATCGACAGCCCCAAACCGAGCGTCTATCCGATTTATGTCACCGCCAACCGCCAGGCTTCAGTGGAGATTTTTCGCGATGGTCTGCTGATCAACACTCAATCGGTGCCGGCCGGATTACAGACCCTCGACACCCGACCATTGCCCGGTGGTATCTACGAAGTGGAAGTGCGCCTGATCGAGGACGGTCAGATCACCTCCACGACCCAGGAGCTGGTGTACAAGCCGAACAACTGGCGCAACTTCGATGAGCGCTGGCGCTACAACCTGTTTGCCGGAGAGGAGCGCAAACTCTTCAGCAACTGGGATCAACAGGCCAGCGGCGATGCAACGGCGGGCGCGTCGATCAACTACCTGCTGCACCCCAGGGCCATTCTCGGACTGTCGCTGCGTCAAGTACGCGAGAAGCTGCAATACGGTAGCTCCATCGACTGGACCCTGGCCAACAGCACCAGCCTGTACGCCAACGTGTATCAGACTGAAGATCACGGCACGGGTGTCGATCTGCAAGGCCTGTACAATTTTGGCTCCGGCAGCCTGGTAGTCAGTCACAACCGCAGCTGGCTCGACACCACACACACCTACGACACCCTGCCCGATGGCACCCGGGTGCGGCAAAAAAATGTGTTCACCGGTCAGACCAGCAATTCATCCCTGGCGCTGAACCACCGCATCAGTCGCAAAAGCTCGGTCAATGCGCGGGTATCCCACAGCGAAGGCAATGTCGAAGGCGTTGGCGTGGACCTGGGTTGGACGCAACGCGGTGAACTGTTTGGCAGTGACGCGCAATGGCGTTTGTCGCTGTTCGATCGCCCGGGTAGCTTCAGCAGCGGCGATGATCGCAATCGCGGGGTCGACCTGAGCGTCAACCTTGCGCTGGGTGCACCGGGCCAACAAATATCCGGCAGCCTCGGTTCGCGCACGGCCCGTGACGGCAGCCGTGACACCAACGCTTCGCTGGGTTACCGCAAGGATTTGCAGGACCACGTGCTGCAGAGCGTCTCGGTCACTGCACTCACTGACACCTATGGCGTCGGCTTGTCGAGCCTGGCGAACTTCAGTACAGACTCGGTCAGGGGCGACGGGTTTGTTCAGCGCTCCTCTTTCAACGGCAACTTCACCGGTGGCCTGAACCTGGACAGCACGGTTGCCATCGGCGGCCAACAAATAGTGATGACCAGCCAGCCTCAGGGGCGCGGTGCCGGAATGATCGTCGACGTCGAGTCCGACATCGACGGGATTGCCCTGCGCGCCGATGACTTGAGCGGCGGCAGCGCCGCCTTGCGACCAGGGCGTAATTTCATCCCCATCACCGCTTACAAGAACAGTTCGGTGAGCTTCGACTTCGAAGGCAACCACGTCCCGGCGGCGACCATCGAACCGGCGCGCACCCGTTATCACCTGAACAAGGGCGGGGTGGAGTACCGCAAGGTACGGGTGATGAAAACCCTGACCGTGCTCGGTCGCCTGCTCGACCCTCAAGGTCGGCCGCTCAAGGGGCATCACGTGATCAACCACGCCAGCCGTGGCGTGAGCGAAGTGGACGGCTTCTTCTCCATGGAAATGAACGCGGGCTCGCCGACCCTGGAAGTGCGTTACGCCGATCAGTTGCTGTGCCAGTTCCGACTCGATACCGGCAAGTACCGCAGTGAAAACGACGTGCTGATGATCGGTGATTTGCGTTGCAGCCCCGATACGTTGGCTGACGTTACCTTCAGCCGAAACAAAGCGGGTTGAATCCTGTTCTTTCATAGAGTGGCAATCATGATTTTTTCGACTTATTTGCCTGGATTGATACTTCGTGGCCGATGGCTTGGACTCGTGGGGGCGATCGCAGCATCGTCAGCCGGTGCCGTCACCCAGGAAATCAGGGCGTTGTTCACCCCCGACCCCAGCAACCCTCAAAGCAACAAGTTCATCAATAAAACCCCGGTTAGCGGCTATTGCGCCGACTACCCCGACCAATGCGCGGCCAACAATACGTTCAGTATTCGCGTCCCCATGCAATTCGCATCCACCAAGCCGATTCAACCCGGTGCGGCCCAGCGCCAGGGTGCGATGTTCAAAGTGCCGACGCAATGGCGGGCATTGACGGTGACGAATGCCGATACAGGGGAAACAGAGCAAGTAGAGGTGCGTATTGCGGGTATCGGGCTCGATTACATATTGAGCGACACCGCCGCGAATCTGACGGGAGCTTCGAATGCCGGCGATGGCCACAGGAGTTTGTGGAATGGCAGCAGTTGGGTAAATGCGGCACCACCATGCACCTACAGCGGTGTCGGTGCTTACGGCAACAGTAGCTATCGTTTTTTCTGGAAAACCCCGGTCGAAGGGGTTTGTGCCAAAGTAGCCCGGTTCCTGATTCCAGCAATGTCCTACGACACCCTGGATTTTTCCTACGAACTTCGAACGCCCAACCCGCTGGGCATGTCGTCAGGTTTATACACCGGCAGTTTGAATTATCGCATCGGCCCTTATGGTGATTTCGACATGGGCGATGTCATGGTGCCGGACGATTCCAGCCTGGCGCTGAATTTCGTCCTCGACGTGCAACACACTCTCAAAGTCGATATCCCTCCCGGCGGTAACAAGGTCGAACTGGTGCCGGAAGGTGGCTGGCAAAGCTGGCTACAAAGCGGGCGCAGACCGGTGAGGGTGTTCCGCGACCAGACCTTCAATATTTCGGCATCATCGCGATTCAAGATGCAGGTGCAGTGTGAGACCTATCTTTCCCAGTACTGCGTGATTCGCGACCCGGTTTCACCACGACGAGCCATTGAGATGGACATCAGTGTCAGCTTGCCCAATGGCTTGACTGATCTTTCCGGACAACCGGTCAGGCGCAGTCCCATCCATACGCAATTGTCGCCAACCTTCCAGCCTGCGATCTACGTGGATCGGGCTCCCGGCGTGTTGCACTTCGAAATCGGGCCCTCATGGGTGTGGTACATGCTGCAACCCGGAGGGGGGCTCAATTACGTCGGAAATGTCACAGTGATCTGGGATTCGGAAATCTGATGGGCTGTTTATCGAGTTATCGAGCCAGCTTTGTATTTAATGTCATGAGGTACAAGGTTATGAAGCGTCTGTTTGCGCTGGTAAGTCTGGGCGGGTTTTCCCTGGCCGTTCAGGCGGCGCCCAACATCAATGTCGGGACGGTTTACGACTATCTGGATGGCGATAAAAGTACCTATTTGAAACGGGTGTTCAATGGTGGCGACAGCACGGCTTTCGTCAAGGTCAACATTCTGGAAATCATCTATGACGCCGATGGCACGCCCCGCGAAGTGCCGGTCAAGAGCCAGGCCGATGCCAGCGCCCGCGATGGATTGATGGCCAGCCCCGCGCGGCTGATCGTGCCCGTCAATGGCATGCAGGGTTCGCGACTGTTGTATATGGGCGAGCGTGAAACCGAGCGGTATTTTCGCGTGCGCTTCGTACCCGTGGTGCCGGAAAAGGAGGACGAGTTCGCCGTTTCCGAGGAGGATCGCGACACCTACAAAAAGAACCTGTCGGCGGGGGTCAACGTGATGGCCGGTTTTGGCACGGTGTTCTTCGTGCGGCCGAAGAACACTCGTTACGACAGCGTGATCGATGACGGGCCTGGCACTTACAGCATTCGCAACAACGGCAACACCGTGGTGGTGATCGACGAGTTCAAGAACTGCTCGTTAAAGGTCGAAACAGAATGCGAGCCGACTACCAAGCATCACATTCTCTCGGGCAAGCGTTTCCAGTTCGAGAAAAAGCCCGGTCGTGAGTACCGTTTCAATCTGATCGAGGGGCAAGCCAAAAAGACCCTGCGCGTTGCCAGCCGGTAGCCCCGACCCGTGTTGCTGCGGTTTTCTTTGATGAACAGGTACCAGACATGATCAAGCAATGGGTAGTCGCGGCATCGTTGGGTGTCGCGACGCTGATGAGTTCCCAGGTGTTCGCGGTGCGGGAAGTACACGAGTTCGAAGTGTCGGTGAATATTCCCACCTTGGCGTTTTACGTGATCCCGTCGGAAACGGACTGGATTCATCGCGAGCAGAGATTGCCGTGGAATCCTCATACGTCGACCTTGGGTGGTTTGCACAAGTATTTCGACGTCAAGCACGACACCAGCGCGATTGAAGCGCGGCTGGAGAGCGAGGCTTATATTTCCAACGGCAATGACGGCGGGAACATTTATTTGCGGGTCAGTTTCAACGGTCAGGAGCTGAGCCACGCTCAGCCCCGGCAAGTGGTCTCGGCAGAGGAAGCCATGGCGGGCAGCCGGGTGCGGTTGGACATCGAACCGACGATCCCCACGGGAGGTTATAAACCAGGCAATTACTACGGCAACGTGCTGTTGGTGTTCAGTGCCGTGGCGCCCTGATCCCATTAAAAAACGTGACAGGAAGGGCATCGACCTTTATCGCATGACAGGGAGTCATGATCGAAGATGAAATCAGTGAAAGTTTGCAAAGTCTTCCTCCATGGCGGCGCAGGGTGGGTATTGTTGTGTGCACTGACCGTTGGCTCGGCCATCGGCGCGACCATGGACATCCCGTTTCGCAGCGTGCCGTACGGGTGGAACTCAGCGTCACCCTGCCCGATGGCTTGACCGATCTCACTGGCGTACCGGTCAAGCGCCGTCGTCTGATGACATTGGAGCGACGAAAATCCTGTGGGAGCGTGGCTTGCCCGCGAAGAATGCAGCGCGGTTTTTCAGGTACTACGCGTCATCGTTTTTCGCGGGCAAGCCACGCTCCCACAGGTTCTGCGTCTTAAATTTCCAGGTACAGCATCTGGCAATGGTCGGAACGTTCTGGGCGTTATCAATGACCTGCCATTTTCAATGCCATTCGGGTCAGGCGTCGCGCCAGCTCCTTTTCTTCGTCGAAAAGGTCGTTGATCAATCGGTTGTACACCTCATCGGTCATCTCCTTGCCAGTGAACACAACCGACTCGGAGACAGGAAGCTGCCGGGCCAGTTCTTTGAGTTTTTCCCCGAGCTGGTTTTTGTATTCATCCGTGCGGTGCCGGGAATGAGCCCATTCGTATTGCGTCTGCCGCAAATCCGCCAGTAACCCGGCCTTGACCACCGCGTACAACTCGGTGTTTTCCTCAAATGCTCGCGGGTGGGTCGCGCGCAGGTATTCAGCCCAGAAGCGTTGCTCCAGCATCTGGTTCACCAGTCCGTCACCGTACTCCAGTGACAGCACCGCGCCGTAGGCTTGATCGATCATGCTCTCACTCACGCCGGCAAGCGGCCGGTAAAGCATGCTTCGCGATTGCCAGGGCAGGTCCAGCCGTCGGGTCAGACCGGTCTGGTAGGCCAGATAGACCTCGACTTCATCCGGCGTAAGGCCGCTGGCCATCCGTTCCTGCATGTCCGCCCGGGCAATTTCATTCACATGATCCAGACGCGCCGCACTCCGGGCCAAGGTCACCAGTTGACGTTCGAGCATCTGCGGCGAGGTGCTCAATGACCTGGCTTCCGAGGCCAGCACTTCCAGCCCCATGTTGTTGAACAACTGAGCGCCGGCATCGGCGCAATTAACGGGTGAGCTGGCCATGGTGAAAAGCCTGTTCCTGAGCTCGGGGTCCATGTCGGCGGCATCGATCATTCGCCATACGCGCTTGGCCAGCTCGATTCGAAACTCGCCTCCCGCTCGATAATCAGCAGACAGGGTAAGGCCGCGAATCACCGTGAAGAATCCCGCCGAGTCCGGTTCATCGGCCAGATCACTCCATGCCTCGCTGCGGTATCGGCCAAGGCCAGGAGAGGGGGTCCACCATTCGCGGTCATCAGGGATCGGCCAATAGGCCAGATCGTTGTTGGTGGCAGGCGGATAGTCGTGCCGGGGGCTGAGCCCCACGGACCTCCTGAGGTCTTCGTAGGCCAACCGGTTCATGTCACTGAGCGCTTGCGCGTCAAGCCGGGTGCGCGCGACCACGAAAGCATCGTTCGAGCCCGGGCCTACATCGGGAATACGCGCCAGCGGGTTGTCCTGCAAGTCGAGGAAAAAACCGCGAGGCCGAGGTTTGGCGAACGTGCCTCGGGGCCAGGTGTCGATGCCGGTGCCACGCAGGCTGACGATCATCAGGCCGGGCATGCGTCCGATGTCCGGTAGCGCGCCCAAGGGGTTGTGATCCAGCCTGAGGGTTTTCAGGTAGGTCAGGCGGCTGAGTTGTTCAACGCTTTGCGCTGTCAGGCGGATGTGGTTGTCGTTCAGGCGCAGGGTCGACAAAACGTGCATTGCGCTGATGGCTTCAGGCAGCTCGGTCAGTTCACAGCCTCTGGCGCTTAATTCGTCCAGGTGCGTAAAGTCCTTTAACAGACCGCCCGGTTCGCTGGAGAAACGCGTTTTGTCCAGATTCAATACCGAGACCTTGTCGAGAAAGCGCTTGAGATCGGGCTTCTGCTTCCACCAGGTCTCAAGATTGACACTGCTCAGTTCCATCGATAGATCAAGACGATAACCGCCGTGGGGATGCAGGCTGCGTTCATCGAACACCTGGCTTCGACGTTCGAAACACTCGATCAGCCGTTCGGCGATGTGGCGCCCGCCGCCGTCGCGAAAACCCTGGGGGGCAGGCCCCCAGACGTCGGGTTGCTGATAACGCCACTGATTGAGGGTGACGCGCAGGTCATCGAGTTCATCCTCAAGCGCCGAAAGGGCGGCCAGGGGGTCACCTTGCGCGCTCAACGCTTCAATGAAACCCGTGGCCTCCTCGGCGCTGAAGGTCGGGTAAAGGTCGCGAACCCGCCGGTCCGGCGAGGCGGAACCGTCCTTGCTCAGTCCCCCGCCCTGTAAGAGTAGGGTGGTGATCCGGTCACGCTGCGAGCGAATCGGTAGGTCGGCGAGCGCGGTTCTGCGGACTTCAGGGGTGACGAGGATTTGCTTGAACCAGTGTTTGAGCGCCTTGCCCTGGCCGAGCTGGAAACCCAAGGCGTTGCGCTGATCCTGCGACATTGCACGCAGCAACGACTCATAGAGGCTGCTGGCACCGTAAAGGCGATTGTCCTGGTCGAACACTTCATATTTGTTGCGTACGCCGCTGCTGACGAACGTCCTGACCCGGGTAGCGGATTGCGCGCCAACGCTGCAGCGCAAGCTACCGTGCGGGGAGCCGTCGCGGATGTCGACACGCAGGTCGGTGAATACGTCGCTGTGCAGTCTCAGCGTATTCAGGAGCAGACGCTCGGTGTCCGCGGTTAACCCCGAATGCCCATAAAGGCTCTCGGTTGCCCGGACCGCGCGCACTTCGAAATTCAGTTCACGGGCCTGATTTTTTATACGCAACGGAAGGCGTTTTTCGCTGAGCATCGCGAGGCGTTCCGCACCCGTGACATTGGCCAACAGTGTTTGGCTGATGCTTGAGGGCAGTTCGGGGAACGCGTCTCTGAGTAGCCTCACTTGCGGATCGCGGGTTTTTTCCCGGGCGCGATAAGTCTGTTTGGCCAACCTGTTCATATGGCCTTCAACGTAGTCGGCCAGTTGATTGCGCAAGGCTTGGGCCCGATGCGCCGGTGGCACGTCGGGGCCGAGCATGACGTCGAGTTCGGGCTCCTGCAGAAAAGCCACCACGCGTTCGGGCAACTGTCCGGCCATGACCTCTGTCAGCGTGATGCTGAGGGTGTTCGAGGGTGAGGCGCCGGGATTGCCATAGAGGCGGTCCTGGGCCGAAGCACTGGTTTGATGAAGCACGCGCAGGGCCTTGTCCTCAGGCCAGCCGGGCAGCTCGGTCACGGTTTGTTCGAACCAGGCCGAAGCCGGATCAGGCATCAGCGGCAGACCACTGCGAATCTGTTCTTCCAGCCGGGCGACATCTTCATACGCCTCGAAGCGTTTCAGCGCATCGGCCAGCAGCGGTGGTGGCGCGTCAGACTCGACGTACATCCGCCGCAAGGCATCGTGATCGGTGCCGCTGATGGCGCGGATCTGCTCCAGTTCGCCGTCGCTAAAGCGCTCGACCGAATGCCCGAGCCGGCGCATCAGTTGGTGTTCACTCCAGGCTCTGGGCTGTTCGCCTTCATGCACGAAGGCACCCAGGCCATTGTGCTTTACCTGCGGTCGATAAGCGTCCGGCCGCCGGGGATGAATCACCCGCATCCGGCCGGAGGGTTCTCGCTCGATCTCAAGGAGTTTGCCCTCGTGAGGCAGAATGGATTTGCCTTGATGCCGATGCAGCCCCCAGGCATCAGGTGTCGAATCGGTGGGCAATGACAGGTTGTGCTGTTGGTAGGGCGTGAGATCGGGGTGCCAAAGGCGTTGGCTGCCATCAGGCAATTGCACCGGTTTCATCGCGTCGATGAACGGTGAAGAGAGGGATTTGCCCAGCTCGGCGGCGCTGCCGAAGATACCCAACTGAACCAGGTTTTCGACAATGCCCAAGACATGCCCGGCCGCTTCGGTGGTCTGTCCTTCAGCCCAGTCCACCACGCCTTCGAACACCTCATCCGTCAGTTGATAAGCGGTGTACGCCAGCATCAGCTCACCGAGCACCGGCACGAACGGCGTGACCACGAACAGGGCAGCGTTGAAAATGTCCGAAAGCATCTTCTCCAGGTTGTCCCACCAGGCCCAACGCGCCATGCGGTCGGCATCCTGGGTGGAGATCGCGAGGTCGCGGGCATCGTTGACGATCTTGTTGAGCCGGGTACGGAACAGGTATTGCCAAAGGTCGTCATGGACCGGGTCGGGCGAGCGGTTTTGATCGTCATCGGTGATCGCCTGGACGCTGAAACTCAGGTTGGGATGGTCCACCGGCGTATCCCTCCAGACGGGGCCGCCGGCCTGACGATCTCGTTGCTGCCATTGCACCGTGCTCAAGCGTTGATTGAGATTGGCGAAGAAATACCCTCGCTCCTGGTGGGGCACGAACTGGCTGAAGAACTGTTGATAACTGAACCCGGCCGATGGCTCTCCGTTGGCGGGTTTTTCTTCGCGCAACTGGCGAGTCAGTTCGGCCATGAACTCGGCGGGCGAGGGGTATTCCTTGAGTGGGTGTTGGTTGTCGTGTGGCACATAGGCGATCAGGCGGCCGGGAGAGCCACCCGGTCCAGGATCGGTTGTGATCAGCACAATGCCCGCCAGCACCGTTTCCATCATGGCCAGGTTGTAGTAGCGCACGTGCTTGCCGTCGAGCTTCAAATCCCGTTGGCCGTGGACCAGACCGAGGATGAGTCGATGGGCGTGTGCATCAATGTGTTTATTGAGCAGTGCCAAATGTGCCGCTGCTTTCAACGCGGCTTTTTGGCTGGCAGTGACCGCCGTGCGAACGTTGTTGGCCACCAGGGGGCTGTCGAATCCGAGGGCCTGACGCAATGCGTGCTGGTAGCGGGCCCCGATGTTCAGATCACGGCAGATGGCCTTGAACGTTTGGGCGGTAAGCGCGGCTCCCGTGATGGTGTGGTTGATGTGCAGCGTTTTCATCTGTCCGCGCGGGTCCGGCGCGTCAAGAAAAGCAAAGTCCGAAAAGGTTTCTTCATCCGAAAAGTTGTGCAGGGCCGCGTTCAGCAACGAGACCGTCCTGACCTTGGTGCCACCCTTGAAATCATGCACCCACCATGGGCGGCCGACGGCGGCATAAAGCCGCAGGTAGGTGTTCCTGACGTCAATGTCGCCGTAGTGCTTGCTCAGCGCTTTTTTCAACAGGGGTTCGGCAAACGCATAAACATCCGCCAGGTTCTCAAGCAGGGCGTCCACGGCGTTCTGGGTAGACCAGTGCTCGGATATCGCCTCTCTGAGCTGATGATGAGCGGAACGGGCATGGGGTTTGAACGGAGCGAAGTTGTGTGGGGCAGCCTTTAATGCACGAGCGTTGACAGGGGAAATGTCGGTGATCCAGGCGGGCAACGCCTGAGCGATGCAGGCGTCATTAATGCCGTCCTGGTTTTTGGTGTTGCGGCGTCTTTGATCAATCCTTGATAAATTCGTCATGTGCTAACCGTCAAAAGCTGTAATCAGGCTCTTCAGGTTAGGCAGGTACTGCGGTCGAAAAAAAGCGTAAATACAGGGTTGGATTACCCCGAAAGAAGCTTCGATCCAACGATAAATAAAGAGCGAAAAATACAGGAATACCACCTTTTAACGTGCAGATGTGCCCACTGCGGTCGCGGATTGGGTGACGACCGGCGAACCTGCCCCGGCACCGCACATTGTGTGGGTGCCCGGTTGCAGGTACGGCGTCAGTATCGGCGCCATGCCCTTGAGCACCTGCACCGGTAGCGCCGAGGTGAAGGTGAAGCTTTCCGCCGAGCGTCCCGGTACGAAGGCGGTCAGGGTGCCGAAGTGGTGATCGCCGATATAGAACACGAAGGTCGCCGTGCGGTTGAGCGATTTGGAGCTGAGAATCCGCCCACCGGAGCCGATGGCTTCGATGCGGTTGTCGCCGGTGCCGGTCTTGCCGCCCATGGCCAGTGGCGTACCGTCGGCCAGTTTGAAACTGCCGGCCACGCGTTTGGCGGTACCGGCGTCCACCACTTGCGAGAGGGCTTCGCGCATGGCGGTGGCGACCTCGGATGGCATCACCCGTTTGCCCACATCCGGGTCG
>Ga0207428_10004260_pt1 | contig 13695 bp, 11 predicted proteins | sample RhiMethybrSRZTD1_FD_187600 | JGI IMG/M metagenome (GOLD analysis project Ga0207428, IMG submission 187600) | Populus rhizosphere microbial communities from Tennessee, USA - Rhizosphere MetaG P. TD hybrid SRZTD1 (SPAdes) (version 3) | ecosystem: Host-associated > Plants > Roots > Rhizosphere >... | reverse complement strand
GGATCATGAACGGCGTCGACGCCGTCGTGATCGCAACCGGCAACGACTGGCGCGGCGTCGAGGCAGGCGCGCACGCGTTCGCCGCCGCCGACGGGCGCTACCGCCCGCTGGCGGTCTGGCGGCAAGAGAACAAAAGCGGCGGCGATCTCGTTGGCCAGCTCGAGATGCCGATGGCGGTCGGCACGGTGGGCGGCACGCTGCACGCCCACGCGGGCGCGCGGCTGGCGCAGCGCCTGCTCGGCGTCACCGACGCGAAGCAGCTGGCGATGATCGTCGGCAGCGCGGGGCTGGCGTCGAACCTGGCGGCGCTCCGCGCGCTGGCCAGCGAGGGCATCCAGCGCGGCCACATGGCCCTGCATCGCAAGTCGCAGCCGCTCCCCGTCCTCGAGCCGGAAGTGGCGGCCGTGGAAGGAGGCCGCACGTGATCCGGCAGTTGCTCCGCCAGGGACGGGGAAGTGACCGCGGCGACCAACGCGGCGCCGCGGTGCCACCCCTGACGGCCGTCGACCGCCCGCCGATCCGCTGGCTGGATCCGCCCCCCGGCCCGTGGACCGTCGAGCGCGCCTACGCCTATTGCGAGGAGTTCGCGCGCGCCCACACCGAGAGCTACCCGGTCGCGTCGCGCTTCGTGCCGCCCGAGGTGCGCCCCCACCTGGTCGCGCTGTACGCTTTCGCGCGCAGCGCCGACGACTTCGCCGACGAGCCCGAATACGAGGGGCGCCGGACCGAGGCGCTGGACCGCTGGGAGGAGGCGCTCGGCCGCTGCTGCCACGGCGAGGCGGACCACCCCGTGTTCGTCGCGCTGGCCGACACGATCGAGAAGCGCGATCTCCCAATCCCGCCGCTCGAGGACATGTTGACCGCGTTCCGCATGGACCTGGACGTGAAGCGCTACGCGACGATCGCGGCGCTGCGCGGCTACACGGCGCGCTCCGCCGAGCCGGTCGGGCGCCTGCTGCTGGCGCTGTTCGGCTACCGCGACCCCGAGCTGGTCCGCTACGCCGACGAGATGTCGACCGCGCTGCAGCTGACCAACTTCTGGCAGGACGTGGCGGGCGACGCCGCCCGCGATCGCATCTACATCCCCGCCGACGATCTCCACTTCTTCGGCGTCACGGAAGCGGACGTCAAGGCGCTCAAGCCCGAGAAGGCGCTGCGCGATCTGATCCGCTTCCAGGTCGCGCGCACGCGCGCGCTCTACGAACGGGGCCGCCCGCTGCTCGACAAGCTGCACCGCGACCTGCGCCTGGAGCTGACGCTGATCTGGCTGGTCGGCAACACGATCCTCGACAAGATCGAGGCCGCCGACTACGACGTGTTCACGCACCGGCCGGCGATCCGCCGCCGCGACCAGGCGGTCATCATGGCGCGCGCCGCGAAGGAATGGGCGACGCACCTCGACCTGAAGGCGCTCAAGGCGCTCTGGCCGTAGCCGCAGCGGACGATCAGCCTCCGCTCGAACAGTTCCAGGACGGGTCCGGGTTGGGGACCGGCGTGCAGATCCCGGCGGTGCCCGCCAGAGCGCACGACCTGCACGGGCCCGTGCAGGCGCTCGCGCAGCAGACGCCCTGAGCACAGAAGCCGCTGTTGCATTCGTTGTTGTTCAGGCAGGGCGCCCCGCCACCCGGACGCCGGCACTGACCGTTCAGGCACACGCCGAACGAGCAGTCTGGATCGACCGTGCAAAAGGAGATGCAGCTCTGCGGGCCGCACTTGTAGGGGGCGCAAGAGACCGAAGCTGGCCGCACGCAAGCGCCGGCGGCGTTGCACACGCTCGGGGGCGTGAAGACGTCGCCACTGCACGTCTCCGCCGCGCAGAGTGTGCCGGTGGGGTATCTGCGGCACCCTGCCGCTCCATCGCATCTCCCATCGAACCCGCACGTCACGGGCCCGGTGTCGACGCAGAGACCACGCGGATCCGGCGCGCCCGGCGGCACCGCCGTGCACCGGCCAGCGCTGCCCGCCTGGTTGCAGCTGACGCAGGGACCGGCGCACTGGCCGCTGCAACAGACGCCGTCGACGCAAGGGCCGAACGCGCACTCGGCGCTGGCCACGCAGGGCTGACCCGGCACCTTGCCGCACGCACCGACCGCACCACCGGCCGCGCCGCAGCCTGCCGACGAGCCGGCCATGCCGCCCACGGCGCCCGCACCCGCAGCACCGCCGCCACCGCTCGCCACACCCCCGGTACCACCGCTGGCCACGCCGCCGCTACCGCCGGCGCTCGTCCCGCCCATCCCGCCGCTGGCGCCACCGTTCGCCGTGCCGCCGATGCCGCTGGTACCACCGCTCGCCGCGCCCCCGATCCCGCCGCTGGCCGCGCCGCCGATGCCGCCAGCCGCGGCCCCGACGCCAGCAGCTCCCGCATCGCCCCCGTCCTCGCGTTCGAGCGGATGACGCGAGCACGCCATTGCCACGATGGCCACCAGCACCAGCGAACGCTTCACGTCCCTATCCTCCGCGCCCATGGTGCCAGGTTTTCTCGCGATCAACGAGCAGGGCCAGCCGGCCCACGATGACGATTTCTACCGCTTGCCGCAGAGCTTGAAGCCGGGGTCGGTCGGGCGCGCGTCGCGGACGACCGGCTCCAGCCACGCGTCACCGAGCAGGTCGGACGCCACCACGTAGCAGGCGCCGGGCTGCAGCGCGACGTTCTTGACCGCGAACTTCGCCGGCCCGTCGGCGTTCACCGCCTTGGATGGCGGCTTGTGCGCGCCGGCGCCGCTGGGGTCCGGGTAGCGCGCCTGCACCATGAAATCGTGCGTGCCGGGCAGGAGCTCCGCCCGATTCATCGGCGCGCGGCCATCGACCTTCTTGCCGTCGACCTTCGCGAGCGCGATCGACGGCGCGTCGGCGGGAGGCTCGGGCGCCGACCAGATCACGACCGAGACGTCGGTCAGCTTCTGCTTGCCGTCGTGCAGGTAAACCGTCTGAACACCGCAGCCGGCGGTCGCGATCGCGCAGGCGATCGGCAGGAAATCCAGGCCGCCGAAACCGCCGCGGCGCTTTCGGGGACCTGCTCGGTGCTTCACGGTGCGGAGCGTAATCAAACGCATGTCGTCACTGCAAGGGCCCTTCTGCACGGGGGACTTGACGAGAATTCCCGCCAGGAACTGAATGGATCCCACGAGGAGGCCTGACAATGGTTCGGGGGCTGATCTTCACACGCGCGTGGGCAGTTGCTGTGACGCTGTCGGCCGCCGCCGGCTGCGCCGGGACCAAGCAACAGGCATCGGTCTTCATGGATGGCGGGGCCGGCGCGGCGGGGACGGCCGGCACCACGGGTACGGCCGGTCGCGACGCGGCCATCGATAATGGCGGCGTCGGCGGGATCGGCGGGTTCCCGACCACCGACGGGCGCGTGATCGGCACGGACGCGCTCGGCGACGCGGCCTGCGCGGTCGGGACCCAGGTGGCGCAGAAGGTGCCGCTCGACCTCTACATCATGATGGACAGCTCGGGTTCGATGACCGGGACCGTCGCCGGCAACCAGACGAAGTGGGACGCGGTCCGCAGCGCGCTGACCACGTTCCTCCGGGATCCGAAGTCGGCCGGCCTGGGGGTCGGGATCCAGTACTTCCCGTTGCTCCGTCCGGGCGTCCCGGACGAGTGCGAGACCGACGGCCAGTGCGTGGGTTCCGGGCCGTGCGACATCCTCCGGACGTGCAGCGCGAGCGCCATGATCACCCCCTGCGTCACCAACGGCGACTGCCGGGGCATGGGAATGTGCGTGCGCCTCGGCATCTGCGGCGTCTCGCCCAGCTACTGCTCGCCGGCGGGGCCCGCCTACAGTTGCAGCGCGGCGGCGGGCGACGGCTGCCTCCCCATCGCCGGCTACTGCCTGGGCCGGGACCTGTGCGACGCGGCCGCGTACGCGACGCCCGCCGTCGAGGTGGCCGCGCTGCCGGGCGCGGAGGCGGCGCTCGTCAACTCCCTCAACCTGCACGTGGTCGACGGGCTGACGCCGACCGCCGGCGCGCTGTCGGGCGCGATCCAGCACGCCCAGGCGCTCGCGCGCGCCAACCCGACGCACAAGCTCGCCGTGCTGCTCGCGACCGACGGGCTTCCGAGCGAATGCACCCCCGTCGAGATCGCCGGCGCGAACGGCATCAGCGCGATCGCGGCAGCGGCGTTCCGCGCGACGCCCGCCGTCGCCACCTACGTGATCGGCGTCTTCACGCCCGACGAGCAGGCCGAAGCGCAGACGAACCTCGACGCGCTCGCCGCCGCCGGCGGCACCGGACGCGCGTTCGTCATCAACACCAACCAGAACGTCAGCCAGTCGTTCGTCGACGCGCTGAATGCCGTGCGCAGCTCGGGTCTCGCCTGCCAGTACATGCTCCCGACCGCCATGCAGGACGGCGGGCAGCTCGACTACTTCAGCGTCAACGTGCAGTTCACGCCCGGTACCGGCAGCCCGGTGACCGTGGGCAACGTCAAGGATCGCGCGAGCTGCAGCCCGACCCGGGGCGGCTGGTACTACGACGTCGACCCATCGACCGGGGCGACACCGCGGACGATCTCCATCTGCGACACCTCGTGCGAGCAGCTGAAGGCGGACCCCGTCGGGCGCGTCGACATCCTGCTCGGCTGCACGACGATCTACATCGTCGACTGACTAGCCGATCCCGCGCGGAGCGCGGGATATCGATATTCGCATACCGCGCCTACGGCGCGGAGCGCCTACGGCGCGGCGAAGCCGGGGCAGCCGGCGACGTCGGCGCGGCGCACCAGCAGGCGCGTGCCCTTGAACGGCGTCACCGACGATGCCGCGCCGTCGGGGAACTGGACGGCGACCCACTCCGGGACCGCCGTCGCTGACGTCAGCAGGTGAACGCCGCCGCCGATGCTGCCCACCGTTCGACGCTGCGCGCCCACCTCGGCCACCAGCGGGATCTCGTGCGCGCACGCGTAAACCGCCGACGGGTCGACGGACGCGCCGCCCGACGTCCCCGGCTTGATGCCGCCCGCGTTGAATGCGGCGAACGTCGTCTCGCGCGCCGGCGGCTTGCCGAGCTGCTTCTGCTTCACCCAGCCGACCACCAGCAGGTCGCCGGTGGCGGGCCGCGCGATCCGCGACCATCCCGCCGCGTCCTCGTCGATGACAGTGACCTCGTTCAGGGCCGCCTTGCGGTTCACGACCAGCTTCGCCAGCGGCGGGCCGTTGGGCTGCGCCGCGATCGGCACCGGCGCCGACGACCGCAATCCTGCCGCCTGATCGGACCCGCGCCCGCCGAAGGCGTCGTAGCTGTCGAAGTTGGCGAGGCTGGTCAGGCGCAGATCGGCGCACGCGCGCGACGCGCGCAACGGCCCCTTCACATCGCGAAATTCGGTCCGGGTGTCCTTGGCCAGCTCGACCTCCACGGCGACACGATCGGCCGCGACCTCGCGCCAGCGGAGGCGGCTGTGCGGGCCGGGCACCAGCACCTCCCCGACGACGAACGGGCGGGCCGGATAGAGGGCCAGGCCCGCCGGTGTGGCGAGGCCCTTCAACCGGACGTTCCCCGCCGCCACGGACACACCGGCCGCCGGCGCGTCCCGTCCGATGGGAAGCGTGACCTCGAGGGACCCGAACTGGGCGACGCGCGCGTAGGGGACGCCGGGGGCGAGCTCCAGCGTCACGCCGGCGCCCGATTTCGCGGCGCGCAGCGTGCAGCCCGTGGGTCCGGGCAGCGCGATCGTCTCGGGCAGCGAGGCGACCACCGCACGCGGCGCGGGGGCGGCCCGCGGCGACTGGCCGGCGGCGCGCGGCGCCAGCACCGCCCCCGGCGGGACCGGAGCCCAGCTGACCGCACCCGCGTCCGGCGCTGTGAGCAAGCCCACCGACAGAAATGCCGCCGCCGTCCTGATCAAGTTCATCGCCCTACAGTCGTCATGAAGCGCGGGAGTGGCTCATCGATTGTGTCATTCCCGACGGAGCCGGAGCCGATCCCGGTTCGTGTCAGTACATCCGCGGATCGGGGGCCGTCGTCGCCAGCAGGTTCCGCCCGTTCGACGCGATCACGTCGCGGTACCACCTGCCCGAATCCTTGATCGTCCGCTTCTGCGTCTCGTAGTTCACGTAGACCAGGCCGAAGCGATGCTTGTAGCCCTCGGCCCACTCGAAGTTGTCGAGGATCGACCACTGGAAGTAGCCCTCGATCGGAACGCCCGCCGCGATCGCGGCGGCCATCTCGCGCAGGTAGCGCGCCAGGAAATCGATGCGGTCGGGATCGTGCACCCCACCGTCGGCGGCGACCCAGTCGCGCACCGACAGGCCGTTCTCGGCGATGACGATCGGCAGCTTGTAGCGCTCGTGCAGCCAGGTCGGAATCAGGCGCAGGATCGACGGAACCACCGGCCAGTCGAAGCCGGTCATCGGATAGCCGGGCGGCCACGGGAGCGCCTCGGGCTTGCCGTCCTTGCCGCGGCGGATCGGGCTCTCGGCGCTGTACAGGGTCATGCCGAGGAAGTCGAGCCGCTGCTTGATCGTCTCCATGTCGCCGGCGCGGATCGCCGGCATCGACGCGCCGTACAGCTTCACGGCGTCTTCGGGGTAACGCCCGAGGATCATCGGATCCAGCCAGTAGGCGTTCTGCTTGTAATTGTCGTCGGCGGTCGCGAAGTAGCGGGCCTTCGTCGCCGCGAGGTCGGCCGCGCTGTCGGTGGCGGGGACGTAGTTGTAGCCGGCCTGCGCGGTGCCGACGCGTGCCGGCAGCTTGGCCGTCGCGCGCAGCGCCTGGACCGCGCGGCCGTGCGCGAGCAGGGTGTTGTGCGCGGCGAGCAGGAACTCGGCGAAGCGCAGCTTGTCGCCAGGCGCGTGCCGCCCCTGGATCAGGCCGGCGCCCAGGAACACCTGCGGCTCGTTGAGCGGCATCCAGTGCTTCACGCGATCGCCGTAACGCTTCGCCATCAGCATCGCGTAGTCGGCGAACCAGCCGCCCACGTCGCGGTTCAGCCAGCCGCCGCGGTGATAGAGCGCGAGCGGCAGATCCCAGTGGTACAGCGTCACCCACGGCGTGATGCCGGCGGCGAGGAGCTCGTCGATCAGGCGATCATAGAAATCCAGGCCCTTCGCGTTGGTCGCGCCGGTCCCGTCCGGGAGCACGCGCGGCCACGAGATGCTCAGGCGGTACGCCGGGATCCCCAGCGACTTCATGATCGCGACGTCTTCCTTGTAGCGGCGGTAGTGGTCGCAGGCCACGTCGCCGGTGTGGTCCTTCCAGATCGCGCCCGGCTTCCGGGTGAACATGTCCCAGATCGACGGACCCTTGCCGTCGGCCGTGGCGGCGCCCTCGACCTGATACGACGCGGCGGCCGCGCCCCAGACGAAGCCCTTCGGGAACTCGGTGAGGCGCGGTGCGGGTTTGGCGGCGCGCGCGCGCTTCATCGGAAGCGTGGTCGCCGCCGCGGCCGCCGCGGACCAGCCAAGAAACTGACGTCGCCGGATCAGCATGCGCCGGGCAAGGTACACCGCTCGCCGCGGACCGCCAACCGACGGCGCGCCTTCGATCTCGGGGGCCGGCTTTTGCATTTTCGTGAGCCAGCCTGCGCGAAGAGGGGCACCCTAAGGGCATGGCACGGTTGACGGTTCGGGCGGGTTCCAGCGCGATCCAGATGCTGGCGATTGCTGGCCTGCTGAGTGGGTGTATCGCGGACGGCCGACCGCTGCCGCCCACGGAACGGCAGCCCGAGGGCAGCGCGGGAACCGGCGCGCCGGGCGCGAGCACCGTCCCCGTGGATGGTCCGGACGCCTCGACAGCCCCGCCGCCGACCGGCGGGAGCGGCGGCGCCGGCGGCGCAGGCGGCCCGACCCCGCCGCCGGAGGGCTGGGCGAAGGGCGTGCAGACCTGCGCCGGCGAAGACCCGCTGATGGCGCACGCGGGCGCGATCAGCGCCCTGTCGTATTCACCGGACGGGCAGCTGCTAGGCAGCTTCTCGGGCTCGCTGCATGTGAGGCGCGTGGATACCGGCGAGCTTCTCTGGACGGCGGTACCGCTCAACGTCGGGGTGCTGCCGAACCGGCAGTTGTTTGCTTTCTCGGCCGACTCGTCCGCGGTCGCTCTGGCCGGGGGACGCGTCGCCATCCTCCGCGCCAGCGACGGCGCACCGCTGCACGACGCGATCGGAAGCGGCGCGGCGACGGTCGCGCTCTCCCCGGACGGCAGCCTCATCGCGGCCGGCTGCCAGTGCAGCGGGTCAGCCGGCGCGCGCCTCTGGCAATTGCCCGGCGGGGTGGCCGAACCGCTGCTCGGAGGCCGAGGGGACCAGGCCTATGCGGTGGCGTTCTCGCCGGACGGCACGTTGCTCGCCGTGCGCGCCGCCTACCCGACCGACCCGGGCGTACCCCGGACCACCGTCTGGCGGGTCTCGGAGCGGTCGCTCGTCTGGGGAGCCGACGCCGACGAGCAGATGAACAGCCGCCTGGCGTTCGTAGCGTTTTCGCCCGACGGCACGTTGCTGGTCTCGGTCAATGAGAAGGCGCCCGTGACCGTGCGGGTGTTCGATGCCGCGAACGGCGACCCTGTCGCCGATCTGCCCGTGGTGCGCCCCTTCGCCGCGGCAATCTCGCCAGGCGCTGACGGCATTCTGGCGGTCGTCTCCGAGACGAAGCTTCTGGTCTGGCGCGCCGCCGACTGGTCGCCGGTCGCCGAGATTCCAGGATCGTTCACCGCGCTCGCGTTCGCGCCGGATGGAAAGCGACTGGCGGTGGCCGACGCGATGGGGACCATCCACTTCTTCTGCCCCGGCTGAGCGGGCCGGTCGCCGCGTTCGAGGCCGAGCGGGCGCGGATCGCGACGCCGACGCTTGGAATGTGAAGGCGTTCAGGGCGAAAACCTGTTTAACTTCCGCGGGATGATTGGGGTCCTGGACCGACGACGCGCATGAAGAAGCCCCTCTGGATCGTGCTCGGCCTGTGCGTGCTCGCGGCAGGCGCGTTCGGCATCTGGAAATGGCGAAAGGGTGTCGCCGCGGACGCGGCGCCGCGCTACGAGACGGTCGCGATCGATCGCGGCCCGATCGTCGCGAAGGTGACCGCGACCGGAACGCTGTCGGCGCTGGTGACGGTCCAGGTCGGCACCCAGGTGTCGGGCCGCATCAAGGAGATCAACGTCGACTTCAACTCGCCCGTGAAGAAGGGCCAGGTGATCGCGAAGATCGAGCCGGCCCTGTTCGCGGCGGCGCTCGAGTCGGCGCGCGCCAACTACCTGGCGGCGCAGGGATCGATCGCCAAGCTCGAGGCGCAGGCCGAGAACGCCAAGCTGCAATTCGACCGCGCCGAGCAGCTGTTCGAACGCAAGGCGATCGCGCAGGCGGACCTGGACACGGCGCGGGCGACGATGCGCGCCGCCAACGGCGACGTGGTCGCCGCGCGCGGCAACCAGGCCCAGGCCAAGGCCGCGCTGAATCAGGCGCAGGTGAACCTCGACTACACGACGATCAAGTCGCCCACGACCGGGGTGGTGATCTCGCGCAGCGTCGACGTCGGGCAGACGGTGGCGGCGTCGCTGGCGGCGCCGACGCTGTTCCTGATCGCCGAGGACCTGACCAAGATGCAGGTCGACACCAGCGTGGCCGAGGCAGACATCGGCAAGCTCAAGCCCGAGATGGACGCGACCTTCACGGTGGACGCGTACCCGTCGCGCACGTTCAAGGGGAAGATCCGGCAGATCCGCAACGCGCCGCAGACGCAGCAGAACGTGGTCACCTACGACGCGGTGATCGACGTGAGCAACGCCGGGCTGGAGCTGAAGCCGGGGATGACGGCCAACGTGACGTTCATCTACGACCACCGCGACAGCGCGCTGCGCGTCGCCAACGCGGCGCTGCGTTTCCAGCCGCCGGCCGAGCTGGCGCGCGCGGCCTTTGGCGGCGGCGGATCGCGTGGGGGCGGCGGTCCGCGCGGCGGCGGCAGCAGCGAAGGCGGGGGACGGCGCGGCGGCGGCCGTCAGGGCGGCGGGGCCGGCGGCGAGACGCCCGATCGGCGGACGCTGTGGGTGCTGCGCGGCCCGACGCCGACGCCCGTGCGCGTGCGCGCGGGCGTCAGCGACGGCACCAACACGGAGATCGAGACCACCGAGCTTCAGGAAGGCGATCGGGTCGTGACGGACGCCGAGCTACCCGGCGGCGACAGCAAGCAGCCGCCCGCCGGCAGCGGCGCGTTCAGGCGGATGTTCTAGGGCGGACGGATCAGATGAGCGAAGACCCCTCTCCCCTGCCCTCTCCCCGCTCCGCGGGGCGAGGGGGTGAAGAAAAGATCGTGGAGCTGGAGGGCGTCACGAAGGTCTACAAGCTGGGCGACGTCGAGGTGCAGGCGCTGCGCGGGGTCACGCTGGCCGTGAACAAGGGCGAGTTCGTGGCGGTGATGGGCGCGTCGGGCTCGGGCAAGTCGACGCTGATGAACATCCTCGGCTGTCTCGACAAGCCGACCACGGGCGAATTTCGCCTCGACGGCAAGCCGGTGTCGCGGCTGGACTCCGACGGGCTGGCGCGCATCCGGAACCAGACGCTCGGCTTCGTGTTCCAGAGCTTCAACCTCCTGTCGCGCACCACCGCCCTCGAGAACGTCGAGCTGCCGCTGCTCTATTCCGACGTCCCCGCCGCCGAGCGCCACAAGCGGGCGCGCGAGGCGCTCGAGCGGGTGGGGCTCGCCGACCGCGTCCACCACCACCCGAACCAGATGTCGGGCGGTCAGCAGCAGCGCGTCGCGATCGCGCGCGCGCTGGTGTCGCGGCCGAAGGTGATCCTGGCGGACGAGCCGACCGGCAACCTCGACTCCGAGACCAGCGTCGAGGTGATGACCCTGTTCCAGGACCTGTGGTCGACTGGCATCACGATCCTGCTGGTCACGCACGAGCCCGACATCGCCGGCTTCGCCGGGCGCGTGATCAGCATGAAAGACGGCCGCGTCCGCCTCGATCGCACGCAGCAGCCCGAAGACGCGCGTCAGGCGCTGGCGCGGGCGATCGCCCAGCGCGAGCAGGAGCAGGCGCAAGAGCATGCGCACGAACACCAAGACACCGGACCGGCGGGCGCATGACCGGGCTGCAGACCATACGCATCGCCGGCAAGGCGCTGGTCCGCAACAAGCTGCGGTCGTTCCTCACCGCGCTGGGCATCATCATCGGCGTCGCCGCCGTGATCGCGATGGTCGCGATCGGCGACGGCGCCAAGGCGATGGTCGAAAAATCTTACGCGGCGATGGGGTCGAACCTCCTGGTCGTGATGTCCGGGACGACGACCGCGGGTGGCGCGCACGGCGGCTTCGGATCGTTGCCGACGCTCACCTGGGACGATCTCGCCGCCATCCAGCGCGAGGTGCCGTCGATCCAGTACGCGGCCCCGCAGATGCGCACGACGGCGCCGATCATCACCGAGGAGACGAACTGGACGACCAGCGTGACCGGCACGACGGCCGAATACTTCTTTGTGCGCAGCTGGCCGACCGCGTCGGGGGCGACGTTCGGCCCGTCCGACATCGACGGCGCAACCAAGGTGGTGGTGCTGGGCCAGACCGTCGTCGATAAGCTGTTCGGTCCCGGTGCCGACCCGATCGGCCAGATGGTGCGCATCCGCAACATCCCGTTCCAGGTGGTGGGCGTGCTGGCGCGCAAGGGCCAGTCCCCGATGGGTCAAGACTACGACGACGGCGTCTTCATCCCGTCGACGACGTACATGACCAAGATCCAGGGCGGGCTCAAGAAGTACCTGCAGGGCACGATCATGGCCAGCGCGCGTTCCGCGGACGCGACGTCCAAGGCCCAGCGGCAGATCACCGCGCTCCTGCGCGAGCGCCACAACCTGCCCCGGGGGACCGACGACGACTTTTCGATCCGCAACCTGGCCGAGATGGCCAGCGCGCAGCAGGAAGGGACCAAGACGCTGACAACCCTGCTCGCCAGCATCGCCGCCGTGTCACTGCTGGTCGGGGGCGTCGGCATCATGAACATCATGCTCGTCAGCGTCACCGAACGGACGCGCGAGATCGGGCTGCGCATGGCGGTCGGCGCGCGCCGCTTCGACATCCTGACGCAGTTCCTGGTCGAGGCGCTGACCCTGTCGATCGCCGGCGGCATCGTCGGTGTCGCGACGGGTCTGGGGGTCGCGCACCAGCTCGCGTCGCGTTTCTCGTGGCCGCTGCTGATCCGCCCGCAGATCATCGTGATCGCGGTCGGATTCTCCGCGTTCGTCGGCATCGCGTTCGGGCTGTTTCCGGCGCGCAAGGCGTCGCGCCTGGATCCGATCGAGGCGCTGCGGTTCGAATGATGCGCCGGCTCGCCGTCACGCTGGTCGCGCTTGCAGCGGCGGGGGCCGCCGCCGCGCCCGCGCGGGCGCAGGCCGACGCCGATCAGACATTGCCCGCGGAGCTGTCGCTCGAGACCGCGCTGCGCATCGGGCGCCGGCTGCAGCCGCAGCTGCGCCAGGCGCGCGCCCAGACGCAGGCGGCGGAGGCGCGCGTCGATCAGGCCCGGGCGCCGCTGCTGCCGCAGGTGAACCTGACCGCGAGCTACGCGCGCGCGACGAACAACTTCGCGCCGCCACCCGGAGGGACGTCGGCAGGCACAAATCCCACGCCCGACCCATCGCTGGACACCTTCAACTTCTGGCGCAACGGCATCACGGCGACTCAGCTGATCTGGGACTTCGGCCAGGCCTGGCGGAGGAGAGACGCCGCGCGTGCATCCGCCGAGGCCCAGGAGGACACGGAGCGCGCGACGCAACTCTCGTCCGACCTGGCGATTCGAGCCGCGTTCTACCAGGCGCGGGCGGCACGCGACGCGGTCGGCGTCGCGCATGAGACCCTCGCCAATCAGAACAAACACGTCGACCAGATCAAGGCGTTCACCGAGGTCGGAACACGGCCGGAGATCGACCTCCTGCAAGCCAACACCGATCAGGCGAACGCCGAGGTCGCGCTGATCAACGCACAGAATGACTACGCCACCGCGCGCGCGATTCTCAATCAGACGATGGGCGTGGAAGCCGCCGCCAGCTACGAGGTCGTCGGCGCCGCGTCGGCGGCGCTGCCCGGCGAGGGCACGCCGCTCGAGACGCTGGTCGACGAGGCGCTGCGGGCGCGGCCCGACGTGGCGGCGAAGCTGGCGGAGCTGCGCGCGCAGGATCTGACCAACAAGGCGACCGCCGGCCGCTACGGCCCCGCCCTGTCGGCGACGGGGGGGGCGACCTACAACGGGCGCGAGATCGACAACCTGGTGTGGAACTTCAGCGGCGGCTTCGTGCTGGCGTGGCCGATCTTCGAGGGCGGGCTGGTGCGGGCGACCGTACGCGAAGGCGAGGCGAAGTCGGCCGGGCTGCGCGCCGAGGTGGACATCGCGCGGCAGCAGGTCCGCGTCGACGTCGATCAGGCGCGGTTGACGATCGTGGCCGGGAAGGCGGCGGTCGCGGCGGCGGAGCGCTCGCTGGCCAACGCCAAGGCGCGCCTCGACCTCGCCGAGATCCGCTACCGCACCGGCGTCGGCAACGGCATCGAGCTGTCGGACGCGCAGCTCGCCGCCACCAACGCCGGCTTCCAGCGGCTGCAGGCGACGCTGCGGCTCGACACCGCGCGCGCGCAGCTACAGAAGGCGCTCGGCCGTCCGTAGCTGCTAGCCGCGCTCGCGTTGATTCGATCGGATCGCGGAGCCGTATCCGCACGTCCGTCGGGGCGCCAACAAGCGGACGGCCGGGCCGTGCGAGCCGTTGCGTTCGCTCCGC
>Ga0207428_10004255_pt1 | contig 13699 bp, 12 predicted proteins | sample RhiMethybrSRZTD1_FD_187600 | JGI IMG/M metagenome (GOLD analysis project Ga0207428, IMG submission 187600) | Populus rhizosphere microbial communities from Tennessee, USA - Rhizosphere MetaG P. TD hybrid SRZTD1 (SPAdes) (version 3) | ecosystem: Host-associated > Plants > Roots > Rhizosphere >... | reverse complement strand
TCGGGCTTCCCGCCCTCGGCCGCCCATCGTGGGGGCCGCCGACGCGCGCCGAAACCGCGCATGGAACCGTTCGGCTCCCGCAACAGGATGCCGAGGCGTTCGAGCAGGTGGTCCGTCTGATGGATCAGATCGATCCGTCGAGACAGGCGCCGGTCTTTTCGACCGGCAACCAGGGTCCCTGGGCGTACTTCACCGGGCGGCGGAATCCCACCCCGCTGACGTACGGGTTCTCCTGGTCCAATCGCGATCCTGAATCGATCGTGCAATCGCTGCTCTCGGAAACCCCGAAGCCGATCGTCATCGACGAGGGCACGTACCGCCGGCCGAACTATGTTTTCCCGCAGATGGCGTTCAGCTTCCAGCACTGGGAGCTGCCCTACCAGGAGGCGTATCACACGCGGGTCGATCGGCCGTTCTATGATCGGATTCTGGCTCACTACGAGCTCGCCGGCACCGCCGACGGGCGGCTGCGCACGTGGTCGGTCTATCGCTGGAAGCACCAGTAACCTCAAGCTCCAAGCCTCGAGCTCCAGGCCTCAGTCGACGAGATCTGGATAGTACCGTCTGGCCGGATAGTCACTGGCGTGCAGCGCCTGCCGGCAGTACCGAACGATCTGCGCGCTCACCGCGGGCGTGACGTCGTCTTGGCGCGACTCCTTGCCGCTCGCGAGAAACTCGCCCCCCGCCGCGGAGAACATCGTCGGCGGCGCCATCTCGAACAGTTCCTCGTGATCCTTCATGTACTTGAAACTGCAGCGCGACGTCACCAGATCACCTTCGTCAGGCGCGAGGTCGGAGTCCAGGAAGCGCGCCACGCGATCCCGCACACCCGCGAAATCCTTTTTCATCTCCTCGAAGTGCACGAACAGCACGTTCTCGCGCGTCGATGCCCAGTTCCAGAAGCCGTCCACGTGCCGCGGCCACGGCAGCCAGTACATCCGATCGCTGCAGTACCAATCCGCCAGCGTTTGCACGGGCGGCAGCAGCGGACCGAGCAGCGAGCGGTTGTAGTCGACGATGCTCGCGAAACAGCTGACGGGATGCCGCGTCACGTAGATGTACCGGGCATCAGGGCTGTACGGACACAGGCTCGTGGGCAGATGACATTTGATGATGCGTGTCGGCCGAGTACCGACGATCGGCGCGTTCTCGATTGAGACGCTGTTCACGGCGTCGATCCACGGACTGATTGCATACAGGTGACCCTGACCCCGATCGCCAATCTCGCCGCGACCGTGCGTCACGATCTGGTAGACCAGTTGCTGCATCCACGTCGTGCCGCATCGCATCTGCGTGACGACGAAGACATCTTCCTGGCGTGGACGGTAGTGGCGGGCGCGCTCGAACACCGCAGCGCTGCTGACCTTCGTCGGTCCACAGACGCCTTCATATTCGAAGAACGGCATCGTGGCGCGCGCATGGTTCGTGGACGCGAGAAGGCGGACGAGGGGTTTGATGGGCGCCGAGTACGTCTCGATTCGTTTTTTCAACAGACGACGCTCGGCCAACGGCCGACCGTAATACCCCATGCCGGACGTCTGTTCGGTCTCCCAGCGCAGGTACCACGCGAGGTACAGCATCGCCGCGAACGCGGCGAGCATCACGCCGGCGACCACAACGGCCAGCCAGATCATCGAGGACGGGCGCCTGCGGCAGGGAAATGAAGCGTCAAACGGGCCAGGGCGCTGTGGTTACGCGCGATCTCCAATCGGCGGTTCCGACGAGCGCCCGCGTCGAGTGAAGACCCCCAGCACCTTCCGGAAGAGTGCGACGAGCTTGTGCCAGAACATTACGGCCACGCCGACGATCGCGCTGAGCACCGACGCGAGCGGCATGATCTGATCGGGCCCGACGTAGGCGACGACGATCGGCAGGCGCGAGACCGTAGTCACGACGGCCTGCGCCGACATCAACATTTCAGGACCGTGAGGAAGGGGAATCGGCATTTTGCAACATCAAGACCATTGACAGTTCCGTGCCAAGCCCGGCGCCTCAGGATACAGGAGAAGGCGCCCATTCGGGGAAAATCGGCCGCCGAGACGTCGCACAGAGGATGAATAAAGGTCCGCTCGGCGCCGACTTCGGCTTACGGATCGGCCGAAACGGAGCCCATCGCTTCGCCGGCTGCCCATGCGGCCAACAACAGGATCGTGGCCGGAACGACCGTGAGCATGCGACCGGCGGCCGGCGGCTTAGCCCGTCTGCCGCGCAGGATCCGGGCAAGAAGCACAGCAGGAACGACAGGGGAACTCACCACCCAGGCGAGCCGGCGAAGCCGCGAGGCATGTCGCGCTCGAAGCGCGCCGAAAAGGCGTCCCCAGGCCAGACGCTCGCGGATCAATCCACCGAGGCCCAAGTCGTCGCGAACCTGGTCGACCACCAGGTCGGGTGAGAGGAAGAGGGTCTGTCCGTTTCGCTCCAGCGCGGCGTGCACCCATGGTTCGTGAAATCGTGCCCGCCAGATCTCACGCGTGTCTTCGATCGCCTGGCGTTTGTAGACGACGTTGACGTCGGACACGTACCGGCGCGGGCCTGCGGCGAACGGCCGCTGGTACCGGGCGAAGTCACAGAGGTACACGGCCCAGCTGAGTGTGGTATCGCGGCCATTTTCGATCGCGCCGCCAATCACCTGACCGGGATGTTCCCGGTGCAGGCGGCAAGCGGTGGAGGCCCAGTCCGGCCTTGGGACTCCGCGATCCTCGACAATCGCGATGAGGTTCCCTTGCGCCGCAGCCAGTCCGGCCGCCCGGCGGCGATCAACCAGCTCATGTTGTGCGGCGGACGAGTGCGCGGATCGACGCGTCGATGCGATGTGTCCGAGATCCAGACAACGAACCAGCGCGTCTTGTCGATCACGCGTCGTTTCGGCGACGATCGACGCAACGGACGGAACCGACGAGTCGAACGGAACGAGAATCTCCATGGCCGGTGCGGTCTGCTGCACGAGCAGCGCGCCTAGGCACCGGCGCAGCGCTTCCGCTCCGTCGACCACGGTCAGGATGACGGAGAGCACCGGCCTGTCAGCTGCTGTCACAGCGTCAGCTCACCGATCGGTGGCGGCGTCGCCAACGGCGCCTCGGAGTTTGCGGCTCAATGACCGGTAAAGTACAGTAATTTGCTTGGCGAGCGTCACGATTCTTGGCGCCGGGCCTGCGGGCCTGGGCGCCGCACTTGGACTCGTTCGCCACGGCCACGAGGTCGTCGTCCTCGAACAGGCTGACCGCGTCGGCGGCAACGCCGGCAGCTTCGAGTTGGCGGGTCTGCACGTCGACTACGGCAGTCACCGCTTCCATCCCGCCGCCGATCCCGGAGTCTTCGCGCTCGTTCGCGAACTGCTGGGGGACGATCTGCTCGCGCGTCCGCGGCACGGCCGCATTCGGCTGCTCGGCCGGTGGATCCACTTTCCGCTTCAGCCGGTGGATCTCGCGCTGCACGCGCCGCCGCGTTTCACCACGGGTGTCCTGACCGACCTGGCGCGAAAAGCCGCCCTCAGAAAATCGCACGCCAGCGCGGACGATACATTCGCGAGCGTGCTCGAGCGGGGGCTCGGGCGGACGATCTGCCGTGAGTTCTACTTTCCGTACGCCCGAAAGATCTGGGGGCTCGAGCCGGATCAGATCTCTCCGGTCCAGGCGCGGCGGCGAGTGTCGGCCAACTCGATCGGCAAGTTGGTGAAACGGCTGATCCCCGGCCTCGGCGGCACCGGCGCGCGCGGGCGAAAAGGGATCTTCTATTACCCGCGCCATGGCTACGGGCAGATCTCGGAACGGCTGGCGGACGCGGCTCGTGCGGCGGGTGCGCGCATTCAACTCGGCACGGCAGCCAGACAGATCGACCTCTCCACGGTGGGCGGCCATTGCGTCGAGACGAGCGCTGCCGCCGGTGCTGCCTCGGTTGCCGGCCGCTACCTGTGGTCCACGATTCCGGTCACGACACTCGTCCGTTTGATCAAGCCTCCAGCGCCGTCCGACGTGATGACGTCGGCATCGCGTCTCGAACTGCGAGGCATGCTCCTCGTCTATCTCGTGCTCGGCACCGGTCAATTCACAGAGTTCGACGCGCACTATTTTCCAGAGGAAGGGCTGCCGTTCACACGCGTGTCCGAGCCGAAGAACTATGCGGCGCTCGGAGAGCCGCACGACCGGACGGTGCTCTGCGCGGAGATTCCCTGTCAGCGCGGCGATGCGATCTGGTCGATGAGCGACGCGAATCTCGGGGCGCTGGTCAAGGACGGGCTGGAGCGAACCGATCTTCCGGTGCGTGCGCCGGTCCTCGACGTCGCGGTTCGCCGCTTACCGGCGGCATATCCGATCTATCGGATTGGATATGAGGACAACTTCGATTGTGTCGACCGCTGGGTCAGCGGTCTGGACGGCGTGCTCTCATTCGGACGTCAGGGGCTCTATGCGCACGACAACACGCATCATGCGCTCTACATGGCGCAAGCCGCCGTGGAGTGTCTCGAGTCCGGCGAATTCGACGCGTCGGCCTGGCAACGATATCGGCAGATTTTCGAAACCCACGTCGTCGAGGACTGATTTTCCCTCACGGAAAATTCCGTAATGTGGACTTAAGTCTTCCACCCACTGGACTCCTGCCCCCGATCAAATCCGTGACTACTATCGAACATCGAGCGCTCCGGACCATCGGCGCGCCATCCTGCGGAGACCGCGCAATAAACAAAACCCAATCAGTCGTTTAGCGGCTGACGATGACTGAACTTGCGCGCCGGCCGAACTCGCCGCCGCAGACGTCAGAAACTCCGTTCGGGGCAATGTTCTTGCTGAGTGATCACACCTCAGCCGATGGGGGTCGGCTGCGTCGCGATGCCCCTGAATTCCTTGCCATTTCTGCTACTTGCCGTTTGCGCGGTGTTCGTGGTCCCGGTCGCTCGAGGTTGGCTCCGAACGACTATCTTCCTCGCGATCAATCTCACCTTCGTGGTGAGCTATTGGGGCCTGGGGGGCCTGCCGGTCGGCCTGACGTTCTGCCTTGCCGGCTTCCTGTGCGCACGGCTCGTGCGCGGGCGTAGCACGGCCGCGCTTGTTGTCAGCGTCGTGATCCTCACGGCGATGTTCATCTACCTGCGTGGATATGCCGGTGGCGGCGCGAGCGCGCCGACGCGGTTATCCGCGGCGGGGATCTTCGCGATCGCGGGCCTGAGCTTTTTGTTCTTCAAGATGCTCCACGTCGTCGTCGACGCCAGCAGCGGCACGATCGAACGACTGACGCTCGGACGGTATCTCAACTACTGCCTCAATTTCACAACGGTCCTGATGGGACCTATCCAGCGGTATCAGGACTTCGCGGCGCAATGGGACGGCGAAACTCCCGATGCCCCGCGGTTCGAAAACTACGTCGACGCAGCCAATCGCACGCTGCGGGGTTTCGTGAAGGCGTTCATTTTTGCGCCAACCCTCGCACCGTACATCCTTCGCCCGGGAATGCCGATCGAGCAGATGGGCGGCCTGGAGCTGCTGGCCGCGATCTATGCCTTCTACATCTTTCTGTACTTCGACTTCTCCGGTTACTGCGACATCGTGATCGGCATCGGGATCCTCATGGGCCTGCGACCGCCGGAGAATTTCCGGTTCCCGTTTCTGGCTCGTGACGTCAGCTCGTACTGGCTGCGCGTCCACCGGTCGCTGACGACGTGGCTGACGGACTATGTGTTCACGCCGTTCTACCGGTATGCGCTCGGCAGCACCGCGATGGGACGATTTCAATTCCTCGCGCTCTCGGCCAGCCTCCTGCTCACGATGATCATCGCGGGGGTATGGCATGGCACGGCCTGGCACTTTGCGATGTTCGGGCTCGTGCACGGTGTTGCCCTGGTCGTGGTCCGCGTCTACGAACACGTGATGACGCGTCGGATGGGCAAAGCCGGGTTCCGCCGATTCACGGAGCGGCCGGCGGTCACGGCGGCTGCGGTGTTTCTGACGTACAACTTCACGTCGCTCGCGTACTTGTTCTTCGTGCTCGACGTCCATGAAAGCGTCCGGGTCATGGAACGGCTGGCCGTCACCGCGGGGTTGGCCCCATGAGCAGCCGGTACCGCGTCGCGCTGAAACTGACCTGGATGGCGATTCTCATCGTCGTCCTCATTCTCTTCACCCGCGTTCGCCATGACTTCGTTTACCAGGGCTTCTAGCCGCGCGGCGGCGTTCAAAGCGGCGTTGCTGGGATTTGCAGCCCTGATCTTCGCCGGCGCGCACCTGACACTTGACGCGGCCTCGAGCTTTGCGGAGCGGCATCTCGACGCGTACTTGTGGAAGGACCAGGATTACCTGCGCGTCTTCACGCCCACCTATCATGTCGGGCGCGGCGCCGGCCGTCTGTGGATCTATGGTTCGTCGGAAGCCCGCGAAAATCTTCTGACGGAGGTGCTGTCGCGCGAGGTGCGGTCGTTGAAGCCGTACCAGAACAGCCAGAGCTCCGGCACGCTCGAGGACGGGCTCGTCGTTCTGCACTACCTCGAAGGCGCGTACGGCCGGTCCGCGATTCCTGAGGCGATTGTGCTCGGGATCAGCACGAGGTTTGTCGCGGACTACCGCACGATCCCGTCGCCGCTCTGGTCGGGGATCAATAAGTACAGCCCGCATTTCCGTCTGCTTCTCGGCAGCCATCCGCCCGAGCTGACGCCGCGATCCATGGCCGAATCCATTCGTCCGAGGATGGAGCTGCTCAAACTGCAGCCCGATCGTTACCGTCGGGCGCTGGTGGCGATCGGAATGCAGATGGCTGGGCGCCACGTGCCCTGGCTGGCGTCGAAGCGTTGGAGCTGGGAGGCATATTCCCCCGCGCGATACCTGACGAGCGTCGATGGGCCGGGGCCGGACGTGCGCGAGTGGCTGGCGACTCCCGGGAATCAGTGGGCGTTGGTCCACGGCTGGGATCCCGATCTCGATCGCGACCGGGTGACGCGGGAGCTCAGGATGTACCGCGAGTTCGCGAGACGGTACGGAACCGAGCTGTACGTCGTGAACCTGCCCGAACTGTCATGGAATCGGGAGCTGTATCTTCCCGGACGGTATGAAGCATATCTGCGGATTGTGAAGGAGGGGCTGGGCGACACGCCGTTCCTCGATCTGCGCACCTACCTGCCGGACAGACTGTTTTACGACGACTGCCATCCGACGTGGGAGGGCGGAACGCTGGTCGCCCGGGAAGTCGGCGCGTTCATCGAGTCGCGCAGGCGCGTGACGCAAGCCGCCAGGAACACGCGATGACGTTTCACACGACCCGGTGGTGGAAGGCAGGCGTGTGGCTCGCGGCTCTGGCCGGCATCGTCACCCTCTGGGTCCTGACGGCAGGAGAGGACTCCGAGTGGACGTTGTGGCGGCATTACATCGCCGGCACGGCGGCAATGAACATCGTGTGGTCCGGCGCGATCGTGCTGCTCGCCTACGTGATGACCTCGACCCGAAGCATGGCTGGCCGTCTCGCCCGCGTGGTGGCGATCTCGCTGGCGGCGAGCGTCACCCTTGCGGCGCTCGAGCTACCGGCGGTCGTGTGGGGGCATGACTACGGCCTGACGTTCGGCACGCGCGACAACGACACGTGGCTGCAGCTGGCCACCGGCATCAATCGGTACGACGAGGAGCTGCTCCATGTGCATCAGCCGCATTCGCAGTTTCGCGGAACGGTCGGCGGCAATCTCGCGCGTCTCGGGCTCCCCTACCCGGCACGCCACGCCGTCGACGTGCGGTACGACCGGAATGGCTTCCGTAATGACGTCGACTTCACGCAGGCCGAGGTCGTGGCAATTGGCGACTCGTTCGTCGAAGGCGCCGAGACCCCGAACGCGCAGACCGTCGTCGGCGAGCTGGCGCGACGGCTGGGCCTCACCGTCGTCAATCTCGGTCAGAGCAATTACGGTCCGCAGCAGGAGCTGGTGGTCCTGAAGCGGTATGGGACGCCGCTCTCGCCGAAGGCCGTCGTGTGGTTTGTCTTTGGCAACGATCTCGTCGACGTCGATCTCTATGAATGGCGCCGCCAGCATCTGACGGAATACCTGGCGCCGCCGCCGCTGGCCTGGCGCTCGTTCACCCGCAACGCGCTGATGGCGATCGCGCACTTGACGACGCCAACCCGCCGCGTCCCCACGGCCACTGCGCGGCGGCATGAGATGACGTTCACCCGCGCCGACGGCCGACGCGAGATTCTCTATCTCGATTCTCCGGAAGGTCCTTGGACCGCGCATCAATGGGACGTGCTGTCGCACACGCTCCTCGATGCGCGAGCCCTGTCGACGAACGCCGGTGCAGAATTCCTGGTGGTCTATATCCCGCGCAAGCAACGCGTCTACACGGGCGCGGTCGACGCCGCCCCGGATTCATTCGCGCGCACCTGGGTGCTCAACAACCTGCCGCAGGTCATGGGCGAATTCTGCCAGGAGCACGCCATCCCGTTCCTCGATTCGACGATGGCGTTGCGCAAGGCGGTGAACGCCGGCGAATCGGTGTACTTGCCGGACGACGTGCATTGGAACCCGGCGGGACACCGGGTCGTCGCTGCGGCTGTGGCCGAGCGCTTGCAACACATTGTCGGGTCTCCTGTCGCGACGTCTGGATCCCCCAGATGAGCAGGATCACACACGTGGAGAGCGCGTTGGGCGCCAAATGAAGGACACGTTGCCCGTTAGCGTGAATCGGACGGACGTCCCTACGGCGGATGCCTGGCGCACCTGGCTTCACGACTGGGCCGCGGCACGCGACTACCCCACGCGCCTGCGGCTCGGCCGCCGCGGCGAGGCGCTCGCCTCGGCGCGCGACGTCGCGCGCCACCTCGTTCCCGTCCGCCTGGCGGTGCTGAGCAGCGCCACCGCGGATTTCTTCCTGCCAATCCTGAATGCCGAGCTGCTGCGCGCGGGATTGCACCCGAGCACGTTCGTCGCGCCATACGGCCAGGTGGCCACGAGCCTGCTCGATCCCGACGGAATCCTCGCCCGGTTCGCGCCGCAGGTGACGCTGGTTCTGAACGCCACGGCGCACTTGCCTGGATGGCCGCCGCTCACCGCGACGCTCGATGATGTTCAACGCCACGTGGACGAGGTGTGTCGATCGCTCCTCGACCCGTGCGCGCGGTTCCACGAGCGCACGGGCTCGGAAATCGTGATGGACAACTTCCATCCGTTCGCCTGGCGCGCGGCCGGGAACTTCGGCGCCAAGCTGCCCGGCGACCCCACGAGTTTCGTCCGGCGCCTCAACGTCGCCCTCGGCGATCGCGCACCGCGGTACGTTCACATCCATGATGTCGCGGCGCTCGTCGAACGGCGTGGCGTCGAGACCTGGTTCGACGAGCGGTACTGGCACGTCGCCAAACAGCCCGTGTCTTTCGACTGCGTGCCCGAATACAGCCGCAGCCTCGCCCTGATCATCGGCGCCGTCCTCGGGCGAACGAAAAAGTGTCTGGTGCTGGATCTCGACAACACCCTATGGGGCGGCGTGATCGGCGACGACGGTCTCGGCGGCATCCAGATCGGCGAGGGAAGCCCCGAAGGCGAAGCCTTCAAGGCATTCCAGGTGTACATCCGTCAGCTGAAGGAACGCGGCGTGTTGCTGGCCGTGTGCAGCAAGAACGACGAGGCGATCGCCCGATCGCCGTTCATCGATCACCCGGAAATGGTGCTCCGGCTTGACGACTTCGTTCTCTTCAAGACCACCTGGGAGCCGAAGTCGGAAACCATCCGCGCGATCGCGCAGGAAATGGACTTGCCGCTCGACTCATTCGTCTTCGTCGACGACAACCCCGCGGAGCGTCACGAGGTCTCGCGGGCTCTCCCGGAGGTGACCGTCCCGGACCTGCCCGATGATGCCGCCGGGTTCATTCGCGCGCTGGACCGGGAACGTCTCTTCGAGGTCGCGGCGCTGACCGACGAGGACCTCCGCCGCACGACCACGTACCATGCCCGGCGGCAGACCCGAGAGGCACTTGCGGGCACCACGGATGTCGCCGCGTACCTCGCATCGCTCGAGATGAAAGCCACGGTTCGTGCATTCGAACCGGTGTCGTTCGAGCGCATCACGCAGCTGGTCAACAAGACCAACCAGTTCAACCTGACGACGCCGAGGGTCGTGCTCGCCGAAATCGAGCGGCTCGCCTCGGACGCGCAGTCGGTGACCCGTACCGTCCGGCTCCAGGATCGGTTCGCCGACCACGGCCTCATCAGCGTGATGTTCGGCCACGTCGCCGGCTCCACGCTCACGATCGACGCCTGGCTGATGAGCTGCCGCGTCCTGGGACGCGGCGTCGAGCGGTTGCTCTTCAACGACGTGATCCGCGCGGCGCGCGCGCGCGGGCTGACCGAGATAATCGGCGAGTACAAGCCGACCGGCCGGAACATGCTCGTCACGGATCATTACGGCAGCCTCGGGTTCACGCGCGACGAGACGGCCGGCACCACGGAACGATGGCGGCTGCGTGTCGCCGACGCCGCGACGTTCGAGACGTGCATCGCGAGCCAGCCATAAGGACCCCGATTGCAGGATCAGATTCTTCAGCAGGTCACCGAGATCATCGCGGACACGCTCGGCCTGGACGACCTCACGTTGACGCCCGCGACGACCGCCGCCGACGTCGAAGGCTGGGACTCGCTCGCCAACGTGCTGATTCTCGTCGCGATCGAAAAGCGCTTCCGCATTCGATTTCGCACCGGCGAAATCGCCGCCATGAAAAACGTCGGCGAACTGATCGATCGAATCGAGCGGCAGCTCAGTGGCCGGCAAACCGCGTGAGAATCTCGACGATCCGTCGGGCGGCGCCTCCATCCCAGAGCGGCGGCTTGCCCGGCGCACAGCCGTGATGGCGAACGTCGTTCCACGCCGCGACGATTGACTCCGGCTGCGTGCCGACGACACGGTTCGTGCCGTGCGTGACGGTCACCGGCCGCTCCGTGTTCTCCCTGAGCGTCAAGCACGGCACGCCGAGAATCGTCGTCTCTTCCTGGATCCCGCCTGAGTCGGTGAGCACAACCCGCGCGTGTTCCATCAGGCCGATGAACTCGAGGTACCCCAGCGGATCGAGCAGCCGAAGTCGGCCGCGCCTGACCAGGCTGGTCGCCGTGGCTGAACCGAGGACCACCGGACGGGTCCGCGGATGCACCGGGAAAATCACGGGCACGTCCTCGGCGACATGTCCGATCGCGCCAATCAGCCGCTCGAAGACCTCCGGGTCGTCGACGTTGCTCGGGCGATGCAGCGTCAGCAACCCGTAGTCGCCGCCGGCAAGACCAAGCGTCTGGTGGAGCGCCCGCGCGCGGTCGCGATGCGCGAGGAGTGTGTCGATCATCACGTTGCCGACGAAGTGGATCTTCTCGGCCGCGATCCCTTCACGCTTCAGGTTCGCTTCCGCCGACGCTTCCGTGGTAAACAGCAGCTCGGAGATCTGATCGGTGAGCACCCGGTTCACTTCCTCGGGCATCGTGCGATCGAAACTGCGCAGGCCGGCTTCGACGTGCGCCACGGGAATGCCGAGCTTCACCGCCACCAGCGCGCACGCGATCGTCGAGTTGACGTCGCCGACGACCACGACGAGATCGGCGCGGCGCTGCTGCAACACCGGCTCGAAGGCCGACATGATGGCCGCCGTCTGCTGCGCATGACTCGCGGAGCCGACGTCCAGGTTCACATCCGGCCGAGGAATCGCCAGATCGTCGAAAAACACCTTCGACAGTTTGTCGTCGTAATGCTGGCCGGTATGGACAATGGTGGACGCGAAACGGCCGCCATTTTTCGCCAGTTCCGCGGCGATCGGCGCGACTTTCATGAAGTTTGGTCGAGCCCCGACGATATTGAGGATATGGAACGGCCTGGTCACCATCGCAGCTGCGCCGGCAATGCTACCTTCCATGGTGACGAGGAGTCGAGTTCAGCGGAGGCCGGCTCGTTGAAACGCTCGCCGAAAACCACGCTCGTGACGAGACGGATCGTCGCAGTCGCCATCCTGCTCCTGCCGGTGTCTCCGGCCGCGCAATCGTCAGGCAAACCCTGGGCGATCACGCATGGGACTCTGATCGATGGTACCGGCGCCGCCCCCCTCGCGGACGGCGTCATCACCGGCCGCGGCGAACGCTTGGCGTGCGCCGGACGCCTGAGCGAGTGTCCGGTGCCGGCCGGCGCGACGATCGTCGACGCGGCCGGAAAGTGGATCATTCCAGGACTGATCGACACGCACATCCATCCGAACTGGGCCGAACGCGTCAGCGCGCCGGAATCCCAGCGGACGCGGCTGGCCTTCGGCATCACGACGACGCGTGACGCCGGGACGCCTGCGGTGTTTGAAGCCAGCCTGGCGAGACGAGAAACGGCGCGTTCGCCCACGGCGGTCGAGCCGCGCCTGCTCGTGTCGGCGCTCGTCTCCCAGGAGCACATGGAGCGATACGGCGAGCACGATCCAGGAAAGCTCGCTGGCCGGCTCGCCGCGCTCGGCGCCGACGCGATCAAGGTCAAGCGCGAATTCACGCCAGCCGAGTACCAGTCAATTGTCGCGGCGGCTCATGCGGCGGGCCTGCCGGTCTTCGGGCATACCTGGGGAGGGCACGGGTCGATGCTCGACGCCGCGCTTGCCGCCGGCATCGACGGCCTGTCGCACATGACGACGTTCTCGGAATTTGGGCAGCGGGCCGAAGCCGGCCGTCCGGCTGCGCCCGATGGATTCGCGTACTGGCTCTGGGTCAAGGAACAGTGGAACTACCAGGATGAAGCCCGGCTGTCCCAGGCGATCGCGAAAATCGTCGAGCAGGGAGTCTGGCTCGAGCCGATGCTCGTCACCGAAAAGTACTTCACCCTCCCCTACCCGCTTCCAGACGACGTGGCGTATCTCGGCGACGTGCTCTCGCTCGAACAACTGCTCAGGACGTCGCTCCCGATCGGAGATACCGGTTGGGTACGACGGAAGGCGCGTCGCGACCGGCTCGCGGTAGTGTACGCGCATATCTGCGAGGTGGTCCGCCAGTTCCGCGCGCGCGGCGGTGTCGTGATCACGGGCACTGACGACATCGTGCCCGGTCCCGGCCTCCTCAACGAGATCGCCCTGCTGACCGGATGCGGCTTCTCGCCGATGGAGGCGCTGCAGGCCGCGACCATTCGCGCCGCATCCGCCCTCAAAGTGCCGGACGTCGGCACGATTGCGGCCGGCAAGTTCGCCGACCTCGTGATCCTCGACGCCAATCCGCTGTCCGATCCGGCGAACCTCAGGCGCGTCTGGCGCGTCGTCAAGGGCGGCTTCGTCCACGATCCGGCGGTCCTGTTGCAGCCGGCAATCGCGGCCTACGATGCGCGCGTGCGGTGGGCGTGGGCGGCGCGGGCCGCGGCCGGGTGCGCGTGTGCCGGCGTGGTGGGTGCACTGTGGGTGGGATACCGCCGGCGTCGACGGTAGGTCATGCCCGTCATGTGTCCATCTTGGAACGCGCCGAGCCGTGCGCCGTAAAGAACTGACGCATGGCCTGAACGTAGGGGATCGCCGGCGTCCCGATGTAGCGCCCAGCCTTCGGCACGTCGCAGACGACGTTCGAGCAGGCGCCGATGATGGCGTCCTCGCCGATCGTGATGCCTGCCTTGATGAAGCAGTTCGCGCCAATCCAGACTCCGGATTCGATCCGGATCGGCAGCCGGCGATAGCTCCCGTCTTCGTAGTAGCGGGCAGCGCCGACCATGCGATGCTCGTGCGACAGGATCACGCAATTGGGGCCGATGCCGAC
>Ga0207428_10004249_pt1 | contig 13704 bp, 10 predicted proteins | sample RhiMethybrSRZTD1_FD_187600 | JGI IMG/M metagenome (GOLD analysis project Ga0207428, IMG submission 187600) | Populus rhizosphere microbial communities from Tennessee, USA - Rhizosphere MetaG P. TD hybrid SRZTD1 (SPAdes) (version 3) | ecosystem: Host-associated > Plants > Roots > Rhizosphere >... | reverse complement strand
AGGTGCGGAACCCTCCCAGGGTTCCGGATCGCGTGGAGCGTAGGCGGGCTTTGCCCGCCGGAGCTCATCGCGGGAGGTGCGGAACCCTCCCAGGGTTCCGCATTATTAGAAGAACGGTTTGATGTCGTCGCCGGAGACGACGTAGATGCGGGGCGGGTCGGTGCGGGCGTGGTCGATGCCGAAGCGCATGCTGCCGGTCAGCCCCTCGAACGTCCCGGCGCCCAGCGCCCCGAGCACATCGGCGCGCGTCCGGGCACCCGCCGCGGTCACGGCGCGGAAGGCGTTGGCGCCGTCGAACGCGTAGGCCTCGGTCGCGTGCGGATCCGAACCGTAGGCGGCGCGGTAGGCCTCGACGAACGCGCGCGCGCGCGCGTCGCCGGCGGCGGCGTAAAACCCGGGCGACAGCAGAGCGCCCTGGACGTAGCGCCCGGCGTTCTGCAGCAGGCGCGGTGACAGCTCGGCCGCCGTCGACAGCAGCAGCACCGTGCGCGGGCGCGGCTGGCCAGGCGCCGCCGCCGGACGCGGCGCGCCCCACGGCCCCGGCCACAGATCGGCCGCCGCCAGCGCGGGCGCGATCAGCTCCAGTCGATCGGCGCCGTCGGCCACGAACACGACCTGGGGCGGCGTCTTCTTGATGGCGGCGACGACCGTGCCGAACGAGGTCGCGCCGGGCGCGTAGCTGGCGTCCCCGGTCACGCGCCCCCCCGCCCCCGTCACCTCGCGGCGAAACGCCTCGCGCAGCCGCTTGCCCGCCGCGCTGTCCGGGCCCAGCATCGCGAAGTCGCGCGCGCCCAGCTTGAGCGCCGCGCGCGCCAGCGCCGCGACGCGCGCCTCGGGCGCGTGAATCAACCCGAACGCGGTGCTGGCCGTGCCCGGCGGCGCGTCGTCGAGCGCCAGCGTCGGCACGCCGTTTTCGCTCGCCGCCGCCAGCGACGTCGCGCCGGCCTTGCGGTCGGTCGCGGCCAGGATGCCGATGACCCCCTCGTCGCGCGCCAGCTCGCCCACTCCCTTGCTCGCGCGTTCGGGCTCGCCGCCGGTGTCGCGGACGTAGAGCTGCATCGCGGCGGTGCCGGGCGGCGCCGCCGCCGGCACCACCGTCGCCGACTTGGCGGGCGAGCCCACCGCCAGCATCGCGGCGCGCATCGCCGCCTCGCCGACGGGCTGGAACTTCCCGGTCAGCGCGATCGCGAGGCCCAGCCGCGCCGCATCGCCCGAGCCCTGCGCCTGCGGCTGCGCGTCGTCGAAGCCCATCGCGCGGCGCGCGGCCGTGGTCTCCGCGTCGATCGCGGTGGCGCCGGCCGCATCCCCCTGCGCGCGCAGGGTGGCGGCCGCCTTCGCGCCCAGCACCGCCCGCGCCAGCCCCCGCTCGGCAGATGCGCGCCACGCCCGGACCGCCGCATCGGGCGCCACGTCGCCAGCGAGATCAGTCGCCCGCACGCGCGCGTACGCTTTCTCGTGCTCGCGGCCGCCGCGCGCGTAGCCGTCCCACAGCTCCAGCGCCGCGGTCAAGTCGCCGCCCGACGACGTCGCGTCCGCGAGCGCGCCACGCAGCTCCACCAGCGCCTCGTCGCCCGGTCCGGCCGCGCCCGCCGCCGGCAAAAACGGCAGCAACAGCTCGCGCCCGCGCGCGGACTGTCCCAGCCGCACCTCCGCGATGCCCAGGTAGTAGCGCGCGCTCGACCCCGTCCCCGCGTCGGGGGGCGCCGCCACAAGCGGGTCGAGCTGGCGCTTGGCGGCGACGGCGTCGCCGCGCAGCAGCGCCAGCCGCGCCAGCATCAGATCGACCGCCGGGCGGAACGCGCTCTGGGGGTGGTGAGCGACGAACGCTTCCAGCGACGCGCGCGCTTCGGCCTGGGCGCCGGCGTCGAAGCGCGCCTTCGCGTCGCGAAAATCGGCTTCCGCGCCGGGGTCGGCGGTCGCGGCCGGCGCGCCCGTGGCGGGCGGCGTCGGCACAGTAACCGGCGCCAGGGCGCCGCCCGGCTCGGGCGCCACCGGCGGCGGCAGCGTCTCGCCCGACCCGAACGTGCCGGGGAGATTCGGCCGCGCCTGCGTCGCCGCGCAGGCGGCGAACAGCAGCGCAACACAGAACGCCAGCCTCACCATCCTCCTTTACTACGGCGGAAACCCATCCGTGTCCGGTTTTTGCTTTTTCTACCCTCGGGCTTTTTTGCTCTGTTTTCTATGTTTTCCATCGTCCGACGCCGAGCGCGACGGTCTTGCGCGCGAAGCTCGATACGCCCAGCGCCGCCAGCCCGCCGGGCGCGATCCAGCGCCGGTCCGCCGCCGCCACCGGCCCCGAGGCAGCGACCTCGACCCGGAACAGCTCGGCGGTGACGTCCCGGTGGGTGAACACATGGCGGACCGCGCCCCGGTAGGAGACGCCGGCGACGCTGACTCCGGTCGCCTCCGCCAGCCGCCGCGCCACCGCCGGACGCGTGCCCGCGCCCCGATCGACGGCCTCGGGCAACGCCCACGTCCCCGCGAGCAGCCCGCGCGGGCGCTTGACCACCAGCACGCGCGCGCCGTCCGTGATGCAGGCGCACACGACGCGGACGATCGGACGTTCGGCACGCGGCCGCTTGCGCGGCAACGACGCCGCCCGGCCCTCCGCCCGCGCGCGACAGCCGCCCGCCAGCGGACAGATCTCGCAGCGCGGGCTGCGCGGCGTGCAGACCAGCGCGCCCAGCTCCATCAGCGCCTGGTTGAAGTCGCCCGCGCGCCGGCGCGGGACCTCGGCGAGCCCGCGCGCGTGCAGGGCCGCGCGCGTCGCGGGCACGTCGACCGGCCGCCGCTCGCCGGTCAGCCGCGCGAGCACGCGCATCGTGTTGCCGTCGAGCGCGAACGCGCGCGCGTCGAACGCGATCGCCGCCACCGCCGCCGCCGTGTAGGGCCCGATGCCAGGCAGCGTGCGCAGCGCCGCCTCCGACGCCGGGATCGCGCCGCCGTGCTCGGCGACGATCGCCGCCGCCGCCCGGCGCAGGTTGCGGGCGCGCGCGTAGTAGCCCAGCCCCGACCACAACGCCGTGACCTCGTCGTCGCTGGCCGCGGCCAGCGACGCGACGTCAGGAAAACGCGCGACGAACCGCGCGAAGTACGGCTCGACCGTGGCGACGACCGTCTGCTGCAGCATGAACTCCGACACCAGCGTCCGGTAGGCGCTCGGGTCGCGCCGCCACGGCAGGTCGCGCTTCGAGCGGTCGTACCAGCGCAGCAGCGCTCGCGCGATCACCGTCGTCGTCGTCCTTCCCACATCGCCACATTGCACGTTCCCACGTTGCGGCGGACATTGTATGACAACGGACGGTGGCGAGACCCTCGTACGATTCGGATCAGCCGTCGCCGGCGTCGATCGCGGCGGCCGTGAAGAAGGGCGACATCGCGCCCATCTACTGTCTCACCGGCGAGCGCTTTCTGGTCGACACCGCGGTCGCCGCGATCCGCGCCGCGGTGCTGGCCCAGGCGGGCGCGGCCGCCGCCTTCAACCACGACACCTTCGATCTCAAGGAGAATGGCGTCGGCGCCGCGGTCGGCACCGCCCGCACGCTGCCGATGATGGCGAAGCGGCGCCTGGTCATCGGCAAGGCGATCGACGAGGTGAAGGCGGCCGACCTGGAGCCGCTGTTGGCCTACATCGAGGACCCGAACCCGTCCACCTGCCTGGTGCTGTATGGCGACAAGGTCGACGTGCGACTGAAGGCCTTCGCGGCGTTGCGCAAGCGCGGCTTCCTGACGGTGTTCGCGCCGCTGCGGGACAACGCGCTGGCCGGCTGGCTGCGCACCGAGGCGCACGGGCGCGGCATCGAGATCAAGCCCGACGCCGCCAACGCGCTCGCGACGCTGGCCGGGCCGGATCTCGGGCGGCTGGCCCAGGCGCTGGAGCAGCTCGCGATCTACGTCGGCCCCGAGCGCGCGATCGGCGTCGACGACGTCGAGGACCTGGTCGCGGAGACGCGCGAGCACGCGATCTTCGAGCTGACCAAGGCGATCGGGATGGGCGACGTGCCGCGGTCGCTTTCGCTCACCGCCAACATGCTGCGCAACCGCGAACCGCCGCTGAAGATCCAGTTCATGCTCGTGCGCCAGGTGCGGCAGATCTGGCGCGCCAAGGAGCTCGCGGCCGCGGGCGCCTCCAGGCAGGACATCGCGTCCGCGGTCGGCATCAACCCCTACTTCCTCGACGACATCTTGGTCCCCGCCAAGCGGATGTCGCGGGCCGCGCTCGAACGCGCGCTGGAGCGCCTCTACCAGGCGGACCTTTTGCTGAAGACGTCGCGCGTGGAGCCGGAGCTGGCGCTGTCGCGGCTGGTCCAGGCGCTGGCGGAAGCGCGCTGATCAGTCGGTGCCGGCGTCGGCTGGGGCGGCTTGGGGGTTCCAGCCGCTGAGGACGTAGGCGGGGTCGCGCAGCTGGGCGGCCTCGGCGTCGGTGAGCTGCCGCGATTCCGGGATGCGCAGGCTGACGTCGACGCGCGCGCCCGCCGGATCGACGCTGTGGTACTCCCAGAAGCGGAGGTTGGTGATGTCACCGGCCGCGCCGCCGTCCGCGATGCCGGCGTCCGGGGCCGGCCGCGTGGTGCCGTCGATCAGCCAGCCGACCGGATCGATGTGCGGCCCCATCGTGCAGTCGACGTACGCGACCATCGATGCCACCAGCGGTACGTTCTTGTTGGTGCGCGCCAGGACGTGCCCGGTGATCCCCGGATCCGCCGTCAGGTTGCAGTCGACGAACACGTAGCCCATCGCGCCGATCGAGTTGCGCGCCTGAACGTTGTAGCCCTTGCGCGCGACGACCTTGATCTCGCAGTGATCGAAGAAGACCGCGCCGTTGCCCCAGACGAAGTCGACGTTGCCCTCGATGATGCTGTTCGCGATGTAGACCTGCCCGGACATCAGCAGCGTGTCCTGCGTGCCCTTGATGGTGGCGTTCCGGACGACGCTCCGCGCTCCGCCCTCGATCCGCAGCACCTCCGACTGGCCGTCCGTCGGCAGCTGCGGGCTCGGGTTCCACAGCGTGATGTTCTCGATCAGCAGGTCGTTGCTGCCGTCGACGCCGAACATCGCGCGCCACTTCGTCCCCATCGACGCCGTCGTGCCGGGCGGGATCTGCAGCGCGCCGTTGTTCGGGTAGGAGATGATCGACGCGTTCCGGTCCTCGCCGCGCACGGTGACCGAATGTTTGGTCTGCATCGCGACGATCTCGCGATAGGTGCCGGCCGCGACGCTGATGGTCACCGGCGCCGTGTTGGAGGCCGGGACGTAGTCGACCGCGCCCTGCACGGTGCAGAAGTCGCCCGAGCCGTCGGCGGTGACCGTGACCCGGCTGGCGCCGGCGGCAGGCGCCGCCGCCCTCACCTGGAACCGCCACGTCTCGGTGTCATTCACGGCGCCAATCGGAGGGCCGCCCGGGCCCGCCAGGAACACGCCCGGATCGATGTTCACGTAGTACTTCACGCCCGGCTTCAGCACCTTGCGCAGGTAGATGTACGCCTCGTTGCCGCTGATGATGATCGGCTTGTAGAAGTAATTGCGCCCGCCGATCGCCTGAAACGTCAGCGGCGCCGCGATGTCGATGCTGTCGACCGGCGTCGCGCTGTCCACGTCGAACACCTGGATCTTGCCCCCTGCCCCGGTGACCGGGGGCGTGTCGAAGAACAGCCGCAGCGGCGCGTCCGTACAGACGCCGGCGCCGCCCCGGGGCGGAAACACCGAGGTGACGTGCTCCAGCGGGATGGCGACAACCGGGTGCGCGTCGCTGGCGTCGCTCCCGGCCGGCACGTCGGCCCCCGCGTCGGGCTCGACCGGCGCGTCGAAGCCGTTCGCATCGGCCGCGTCGGTCGGCGACCCCAGCTTGCTACCGCCGCACCCGATCGCCGCGGCGACCAGGATCCAGGCCCAAACAAACGACGCAGGACGCATGCCCATTGGTCGCGCGGAGCGCGCCGGGCGGCTCAGCTACTACTTGAGGTTGGAGACGGCGACGGTCAGGCGCGAGATCGTGCGCGACGCCGTGCCGCGCTTGATGACGCCCTTCGAGGCGGCGCTGTCGATCCCCGACACGGCGCTCTTGAGCAGCGCCTGCGCCTCCTTCACCTTCTTGCCGCCGATCGCCGCCCGCAGCCGCTTGATCATGGTGCGCATCGCCGTCTTCTGGGCGATGTTGCGCGCCGTGCGCGTGATCCGCTGACGGTTCGCCTTCTCCGATGACTTGATATTCGCCATGTTGCGGCGCGCATCATGGTGAGACACCCCCGCAATGTCAAGGCGGGGCGCGCCTTTTCAGCCCAGCCCTATCCCCTCCAGATCCTCGTCGCTCAGCCCGAAAAAGTGCCCGGTTTCGTGGATCAGCGTCGTCCGGATCTCCTCGCGCAGCTCGTCGTCGCTGCCCGCCATGCGCTCCAGGTTGCGCCGGAAGATCAGGATCTGCGTCAACCCGGGCTGCCCGCCCAGGTGCGAGACGTCCGGATGTGCCGTGCCGTGGAACAGCCCGAGCGACCGCGGGTCGACCCCCGCATCGACGTCAGCCTCGGCCGGCTGCTCGGCGATGACAATCGGCACGTCGCGCAGGAGCTCGCGCGCGCGGTCGGGCAGCTCGCCCAGCGCCAGCTCCGCGATCGCCGCCACCTCGTCGTCGGTGAACCTCTGCTCGGCGTCGCGCCGCGAACCAGGCGCGGAGTCCAGCAGCCACGTCCGCTTCCAGGCCGCGCGCATCTCCGCGTCATCGCCGAGATCGGCCGCCGCGCACCCGAGCGCATGCCACGCCTCGGCCGACTCCGACCCCGGCAGCTCGCCGGTCAGCGTCCGCAGGCGCCCGCGCGCCAGGTCCGCGTCGCCGAGCGCCAGGTGCAGATCCGCGATCTCCAGGGCCGCCTCCGGATCGCCCAGCGCGACCTCGGGCGGCGGCAGCTCGGCCAGCGTCCGCCGCGCCTGCTCCGATTCGCCCGCCTCCGCCTCCAGCCCTGCCTTCAGGGCCAGCGCGGACAGATATTCGTCCTCTTCCTCCGCGAGATCGACGGCCCGCTGCGCGTGCTTGCGCGCCTCGGCCAGCGACTCGGGGGCTTCGGCCAGCAGCTCGGCGAACGCCAGCTCGGGCGACGCCCACTCCGGATCCGCCGCGATCGCCTTCTGCAGCAGCGCGATCGCGCCCGGCACGTCGTCCTCCTCGCGGCAGCACGCCGCCCGCAGGAACAACCCCTCGGGCGACCGCTCACCGAGCCGCTCGGCGCGCCGCCGCGCCGTGTCCAGCTTGCCTGCGTCGAACGCGTCCCAGGCGGCGCGAACCGCGGACTCGTCGGCCGGCAGCTGGGTGATCTCGTCGTCGGGGGGTCTCGGCATGTCGGTCTCCGTCAGGGGCGCCGCGCGCGCAGCTCGGGAGAATTCGTCATCGCCGCCAACGTGTCCAGCATATATCCGGCGGCCACCTCCGTCGTGCGGCGCGCGTCGTCGCTGCTGCCGATCGAAGGCGCCACCTCGACGACGTCGCCCCCGAGCAGCGGAAAGACCTCCGCGACGCGCGCGATCAACGCGGCGACGAACGCCGGTGCAAGGCCGTTCGCCTCCGGCGCCCCGGTCGACGGCGCGGTCGCGCTGTCGGTCGCGTCGATGTCGTTGGACAGATAGACGCGCGCGACGCCGAGCGCGCGCAGGTGCGCGATGACGTCGTCGATCACCGCGTCGCCGCGCGCGCGCACCTCGTCGGCCCAGAACTGGCGCACGCCCAGCGTCGACTCCCAGTGTTGCTTCGATCGCGACGACGCGCGCACGCCCACCTGGACCAGCCGCCCGCCCCGCCCCAGCAGCTCGTTGGCGTGATACGCCCAGGTGGCGAAGCAGAGGCGCACGCCCAGGCGCTCGGGCAGAAGGTCCGTGTGCGCGTCGACGTGAACGATCGCCCAGCGCTCACCCACCCCGACGTTGCGCCCGATCGCCGCGACGACCGGCCACGCCACCGAGTGGTCGCCGCCCAGCATGAAGATGCGCAAGCCGGCGTTGCGTGCCAGCAGGTCCGAGACCACCCGCTCCGCGATCGACAGCGGCGCCACCGGCAACGTCGTGTCGCCTGCGGACCCCGGACCATAAAGCGCGGCGCGCGTCCGCCGCCGCTGCTCGTCGCTCAGCATGTCGTCCTCGAGCAGCTGCGGCACCGCGAACACGTCACCCACATCCACGATCCCGGCACGCGCCGCGCGCGCCGAGAAATCCGGGCACGCCGCCAGCAGGGCGCGCCGTACACCCTCGGGCCCGAACGCCGCGCCCCGCACCAGCCCGGCCCCCGTGTCTGACGGGATGCCGATGATCGCCGCGCGCGCCGCCGCCACGCCCGCCAGCGCCGCCTGCCACTTGCGCTGCACCTCGTCGCCGTCGACCGCGTCGTACAGCCGCCGCTGCAACGCCTCCTGCTCCGCCCGTCCCGTGCTGACGGTGAAGATGCCGCCGCCAGCAGGGCGCAGGAAACGCGTCAGGTCATCCACGCGTTCACCTCCGCCTGACCTCAGCCGTTCCGTGATCGGGATCGCCCGCCCTCGCATCGCAACGAGGTAGGTGCCTTGTCGCCAAACCTATTTTCATGGTTTCGGTTTCGAAACCATCAATCTGCGTGTGCGACCGTCCCCACATTATCGGACCGCAGCCAGCAGGGGCCGCCCCACGGCTCAGTTTTCTTCCTCGTCGTCGCCCGCTTCCGCGCTGCCGCCGCCGCCGCTTCCCCCACCCTCTTTGGGCCGGAATTCAGCCACTGGCAGGCCAAATCGCCGCGCCCACCGGTAGACCAGCGCCGGCTTGCGATCCAGCTCGCGCGCGACGCGCATCATGTTCCCCTGGAACCGCTTCATCAGCGATCCCAGCTCTTCGGCGCTGGGCGGCTTGCGGTACTTGCGCCGCCCCGGCGACGAACGCAGGCGCGGCACCGCCGCGATCGCGGCCGGCAGGTGATCGAAGCCGAACCGCTCCGCGCCGACCGCCAGCGCCTCCGCGCTCATGACGGCCTTGCCCAGCTCGCGCACGTTCCCCGGCCACCCGTAGAGGCACATCGACTGGAACGCCGATCGCTCGAACGGCTTTTCCTTGTTGCCCATCAGGTACGACGCCAGCGCCCCCATGTCCTCGATGCGATCGCGCAGCGGCGGGATGCGGATCGGCTCGGCGCCCAGCCGCGCCGCCAGATCCGCGCGCAGCCCGCCACTGCCCGATTCGGTCAGCCCGGTCGTGCGGCTGGTGGCGGCGATGATGCGGGTGTCGATGTGGCGCGCGCGCACGCCGCCGATCGGCGACAGCATCCGGTCCTGCGTGAAGCGCAGCAGCTTGGTCTGCAGCTCGGGCGCCATCTCGCCGATCTCGTCGAGAAACAGCGTGCCGCCCTCCGCCTGCTCGATGATGCCCGGCTTGGCCATCGCCGCCTGCGAGTGCGCGCCGCGCGCGTAGCCGAACAGCTCGCTCTCGACCAGCTCGCGCGGCAGCGCCGCGCAGTTCACCGCCACGAACGGCCCCGTGCGGCCGCTGACGCGGTGGATGGCGTTCGCGTAGATCTCCTTGCCCGCGCCGGTCTCGCCCGTGAGCAGGAACTCCTGCCCCGCTTCGGCCAGCTTGCGGAGCCGCCGGCAGATGAGCGCGAAGGCGGGGTTCACGGTCGCCACCGGCCCCAGCGGCTCGCCCATCTCCTCCTGGATCGCGGCCAGCTGCAGCTCCGTGGCCACGCGGAACACCATCACGTGGCTGCCCACGAAGATGATCGCGCCGTCGCGCAGCCGCATCGTCGACTCCACCGCCTCACCGTCCACGACCGTGCCGTTGGTGCTGGAGAGGTCGGTGATCTCGAACGTGCCTTCGTCGGGCGCGGGCGCGATCGCCAGGTGCTGGCCGGAGACCATCCGGTCGGACAGCACCAGCGACATCCCGCTCCCCTCGGTCTGTGACGACTCGCGTCGTCCGACCACCAGCGTGCCGGTGAAGGTGGTGACCCGCTGTCGCGGCGGGGGAATCCGACCACGGCTGTCGCCAACAATCAGCAGCAGGGGAATGTGCGACGGACCGTCCTTCGGCTTGTTCCGAGGGACCCAGGTCACGCTCTCGTTCGGCGTGATCACGACTTTTCGCGCACGGCTGAGCGTAAGCCCCCTGGCATTAGCGGTTTCGTAACCGAAACCGGAAATCCGGGCTCCAGCGGCCTCAAGCCGTTGAAATCAGGTCTTTCCCCCATGGTGCGCTGGTTGCTCTCCCCGAATCCGGCCGGCGTTCCGGATGCGGCGCGTCGGTTTCGAAACCGCAACCACGAAACCACAAGGGGAACCCATGCTCAAGAGGATTGCGCTCACGGCTGTGTTTGTAGTTACTGCGGCGATCGTCGGGGTGAGCGCTGTGAAAGCGAAGGCACCAACGATCCAGGTCACGCCCCAGGCGCCGAAGGGGTTCTGCATGCCTCCGTGGATCGGCAACTGCTGAGCGCGCTCAGTCGGCGAGCTCGCGTGCAGGAAGGCGAAGGACTGACGAGGTCTCCGCCGTTTCCACCCGCACCTTGCGGAAAAACGGCGAGGTCACATCGATGTCCTTCGGCAAGCACTCGAGCTCGTCGTTGACGGCGCTTTGATCGTCCTTCACCTGTATTCGGCGCCCGGTTCGTAGACCGGTCTCGACCTCCTTCTCGACCCAGCCGAAACCGCCGGCCGATCCCTCGAATATCCAGACCTTCGTCGCGGACGCCCAGACCGGCGGACACTGCCAATGCGTGCCGCCCATCGGCCACTCCTTTCCTCCCGACACGGCAAAGACCATCGCCTGAGACACGGCACCCAGCCTGATGTACGCGACCTTGGCCCCGTCCGGCGAAAAGCGGGGCGCAGTCGGGAGCATCTCGTCACGCCGAAGGATCCGGCAATTGTTGGTTCCGGTGGTGCAAACCATGATGCTCCTGCTCGTGTAGTCGGCGTATAGCCACGAGCTGCCGTCGGGGCTGAACTCAGGCGTCGTGTCTTGGGGCCCGTTCGTCATTTTTCGCAGGGTCCCATCCGATGTTCGCGACCAGATGGTTTCGCTCGATCCTTCTCCCGATTTCGCCAGCAACAATTCCCCCGTCGCGGAGATCGCAGCGGCATCATTGTTGCCGTCGCTGGTCAAGCGACGCTTTCCGGACCTGTCATAAAGCCATGCGTCCCTCGTTCGCCGGCGGCCCAGCACCGCGGCGGAGGAACCGGTCGCCACGGCGTCAACCAAGTCCATGTCGCCGTAACGACCGATGTTACGGTAGCTGCCCTTGCGCCAATCGAGCGTGGCCAAAGGTGAACGTCGCTCCAGCGGCGAAATGAGCACGTTGTCGCCAGAGGGCCCGAAGCGAAAATTTCGCGCCCCCGGAACCGTAAACGACGTGCGTTGGGTGAGGCCAACACCGTCGTATACCGTAACAACCCATTGGCTATCGTTGACGTAGAACATCAGGGCCACTGCCTCCTCGCGGCCGCTCGCGGTCTTTCCGAGGATCGCCTGCTGCTTGCCCAGGCTACCGTCCGCGAGAATGCGAAACTTCATCGTCGGGAGAGTGAAGACGGCGGCGTGCGCACCGTCGATGCTGTACGCGAATTCTTCGCCGTTCTTCAACCAGACGGGATCCCAGCCGGGCGTCACCGGCTTTGCGTCTCGCCCGTCAGGGTTCGGACTGCGCTTAATCTCCGCAGCGCCAGCAGCCGTATTGGCCGTGAACAACAGCTCGCGTCGGTTCGGTGACAGATCTGGACACCCCGTCGAGTAGGCTTCAGTCACGAGGGATGCAGACCGCCGAGCGCCCGAACTGAGGTCGATGTCCTCGGCCTTTCGCGGGATTCCCCAGATGAGTCGGACGGTATTCGCGTCGATGAGCGAGAAGCAGTGAACGTGGTCTGGGACGGACGCGAGGACCTTCGCCAGCTTCGTCCAGTCCGCTGGGTTGCCCTCGTTGACCAGGCGCGGAAGAGGCAGCGGCGACGTAGCGACGGGCGTGTGCGATCCCCAACGCGCCTTGATCCCGACGGCCGCCATCGCCGCGACCGCGACCGCTGCGACCGTCCAATACGTGAATCTACGGCGCGCGCGCGACCAGAGTATTGCGCCCGGTGATCGGCGAAACCTTTCGAACAATCGCCCAACGGCCGTCGCATTCTCCGGCCGGTCAGCGGGATCGTCTGCCAGGCATTTCTCGCACAGCGCGCGCATGGCGCGCTCGAGCGTCGACGACGTCGTTGAGGGCTTGGAGGCGCCCGTCACGCTGCGCGAGGTGCGGCGCTCGGGCCGCTTGCCGAAAAAGATCTCATGAAGGACCACGCCAAGCGACCAGACGTCGGAACGTGCCGTCGCGGGATCGCCTTCGCGAACCTCGGGCGCCATGTAGTGTGGCGTGCCCACAAAGACGCTCACCATCGTGCTGTCTGGAAGGTCGGTGGCGAGGCCGAAGTCAGACAGCACAAGGCGTCCATCCGCCATGCGCAGCATGTTGTCCGGCTTTACGTCGCGGTGAACGATGCCCGCGTCGTGGATCGCCGCCAGGCCGGAGATGACACCGGCGGCGTCCGCGAGCCGCTCGGCCAGCGGACGAAGCGGCTGGTTCTTCTTGATGAGGTCGCGCAGCGTGCCGCTGGTCGCGAACTCCATCGTCAGGAACCGGTATCCGTCGGCGTCGCCGATGTCGAAGATCCGGCAGACGTTCGCGTGCCGAATCGGCCGGCCGATGCGCAACTCGCGCGAGAACCGCTTCTCCCAGCGCGGGTCATGCGTGAGCCCCGGCTTCAGAACCTTGACCGCCACGACCGTCGCCGACACGCGATCGAATGCCCTCAGGACGACGCCGCTGCCGCCCTTACCGAGGATCGCCTCGATTTGGTACCGACCCGCGAGCACATCTCCTGGCTCGATCTCGGGAGCCCGCTCGCGGGTGACGGCGGGATCTTCAGCGACGGCCGTGACGCTGGGCTCGTCTTCCGACTCTGCAGCTACGTCAGATGACGAATCGTTGCGCATGTTTCGGGGTGAGGCTAGCGGCTTTCAACGAGGTTTCCAAGGATCGAGGGCGGCTTTCGACGAGGTTTCCAGGGATGGAGGCGCTAATGACGTGCGAGGTGTTCTCTGCCGAGCAGCCTGAGCTGCGAGGTATGGTCGTAGACGACCCTCAGGTCCGGGTCGACTGGCGACAGGGGATCGGGCCTGCCGTCGGCGCAGTCGCGCGATCCAGGCACGGATTTGCCTGTCTCTCGGCCCGACTCGGCATCGACCTCGGTCCAGATGATCTTCGCGTCTCGTCTTCGGGACACCCATAGCGTTGCCGCCGACGCCCATCCCGCCTTGCAGGCGGTTTCGGTCTCCACCAATTCCCGGACGTGACCACTTCGCAGATCCATCAGCTCGACGATCGGTCCTCTCTTCTCCAGGGCGACGAACGCCAGGTGCCGGCCGTCGGGCGAAATCGAGAGAGTCATTGCTGGCCGATTCGCGATGCTTCGACATCCGGCGTGATCGCAACGCATGATGCTCGGCGGCCCGTTGTACTGGAGGTAGAAAAGGACCGTGCCATCCGGCGAGCAGACGGGCCCGACATCCCACGGACCCGTAGTGATCGCCGAGATCAGCTTCCCATCTGGGTCGACTCGTTCGACAACCATGCGATCGTCGCGTTCTCTACTGACGACGAGATCGGCGCCACAGCGAGCGACGAACAACATGCTACCGCCTGTGCTCCAGCCGCGCGCGGCGCGG
>Ga0207428_10004247_pt1 | contig 13705 bp, 14 predicted proteins | sample RhiMethybrSRZTD1_FD_187600 | JGI IMG/M metagenome (GOLD analysis project Ga0207428, IMG submission 187600) | Populus rhizosphere microbial communities from Tennessee, USA - Rhizosphere MetaG P. TD hybrid SRZTD1 (SPAdes) (version 3) | ecosystem: Host-associated > Plants > Roots > Rhizosphere >... | reverse complement strand
GCAGACCGAGCCCGCCCACTCGGTCGTGTCCACGGAGGTGAAGTCGTCGTCGGCGATCCGCGCCGCGACGACCGCGCCGACGATCACGAGGACCCCGACGACCACCGCCGCGATGAGCCAGTTCCGGCGCACGGGGCACGAGTCTAGTGTTCGGGCGATGGCGAGGGACCAGGCCGAGACCATCGCCCGGCTCCTGCGAGAGGCGGGCGAGGCGCATCACGTCGTCTACCGCATCACCGACGGCGACGACCCCGACTGGGCCTCGTGGTACGCGGACTGGCTGCTCGGCCTGTCCGAGCTGCCGGAGCTGCTCGGGAGCACCCCCGTGCGGAGCCACCTCGTGCACGAGCTCGTCGAGCTCGGGCGCGGCTACGCGGAGGAAGGCACGGACGAGCCGTGGCCGGACTGGTACGCAGCGCGGCTCGTCGAGCGTTTCGGCGCCTGACGGCGCCTCACGCCTCGGCCTCGACGTGCCCCTCGATCTCGACGTGGGGCAGCCAGTCGAGCCAGGACGGCAGGTACCAGGCCCGCTCTCCGAGGAGCGCGAGCACCGCAGGCATGAGCACGAGGCGGATCAGCGTCGCGTCGATGAGGAGCGAGACCGCGATGCCGAACCCCATCTGCTGGAACTCGACCTGGTCGCCGGTCGCGAAGCCGACGAACACCATGATGATGATCAGCGCAGCGCCGGTGATGATCCGGGCCGTCGAGCCCACGGCATGCGCCACGGCGTCGTGCGCGGACTCCCCGCGCGAGTGCAGCTCGCGGATGCGGCTCAGGAGGAAGACCGTGTAGTCCATGGACAGGCCGAAGAGCACGGAGAAGAGGAAGAGCGGGAGCCAGGCGGCGATCACCTCGACCTGGCTGAACCCGAGCAGGTCGTCGCCGAACCCCCTCACGAAAACGAGCAGCAGAAGGCCGTAGGCCGCGCTGACCGAGAGCAGGTTCAGGGCGATCGCGACGAGCGGCATGACGACCGATCGGAACGCGACGGCGAGCAGCACGAAGCTCAGACCCAGGACGAACGCGAACACGATCGGGAGCCACTTCGACGTCAGCTCGCGGTAGTCGATCGTCTCCGCCGTCTCACCGGTCACGAGCGCGACCGCGCTCGTCGACCCGAGGGCCTCGGGGACGGACTCGTGTCGCAGCTTCTCGACCGACGCGAGCGCGCGCTTGTCCCGGCTGTCGCCGACGACGAGCGCCTCGACGAGCGCCGCCTGACCGTCGTCCGCGATCGCGACGTCGACGTCCCGGAACTCGACGTCCGCCCGCACCGCTTCGGCGATCCGGTCGATTCCCGCCGAGACCTCGGGCGCGCGCACGTCTCCCTCGACGACGACCTGGACGTCGTCGACGGTGCCGACGCCGAAGGACTCCTCGAGCATCGTGAAGCCCTGCTTCGACGGGAACCGGTCCGGGAGCGTGCGGATGCCCGAGAACCCCGTCTCGAAGTCGAGCACGGGAAGCGCAAGCGCGACGAGGACCGCGACCGAGACGGCGGCGCTGACGAGCGGCGTCCGCATCACGAAGCGCACGACACGTGACCACGTGCGCCCTTCCGTGCCCGCGCTGCGCTCGATCCGCCGGCCGAGCCACGGGATCCGCAGCGCGTTCACCCGGTCGCCGAGCAGGCCGAGGATCGCCGGCAGGAGCGTGAGCGCGGCGAGCACCGAGACGATCCCGACGAGGATCGCCCCCGTCGCCAGGCTGCGCAGGATCGTGTCCGGGACGAGGACCATGCCTACCATCGCGAGGACGAACGCGGTCCCGCTGAAGAGAACCGCCCGGCTCGCGGTCGCTCCCGTGATCGTGATCGCGTCGAGCTCGGCGCGGCCGCGGTTCCGCTCCTCCCGGTACCGGCTGACGATGAAGAGGGCGTAGTCGATCCCGAGCGCGAGCCCCATCCCGGTGAGCATGTTCACGACGAACACCGACAGGTCGAAGGCCTGCCCGACGAGCGCGGTCAGGGCGAGCGCGACGACGATCGCGACGAGCGCCGTCAAGACCGGCACGAGCCCGGCGACGATCGATCCGAAGACGAGGAGCAGCACGATGAGCGCGGCCGGGAGCCCGAACTGGAACTCCCCCTTCTGCAGGTCCTCCTCGGACAGGCGCTGGTAGTCGTCGTCGGCGGTGAACTCGCCGGTGATAGCCGTCTCGAAGCCGTCCCGCTCGAAGGTGTCGACGATCACCACGAGGTCTCCGATCCCGTCCTCCCCGCTCGGACCGAGGAACAGCGGGACGACCGTCGCATGGTCGTCCGGCGAGACGAGCGAGCGGTCCCCGGTCGCGTAAACGTCGCGTGCCGATTCGACGTGGCCGCTCGCCTGCAGCTCGAACTCGAGGTCCTCGACGTGCTTCCGGAACGCGGGCTTGTCCACGGTCGCGGTCGCCGAGCGCACGACGACGAGCTCGTTGACCGCCTCCGCCGGGTCGAACGGGAAGTGCTCCGCGATGGCGTCGTAGCCCCGGTACGACTCCGGGTCGTTGGTCATCTCGCCCTCGGTCGTCAAGGCCGACCCGAGGAAGGACACGATCACGACGATCGAGGCGACGAGCACAAGCGCCCATGCGCCGAGCGTGCGCCAGGGATGCGACGCGGACGCGTGCGCGAGTCTGCGGGTGAGGTCGTTCACCAGCCACCGAGCGTGCACCCAGCGACCGCCTTGGTCAAGTGACGCTCCTGGCTACGCTCGCACGGCTGCCGATGCGCACCGCCGCCATCTCCGACATCCACGGCAACGCGATTGCGCTGCGGGCGGTCGTCGGGGAGCTCGACGAAGAGCGGATCGACCGGGTCGTCTGCCTCGGAGACGTGTGCCAGGGCGGGCCCGAGCCCGAGGCCTGCGTCGACCTGCTCGCGGAGCGCGGCTGGCCGACGGTGCTCGGGAACGCGGACGCGTTCGTGCTCGACGCGGCCTCCGCGGAGGGCTCGTCCGAGGCGATCACCGAGCGCCAGCTCGCGGTCCGGCAATGGACCTACGACCGGTTGGGGACCGCACGACGCGACGCGATCGCCGCGTACTCGCCGACGGTCTCGACGGATCTCGGGGACGGTCGCACCCTTCTCGGCTGCCACGCGATCCCGGGCGACTACGACTCGGTCGTGCTCCCGGCAGCGCCCGAGGACGAGTTCCGCGCTGCCTTCGGCGGCACGGACGCCGACCTCGTCGCCTGCGGGCACATCCACCTCCCCTACGTGCGCCGCATCGGAGCGACGCTCGTCCTCAATCCGGGCAGCGTCGGGCTCGGCTACGACCACGAGCAGGAGGCCGACGACGTCCGCTTCGACCCCTGGGCCTCGTGGGTCGTGGTGTCCTCGCGCGACGGACGGCTCTCGCTCGACTTCCGCAGGACCCCGTTCGACGCGAAAGCGGTCGCGGAGGCCAACCTTGCGAGCGGAATCCCCCACGGGGACGAGTACGCCCGGGGCTGGGCGCACGCCTGAAGGCCGCTCGGTGAGTGGCTATCGTGGCGGCAGGCCCCCGTAGCTCAGTGGATAGAGCAGCGGTTTCCTAAACCGCGTGCGCTGGTTCGATTCCGGCCGGGGGCACTCTCCTCGCTACGTGCAAACGGGCGAACGGCAACGTTTTTCGTGGAAACGGCGCGGGTAGCCGTCTGCCATGAGCACGAAGCAGACGGCGAGGCTCGTGTTCGTCTACGAGAGACAGCCCGCGGACGGCGAGGCGAGCCGGTTCACCACGCTCGTGAGCGGCTAGCCCGCGGGCGGGCGGGTCGTGAGAGCGCGTCTCCGGACGGCCTGGACCGTCCTGCGCCGGGCGCTGCAAGAGGCCCGCGACGACGACGTCGGGACCGTCGCTCAGGCGCTCGCGTACGCGCTCTTCCTCGCGATCCCGGCGATCGGGCTCGTCGTCCTCGGCGTCTTCTCGATCGTCGCGGATCCGCGCCTGATCGACGACGTCGTCGAGCGCGCGCAGACGGTGATGCCGGCCGAGGCCGCGTCGCTCGTGCGCGACAGCCTGAGGCGTACGAGCGAGTCGAACGGGCAAGGCGTCCTGATGACGCTCGTCGGCAGCGCGCTCGCCGTCTGGACGACGACGTCGGCCGCCACGACGCTGATGGCCGGGGTGACGCGCGCGTACGGGCATGACGACGAGAGAACCTTCGTCCGCCGGCGGCTGACGGCGCTCGTCGTCGTCTTCGCCCTGCTCGCGAGCACCGTCCTCGTCGTGGGGCTCCTCGTCCTGGGGCCGCACCTGGAGCGCTGGATCGGCTCGGCGCTGGACGCCGAGACGCTGACCGCCTGGACGTGGTGGACGGTGCAGTGGCCGATCCTCGTCGCCGCGCTCCTGTTCGCGTTCGCGGTCGTGCTCTACCTCGGCCCCGACGTCACTCCGCGCACGTGGAAGCTCGTGACGCCCGGCGCAGTGACTGCAGTCGTCGTGTGGCTCGCCGCCTCGGGCGCGTTCGCGCTCTACGCGGCGCGGTTCGGCTCGTACGACAAGACCTGGGGATCGCTGTCGGTCGTGGTCGTGACGCTCGTCTGGCTGTGGCTGACGAGCGCCTCCCTCCTCTTCGGCGCCGAGGTCAACGCCGAGGCCGCGCGTCTCGCGAACGAGCGCCCGGCGTCGGGCGAGGCGACGACCGACGCTCCCGGGCCACCGGGCGCCGACCCGGAGCGGGGCGCGCGAGCTCGTACTCGACCTCGAACGCGCGGGGCCGGCTAGCCGCTACGGCGAGACGCCGCGCTCCTTCGCCAGCTCGGCGAGCCGGTTGGCGAAGTCACGGCTGAGCGCAGCCTGGAGCCGCCCGAGCGCGTCGGCCGAGAGCGCTGCGACGAGCCGGTCGGCGAAGTCGCGGCCGAGGGCGGCCTCGAGCCGGTCGAGAGGCGACTCGCGGTCGTCTCCACCGAAGTCGTCCGGGGCCTGGACGTCCGCGAGAAGGCGGGACGAGGCGGCGGACTCCACAGCCATGAGCGTGGCGGCGCTCATCCGCATGAGCATAGGCCCATCCGAGGGGGCTGCACAATCCCTGGCCCGAGGGAGGCGCTCACGTACATCCAACGTGCGTCGACCGGGATGCGCGCGGCACGCGGCTAGGCACAGCGCGCGTGGACGAGGCTCGAGGGGAACCCGTCGGTCGCGGGCGCGCAGCTTCGGAACGACGGTGCGCCGCGAATCTGGCACGCTTGCCGTGCTCCCGAGAGGAGGTCGCGCATGAGGATCTGGGGCCTGTCGAAGAACGCGGCGGACTACCAGCAACCCGCTCCCACGCCCGACGTGCGGTGTGACCACTGCAAGTACATGTTTCCCCGGCTCGGGCTGGGCGGGTGCAGGCTGGTCCGGGGAGTGATCCGGGGATCCGCCAGCTGCAAGGAGTTCATGCCTCGCACCAGGAGCTGACGCCGGCTCGCAGGGCGGGGGATGGTCCTTGCGAGGCTCGTTGGGCGTCGCGCCGCTCGGAGCCCAGGCGCTTCGTAGCGGCTGCGCAGGCCCTCCCTCTGGTTCGTCGCCGGGGACGCTCTAGCGGAAGCGCTGCTCGACGGCTTGCCGCGTCCGGTTGAGGGCCACTGCGACCTGCGACCAGGTCGCGCCCTGCGCACGAGCCTCCTCGACCGCAGCGCGCTCGATCTGGTGCAAGATCTCTTGCATTTCCGCTAGCGAGTCGAGGATCACGAGCGGCTCGTTGCTCGACCGGACACGGAACATCGCCTTCCGGTAGCGGCTCAGGGATTCCTCGGGAATCCGCTCGATCAACCAAGGATGATCGAAGTCGTCTCCGGAGGGAGGGTTCATGGCCGCTTGATCCTATCAGCACATCTAGATTGACGCGTTCCCGCAGATCAGCTTCCCTTAAGAGAGTCCAACGCTTTGACGTCACAGGGAAAGCTATGTAGCATGCCGACGGCAAACTACGGATGCGGGTCGATTCACGATCTGCGAGGTTCAGCCGGTCCAAGCCGATACCGCCACGGGGCGGGACTCGGTGACTGCGGTAAGGAAGTACGAGGAGGGTTGGGAAGAGGTTTCTTCGGCGCGGCGGCACCTGCTGCCGCTGCCCAGTCGCGCCTGAGTGCGCGGCACTCGGCTCTGCCAGCGGGCAGAGCCGAACTTTGAGTAGTAGAGAGGATTCTTTCTGATGAAGATCAAACGGCTCAAGAGAGTGAAGAGTCTGAGGAGTTCGGTGATCGCCGGGGCCGTCATGGTGGCGGCTATCGCCCTCATCGTCCCGGCGAGTGCGCTTGCCGCTCCGACTCCCATAACGATCGGTGGCGCAACCGCTGCCGACTGGGTGGCCACCGGAGCGACTGCGGGCATCACCGTCGGCCTCGTAGCAACCCCCGCCAACGAGCCAGCGCACACGTACCTCGGTACGGGAGCAGACCCTGTCTTCGATGCCACGGACCGGGACACCATCGGTCCCGCAGGCGGACCGTTCGGCCTCGGTGTCGACAACACCCTGATCTCCAACGGTATGCCGGGCGTCACGTCCCAGCCCTCCGAGATCGGCTACTACGGCAACGCGGCGATCTGCGGTGACGCAACGGTCCTAGCCGACAACTGCGCCGACCAGCTCCGCGTCACGCTCGGCGGCAAGTCGCTGTATGGCGGAAGCTTCGACGTGACGTTCCTCTACGGCCCGGAGCAGTCGGGTGAGACTCTGAGGGTCGCGCTCTACCGGGGCGGCGTTCTGCAGGACAGCACCGTCTACGGCCCTGTCAATAACGGCAGCTACCCCGCGACCGCGGGCGAGGCCACGTTCAACCTACCCGGCGTCTACTGGGACGAGATCAGGTTCATCGGCGACAATGCAAACGTTGCCGACGCCACGGACTTCCTGGTGGAGTCCGTCTCCGGCTACGACAGGCCCGAGCTCGGCGGCGACAGCGCCACCGGTTCCGGCACCAAAATCGCGTCCAAGGGCAACTGGTTCATGTACAACAGCTACCTGGCAGATTTTGCTGGGGACAACTGCGTTGACATTCAGGCCGGAAACCCCAAGCTCGGCGCCAACATCGTCGGCGAGTACTGCATCGTGAACAACGGCAACGGGACCTTCACGGCGACGTACGACATCGATGACACCATCACCATCGGTGACTTCGAGTACGACATCGTGGTCCTCAACGAGCACCTCTCGATCAACCAGAACAACACCAACAACTTCACGGGAAGCCCTGGCACGGACGACAACCGGGACTTCAACGTGCCGTTCACTGATTCGGACGGCATGTTCAAGGTCTTCGCTCACTTCACGCTCGACTACGTCTAAGCCCCAGGTGATGGCCGGCTGAGAACCGGTCCAACAGTCAACGAGCGGCGTCCCGGCTCCGGCCGGGACGCCGTCTCTCTTTCGTGATTGCGAAGCGGCCCGTCACGGGGCCGCTTCGCGCTTTTCGCCCCACAAGCGCGCTTTTCCAGGGCTTAACCGCGCCGACTGCTACCGTGTGCGCACGGTTCGGCAATCACGCCGTCCTGTGAGATGAGCTTCTCGTTCCTCCTTCGGGTGATTCGAGGTAGGCAAGTCTCGAACCCGTAAAGGAGTCGAACAACACCATGTCCCACCACTCGTTCAGCGAGCTCGGCGTGTCGGCGCCCGTCGTCGACGCGCTCGCTGCCCGCTCCATCCTCCATCCCTTCGAGATCCAGGAGCTCGTCCTGCCGGACGCGCTCGCCGGGCTCGACATCCTCGCCCGCTCGCCGACGGGGTCCGGCAAGACGCTCGCGTTCGCCGTGCCGATCGTCGAGCGCGTGACGACGAAGGACGCCCGCCCCTCGGCGCTCGTCCTCGTCCCCACCCGCGAGCTCGCCGCGCAGGTCGGCGCCGTGCTCCACCTGCTCGCCCCCGTCAAGGGGCTCACGGTCGCGACCGTATACGGCGGGGTGCCGCTCCAGGCGCAGGCGAAGAAGGCCGCGAAGGCACACGTCCTCGTGGCGACGCCGGGGCGGCTCGAAGACCTCGTGACCCGCCGGCTCGTCGACATCTCGCAGGTGCGGACGCTCGTCCTCGACGAGGCCGACCGCATGCTCGACATGGGCTTCCAGCCGCAGGTCGACAAGCTCGTCCGCCGGCTGCCGCGCAACCGCCAGACGATGTTCTTCTCGGCGACGCTCGACGGCGCCGTCGGCGAGCTCGCCCGCGCGTACACGAACAGCCCCTCGCGCTTCGACGGGTCGCCCGAGCACCACGAGCCGGCGGACATCGAGCACTCCTTCGTCCCGGTCACCTTCGACACGAAGCTCGAGACGCTCGTCCGCCACCTCGAGGAGTCGGACGGGCTCACCCTCGTCTTCGTCCGCACGAAGCGCGGAGCCGACCAGCTCGTGAAGAAGCTCGCGCGTCAGCAGGTGGACGCGGTCGCGATGCACGGCGACATGTCCCAGCGGGCCCGCGAGCGCTCGCTCGCGCGCTTCGAGGGAGGCAAGGTGCGAACGCTCGTCGCGACCGACGTCGCAGCCCGCGGCCTCGACCTCGACGACATCACGCACGTCATCAACTACGACCCGCCGGCCGAGCACACGAGCTACGTGCACCGCACGGGCCGCACCGGCCGAGCGGGGCGCAGCGGCAGCGCGATCACCTTCGTCCTCCCCGATCAGCAGGCCGACACGAGTCACGTCGCCCGCCGGCTCGGGCACGGCGAGAAGTACGAGGAAGCCGGCCTCCGCTCGGCGCGGCCGAAGCTCGTGTACTCGGGCCGCCGGCGCCGCGGCTCGAAGTGGTAGCGCGCTAGACGGTCGCGGCGGCGGCCTCGTCGACCGCTGCCTTGACCTCGTAGTAGCCGCGGCGCGCGTCCTCGAGGGTGTCCCCGATCGACGTCAGGCCGATGCGGCCCGCGACGGCGATCGCGCTCACCATGTGCAGGCAGACGCCCGTCTGGCGCTCCGGGTCCCAGCCGAGCCCACGTGAGCTCACGACGTCGAGCAGGTCGTCGGGCGTCAGCGACTCGTACGCCGGCGAGTCCAGGTGGTCGGTCGCGGCGTAGTGCTTGAGCTCGCCGACCCGCGTGCGGTACTCGCCCGCAAGCGGGTCGTAGACGCCGTCCGTCAGCGCCTGCAGCGCCCAGAACGTGTGGGTCGTGCCCGTGCAGCGGAGGTTCACCTCGAGCGCGTAGGGCGCCCACGCGCCATCCTCCTTCACCGCGACGAAATCGAGCCCGGCACGGCCGATCACCCCCTCACGCGCGAGCCGGCGGCCGACCTTCAGCGCCTCGGCCGCGATCCTCTCCGCGTAGGCCTGGTCGGCCGGGAAGTGGCAGCCGAAGTACGTTTGCCCGTGCGGCCCGCCGAGGACCTGGTCGTGAGTGGACATGATGTCCACCTGGCCGGCGGGGCTCATGCGGAGCTGGACGCTCGGGCTGCGGAAGGTCTCGCCCTCGATCCGCTCCTCGACGATGCCTCCCTCGCCGTCGAGCGCCTCGAGGTACTCGTCGACGGAGAGCTCGGGGTCCTCGAGCGCGATCGCCGCCGGGAGGTCGTCGTCGGCCGCCCGCAGGTCGACGAGGGCGTTCCCGAACCCGCTGACGCCGTTGTCGAGCTTGAGGACCGCGCCGCGTGCACCGGGCCGTTGCCCCGCGAGCTCGCGGAAGGCCCGTGCGAGGTCGGCTGCGCCGTCGACCTCGAGCCCGATCGGATGCGGCACGCCCTCCTCCTCGAACACGCGACGGCTCCCCCTTTTCGTGCCGAGCCAGAGGAGGTCGGGGTCGGAGCCGAAGACGGGCAGGTCGAGCCGCAGCGCCAGCTCGACCTCGTCCGACGTCGTGCAGTAGGGGAGGATGAAGGCGACCTCCGGCTCGCCGACCAGGTCGCGGACCCTGTTCAGCGCCCCGGGCCGTGCGAGCAGCTTCCGCGACAACGGGATCTTGCGGCCGTCGACGAGGGAGATGTTGACGAACCGGCTGCGCGCCTCCGCGGTGTCGAGCTCCGGTACCAGGGCGAAGTAGTAGTCGAGCACCCTGGGGTGGATCGGCTGCGAGCTCACGTACACGACCCGTGAGCGCGGCGCCCGCAACAGGCTCAGCACGAGGCACAGGAAACGCTCCTCGTACGCGGGGAACACCGGCACGAGGTGGTCGGGGACCTCGAGGCTGATCGAGTGCGCCACGACGATCGTGCGCTCCACGTCTCCGATCGAGCGCAACGTCAGCGTGTGCCAGACGTCGCGCAGCTGCGATTGCAGCTCGGCGAACCCGGGCGCTGTCATCGGACGTAGGTACTCCAGCCCACGCCGCAAGTCAAGTGCCGCGACGCTGCTACGGTCACCCTGTGGAATCGCTCGAGGGACGCGTGCTCGCGATCGCCGGAGCGGGCGGGTCGCTGGGTCCCACGGTCGTCCGTCGGCTCGCGCGGACCGGGGCGCGCCTTGCTCTCGCGGGCCGAGCCGCGGAACCGCTCGAAGCCCTCGCGTCCGACGCCGGGGTGGACGCGGACGTCACCGCGGTCGACCTCCTCGACCAGGCCGCGACCCGGGCGTGGGCAGACGGGATCGCCGAGCGCACTGGCCAGGTCGACGGGCTCCTGCACCTCGTGGGCGGCTGGCGCGGGGGAGCGTCGATCGAGGAGTCCCCTCCGGAGGACTGGGACCTCCTCGCGAGCCTGCTGATCGACACGCTGCAGAACGTCACCCGCGCGTTCACACCGCACCTGCTCGCGAGCGGGCGCGGACGGTTCGCGATCGTCTCGGCGGCACAGGCCCAGGCGCCGACCCACACGAACGCGGCCTACGCAGCAGCGAAGGCGGCGGCCGAGGCGTGGACGCTCGCGCTCGCTCACCGGTTCCGAGGAACCGGGGCCACGGCGAACATCGTCGTCGTCGGCTCGATCGTCTCGCCCGAGATGCGGGAAGAGGATCCGGACAAGGACTTCTCGACCTTCACGCCCGCAGAGTCGATCGCCGACGCACTCGCGTACCTCTGCTCGGACGCGGCCGCGCCGATGAACGGCCAGCGGCTGACGCTACGCGGCGCCGTGTAGCGCCCGTCGCGCGAGGCGCTCTCGGCGGAGCTGCAGGAACGGGAGCGGCACGAGGCAGGCGAGGAGGAGCCAGGGGTAGACGTGAGGGACGCCTGCGACGAGACAGATCCCGAGCACGGCGAGCTGGGTCGAGAGCCCGGTGTTGGCGAGGAACGCAAGCGTGAGGCGGTCGTGGTAGGCGAGCGTGGCCCGCCGCTCGAGTGCCGGCGCCGCCTCCCCGGCGAGCACCCGAGCCAGCCGGCGCCCGGAGGCCGTACGCACCAGACGGTCCTGCGGCCCGAAGACGACACGGTACGCGGCTTCCAGCGCCCGCTCCACGCGACCCCCCGACCGAGTCGGGTCGGGCGTCGCCCGGCCGTGCGCCCGCCGTTGGACCTCGGAGAGGTTGAAGTCGATGCCGAGAAGCATGGTGGCGGCGACGAAGCCGGCGAACGCAAGCCACGGCTCCCCGGTCTCGGCGCCGAGCGCGGCGAAGACCGCCGCGTTCACGAGCAGGTCGGCCTCGGTGTCGAGGTAGCGGCCGAGGAGGGTCACCCGCCCGGACACCCGCGCCAGCAGGCCGTCAGCGTTGTCGAGCAGCGTCTTCGCCTGCAGGAGGAGGGCGGCCCCGACGAGCTCTCCGCGCGCGAGCAACAGCGCGCCGGCGAGCCCGATCGCCGCGTGCGCGAGGACGACCACGGCGGGCGGCATGCGCAGACGGAGAAGCACCGGCACGAGAAGGCGCGAGAGCGGTCCGAACACCCACGCGACGACGAGCTCCGTCGCGGGCCGGTCCTTCTCCGCGCCGGCGAGAGGAGATGTCGCCTTGTCGGTCGTGACGGCCACCGTCGTCGATCGTAGATACTGGTCGCATGACCGATCCGGATGGCTGGAGCGAGGTCGACAAGGCCCTCGAGCGGACCTTCGAGTTCGACGACTTCCGTGCTGCGCTCGCCTTCGTGAACCGCGTGGGCGAGCTCGCCGAGTCGGAGAACCACCACCCCGACATCGCGATCCACTACAGCAAGGTGACGCTGCGGTGGTGGACGCACACCGCCGGCGGCATCACCGACCGCGACCGAGAGCTCGCGGAGAGGTCGTCGACGCTCGCCTAGTCGGCGGCCGGCGGCTTCACCACGACGACCGGGCACCGCGCGTGGCTCACCACGTGCCGGCTGACCGAGCCGAGCAGCGCCGACGTGATCCCCGAGCGCCCGCGTGAGCCGACCACGAGGAGCTCGGCGTCCGCCGACTCGCGCACGAGCGCGTCCTCCGCGTCGCCCTCGAGGAGCTTCGTCTCCAGCAGGGCCGGCGCACCGTCCGGGAAGACCTCGGCCACCGCGGCCTCGAGCTCGGCCAGCGCAGCGTTCCGCTCGGCGTCCATCTGCCCGACGTAGTCGGTCGCCGGCATCGGGATCATCCCCGGCTCCCCGATCGGAGTCGGGGGAATGAAGGTCCAGGAATGGGCGGCGACGATCCGCGCTCCCCGCAGCTCCGCCTCGGCTGCCGCCCAGCGGAGCGCCTCGTGCGAGGGCTCCGAGCCGTCGACGCCGACGACGATCTTCCCGGCCATGGTGCCCAGCCTACCGCCACCGGGGTAGGGTGAGCCCGTGCCGGGGTCGCGCGTGACGGTCGTCGACGTGGGGCCGCGGGACGGCCTGCAGAACGAGCCGGACGTGCTCGCCCCCGAGGTCCGGGCCGAGCTCGTCGACCGGCTCACCGGCGCCGGGCTGACCGCCGTCGAGGCCGTGAGCTTCGTCGACCCGCGCCGCATGCCACAGATGGCCGGGGCGGAGGAGGTCGTGGCGGCGATCGAGCGGGTCGACGGCGTCGTCGTCGCCGGGCTCGCCCTGAACGAGCGCGGCTACGAGCGGCTGGCCGCGACGGGCCTGGACGAGGTCCGGTTCGCCTTCGGCGCGACCGAGTCGTTCAACCGTCGGAACCAGAATGCGTCCGTCGAGGAGTCCCTCGCGGCCGGCGCGCGGATCGTCGCCCGCGCGAACGAGGACGGGATCGTCGCGACGGTCGTCATCAGCGTCGCCTTCGGGTGCCCCTTCGAAGGCCGCGTGGACGAGAGTCGCGTGCTCGACCTCGCCGAGCGCGTCGCGGCGAGCGGTCCCGACACGATCCTGCTCGCGGACACGATCGGGGTCGGCGTCCCCCGGCAGGTGCGCTCGCTCGTGTCGAGGACGGCGGAGCTCGGAATCCCCGTCGGCGGCCACTTCCACGACACGCGCAGCACCGGGTACGCGAACGCGCTCGCCGCCCTGGAGGTCGGCGCGACGGTGCTCGACGCGTCGGTCGGCGGCCTCGGCGGCTGCCCCTTCGCCCCGCGGGCGACGGGCAACATCGCGACCGAGGACCTCGTCTACCTCCTGCACGGCGAGGGCGTCGACACCGGGATCGACCTCGACGCCCTGATCTCGGTCGCCGCCTGGTTGGAGGAGCTCCTGGGCCGTACGCTCGAGGGGCAGGTGTACCGCGCGGGCAACTTCCCGCCCGCGGCCTAGAAGGTCACGACCTTCTCGGCCCAGACGGTCCAGTCGGTGAGCTCCTCGAGCCCGGAGTGGGACGCGCCCGCGGCGATCCTGTCGTCCGTGATCCCGCGGGCCTTCAGGCAGGTCCCGCAGCAGCCGACCGGCACCTGCTTCTTCGCGAGGCCCTTGAGCATGCGCTCGAGGTTGTAGTAGCCGTCCGGCGTCTGCTGCCCGACGACGGCGCAGCCGACCGCGTCCCCCATGAGGAACACGCGCAGCTCGACGTCCTGGCGTTTTGCGAGCGAGAGCGCG
>Ga0207428_10004242_pt1 | contig 13718 bp, 7 predicted proteins | sample RhiMethybrSRZTD1_FD_187600 | JGI IMG/M metagenome (GOLD analysis project Ga0207428, IMG submission 187600) | Populus rhizosphere microbial communities from Tennessee, USA - Rhizosphere MetaG P. TD hybrid SRZTD1 (SPAdes) (version 3) | ecosystem: Host-associated > Plants > Roots > Rhizosphere >... | reverse complement strand
TGGCGCAGATCCAGGTGCCCGCGATGGCCGAGATCACGCAGCGCTCCATCGGCAAGAGCGCCGAAGAGCGCGCGAAGATCGAAGAGGAAGTGCTGGGCAAGCTCAAGATGCCGCCGACCTCGATCGCGAAGGTCGCGGATCATATCGAGCACATCCGTGACGTCGCCGGCGTCGAGCACATCGGCCTGGGCGGCGACTTCGACGGCAACTCGGAGTGGCCGGAGGGATTGTCGGACGTATCGATGTATCCGAACCTGTTCGCGGAGCTGATTCGCCGCGGCTGGAGCGATCAGGACCTGAAGCTGCTCGCCGGCGAGAACGTGCTGCGGGCCTTCGCGCAGGCGGAGGCGGTCTCCCGGCGGCTCTCCAAGTAGAGGCAGAGGACATGGAAGCGGTTAGCGGTTGGCGGTTAGCGGTTAGTGCAGATGCGCTGACGCGCGTTTCAGAAGCAGGGCTGCGTTTGCAGCCGCACTTTGGCTTGCCAGCTCTCCACCAACCGCTAACCGCTAACCGCTAACCGCTTCAACTCCGCCATGCCCGGTCGCTGGCAATTTTGGATCGATCGCGGCGGCACGTTCACGGACATCGTCGGCCGCAAGCCCGACGGCGCGCTCGTGACGCTGAAGCTCCTGTCGGAGAACCCTGAGCGCTACAGCGACGCGGCCGTGCAGGGCATTCGGGAGCTGCTCGGCGTCGGCGAGCAGCCCATTCCCGCCGGCGCCATCGATGTCGTCCGCATGGGCACGACGGTCGCGACCAACGCGCTGCTCGAACGCAAGGGCGATCGCACGGTGCTGGCGATCACCCGCGGGTTCGCCGACGCGCTGCGCATCGGTTATCAGCATCGCCCCAAGCTGTTCGTGCGGCACATCGAGTTGCCGTCGATGCTGTACGAGCAGGTGGTCGAAATCGACGAACGCGTTGGCGCACATGGTGAGATCGTGCGCGCGCCGGATCTGCAGCAGGCGGAGCGCGATCTGCGGACCGCGTTCGATCGCGGCATCCGCTCGTGTGCGATCGCGCTGCTGCATGGCTATCGGTATCCGCAGCACGAGCAGCAGCTCGAAGAGCTCGCTCGACGCATCGGCTTCGTTCAGGTCTCAGTCTCGCACCAGGTCAGCCCGCTGATGAAGCTGGTCGCACGCGGCGACACGACGGTGGTCGATGCGTACTTGTCGCCTGTCCTGCGGCGCTACGTGAATCAGGTTGCCGGGCAGCTGCCCGGTGTGAAGCTGCAGTTCATGCAGTCGTCCGGCGGCCTCGCCGATGCCCAGCAATTCCAGGGGAAGGACGCGATTCTCTCCGGCCCAGCCGGTGGCATCGTAGGTGCAGCGCGCACCGCGCAGCAGGCGGGCATTCGCAAGATCATCAGCTTCGACATGGGCGGGACTTCCACGGATGTCGCGCACTACGCCGGCGAATACGAGCGTGCCTTCGACGCCGAAGTTGCGGGGGTTCGACTGCGCGCACCCTTGATGCAGATCCACACGGTCGCAGCGGGCGGCGGCTCGATCTGTCAGTTCGATGGCGTGCGCCTGCGCGTCGGCCCGGAATCGGCCGGTGCGGACCCTGGGCCCGCTGCGTATCGCCGCGGCGGTCCGCTGACCGTCACGGACTGCAACGTCCTGCTCGGCCGGATTCAACCGGAGTTCTTTCCGGCCGTGTTCGGACAGGGCGGCGATCAGGCGCTGGATGGACAAGTCGTCGCCGAACGGTTCCGCGTGTTGGCCGCCGACATCCAGAGCGCAACCGGCGTATCCCAGACACCGCACGGCGTCGCGGCCGGTTGCATCCGGATCGCCGTCGAGAACATGGCGAACGCCATCAAGAAGATTTCCGTCCAGCGCGGTCATGACGTGACCGAATACACGCTGTCGTGCTTCGGCGGCGCGGCCGGTCAGCATGCGTGTTTAGTCGCAGATGCGCTCGGGATGCAGACGGTGTTCATGCATCCGCTCGCGGGAGTGTTGTCGGCGTACGGGATCGGTCTCGCAGACGTGACAGTGATGAAGCAGCGCGCCGTCGAGGCAGTCCTCGACGATCGTGCGCTTGCAGAGCTGGATGCGCCGTTTGCGACACTCGTGAGCGACGCGCGGGAAGCTCTGATCGCGCAGGGCGTGGCGGATGCGGATCTCAGCATCGAGCGCAGAGTAGCGCTCAAGTACGAAGGTACGGACAGCACGCTGCAGCTGCCTGTCGCGGCGAGGGCGGCGGAGCTGACGAGCGCGTTTCTGGAGCAATACCGGGTGCGGTATGGGTTTTTGATGCCGGAGCGGAGGTTGGTGGTCGAGTCGATCTCGGCGGAGGCCGTGGGGTCGAACCGAACGGAGAGTTGGGCTAAAGCCCAACCCACACCACTCCAACCGGCTGCTCCAATCGTTCGACCGGTGTTCTTTGGCGAGCAGTGGCATGACACGCCGTTCTACGATCGCGACGCGCTGCGGCCGCAGGACGCGATTACGGGACCGGCGGTCATTCGCGAGCGCAACACCACGACTGTGATCGACCCGGGCTGGCGCGCGGAGGTCACCCCGCTGAATCACCTGCTGCTGCGACGAATCGAGCCGTTGCAGCGCGCGAGCGCCATCGGCACGCGGGTCGATCCGGTGTTGCTCGAAGTGTTCAACAACCTGTTCATGTCGATCGCTGAGCAGATGGGCGTCACGCTCGCCAACACAGCGACGTCGGTCAACATCAAGGAGCGGCTGGATTTCTCCTGCGCGCTGTTCGATGCGCAAGGCAACCTGATCGCGAATGCGCCGCACATGCCCGTGCACCTCGGCTCGATGGGCGAGTCGGTGCAGGAGATCATGCGACGTCGCGGCGACACCATGCGGCCGGGCGACGTGTACGTGCTCAACGCACCCTATGCGGGCGGCACGCATCTGCCGGATGTGACAGTAGTCATGCCGGTATTCCTGGGTGCGTCGCCTTCCTTCTACGTCGCCGCCCGCGGCCACCACGCCGACATCGGCGGCATCACTCCAGGCTCGATGCCTTCCGACTCGGCACACATTGACGAGGAGGGTGTGCTGCTCGACAACGTGCAGCTGGTCGCGAAGGGCGTCTTCCTCGAAGCGGACCTGCGAGCGTTGCTCTCCGGCGGCAAGTATCCGGCGCGAAACGTCGAGCAGAATCTTGCAGATCTCCGTGCACAGGTCGCGGCGTGCCAGAAGGGCGCAGCGGAGCTGGCGGCGATGGTCGAGCACTTCGGCTTATCGGTGGTGCATGCATACATGCAACACGTTCAGGACAACGCCGAAGAAGCCGTGCGCCGCGTGATCGATGCGCTCACCGACGGCGACTTCGAGTATCCCCTGGACAATGGCGCACGCGTGCGCGTGTCGATTCGCATCGACAAGCAGTCCCGCGCCGCGAACATCGATTTCGCCGGCACGAGCGCGCAGCAACCGAACAACTTCAACGCGCCGGTTTCCGTGACGCGAGCAGCGGTGCTCTACGTGTTCCGCACGCTCGTGAAGGACGAGATTCCGATGAACGCCGGCTGCCTCAAGCCGCTGCAGATCTCGGTGCCTGCGGGTTCGATGCTCAACCCGCAGTACCCGGCCGCGGTGGTCGCCGGCAACGTCGAGACCTCGCAATGTGTCACGGACTGCCTGTACGGCGCACTCGGCGCGCTCGCCGCGAGTCAGGGCACGATGAACAACTTCACGTTCGGCGACGGCGCTCATCAGTATTACGAAACCATCTGCGGCGGATCGGGTGCGGGGCCGGATTTCGACGGCGCATCGGCAGTCCAGACGCACATGACGAATTCGCGCCTGACCGATCCGGAGGTGCTGGAGTGGCGATTCCCGGTGCGGCTCGATGATTTCCGCATCCGCCGCGGCTCGGGCGGAGCAGGGCGGCATCGCGGCGGCGACGGTACGGAACGGCGCATGAGGTTCCTGCAACCGATGACTGCGGTACTGCTCGCGAATCATCGCAAGGTCGCGCCTTTCGGGCTCGCCGGCGGTCAGCCGGGCGCGACCGGCAAGAACTGGATCGAGCGCGTCGACGGCAGCATCGAGCATTTCGGCGCCACGCACGAAGCAGAAATGAACGCGGGGGACGTGTTCGTCATCCAGACGCCGAGCGGTGGCGGGTTTGGCTGAGTCGGCGCGCCCCAGTCGCCTGGCCACCGCGAGCATCGTCGGCACGATGCTCGAGTACTACGACTTCGCGATCTACAACACGCTCGCCGCGCTGGCGTTCAACAAGCTGTTCTTTCCGTCGTTCGATCCTCTGACCGGCACGATCCTGGCGTTCTCGACGTTCGCGGTCGGATATTTCTCGCGGCCGATCGGCGGTGTGATCTTCGGGCACCTCGGCGATCGCTACGGACGACGCTTCGTGTTGGTCGCGACGCTGATCGTCATGGGTGTGACGACGGCGCTCATCGGCGCGCTGCCGACGTACGCGACAGCTGGCGTCGCGAGTCCGATTCTGCTGGTTGCGCTGCGCTTCGTGCAGGGCGCGGCGCTCGGCGGCGAGTGGGCCGGCGCTGTGCTGCTTTCTGTCGAGCATGGCGATCAGCGCCGGCGCGGCCGCAATGCCTCCTGGGCGCAGATGGGCCCGTCCCTCGGCACTCTGCTCGCGACGGGCTCGATCGTGCTCGTGATCTCGCAACTCGACAACGAAAGCTTTCTGTCGTGGGGCTGGCGACTGCCGTTTTTCGCCAGCGTCCTGCTGGTCGGCTTCGGGTTGTGGATCCGCAGCGGCGTGCAGGAAACACCGCTGTTTCGCCAGCTCGAACGCGAGAAGACGCAGGCTCGTGCGCCGGTCGGCGAGGTCGTCCGCGCGCACTGGCGCAAGCTCCTGCTCGGCGGCGGCGCGCGCATCGGGCCGGACGTGCTGTATTCGCTAGCCGCAGTATTCTCGCTCAACTATCTCACTGCGACGCTCGGCGTCTCCCGCACGCTCGCATTGATCGCACTCTCGATCGGCGGCGCCTGCAATGCCTTGACGATTCCGCTCTTCGGCGGCCTATCCGACCGCTACGGCCGACGCGTCGTATACGGCGCCGGGGTGGCCTGCGCGCTGGCGCTGGCGTTCGCGTTCTTTCCGCTGCTCGATACCGGGTCGCCGGTGGCAATCACGGTCGCCATTACTGCGGCCCTCGTGGTACACGCGATGATGTATGGGCCGCAGGCGGCGTTCATCGCCGAGCAGTTTCCGACGCGCGTGCGCTACGCCGGGGCGTCGCTTGCATACACGCTGGCGGGCATCGTCGGCGGCGGTATCGCACCCGTAATGTTTGCGATGTTGCAGAAGGTGTACGGTACGACCCTTGCGCTCAGCACGTATCTGGCGGTCGCATTGCTGATCACTGGCGTCGTGCTGCTGATTGCGCGTGAGCGCGCGGGGGTCGAGCTCGAATAACAGGGGGAAGGCTCGCCATGATCGAAGTCCACCATCTCAACAACTCCCGCTCGCAGCGAGTGCTGTGGATGCTGGAGGAGCTCGGCGTGCCTTACACGGTGGTGCGCTACGAGCGCGATGCGAAGACCATGCTCGCGCCGCCCGAGCTCAGGAAGATTCACCCGCTCGGCCGCTCGCCGGTCATCAAGGACGGCGACTTCGTGCTCGCGGAGTCGGGCGCGATCATCGAATACCTAGTCGAGCGTTACGGCGCAGGACGCTTCGTCCCGGCGCGCGGCACGCGCGAGTACGAGACCTGCCGCTATTGGGTTCACTACGCGGAAGGCTCGCTGATGATGCAACTGCTGGTGAAGATCTATCTCGACCGCGTCGGCGAGCCGGCCAAGCCGATGCTGGAGCGCGTGAACGGCTCGGTCCGCATGCACCTTGGCTACATCGAAGACTCGCTCGGCGCTTCACAATTCCTGACAGGCGCTGCGTTCACTGTCGCCGATGTGCAGATGAGCTTTCCGCTGGAGGTGTGCGCGACTCAGCGGATGCTGGGTGGCGAACATCCGCGTCTGTCCGCACTACTCAAGCGACTGCATGAACGGCCGGCATACCAGGCCGCGCTGGCCCGGGGTGGACCGTATGCATACGCAAAGGAGGGGGGCTAGAGACCCATCGGGCTTTATTACATGTCGGAACTCTGCCGGCAGCGAATTCATTGGTGATGCGGAAACATATTCCGCCACGACGCACGCTCTCTTCACCGAGGCTGGATGGTCTCTCGGGCGTGCGACAAGCAGAAGGAATGGACCATGAAACACGTGACCTCGATCCCGCGCCGGTTCGATCGCCGGCTCCTGAGCTCTGCTGTCGCTGCGTGCCTGCTGGCCGCCGCAGCTCCGCAAGCTTTCTCGCAGTCGGCGGCCGCAACGTTACGCGGCCAGGTGAGCGCGGGCGAGCAGCCCGTCGGCGCCGCCAGCGTCACCGCGACCAACACCGAGACCGGTCTGACTCGCAAGGTGCAGACGGAAGCGACCGGCAACTACACACTGGCCGGTCTGCCACCCGGCACTTACAAGGTCGAAGTCACGGGGCCGACCGGCGCAACCGCGCGCTTGGTCACGTTGGCCGTCGGCCAGACCGCAACGCTGGACCTCGGGCTCGCGGCAGCCAACCAGAACATCGAGTCGGTGACGGTCGTCGCTACGCAGCTGTTCGAGACGCGCACCTCCGAGATCGCGACGTACGTGAGCCCACGGCAGATCGAGGCCTTGCCGCAGAACTCGCGTAACTTCCTCGCTTTCGCGGACATAGTGCCGGGCGTGCAGTTCGCGACCAGCGCCGACGGCTCGACCAGCGAAATCCGCAGCGGCGCCCAGTCGGCGAACGGCGTGAACGTGTTCATCGATGGCGTCGGCCAGAAGAACTATGTCCTGCGCGGCGGCGTCAGCGGCCAGACTTTGACCCGCGGCAATCCGTTCCCGCAGATGGCCATCGGCGAGTACAAGGTCATTACATCGAACTACAAGGCGGAGTTCGATCAGCTCAGCAGCGCCGCCGTCGTCGCGGTGACGCGCTCGGGCACGAACGAGTTCGAATCGAAAGCGTTCTACGACTACACCTCCGAGAACTGGCGCGCCTCCGATCCGATCGAGGCGCGCGATGGGCGTAAAGCCGAATCCGAGCAGAAGCAGTACGGCATCGCGTTCGGCGGCCCGATCATCCGCGACAGGATGCACTTCTTCGTGACCTACGAGGGCAAGGAGTTCGAGACGCCGGAAACCGTGACGCTCGGCCAGGGCCTTTCCTCGAGCGCCGCTCCGCCGGAGCTGCGCGATCTGCTCGGCGTCGTGAGTGCACCCTTCGAGGAGGATCTGTACTTCGGCAAGATCGACTGGACGCCTGGCGACGATCACCTGCTCGAGCTCACCGGCAAAGTGCGCAGAGAGAGCGAGATCTCGAACATCGGCGATCAGAACACCGCGACCTTCGCCAGCGATAAGAAGAACAACGAGACGCGCATGGACCTGCGCTACCAGTTCACGGGCGCGCGTTTCCTCAACGACGCGCACATCACCTGGGAGGAGGCGGACTTCAATCCGCGCCCGGTGACGATCGCACCGGGCTACCGCGCGGTCACACCCGACCGCGGCGCCATTCTCAACCTCGGCGGTGGCGAGGACTTCCAGGACAAGGGTCAGAAGGGCTGGGGCTTCCAGGACGACCTGACATTCACCTCGTTCGAGTGGAATGGCGGCCACACGGTCAAGACCGGCATCAAGTTCAAGCAGGTCAAGATCAACGCGTTCGAGCAACAGCCGTACAATCCGCAGTTCCTGTACGACGTCACGGCGGATCCGAATACGCCGTTCGTCGTGCAGTTCGGCTCGCCTCTCCCCGGTCTGCCTCAGCGCAACGTCGAATCGGAGAACAAGCAGTACGGCATCTACATCCAGGACGACTGGGAAGTGAGCCAGAAGCTGCTGCTGAACCTCGGCATCCGCTACGACTACGAGGAAACGCCGAGCTATCTCGACTACGTGACACCTGCCGACGTGATCGCCGGCATCGACTCCGTCGACACGTCTCCGGGCGCACAGCCCGGCCAGACCTACAGGCAGTCGCTGGCGCTCGGCGGCGTCGACATCGACAAGTACATCAGCAACGGTCACAACCGCAGTGCTTTCGACGGCGCCTTCCAGCCGCGCGTCGGCTTCTCGTACGACTTCTCGGAGGACGAGACCTTCGTTCTGTTCGGCGGCGCCGGCCGCGCCTACGACCGCAACGTCTTCGACTACCTGGCGGTCGAGCGCTCCAAGGGCACGTTCCCGCGCTACGAGTTCCTGTTCAACACCGCGGCGCATCCGTGCGACACCGTGAACGATCCGCGCTGCCTGGAGTTCGACCCGGCGTTCTTCGACCGCGCCAATCTCGACGCACTGGTTGCGGCCAACCCGAACCTCGGGCGCGAGGTCGACATGATCAGCAACGACCTGAAGACCCCGTACTCCGATCAGTTCAGCCTCGGTGTCCGCAACCGCTTCGACCTGTGGAACCACGGCTGGAACACGTCGGCGACCCTGTCGTACGTCGAGTCGAAGGACGGCATCGTGTTCCTGCTCGGCAACCGCCGCGGCAATGGCAACTTCCGCACTGACGACACGCAGATCTGGGGCGATTCGCCGTTCGGCAACGGCATCCCGGGGCTCGGCGCGCTGATCATCGCCACCAACGGCATCGAGTCGCGCGCCAAGTCGCTGTTGCTCTCCGCGGAGAAGCCCTACACGGGCGATTCGAAGTGGGGCGTGACGGTCGCGTATACCTACACCGACGCGGAGGAAAACCGCACCAACGCGGGCTTCAACGACGAACACTTCATTTTCGACTATCCGACAGTGGCGGGGTTCGGCTGGCACACCGCTATTGGCGTGCCGCGGCACCGCCTAGTCACGACCGGTATCTGGGACGGCCCGTGGGACCTGTCGCTGTCGGCGAAGCTGCTGTTGCAGAGCCCGGAGGAGTTCGAGGCGCTGGACTGCCTGAACGGCCCCACCGCGTGCTTCTTCCACAATTTCAAACCGGACACGACCATCGGCCGCAAGCAGTTCGACCTCGCGGCGTCCAAGGGATTCGACCTGGGCGACTTCAACATCAGCCTGCGCGCCGACATCCTCAACGTGTTCAACTGGGAGAACCCGAACAGCTACGAGAACTTCCGCGGCGACATCAACGGGCCGAATCCGAACTACGGCAACATCACCAGCTGGCGTCAGCCGACCCGTACATTCAAGTTGTCATTCAACGTCGGCTGGCGATAATCGGGGGTCGTCGCAATACGGTGCCGGGAGAGAAAGTAGGGTGAAACTCAGCAGCGCAGCAAACGGGGGCGGGTTGCTGCGCCGCTCAGTTTCCCCTGGTTTTCTCTCCCGGCACCTGCTTCTGGGGCTCTGCGTGCTGTTCGCGTGGGGGCCGGCTTTCGGTGCGAGCAAGGAGCGCATTCCTGGCGTCGTCGTCGAAGGCTCCCGCGTGTACGATCCCGAGCGCGACGGCGATCCCGTCATCAACAATCTCGAGCGGCGCACTTTCCGCTTTTTCTGGGACACGACGAACAAGCAGAACGGCCTCGCGCCGGACCGCTATCCGTCGCCGTCGTTCGCCAGCACCGCCGGCGTCGGCTTCGCCCTGACTGCATACGTGATCGGCGCGGAGCGCGGCTTCGTCTCGCGCAGCCAGGCGCGGTTGCGGACGTTGCGCACGCTGCGCTTCCTCGCGAACGCGCCCCAGGGACCCGAAGAGACCGGAATGACCGGCTACCGCGGCTTCTACTATCACTTCCTGCACATGCAGAACGGGCAGCGCTTCGGCACCTCGGAGCTGTCGACCGTCGACACGGCGCTGCTGCTGGGAGGTGTGCTGGCCGCGCAGGTGTATTTCGATCGCGACACGCGCGCCGAGAAAGAGATCCGCGACCTGGCGGAGCTCATCTACGGCCGCGTCGAGTGGACCTGGGCGCAGAACCGCCCGCCGACGATCTCGCACGGCTGGCGACCCGAGACCGGCTTCCTGCGGTTCGACTGGCGCGGCTACAACGAGGCGCTGTTGCTGTACATCCTGGCGCTCGGCTCGCCGACGCATCCGGTCGAGCCGGACGCGTACAAGGAATGGCTCGCGACGTACAAGGGCTCGTGGGGCACGTTCAGCGGCCAGGAGTTCCTGTCGTTCGGGCCGATGTTCGGTCATCAGTACTCGCACGTCTGGATCGACTTCCGCGGCATCCAGGACGACTTCATGCGCGAGAAGGGCATCGACTATTTCGAGAACAGCCGGCGCGCGGCGTACGCGCATCGCGAGTACTCGATCCAGAATCCGATGCGCTGGCGCGGCTACGACAGCGAGATCTGGGGCCTGACCGCCTCCGACGGTCCCGCCGACACGGTGCAGATCTTCAACAACGAAGAGCGCGGCTTCTTCACGTACTCGGCGCGCGGCACCGCCGCTACGCACGTGCTCGACGACGGCACCATCGCGCCGACGGCCGCCGTCGGCTCCATCGCATTTGCGCCGGAGATCGTGATCCCGACGATCCGCGCGTTCCGCGTACGTTTCGGCGAACACCTGTACCAGAAGTACGGCTTCCTCGACGCGGTCAACCCGAGCTTCACGTTCGGCAACGTGCCGCTGCGTCACGGGCAGATCATCCCGGAGATCGGCTGGGTCGACACCGACTATCTCAGCATCGACCAGGGCCCGATCGTGGCGATGATCGAGAACTATCGCAGCGGCCTCATCTGGAAGCTCATGCAGCGCAGCCCGCACATTCGCCGCGGACTGGAGCGCGCGGGCTTCACCGGCGGCTGGCTCGCACAGCCGGCGCCGCAGCAGCCGAGCCCGTAGTCCGATGGTGAATCGTCGGCAGACGATGCTCGCGCTGGCCGCGGTCGCAGCGGCTCCCCTCGGTTGCACCCGCCGCTCGCACGGTCCCGACACCGTCAGCTTCTGGGCCGTCGGCCGCGAAGGCGAGGTCGCGGCGGACCTGATCCAGGAGTTCCTGAGCGAGCGGCCGGACATCCACGTGGAAGTGCAGAAGCTGCCGTGGACGGCGGCGCACGAGAAGCTGCTGACCGCCTACGCAGGCGATACGCTGCCGGACCTGTGCTCGCTCGGCAACACGTGGATCCCGGAGTTCATGGCGCTGAATGCGCTCACGCCGCTCGACGCGCTGGCGAAGGCGTCGCGCGAGATCGCGCTCGACGACTACTTCCCCGGCATTCTCGACTCCAATCGCGTCGAAGGGCAGTTGTACGGCATCCCGTGGTACATCGACACGCGACTGCTCTACTACCGGCGCGACCTGCTGCACCAGGCGGGCTTCGACGCGCCGCCGACGACCTGGGCGGAATGGGAAAGGATGCTCGGCGCGATCAAGACGATGGTCGGCCGCGATCGCTATTCGATCCTGCTGCCGCTCAACGAATTCGAGCCTTTGCTCGTGCTGTCCTTGCAGCAACCGTCGGAGCTGCTGCGCGACAGCGGACGCTATGGCAATTTCCGCAGCGACGACTTTCACCGCACGCTGGAGTTCTACGCGAGCATGTTCCGGCGCGACTGGGCGCCGAAGATGACCAACACGCAGATCTCGAACGTGTGGGACGAATTCGGCCGCGGCCTGTTCTCGTTCTACATCTCCGGGCCGTGGAACATCGCCGAGTTCAGGAAGCGCTTGCCGCCGCAGCTGGCGGACGCGTGGATGACGGCGCCGATGCCCGGTCCGACCGGTCCGGGCGCTTCGAGCGCCGGCGGCGCGAGTCTGGTGATCTTCAACCGCTCGGGCTCCAAGCCTGCGACCTGGGCGCTGATGGAATACCTGTCGCGCTCAACCGTGCAGCAGCGCTTCTATGAGCTCACCGGCAACATGCCGCCGCGTCGCTCGACCTGGCAGTCCTCGACGCTGGCGTCGTCGCCGTATGCGAAGGCATACCTGGCGCAACTCGATCGCGTGCGCTCGCCGCCGAAAGTGCCGGAGTGGGAGCGGATTGCGCAGGAGATGCGGCTCGCGGCCGAACGCGTCGTGCAGAACGTGTCCACGGTCGACGCCGCGTGCGTCGCGCTGGATCGCAAGACCGACGAGATCCTCGAGAAGCGGCGCTGGATGATGGACAAGGATCGCGTCACATGAGGCCGCAGCGCGCCGCCTGGTGGTTCGTGACGCCGGCGCTGATCGTGCTCGGCGTGTTCTTCTTCCTGCCGGTACTCGCCGCGCTCGCGATGAGTATGACCGACTTCGACCTGTACGCGCTCGACGACTTCGCGAACCTGCGCTGGATCGGCTTCGAGAACTACGCGCGGCTGTTGCGCGAGCCGCTGTTCTGGAAATCGCTCGGCAACACGCTGTACTTCGTCGCGCTCGGCGTGCCGCTGTCGATCGGCGTATCGCTGGGTGCAGCGCTGCTCGTGAACTCGAAGGTCGCGAAGTTTCGCAGCGTGTTTCGCACGGTGTATTTCGCGCCGGTGGTGACTACGCTCGTCGCCGTTGCGGTCGTGTGGCGCTACATCTTTCACACGCGCTACGGCTTCCTGAACTACGCGCTCGCTTCGATCGGACTCGATCCCGTCGACTGGATGGGCGATCCGCACTGGGCGATGCCGGCGATCGTCATCCTCGCCGTGTGGAAGAACTTCGGCTACAACATGATCATCCTGCTGGCGGCGCTGCAGAACATCCCCGATGACCTGTACGAGGCGGCGCGCATCGACGGCGCATCCGGCTGGCAGCAGTTCCGTCACGTCACGCTGCCGGGCGTCGGACCGGTGCTGTTGCTGGTCAGCATCCTCACGATGACGGGCTATTTCCAGTTGTTCGCCGAGCCGTACGTGATGACGGAGGGCGGGCCCCTGCAGGCGACTTACAGCGTGCTGTATTTCATGTTCGAGGAAGGCTTCAAGTGGTGGAGCCTCGGGCGCGCATCGGCCGTCGCGTTCCTGCTGTTCATCCTGATGTTCGTGGTGACTGTCGTGCAGCTGCGCCTCGGGCGCGAGCGGGGCGGCGCATGAGACGAACGCAACGCACGATCCTGGTGAACACGCTGCTCGTGATCGGCGCGCTGCTCGTTGCGTTCCCGCTGCTGTGGATGATCTCCGTCTCGTTCATGCCGACCGGCGCTGCGAGCACGTATCCGCCGCCGTTGCTGCCGGTGCATCCGACGCTCGACAACTATCGCGAGCTGTTCGCGAGGCATGCTGCCGGTCGCTACATGCTGAACAGCGCGCTCGTCGCGACGCTCGCCACGCTGATCTCGCTCGTGCTCAACACGCTGGCGGGCTACGCCTTCGCGAAACTGCGCTTCCGCGGCCGCGATCAGATCTTCCGCGGACTGCTCGGCGCGCTCGTGATCCCGAGCCAGGTGGCGATGATTCCGCTGTTCGCGCTGGTCAAGGAGATGGGCCTGGTCAGCACCTACGGCGGCGTGGTGGTGCCGGCGATGGCGAGCGTGTTCGGCATCTTCCTGATCCGCCAGTACGCGCTGTCGCTGCCCGACGAGCTGCTCGAAGCAGCACGCATCGATGGCGCGAGCGAGGCGCGGATCTTCTGGTCGCTGGTCGTGCCGCTGATCCGGCCGATCCTGGTGACGCTCGCAATCCTGACGTTCCTGGCCACCTGGAACGACTTCATGTGGCCGTTGATCGTGTTGACCGACGCGAAGCTGTACACGCTGCCGGTCGCGCTGGCGGGCTTGTCGCGCGAGCACGTTCAGGACAACGAGCTGATGATGTCCGGCGCCGTGATCACGGTGGTACCGGTGCTGCTGCTGTTCCTCGGGCTGCAGCGCTATTACATCGCAGGCATCCTG
>Ga0207428_10004239_pt1 | contig 13736 bp, 10 predicted proteins | sample RhiMethybrSRZTD1_FD_187600 | JGI IMG/M metagenome (GOLD analysis project Ga0207428, IMG submission 187600) | Populus rhizosphere microbial communities from Tennessee, USA - Rhizosphere MetaG P. TD hybrid SRZTD1 (SPAdes) (version 3) | ecosystem: Host-associated > Plants > Roots > Rhizosphere >... | reverse complement strand
GTCGTACCGCCGCGACCGCCGACGCCCGCGGTGCCGGTCGTGCCACCGCGACCGCCGGTACCCGCGGCGCCCCCGGCCGTGCCGCCGCGGCCGCCTGTCGAGCCGCCGCGGCCGCCGATCGAACCACCGGCGCCTGTTCCGCCCGAAGCGCCGACGCTGCCGGCGGCGCCCGTCACGCCGGCGGCGCCGGTCGTCCCCGCACTGCCGGTCGTCCCCGCGGCGCCGGTCGTCCCCGCGGCGCCCGTCGTACCGGCCGGACCGCCAGCGCCGGCCGCGCCCGTCGTCCCGGCGCCGCCGGTGCTCCCGGCGCTGCCTGGTGCGCCAGTTCCCGCGGTGCCCGTGGTGCCGGCCACGCCGTTCGTTCCGGCGGCTCCGGTGCCGTCGCCGGAAACGGGGGCGCAACCGAACGCCACCAGCATCATCGCGCCCAGCGCGGCGGACGGGATCAAACGAAGAGAACGAAGAAAACGAAGCTCGGCCGACGAATAGCGCATGGGCGCCAGCGTGTTGCAGTCATCGTGCCGTCACAGGGTCGTTACGTAATCGTTGCACGCATGTGCTCACCGGTCGCACGTGTCGTACGCGCGCGCTGTACGAACGTTGCGCACTGTACGAATCGTGCGCAGTCGTCAGCGGGTCAGCGGGCGGCGTCGTCGAAGTCGAAGTGCGCCGACGCTTCCTGTCCGGGCGCGACGTCGACCTGCCGCTGGAGCCGATCGTCGAGACGACGCACTTCGATGCGATGCCGGCCCGGGGAAACGCGAACGGCGAAGCTGCGCCCGTCCGGTCCCGCCGCCTTGCCGTCGACGTACGGAATGCACCACGGGGTGCACAAGATCCGGACGTGACTCGTCGGCGCCGGCGCGGCCGCGCGTGCGGGGCCGCGCGCGGCCGGCGGCGGTGGTGCGGCGGAGGTCGTCGCGGCCCCAGGCACCGGCGCGGCTCCGCTCGACGCCGCTCCGGGCGCGGCCGCCGGCGGCGCGGCCGCGTCGTGCGCGGGCGCCGGCGCGGAGGCGACCGGCGCTGGCGACGGCGGCGTGGCTTGACTTGCCCGGCTGCCCCGGATCGCGAACGCGCCAGCCGCGATCAGCGCGGCGCCCCCCGCGAGGACGGCGATCCGACGAAGAGCACGCCTCCGGGCCGCCGCCGTCACGGGCCCGAGCATGTTGTCGACGAAGGCTGGCGAGCGGTGATCGCGAAAGTAGCTCTCGCGTACCGGCTCCGCATCGACCGCGGTCGGGGCGGTCACGCTTCGCGCCGGCGCGGCGGCAAACGTTCCCTTATCCGGCGCCAGCGGCGTGACCTTCGCGGCGAGCTCGCGAACGAGCGCCTCCCGGCCGGCGCCCGCGCGGCCGATCTCCGCCTCGAGGGCGGCGAGCATCTGTCCGGCGTCGGCGAGACGCTGGCCGGGCGACGGGTCCACCGCGCGGGCCACGATGGTGCCCAGCGTGCCGTGGGTGGCGACGTCGGCCAGGGCGCCCGCGTCGACGCTGCCGGCCCCGTCCGGATCGGCGCGCGGTCCGCGCCCGAGCAATCCCTCCGCCAGAATCAGGCCCAGCGAGAAGATGTCAGCGCGCGCGTCGACGCGATCGCCGCGGGCCTGCTCCGGCGCCATGTAGCTGGGCGTTCCCGGCCGCCCCGGCGCGATCGGGCTCTGCACCGCAAGCGCCAGACCGAAGTCCGACAGCTTCACCTCGCCGTCCACCGACAGCAGCACGTTCCGCGGCGTCACGTCTCGATGAACGAAGCCCCGGGCGTGCACATACGCGAGGCCACGACAGATCTCGACCCCGACGTGGGCCAGCAGCGACGGCGCCAGCCGCCGGCCCGCCGCGCGCTCGCCGGCGAACAACGACGCCAGATCGGCGCCGCGCACGTAATCCATTGCGATGAAGTACTCGTTGTCGACCCGGCCGAAGTCGAACACCGAGACCAGGTTGCCCTGCGAGAAGGACACCTGCGTCTTCGCCTCCTCGAAGAACATCCGCAACAGGTGCGGGCTCGCGCTGATCCGGGGCAGCACGCGCTTGATCACGAGCTGCTTCTCGAAACCCTCGGGTCCGGCGTAGCGCGCGAGGAACACCTCCGCCATCCCGCCCTTCCCGATCGGGCGCAAGAGATCGTAACGGCCGAACCGGGTGCTCACGCGGCCATGATACAGTCGTTGTTCGTGCGTGCGATCGCTTCACCGCTCGCAAGCGTCTTCGTCTTCTTTGCGGCCGAGCTGGTCGCGTCGGCCACGCCGGCCGAAACCACCGTCGCCGTCTACTGGCAGCCGCCGGAGGTGGCCGCGATCGCCGGCGCGGTCCGGGTTGCGTTCAGCGACGCCGCGAAGTCGATCGGCGCCCGCGTGATCGACGCCGGCCCGATTGAACCGGCGGCCCCGTCGCTGGTCCCCGCGCTCGAAGCGGCCAAGTCTGCGTACGCAGTGTTCGCGTTCCGCGACGCCATCGCCGCGCTCGAGGCGTTGCAACGCGCTGCCGACGCCGCGGGCGGCGCCGATCTCGACGGCCGTCAGCTGTCGGAGATCTTCCTCTACCGCGGCCTGGCGAAGCTCGAAGTCATGTCCGCCGAGGCCGCGTGGGACGACCTCGTGAACGCGGCCCGGCTGGAGCCGACGCGCGTCCTCGACCCCGCCCGGTTCCCCCCGCGCGCGGTGGCGACCTACAAGCGGGCCGCCGCCGAGGCCGCTCTGCTGCCGCGCGCCGACCTCACGCTCGACGTCCCCCCCGACGCGGTCGTGCGCGTCGACGGCGTGCGATCGCCGCCCGCGGTCGCGGTGACGCTCGGCCAGCACTTCGTCTCGATCACGGCGGACGGATACGAGCGCTGGGCGGCGGTGATCCCCGTCTCGGGCGCGGCGACGCGATTCAAGCCTCCGATCCACCTTCATCGCCCGCCGCCGATCGACAAGCTGGTCGCGCTCGCCGGCCGTCCCGAGCCGCAGCGCCTGCTCGTCGGGGCGCTGGAGAAGGTGCCGAACGGCTGGAGCTTCACGGTCCGCGACGTCACGCTGTCCGACGGCCGCTCGGTCAGCGACTCGGTCACGCTCGGTGACGTGCCGACGCGCGCGGCGATCTCGGGGCTCGTGCAGCGCGTCCGTCCGCCCGCCGAGGAACCGCGCAGACGATGGACGCCGTGGATCATCGGCGCGTGCGCCGCGGTGCTGACCGCGTCCGCGATCGCGATCGCGGCGACCCGCGACACGCCGCCGAACGTCAGCGGTGAGCTGGGATCGTGGCGTTGAGCGTCGGGTGGTCACCGGCGAGGCTCGCCTGCGCGCTCGCGCTCCTGGCCGCTCCGGCGACGACGGGGTGCGGGGACGACCCGGAGCTCGTGCTCCAGATCCGGCTTCCGCCCGACGACCAGGGGCTGTTCCAGGCGGTCGCCCAGCTGAACCTCACGGCGTCGCGAGACGACGTCGTGCTCGCGCAGGAGTCGTTCGGGGCGAACACGTCGACGGTCTCGCTCACCGGTGTGTCGCACGGCCCGCGCACGATCATCGAGCTCGAAGGCGTCGACAGCTCCAACCAGGTGATCGCGTTCGGGCGGACCTGCCCGCTCGATTTCGAGGGTCCGAACACCGTGGCGCCGCTGTACTTCGCGCCGACGAGCTTCTTCGCGCCGACCGCCGGCACGCCCGCGGCTCGATATCACCCTGCCGGCGCGGCGCTTCCAGACGGAACCGTGGTGATCGTCGGCGGCCAGGATGACGAAGGGAGCGCCCTCGCATCCGTCGAGCTGTTCGTGCCCGGCGCCGCGACGTTTTCGCCCATCGCGAATCACACCGTGGCGCGGAAGCGCGCTGAATCCGCCTTGCTGCCCGATGTCGGCCTCCTGATTATCGGCGGCCTGGTCGACGGCGACGACAGTCCCGCCGCCGCTGCCGAGGTGTTCCTCCAAGCGCAGCGCCAGTTCGTCACGATCGCCGATCCGCGCCTGGCCGGGCTGACCGGGCACCAGGTGGTGACGCTTCCCGACGGGCGCGCCCTCGTGACGGGCGGCGTGACCCGCGAACCGAGCGGGGAAGACAAGACGCTGGCGACCGCGCTCTACGTCGCCGTGATGGACGATGGCACGTACAAGGTCAGCCCGGCACCCACGCTCGCGGAACCACGCAGCGGCCACGCCGCCACGGTGGCGGTCGGCACGCCGATCGTGTTCGGCGGGTACGATGCGAACCACGTCCCCCTCGACACCATCGAGGCGGTCGACGTGGGCTACGCGACCAGTCAGGTCATCGCGCGCATGCAGACACCACGCGCCGAGGCGACGGCCACGGTGCTGCCCGACGGGTCGATCCTGCTCGTGGGCGGGATCGGGCCCGACGGCGCGCCGCTGGCCGACGCCGAGCTGTTCAACCCGATCACGCGTTCAACCGAGCAGATCGACCTCCAGTATTCACGGCACGGCCACTCGGCGACGCTCCTCCCCGACGGCCGCGTCCTGATCGCGGGTGGAAACCGGGACGGCGAGCTCAACCTCGAGGTCGAGCTGTTCGTGCCGGGCTTCGACTTCGTGAGCGAGCGTCGACTGGGAACCGCCCGGGCCCATCACCTCGCGGTGCCGCTGTGCGACGAGACCGTGCTGCTAATGGGCGGCGGCCCCGGCGCCGAGCTCTACACGAGCGCGCCGCGATGAGGTCAGCTCTTGAGGCCGTGCTTTTCGAGCTTGTAGAGCAGCGCCCGCCGCGAGATGCCCAGGCGGCGGGCCGCCCGTGTCTGATTGCCGGCCTCCGCCTGCATCGCCTCCTCGATCGCGCGGCGCTCGGTGTCGGCGACCTGGCCCCGCATCCCGCCGGAGCTCGCGGGCGCGCGGCGCTCGCCGCGCACGGTGTCGGGGAGGTGCTGCGCGGTGACGACGCCGTCGTCGGCCAGCACCACCGCGTGTTCGATCGCGTTGCGCAGCTCGCGGACATTTCCCGGCCATTCGTACGCCCGCAGGACGGAAATCGCGTCGGGGTCCAGGCGAAACCGGGCCCGGTTCATACGCCGGGCGAACTGGCGCGCGAACAGCTCCGCGAACAGGTCGATCTCCGACGGGCGCTCCCGCAAGGGCGGCAGGCGGATGATGAACGCCGAGAGCCGGAAGTAGAGGTCCTGTCGAAACCGCCCGGTCCGCACGTCTCCCTCCAGATCGCGGTTGGTCGCGGCGACGAAGCGCAGATCGGTCGAGATCTCCTCGCGGCCACCCACGCGCATGAACTTCCGGTCCTCGAGCACGCGCAAGAGCCGGGTCTGCGCCGACGGGCCGAGCTCGCCGATCTCGTCGAGGAACAGCGTGCCGCCGCCGGCGGTCTCGAGGTACCCGGGCTTGCGCTTGTCGGCGCCGGTGAACGCGCCGCGCTCGTGCCCGAACAGCTCGCTCTCGAGGATCGACTCCGGGAGGGAGCCGCAGTTCAGCCTGACGAGCGGCCCCGCCGCGCGGGGGCTCTGGCGGTGGATCTGCTCGGCGACCACCTCCTTGCCGACGCCCGTCTCGCCCAGCAGCAGCACGGTGGTCTCCGTCTGTGCCACGCGCCGCACCCGATCGAACGCCTGCGCCATCGCGGGATCGCTGACCACCACACCGGGGAGCTCGCCCGCGACCGCCGCGGGGTCGGGCCTGTCACGTTGCCCGGCGGTCTCCGCCACCAGGATCTCGGCCTGACCGAGCGCGATCGTGTCTCCCGAGGACAGCGGCAACGTCTGGCCGCGGACCGTCTTGCCGTTCACGCGGGTGCCGTTGCGGCTCCCGAGATCGACCAGCTGCAACACGCCGTCTCGCCGGACGATCCGGGCGTGCTCGCGGGACACCTTGGGGTCGTCGATCTGCACCGTCGCCGCGGACGATCGCCCGATGACGATCTCGGCGCCCTCGTCGACGTCGATCACCTCGTTCCCGCCCGGCCGCCGCACCACCAGATAGGAGCGGGGATGGCCGCCGGATTCGCCCGGGTCGGGCCCGCTCGTCGCGACGCGCGAAGCCGGCTGGGTCAAAACGTCAGTCACGCCAACAATGTGAGCGGGCAGGAAGCCGCGCGGGTTCAGGTGTACCATAGGGCGGTACCGTGCGGGCAGGTACATGTCTTGCACGGGGAGGCACAGGGAACATGAATCGGTTCGGGTCGGCATTGCGCGTTGTCGGTGGGCTCGCCCTGGTGGCGTCCGGGCTGGTGGCCTGCACCGATGACACGCCGAGCGGTCCGACGCCGGGCGTCGCGACCGTGGCGTTCACGCCGAGACCGGTGGCCCTGCCCTACATCGCGCTCTCCCGCGCCCAGGTGCAGCTCGACCGGGTGCTGATCATCGGCAACATGCCGCCGCCCCCACCTCCCGACCAGCCGCCACCGGACCGTCCACCACCGGATCGTCCGCCGCTGCCGAACGTCAGCCTCGACGCGCTGTCGAGCGCCGGTGCGAGCGCGAGCTTCGAGGATTTCCCGCAGGGACTTTACAGTCGGGTTCGCTTCACGCTCGGTCGCATCTCCCTGGAAGGAACGGCGCGCGGGACCGTCTTCAACGTCTCGATCGCGCCGTTCGGCGTCATCGTCGACGTCCGGGCGTCCGTGCCGCAGGAGCTCCGCCTCGACACGAACATCAACTTCCCGGTCTCCGTGGATCCGAACATCTGGTTCCCTCCCTACCTGTTCGAGGGCGCGATGCTGGACAACCGGGGAGAGATCGTCGCCGACGAGGTGAGCAACCCTCAGATCGGGATGGCACTCGTCCAGGGGATGACCCGGTCGTTCTCGTTGCCCTGACGCGACGGAGCGACTAGCCGCTCCGCGCCGCAGGCGCGGTGTGCGACTACTGTTTTTTCAGGTAGCCGCACTCTCGCGCTCCGCGCGAGAGCGACTAGGCGGACATGCCCGCCGCCTGCGTCACTTCCGCGAGTGTCGGGATGCCACCGGTGCCGCCCAGGTGGCGGCAGTTGAGCGCGGCGGCGGCGTTGGCGAACGGCAGGCAGCGGTCCAGCGGCCAGCCCTGGAGCTGGCCGTAGATGAACGCGCCGCGGAACACCTCGCTGGCGCCGTTGGTGTCGTACACCTCGATCGGCAGCGCCGGCTGGCGCACCAGCGTCTCGCCCTCGAGCGCGATCGCGCCCTCCTCGCCCAGCGTGATGACGGCGATGCGCGGCCCCATCTGCGTCAGCTCGACGAGGCTGCGCTTCATGTCCGACGAGTGCGAGAACTCGGCGGCGAAGCGTTCGTTGCCGATCACGATGTCGGACAGATCCAGCAGCTCGCCCATGCCGCTGCCCAGGCGCCGCGCGTCCAGCAGCACGGTGACGCCGGCGGCGCGCGCCCGCTCCGCGGCGGCGATGTGCGTCGTCGGGTTGCGCCCGTCGACCAGCAGGATGCGCGCGCCGTCGAGCAGCGGGCGCGGCAGCTCGCCGGGATCCAGCGCGGTCGTGCTGCCGCGCGTGAAGCGCACCAGCCGCCGCCCGGTCCGCTCGTCGACCAGGATGAACGACGTCGGCGAGACCTTGCCCGGCTCGATCAGCACCGACGACACGTCGACGCCGAACGCCTTCAGGCCGCGCATGATCATCGACCCGAACTCGTCGTCCGACAGGCGGCCGAAGTAGCTGGCCTGTCCGCCCAGCGCGCACACCGTCGCCAGCGTGGTCCCGACCGCGCCGCCCGTCTGCAGGCTGAAGGTCTCCAGCTCGACCACCGCCTCGGACGAGCGCGGCCCCACGCCGATCTGCTCGACGGTCGCCTGTCCCAGCCCGACGACGCGGGCGGTCGGGGAAGTGGTCATCGTCGCGAAAATATCACGGCGTCCCCCTACATGGGTGACGGCAGGATGTCCCGCCCCAGCACGGTCTGCGAACGGACGTAGCGCTCCAGCGCGTCAACGGCCTTGGTGAACTGCGACGCGGCGTAATACGACCGCCCCAGGTAGTACAACACCTCGGGCCGGCGGGCGACGTAGGCGGCGTCGTCGGCCAGCGCCTTCAGCTCGTCGATCGCGTCGGCGTAGATCTCGGCCTTGTAGTCGAGGAACCCGGTCAGCATCGAGAAGTCCTTGCCCAGGCCCGCCCAAAGATCCTCGGGCCATCCCTCCAGCACCTTGTAGCCGGTCACGTAGCGGCGCGCGTGGTAGTGCGCCAGCACCTCGGGGTACTGCTCCTTCACCTTCGCGACCAGCTCCGGGTGCGTGCCGGCGAGGTAGCCCGGTACCGCCGGAGGGGCGAGCTCCTCGCCAGGGGCCAGCGGGATCTCGGGATCGCGATCGAGCCGCGTCGACACCAGCTTGAGCAACAGGCGCGCGTGCCGCGCGTCGGGCGAGTCGCCGGCCGCCTCGGCGCGCCGCGTCCACAGCTCCGCCTCGCGCACCTTGCCGTGCGCCAGCAGGCTGCGCGCGAGGCGCCCGCACCGGCTGCTCTTGTCGGGGCCGTCACCGTAGCCGCGCACCAGCTCGGACAGGCGGCCGTACGGCCACATCGGCCCGTAGACGTTGGCGCGGTACGGCTCGAACCGGGCGTAGCCGAGCAGGTCGCGCGGCGCCGAGAACTCGATGCGCGCGTTGTCGTCGGTGTTGCTGGGCGAGCCGGCCGTGAACGCCTCCAGCTCGTCGGGCCCGAGCAGCAGGTACGCGAACACGTCGTGGGGCGACTGGAAGCCGCCGCGCTTCGCCTCGGCGTACGTGACCGGATCGCGGAACGCGCGGTCGACGATGTCGTAGTCGAGCGGCAGCGGATCCAGGCTGCCGATCAAGATCGTGTCGGACGACCAGTCCTCGGCGGCGAACACGTAGACGTACGGGAACTCGGCGCGCACGGTGCCGAGGATGGTCTTGATGTTCCAGGGCGACATCTCGTAGAGCTGCGCCCACTGGCAGAAGATGCCGTGTTCGGCGAGGCGGGTCTTGACCAGCTTGAAGTACTCGCGCGTGAACAGGTTGGACACGCCCGTGAGCCACGGGTTCGACGGCTCGCTGACGATGACGTCGAACTTGTCGCTCCGCTGGGTCAGGAAGTTGCGCCCATCGCCGACGCGGGCGGTGACCTTGGGGTTCTGCAGCGGGCGGTGGTTGTCGTTCTCGAAGAAGCGCGCGCCGCGGTAGACGGCCGCCTCCAGCTCGACGATCTCCAGCGACGCGATCGGATACTGGGTCATCGCGCCGGCCGTCACGCCGGACCCATAGCCGACCAGCGCGGCCTTGGGCGCGTGCGGCTGGTTGTAGAACAGGAACGGCAGCAGGCCGACGATGATCTGCGTCGGCATGTCTGCGTCGTTCGACGCGTCGACCTTGCCGTTGTTCTTGAGTGAATAGGTCTTGTCCCAGCGATCGACGGTGACCGTGGTGGCCATCCCGTCCTCGTAGAACACCAGCTCCGGCGTCTGCCAGTTGCGCTTGTGGATCTTCCGGTAGATGTATTCCTGGGCGATCGAGACGCGGAAGAAGCCCGACGAGAAGCTGCCCAAGTCCCAGCGCGGGATCACCAGGCCAAGTAGCGCCATCATGACGGCGGCGGCGACGCCCGCCTGGCGCCGGCGGAGTGACAGCTGGGGCGCGACCCAGAACAGCAGCGCGGCCAGCGCCAGGTCGAACAGCGCCGCGGCATAGATGCCCTTCTCCAGCCCGAGCCCGGGCAGCACCACGAACCCGGCGAGGAACGAACCGACGATGGCGCCCAGGGTGTTGAGCGCGTAGGCGTTGCCGACGTCGTGCCCGACGGAGTCGAGCCCGCCCGTCGCCACCCGCACCGTCAGCGGAAACACGCCGCCCATCAGCAGCGTCGCCGGCAGGACGGTGACGCAAGCCAGCGCGAACTGGCAGAACAGGATCGCGTCGACGCCGAAGCTGGACGACTGCAGGAGCCAGGTGAAGATGTAGGGGACCTTGTCGGTGAACAGATAGGTGAGGCCGACGGCGGCGGCGGTCGCGAGGTGCAGCGCCGCGAGCCAGCGGATCGGGTGCGGCGTGCGCTGGCTCCAGCGTGCGAACACGGCGGCGCCCGCGCCCAGGCCAATCAGAAACGCGAGCAGGATCAGCGTGAACGAGAACACCGACGAGCCCAGCAGCACCGCCAGCGAGCGCGTCCACAGCACCTGCAAGGTCATCGCGGTCGCGCCCGACACCGCGAACGCGGCCAGCGCCGCGCGGCGCGAGCGCGCGTCGACCACGGCCGGGGGCGGCAGCGCCGCGGTCTCCAGCTTGGCTTCCACGGCCGCCATGTCCAGGCGCTCCTCGGTGCTGATGGCGGCTTGATCGGCGGCGGGGAGGCGGCGGCGCGCGATGATGATCGCCGCCGCCAGCGTCAGGTTGAAGGACGCGGCGGTGATGTTGGTCCAGGTGACGCCGAGCAACGGCAGGAACACGAAGCCGGAGAAGAACGCGCCCGCGACCGCGCCGAACAGGTTGATGGCGTAGAGCGTCCCGATCCGCAGCCCCGAACGCCGCAGCTCCCACGGCCGCATGACGAAGTGGCGCGCCAGCAGCGGCAGGGTCGCGCCCATCAGCGTCGTCGGGATCAGCAGCAGCGCGGCCGAGCCGACGAAGCGAACCATCGACAGCAGCACCCAGCGATCGCCGAACACCCGGTACATCCAGTGGTTGAGCGACGGGTACGCCCAGAGGATCACGGGGATCAGCAACGCATAGAGGCCGATGCCCGCCTCGGCGATCGCGTAGGCGCGCACCGGGTTCTTGATGCGGTCGGCGTAGCGCCCGGCCAGGTACGACCCCAGCCCGAGTCCCCCCATGAACGTCGCCAGCACGGTCGAGATCGCCAGCGTCGTCGACCCGAACACCAGCCCGAGCTGGCGCGTCCACAGGCTCTCGAGGATCAGCCCGGATGAGCCGGACAGGAAGAAGCAGGCGAGCAGGATCGCGCGCATGAAGGGACGGACTTTATACGATCGCCGGCGCCGGGCCGGCTATTCCTCGTGCGGTCCTGAGCTTCAGCTTGCGAGGATTCGATGCGCGTCTTTCAGAACGTTCTCGAGTGAGTGGCCCTTCCCCACCGCCAGCTCTTTGTCACCCTTCGCCGTGAGACGCAGGATGTCTTCTGCGCGTTTCCGACCTCCGCGCGCCCCGGTGTCCAACAGCACGACCGCCACTTCGGTGCGAACCCTGCGACGCATGCCAAACGGTACAACAGATCTCGAGCCGCCGGATCAGACGACGCGATGCTGCGGTACCATCTGGTCGTGGTTCCGGACTACTCGTTCGAGCTGTATTTCCCCCTGACCGCGCGGGTCGCGGTGCTGGACCGGTTGTCGCAACTCTGCACGCCGGACACCGCGGCGGGCGTCGCCGCGGCGCGCCGGCACGAGCGCGAGGCGGTGATGAACATCGTGCTGGCGCTGCCGCCCGACGACGCGCTGACGCAGTGGCGGCGGGACAATCCGGACCTGCATCGCGACGTCGCGGCCGGCGAGGTCCACATCGGTTTCATCAACCTCTGGATCAAGCGCGACGCCGAGGGCCGGCTGAACGTCCGGCTGTGGCCGCCCACGCGCGCGATGCAGATTGCGTGCGTCGACTCTCCCACCGTACGGCGCGTGCTCGTCGCCCTGCTCGCGGACCACAAGGGTATCGTCGGCACCCTCGAACGCGGCAACGGCAGCCATGCCGAGATGTGGCCCAACGACGAGCTGCCGCCCGGCTACGAGCACGAGCTCGTGCCGAAGACTACGTGAGCACGTCGCGCGCGATGATCTCGGCGAGCTCGCCGAGATCGTAAAGCGCGTTGCTGACCGCAAGGTCCGGATGGTTCGCGAGGCGCTCCCGCAGCGTGCGGATGGCGGTCCGCAGGCGAATGGCGTGATCGCCGCGCACGAACAGGCCCGGCCAGTCGTTCTGGAACTGGACCGCGCCCGTCGGCGCGTCGCCGGAGCCGCCGGGCAACGGGATCTGAAGGATGTCGGGTTTCGGTTTCATCCACCTGCCTCCGCCAATCTTGGAAGGGCGAAGATGCGGTGCACCGTCCCGCCGCCGTCAAGTCGGCATCGTCAATGGCGGCCCGCGCCGCACGCGGGGCACACCAGAATCTCGCGGACGATCTCGCGCCCGGCGCCGCCGGGATCGTCGCGGTACCGGATGCGGCCCTTCTTGCGGTCCGGGTCGTCGGCGCGTGGCTTCCGCTTGAAGCGATTCGCCTTCGCCCGGAATGGGTACTGCCGATCGCGGGTCTCGACGACGCGGCGACTCGGGCGGGTGTTAGGGGGAACGACCTCTCGACACAGCTGACATCGGAACACTCACTCGAGCCTTCCACCACCGGCTCCAGATTCGGCTCAGCTCCCTGGAGTGTTGAGTTAGGCGATGACGATGAGCGCGCCGCCGTCTTCTGTCAACGGGCCTCAGTCCTTGTTCAGGATGTCCAGATAGCGTTGGTACACATAGAGGCGGTTCCTGGGCCTCCCGGTGACTTCCCGAGCGATACGCAGGGCCTCGAGATCCTGGAGCGCTCGCGCAACGGTCGGTTTGGTGGTTTCGCAGGCGATCGCTGTCTCGGGAATTCTGATCGCGACCCGCCCGCGAAGGTGTTCGTAGATTTGCAGGTTCGTCTGCAGTGCCGCACGCCCGTAGATTGATCCCCCACGCGTTGCGGCCACCGCCCGTCTATCGTGGTCGAAAAGGTCCAGCAGCTGCCGGATCTTCTTCACAGCCCCGTCCGCCACCGTCGCCACTCCTTCCAGGAAGAACACCAACCACTCCTCCCAAGCGCCGTGGGTGCGAACTCTCTGAAGAAGCTCGTAGTAACGCGTTCGATGCCGTTTGAAGTGGAGACTGAGATAGAGCCAGGGACGTTCCAGCACGCCTTCAGCGACGAACATCAGCGGAATGAGCATTCGCCCAACGCGGCCATTTCCATCGAGGAATGGGTGGATGGTTTCGAATTGCGCATGCACGAGACCCGCTTTGATCAGGATCGGAACTCGGTCGGTGTGCATGAACTTTTCCAACGCGCCCACGGCCGACATGACCTCATGTGCGGGCGGCGGAACGAACATGGCCGTTCCAGGCGTGGAACCACCGATCCAGTTTTGAGATCGGCGGAAATCGCCTGGAGTCTTCCCTTCGCCGCGAGTTCCCGTCACGAGAACGCGGTGCACCTCGCGGATGAGCCTGAGACTGAGTGGAAGCTTCTCCAAGAGCTTCACACCGCGATTCAGCGCGCCTATGTAGTTGGAGACCTCCTGAACGTCGTCGAGCGAGACACCGGGAACGGCGCTGTTTTCGTGGAGGAGCAGGTCAGCGAGCGACGACTGCGTACCTTCTATTTGGCTGGATAGAACGGCCTCCTTGCGCACGTAGCTGTAGAGCAGCTCATCGGGACCAGCCAAGAGACGACCGATTCCATCGAGTCGCCCGAGTGCCAAGCCGGCGACCTCGAGCAAGCTTTGTAGACGCTGGTCAATTGCGACGGGTGGTTCTGGAGGCAGAGGCCGCGGAATGAATGCACGATAGGAGCTAGCCCCGGTGCCCTGCTTCACCCAGTTGCCAGCTCTCCCATGTCCCGAAGGAAGGCTAGTAAAGGATCGAGACCCCGCCATCCACGCTAGTAAAGCATACAGCCACTGCCTTTACTAGCGGGCCGCCTACCCCGCGCCGCCGATGCGCGCGAACGCGGGGCGGGCGCCGCAGCGTTCCAGCCAGGCGGCGATGTTCTTGCGGCCCTCGACGCCGCCGCCGAGGGCGAGGCCGACCAGCAGCGCGGACGCCGCCGGGATGTCGGCGAGCGAGAACGAGGCGCCCAGGATGTAGTCGCGGCCGGTCAGGCGCGCCTCCAGCGTG
>Ga0207428_10004237_pt1 | contig 13738 bp, 10 predicted proteins | sample RhiMethybrSRZTD1_FD_187600 | JGI IMG/M metagenome (GOLD analysis project Ga0207428, IMG submission 187600) | Populus rhizosphere microbial communities from Tennessee, USA - Rhizosphere MetaG P. TD hybrid SRZTD1 (SPAdes) (version 3) | ecosystem: Host-associated > Plants > Roots > Rhizosphere >... | reverse complement strand
GCAGCGCAGCTCCGCCGCGGCTCGCCGGCCAGCATCAGCAAGCCATCGGACAGGCCCTTGGTCCAGAATTCGTTGCCATGGGCATCGGCATACTTCGCGCCGGATGCGGCGGGAACCTGCGTCAGCGTGAGCTTGCGGTCCGGAAGCGTGAGCCCGACGCGATCGTCGCCTTCGAACGTTGCCGAAACCTCAAGCTCGCCGCAGCGATAGGTGACCAGGTCGACCGACGAGGGCCCGCCGGAACGGCCGCAGGCGCCGCAGCCGACCGCGGTTGCGGCCAGGAACAAGACGGTGCGGCTGGCGGGCTCCATGTCCACTGATGCTAGCGCAGCGCGGCCGCCGGCGAGCGATGCGTCTCGCCCACGTCTACGTTGCTTGTCAGCAGCGGCTGACCGGGCGCTAGGTCCTTGCCCTCTGGCGGCCAGGGTGTCGCGCTGCGAGCGTCGATTGCCGACCTATGCAAGGAGAGCGGAATGCACGTGTCCAGGATGCTGGTAGCAACATTCATGGCGATCGCCGCCGCGGCGCCGCTACATGCGCAGGATCTCACTGGAAAGCAATCGGTCGCCGAAATTGCGCTAAGCAATGATACCCTGCAGCTGCGATATCGCGATGCCGGCCGTAACGTCGATGTCGGTGGCGGCCGCGCTTCCGGCAGCTTCTTCCTGAGCGAGGAGCGCGACATCGTCCTGAGTGGAGACCTGCTGTTTCCCGCTGCGCTCGGGTACGACCGCCTCCAGATACTCTTCGGGCCGCGCGCCTATGCCGCGCTCCTCTCGGACGAGAACAGCGACGTATTCGCGGTCAGCCTCGGTGCAGAAATCCGGTACGAGCTCGACAAGAACAGTGGCTTCGCGATCGCGGGTCAAGCCTTTTATGCACCCGACGTTCTGACTTTCGGAACGGCGGACAACCTGACCGACCTCAGCGCCCGGCTCGAAGTGCGTTTGCAGCCGCGGTTGACCGTCTTCGGCGGGATGCGCTGGTTCGAGTTCGACCTCATCGACGACGGAGGGACACACACGCTCCAGGACGAACTGTTCGCGGGCCTCAGCTGGTCGTTCTGATCGGCGGAATATCGAGCGCCGCGCCCCACTTGGCGTCCTGGCCGTAGACGTCGTTGCGGAAGTTCATGACGCCATTCGAATCGACCCAGGCAGTCCAGTAAGCAAGCAGCACTGGGACCTTGCGCTTCAGCGTCACGTTCTGGAGCTGCCCGCCCGCGATCACGGCGCCGATCGTCTCCGGATTCCAGCGCGACTCGTCGTCGAGCACGAGCTCCGCGAGCCTGAGCGCGTCCATCACGCGCACGCAGCCCGAGCTGAAGGCGCGGTCAGAGCGCTCGAACAGCGACTGCGACGGCGTATCGTGCAGGTAGACAAGATAGGGGTTCGGGAACATCAGCTTGACGCGCCCGAGTGCGTTGTCCGCTCCAGGGTCCTGGCGGAGCGTGTACGGGATGTTGCCGCTCTTGTACTTTGACCAGTCGATCGTGTGCGGGTCGATTTCACGCCCGCTCGGGTCGAGCACCTTGAGCTTCTTGCGCGCGAAGACGCCGGCGTCCTGGCGCGCCGCCGGCAGGATGTCGTTCTTGATGATGCCGGGCGGAACGGTCCAGGTCGGGTTGAATACGAGGTAGTTGATCTCGGAGCGGAAGATCGGCGTCTGACGATAGGGCTTGCCCACCTGCACGCGCGTCGTCCAGACGATGTCCTGGCCGCGCAGGTAATAAAGGTTGAAGCCCGCGACGTTCACGACGACGAATTCGTCCGGCAAGTCCTGCAGCAGCACGCGGCCGCGGTCGAGATTGATGCGAAGCTGCCGGATGCGCTCGGAGACCGGGACATTGAGCGCCTCGATCGTGCCGGCGCCGGCGACGCCATCGGCTTCGAGTCCCAGGCGCGCCTGGAAGCGCCGCACCGCCGCCTCGAGTGCCGCGTCGTAATCCTGCGAGCCGCCCACCCCGGCGGCGTCAAGGTCGCCGCTTGCGGCGAGCCGCGCGCGCAGCAACGGGATCCTCGCATCGCTCGCGCCCGGCTTCAGCGCCGCGCCGGCGGGTATCGGCTGCAGCTCCGAAGTCGATGCGGCGCGATAACGGGCGAGCTCGCGCTTGAGTCCGAGGTAGAGGCGATGGGTCGGCTTCAAGGCCTCGATGCGCTGGCCGAGGTCGCCCGCGGCGAGCGCCTCCTCGATCTCCCGCGGGATGTCCCGGTCCGCGATCCCGCGCCCGTAGTTCCACTTTGCGTCGAAGGTCGCTGCGTCGACCTTGCCGAAAGAAAGATGCCGGCCTCATGAGGACATCGTACTGGCCGCGGAGCGTCGCGGTCGCCGACGGCTGCCTCACCTCGCGTGTGAGCTCCTGCAGCAGCGCGAGCTGGTAGTCGGCGGGATCGAGCCCATCGTCATAGCTGCCTTCGATTGCCGCGAGGAGCTGGTCCGCGTTCTCGCGCTTCTCCCACGCCGCGCGAAAGCCGCGCCGCGTGTAGAACGTCTGCATGATCTCCTGCATCGCGACGGTTACGCCGTGGATGCGGGGGCCGTCCGGGCTCATGAGCGACTCGAGCTCGGCCGAAATCGCGACGGTCACCGGGTCGTCACCGGCCGTCGCCGTCGCCACGGGCGCCGCAGGCAGGACGAAGCCGGCGAACAGCGCGGCGCCGGCGAGCGCGGCGCGGCGGAGCCCCGTCACGAGGCCGCCTTCGCCTGCTCGCGCTGCTTCATCTGCTCGACGGCCATCTGGTAAGCAAGGTAGTACTTGTAGATGTTCGCGACGTACTGCACGGTCTCGCGGCCGATGTTCTCGGCCGCGACGATCTCGACGTTGTTGAACCACTTGTTCGGGTCGAGGCCGCGAGCCGCGGCCTTCGCGCGCAGCTGCCGGATGCGCGCGGGCCCGGCGTTATATGAGGCGAAAGCGAACAGCCCCTTGTTGAGCTGGTCCATCGGCTCGTTCGCGTAGTACTGGTCGATCATGAAGCGGATGTACTTGACGCCCGCGTGGATATTCGGATCGAGCTGGCGGATGTCGCCGACCTTGAGCTCCGCGCCGGTCTTCGGCATCACCTGCATGACGCCGATCGCCCCGACATGGCTCTTGCGATGCTGGTCGAGGCCGGATTCCTGGTACCCCTGCGCGGCGACGAGGAGGTAGTCGAGGTCGTACTGGTCGCCGTATTTCTTCATGAGATCGACGACGTCACGGAATCGCTTCAGCTCCGCCTCGGACGTCGAGGACTTCGCGTACTTCACGCTCTTCAGGTATTTCTGCAGGAGGACATTCCGGGTCAGCGAGCCTTCGGGATAGCGCGCGAGGAATGAATTCAGCTCGGCGAGCAGCTGCGGGCTGCCCTTGCGGACCATCATCGCGGTCTCGGCGCCGGTCCTGACCGCAGCGCCGCGGTTCAGCACGATGCCGGGGAATACCTGCTGCCAGAACTCCGCGATGTAGTCGTCCGCGATCGTGGCCGGCACGAGCCCGGCGCTGACCATCTCGAGCAGGTCCTCGTCGGCGAGAACCTCGGGCGCGGGGCGGATCTTGACGGGCGGCTTCCCGGCCTTCGCGAGCTCCGCGTTGAATCGCTTGACCGCGTCTCCCGACACGTCGGACTGGCGCAGATAGACCTCGCGTCCCGAGAGATCCTGCGGGCTCGCGAGCGTCGGCACGCCGGGACCGGTGACGACGAAGGTCGAGATGCCCGTCTTCGTCGGGTTCGTGAAGTCCACCTGCGCCGCGCGCCAGGACGTCACGACCTTGCCGGCGGCGACGATGTCGCCGCGGCCCTCGAGGAGCGCAGGCACGAGATCGTCGTGTGCGACCGGCACGATGACGACCGAGACGCGAACGTGCTTGTTCTTGAGTTTCTTGTTGAGGTCGTCCTCGAACAGCTTGAACGAGTCGGGAATGAGGCCGCGCTGCGTTCCCTGGTCGATGAAGAAGTTCGTCTTGGAATAAGTCGTCAGCACGCGGATGTAGCGGCGCTCGATCATCCCGTCGAGGTCACCGGTCCACTTGGCGAGCGCGGCGGCGGCGATGCCGGTCTCCGGAATGTCGACGACGGCTGCCGGTGCCTGCTCGGCGGTGGCGGCTTTCGCCTCGCCGCCGGGCGCAGCTGCGGGCTCCGGTTCCTTTCCGCAGCCGGCAAGCAGGGCTATAGCGGCGAGCAGGGCAGGGAGGAGGCGGATGCGGACGGTGGAGATGGTATCCATGGTGCTCGTATCCTCGGGCCAACGGCGCGCATTGTGCTCCCGGCCATTCGGGAAGGGCGCCTGACCGCCTCGAATGCGCGGCCACCGCTATCGACACAAATGCGAATGAATCCTATTACGCTCGACAAGCCCCGGATGTTTAGCTTGCCTTAGACTCGTTCCCCGGCGGGAAAACAAGCCCGGGAGTAATGCGCATGGCCAAACTGACCTGCGGCCTGATTCAGATGGGCCTCAAGGGCGATACCTCGATGGCGCCCGATCGCATTCGCGATCTGATGATCGAGGCGCACATCCCGTACATCGACGAGGCCGCCAGGCAAGGTGTGCAGGTGCTCTGCTTCCAGGAAGTGTTCACACAACCCTACTTCTGCCCGGGGCAGGACCGGAAATGGTATGCGGCCGCCGAACGAATTCCGGACGGCCACACGACGCGCCTGATGCAGGATTACGCGCGCAGGCACAAGATGGTGATCGTCGCCTCGCTGTATGAGGAGGCGATGACGGGCGTGTACTACAACACGGCCGCTGTGATCGACGCGGATGGACAGTTTCTCGGCAAGTACCGCAAGACGCACATTCCCCAGGTCGATCCGGGCTTCTATGAAAAATTCTTCTTCAAGCCGGGCGATCTCGGATACCCGGTCTTCGACACGACCTATGTGAAGCTGGGCGTCTATATCTGCTACGACCGCCACTTCCCGGAGGGCTGGCGTGCGCTTGCATTGAACGGCGCAGAATATATCGTCAATCCCTCGGCGACCGTCGCGGGCCTCAGCAAGTATCTCTGGGAACTGGAGCAACCCGCGTCCGCGGCGGCCAACGGCGTCTTCATCGGCGCGATCAATCGAGTCGGCAAGGAGGAGCCTTGGGCCGCGAATATGGGGGAATTCTACGGCTCGAGCTACATCGTCAATCCGCGCGGCAAGATCGAGGCGCAGGCGAGCTACGACAAGGATGAGTTGCTGGTCCACACCATCGACCTCGACCTGATCCGCGAGGTCAGGAACACCTGGCAATTCTTCCGCGACCGACGGCCGGAGACCTACGGATCTCTGGTCTGAGGCCATGGACGAGCTGAAGACAGTCAGCCGCGCGGTCGTGGTCGACGGCTTCGTGGAGCTTGATGCGGGCACGGACGTCACGACGAGCCCGCGCTACAACAAGGACATCGCGCCCACGCGTGTCAGCCAGCGCACCTGGACAAAATGGCACATTGCGGCGCTCTGGATCGGCATGTCGATTTGCGTGCCGACCTACACGCTGGGCGGGGTGCTGACCGCGTACTTCGGGCTATCGGTCGTCGAGGCGCTCTGGACAATCCTGATCGCAAACCTCGTGATCCTGATCCCGCTCACTCTGAACGCATTTCCCGGCACGAAGTACGGCATCCCGTTCCCGGTGCTGCTGCGCTCGTCATTCGGCATGATCGGCTCGAACGTGCCGGCGCTGATCCGCGCGCTGATTGCCTGCGGCTGGTTCGGCATCCAGACGACGCTCGGCGGCCTCGCGGTCCATTTATTGTTTTCGGCGCTGTCCGATTCGTGGGCGTCGCTCGGGAGCCGGGGCGAGGTCGCGGGCTTCTTCATCTTCTGGGTCGCAAACGTCTGGATAGTGATCCGCGGCTCTGAGTCGATCAAGCACCTGGAGTCCTTCGCGGCCCCCGCGCTGATGGCCGTCGGCATCGGGCTGATCGTCTGGGCCTGGCCGCAGGCCTCGGTCACCGAGCTCATGGCTACACCGCCGAGCCGGCCCGCCGGCGCTTCGTTCGGCGGCTACTTCTTCGCCGGCCTGACGGCGATGGTCGGCTTCTGGGCGACGCTGTCACTTAACATCCCGGACTTCAGCCGCTTCGCAAGTTCACAGAAGAGCCAGATTGTCGGCCAGATCCTCGGCCTGCCGCTCACGATGTTTCTGTTCGCCGGCCTCGGCGTGCTGATGACGGCGGCGTCGAAGGGGCTCGTCGGCCAGCGGGTATCGGACCCGATCACGCTGATCGGCCTGGTTCACAATCCGTTCTGGACCGTGCTGTCGATGCTCGTGATTATCCTCGCGACCATGTCAACGAATACGGCGGCAAACGTCGTGTCGCCGACCAACGATTTTCAGAACGTCGCGCCGCGCCACGTCAATCAGACGCGCGGCGTGCTCCTGACCGGCACGCTCGGCGTCCTGCTGATGAGCTGGGAACTCCTGAAGAAGATGGGCTGGATCGTCTCGGACGTCAGCGTCGAAAGCCTGTACTCGAACTGGCTGATCGCCTACTCGAGCCTGCTGGGCCCGATCGCGGGCATCATGATCGCTGATTATTTCGTCGTTCGGCGCCAGCAGCTCGACCTGGCGGGCCTGTACCGGGATGACGGGCCCTACCCAGCGTGGAATCGGGCGGGTTTCGTCGCATTCCTCGTTCCGGTTGCGCTGACGGTAGCCTCGCTCGCGACCAACTGGGTCGGCTGGTTCTACGACTACGGCTGGTTCACCGGCTCCCTGCTCGGCGGATTGATCTATTATCTTCTGAACCGGCGGAGGTGAATGATGCCGCTCCTGATCCGCGGCGGGACGGTCGTGACGGCGGAACAGACGTTCCGCGCCGACGTGCTGTGCCGCGACGGGCGCATCGTCCAGATCGGAGAGAAGATCGACCCGCCCCGCGGCGCGGAGGTGGTGGATGCGGGCTCACAGTACGTGATGCCGGGCGGAATAGATCCGCACACGCACATGCAGCTGCCATTCATGGGAACCGTCGCAAGCGACGATTTCTACAGCGGGACGGCCGCGGGACTTGCCGGCGGGACGACGATGATCATCGACTTCGTCATTCCCAACCCGCAGCAGAACGTCATGGAGGCCTACCGCCAATGGCGCGGCTGGGCCGAGAAAGCCTGCGCCGACTATTCCTTCCATGTCGCAATCACGTGGTGGGACGAGACTGTCGCCAGGGACATGGAAACACTCGTGCGCGAGTGCGGGGTCAACAGCTTCAAGCATTTCATGGCCTACAAGGGCGCGATCATGGCGGACGACGAGACGCTGGTGAACAGCTTCTCGAAAGCGATCACGCTCGGCGCCATCGTCACGGTGCACGCCGAGAACGGCGAGCTCGTCTACACACTGCAGGATCGAGTCTTCAGGGAGGGAATCACCGGCCCTGAAGGACATCCGTTGTCGCGGCCTCCGGAAGTGGAGGGCGAAGCAGCGAACCGGGCCATCCGGATCGCCGAAGTGCTGCGCATCCCGCTCTACGTCGTGCATGTGTCGTGCCGGCAGGCGCTCGAGGCCATCACCCGCGCACGGAATGAGGGACAGCGCGTCTTCGGCGAGGTGCTCGCCGGACACCTCCTCATCGACGATTCGGTGTATCGCGATCCGGACTTTACGCGTGCCGCGGCGCATGTCATGAGTCCTCCGTTTCGTTCCGCCGAGCACCAGGCGGCGCTGTGGCGCGGCCTGCAGTCCGGCAACCTGCAGACGACGGCAACCGACCATTGCAGCTTCTGCGCCCCACAGAAGGCCGCGGGCCGGGATGACTTTCGGAGGATTCCGAACGGCACGGCCGGGATCGAGAACCGCATGGAAGTGCTGTGGCATCACGGCGTCGGGTCAGGGCGACTCACGGTCAACGAGTTCGTGCGTGTTACGTCCACGAATGCGGCGCAGATTTTCAATATCTATCCGCGCAAGGGCAGCGTGACCGTCGGCGCCGACGCCGACCTCGTGGTCTGGGATCCGAAGGGCAGCAAGACGATTTCTGCGAAGACCCATCGCCAGAACGTCGACTACAACATTTTTGAGGGCATGGTCGTGCTCGGACGGGCTTCGCATACGATCAGCAGCGGCAAGGTCGTGTTCTCGGACGGGGAACTGCGCGTCGAGCGCGGCGCAGGCCGCCACATTGACCGCCCGCCGTACCCCGCCTACTACGAGGCCGTGAGGAAACAGACGGAGCTCGCACGGCCATCCGCCGTCAGGCGCACTTGAACAGCCCCGACATCGCACCAGGCCGACTGACCCCTGCCGAGATCGAGCGCAACTTCTCGGACCTGCATCCGCCGATGTCGAAATCGGAAGCGTTGATCGCGGCCGATCGCTGCTATTTCTGCTTTGCGGCGCCTTGCACCGCTGCCTGCCCAACCGGCATCGACATTCCGCGCTTCATCCAGTCGATCCGCAGCGGCGATATCGAGGGCTCGGCCTACGCCATCCTCTCCGAGAACATCATGGGCGGCATGTGCGCGCGCGTCTGCCCGACGGAGGTGCTTTGCGAAGAGGCCTGTGTCCGAAACCTGCACGAAGGCAAACCTGTGGACATCGGCCTGCTGCAGCGCCATGCGACCGATCCGGTGCTTGCGGCGAGCAAGCAGGTCTTCGAAAGGGCCGCGCCCACGGGCAAGCGCATCTGCGTCGTCGGGGGCGGGCCGGCGGCGCTTTCCTGCGCCCATCGGCTCGCCTGGCTCGGTCATGAGGTCACCGTACTCAGCCGCGACGGCAAGCTCGGCGGCCTGAACGAATACGGCATCGCAGCGTACAAAACGGTCGCTGAATTTGCGCAGCGCGAAGTCGAATACATCCTCGGCATCGGTGGCATCGAGGTGCGCACGGGGGTCGCGCTCGGGCGGGATCTGTCCCTCGCGAAGCTGTGCCGGGAGTTCGATGCGGTTTTCCTGGCGGTCGGCCTGTCAGGCGTCAACCGGCTCGGGATAGAATCGGAGGACCTTCCGGGCGTGGTCGATGGCGTGGAGTTCATCGCCGAGCTGCGGCAGGCGCCGGACAAGTCGCGGCTGCCGGTGGGCCGCAGAATCGTCGTCATTGGCGGCGGCATGACGGCCATCGACGTGGCGGTTCAGTGCAGGCTTCTCGGCGCGGAAGACGTGACGATCGTGTATCGTCGCGGCCGCGAGCAGATGGGCGCGAGCCGTTACGAGCAGGACCTCGCGTTGAGTCACGGCGTCCGAATCAGGCACTGGGCGAAGCCGGTGCACCTCGTCGGCAAGGACTGCGTCAGCCGAGTCGAGTTCGAGTGCACGCGCGAAGCCACAGGCGGGAGCCTCGAGGGCACGGGCGAAACCTTTGCCATGAATGTGGACGTCGTCTTCAAGGCAATCGGCCAGGAAATCGACTGGGACGCGCTCGGCGCCTCCAGCGCCGTTCTCAGCGTCGCGGACGGGCGCATTGCCGTCGACGCGCGGCGCAGGACCTCGCTCGACAACGTGTGGGCCGGCGGCGACTGCGCAGCCGGCGGCAAGGATCTGACGGTGACAGCCGTGCAGGACGGCAAGCTCGCGGCGCAGGCCATCGACGATTACCTGCGGCCAAGCGGGTGATGCCCATGAACGGGCCCGGCGGCGCAAACGGCACGGTTGACCTCGCTTCTGAATTCATCGGCATCAGGTCGCCGAATCCATTCTGGCTCGCGTCCGCGCCCCCGACGGACAAGGCTTATAACGTCAACCGCGCCTTCGAGGCGGGCTGGGGTGGCGTCGTCTGGAAGACGCTCGGCGAGGACCCGCCGATCGTCAATGTCAGCGGCCCGCGTTACGGCGCGATCCATTCGAATGACCGCCGCGTCATCGGCTTCAACAATGTCGAGCTGATCACGGACCGGCTACTCGACACGAACCTCGCGGAGATCCGGCAAGTCAAGCGCGACTGGCCTGATCGTGCGCTGGTCGTTTCGGTCATGCTGCCAATGAAGCCCGAGGTCTGGGCAAAATACGTGCCGATGATCGAGGACACGGGCGCCGATGCGCTCGAGCTCAATTTCGGCTGTCCGCATGGCATGTCGGAGCGAGGCATGGGCTCGGCCGTCGGGCAGGTGCCGGAATACATCCGGCAGGCAACCGAATGGTGCAAGTCGGCCGCGCGCGTGCCCGTCGTGATCAAGCTGACACCGAACGTGACCAACATCCTCGGTCCCGCCAAGGCGGCGAAGGACGGTGGCGCCGACGCGGTGTCGCTCATCAACACCCTCAATTCGATCATGCGTGTCGATTACGACTCGCTCACGATGTATCCCGCGACCGACGGCAAGGGCTCGCACGGCGGCTACTGCGGGCCGGCGGTCAAGCCGATCGCACTGCACATGGTCGCCGAAATCGCCCGGAATCCCGCAACGCGTGATCTGCCGATTTCGGGTATCGGCGGCGTCACGGACTGGCGGGACGCAGTCGATTTCCTCGCGCTGGGCGCGACCAACGTGCAGGTCTGCACAGCCGCAATGGTCTACGGCTTCAAGATCATCGACGACCTGACGAGCGGTCTCTCGCGCTTCCTCCGCGATAAGGGGATGAAGAGCGTCTCAGAGCTGGTCGGACGGGCCGTTCCCTCAGTGACGGACTGGCAGTACCTCAACCTGAACTACGTCGTAAAGGCCCGAATCAACCAGGACCTCTGCATCCAGTGCGGCCGCTGCCACATCGCCTGCGAGGACGCGTCCCACCAGGCCATCACCCATACCGTCGGCGGCAAGCGGCACTTCGAGGTCATCGACGAGGAATGCGTCGGCTGCAATCTCTGCGTCAGCGTTTGCCCGGTCGACGACTGCATCACGATGGAGCGGCTCACTGCGGGCGTCGACAGCCGCACCGGGCGCCCGATCGACGCCCGCCCCGCGGACTGGACCACGCATCCCAACAACCCGATGCGCCGGCCGCCCGGATGAGCGCGGATTACGGCGCGATGCTCGCGGTCGCGATCGAGGAAGCCCGGATGGGCCTCGCGGAAGGCGGCATTCCGATCGGTGCGGCGCTGTTCAATGCGGGCGGACAAGTCATGGGACGCGGCCACAATCGGCGCGTGCAGGAAGACGACCCTTCGGTTCACGGCGAAACCGACGCCTTTCGCAAGGCAGGCCGCCAGTCGTCCTACCGGGACAAGGTCATGGTGACGACGCTTTCGCCCTGCTGGTACTGCAGCGGCCTGGTCCGGCAGTTCGGCATTGGTACGGTCGTAGTCGGCGAATCGGTCAATTTCGCCGGCGGGATCGACTGGCTGCGGGAAAACGGGGTTCGCGTGGTCGACTTGCACTCCGCGGAGTGCGTCGACATGCTGGCGACCTTCATCCGCGAGCATCCCGGCCTTTGGAACGAGGACATCGGCAGGGAATAGCCATGTCCTGTGGCAAGAGGTTTATGATCGCGGGACTTCGACACGCAACAGGGGGTTTCGCAGTGCACAAGAAAAATCTCGCGATTCTCGCGAGCGCCATGCCGCTTGGCTGCCTCATCGCCGGACAGGCTTCCGGCGCGGAGGAGCAGACCACCATATTCGAACCCGTCATTGTCACCGCGCAGAAGCGCGAGCAGAGCATCTACGAGGTGCCGGTCGCGATCAGCGCCTTCACGGCCGACACGATCGAAAAGCAGGGCATCTCCGACCTGACCGACATCGGCAAGTTCGTGCCGAACCTCAACGTCACCGGGTTCTCGGCAGGCCACGTGTCCTCGGCGAATCCCTTTATCCGCGGCATCGGCCTGCAGGACCACCTGATCACGACCGACCCGGGCGTCGGCGTCTACGTGGACGGCGTCTACCTCGGCCGCCAGGTCGGCCAGAACTGGAGCCTCGCGAACATCGAGCGCGTCGAGGTGCTGCGCGGGCCGCAGGGCACCCTGTACGGCCGGAACTCGATCGGCGGCGCGATCAACATCATCACGCGCCAGCCCGGCGACGAGGACGGCGGCCGCGTGTCGCTGACCGCGGGCAGCCGCGGCCGGCTGAATGCCGACTTCTACACGAACATGGCGTTCTCGGACCAATTCGCCATGTCCGTCACCGGTGCCTTCCAGCACCGCGACGGCCTCGGCCGGTTCACGGAGCTCGAGAATCCCCGCAAGGAAGTCGCCGAGATGCAGGACATCGCCGCGCGGGTCGCGATGAAGTGGTCGCCGAACGACAAGCTGTCGTTCCTCCTGACCGCCGACGGCGACAACGGCGATGGCGGCCTCCGGCCATACGACACGTTGATCAACCAGCTCGGGGCCGCCTGCCGCGCGAATCCTGCGGCCTTCCCGACGGACCCCGGCTGCGTCGCCCACAACGGCGCGGTCTTCAATGCCGGGTACCGCAACTCCGACACCGCTTCGAACCCATACAACAACAATACCGGGCAGGAATCGCAGACCGAGGTGACCAACGAGGCGAGCGGTGTCGCGCTCACCGTCGACTACGCGATCGCGGACAACATGGCCGCAAAGCTCATCCTGAGCGACCGGCACTCCGAGTACAAGGCGGGGCTCGACGACGACGGGTTCTTCGACGACTTCCTGAGCTTCCCGGAGAAAGGCAGGGCGGACCAGCAGTCCGCGGAGCTCCAGCTGACCGGGGACGTGGGACCCTGGGACTACGTGGCTGGCCTCTACTGGTTCCACGAGAACGGCAAGAACGTGCAGGACCCGACGATCTTCCTTGGCGGCCCGGGCGACTTCCTCCTGAAGCAGACCGTCGACAGCCAGGCGATCTACGCCAACGTCGGCTACCACGTGAACGACGATCTCCGTGTGGCATTGGGCTTGCGCTACACGAGCGACGAAAAGGAAGCGGGCACCAACATCAACTCAGGCCTGATCATCGAAAGCAACTCGCGCGACTGGTCCGAGGTCAGCGGAGACATTTCCGCGAATTACCAGCTGAGCGACCGCATGAACGTGTACGGCACGGTCCAGAGCGGCTATCAGTCGGGCCAGTTCCCGCCGCGTCCGTTCTGCCTCTTCGGCTTCCTCGACTTCACGCAGCCGGGCAATGTGAGCCGGCCCAACTGCTTCGTCGCGAATGACAACGTGACGGCGCTCAACTACGAGGTCGGCCTCAAGGGCACGCCGTTCGACAACCTGCAGATGAGCATCGCGGTGTTCTACACCGACTACTCCGACCTGCCGTACCAGGTCAGCGTCGCGATCCCCGGCGGCGGGTTCAACACGGAGAACATCATCGTTGACCAGACCTCGCAGGGCGTGGAGTGGGAGGGCATCTGGCAGGCGACCGACTGGTTCCGCCTGCACTCGAGCCTCGGCTACATCGACGCAAATGTGAAGGACCCGAATCCCGCCGCGGTCGCGCCGCTGACGCCGGAATGGACGGCGACCATAAGCCCTGAGTTGAGCTTCCCGGTCGGCGATGGCACGTTGACAGCGCGCGTCGATTGGTCGTACCGCGACGACATGTTTGGCGAGCCGAGCTCCGATCCGGACCGCTTCACGCAGATCGAGGCCCGCGACCTCCTCAACTTCGACGTCACCTACGCGCCCACCGACGGCGACTGGACAGTGTCCGCGTACGGCAAGAACGTACTCGACGAGCGCTACGACAATGCGGCCCTCAACGTGACCGACTACGTGCTCGTCATCAAGTCGATCGACGCGAGCGAGTTCGGGGTGCGGGTGACGCGCTCGTTCTGATCCGGAAATTCCCGAAGCCCGCCGCCGTTGTCAGGCGGCGGCGCCGACGGGACAATGGCGCCCGATGCGGCATCGATCGGGCGCCAACCTGCAGAACTTCAACAACACGCCGGACGTGGCGTTCCAGCCGGGATGGGCCTACA
>Ga0207428_10004234_pt1 | contig 13740 bp, 12 predicted proteins | sample RhiMethybrSRZTD1_FD_187600 | JGI IMG/M metagenome (GOLD analysis project Ga0207428, IMG submission 187600) | Populus rhizosphere microbial communities from Tennessee, USA - Rhizosphere MetaG P. TD hybrid SRZTD1 (SPAdes) (version 3) | ecosystem: Host-associated > Plants > Roots > Rhizosphere >... | reverse complement strand
GCTTGTGAGAACCGTTCAGGTTACGGCTTGCGCGGCAACTCTCCTCGTTGGATGCTCCATCGCGTTGAAGGCTGACCTTGGCGGCGACGCCGATCTTCAGCTGCAGCTCGCTACGCTGCTCTACGACGAGACACGATACCAGGAGGCGCTGGTTGCCTTCACCGCGGCAACCAAGGCCGAGGATCCGCAGGTGGCGCTGTCCGCACGCAAGGGGACGGTGCGTACAGCCCTCAAGGTGGCGGAATTCATTCGTGCCCGGCAGGAAGCCGATGAGTTGTTGAAGAACGCCGGTGTCGATGCAGAAGCACGGACGCTTCACGCCGACGCGATGTGGTCTTTCGGTCTTTTCGACGAAGCGGAGCGTGAGTATCGCGCCAGTGTGGAAGCGACGCCTGGCTCGGCGCGCGCGCGTTTCGGTCTCGCGCGCTCGCTGGCGGCCACCAGCAAGCTCGAGGCAGCGCTCGACGCGGCATTGACTGCATCGGCGGCCGCTCCGCGCGACGGCGAGATTCACGCGCTGGTCGGTGACATCTACGAACGCCTGCACCGGTTCGCTCAGGCGGCGAACGCGTATCGCAACTACATCAACCTCCTGCCGAACAAGGATCGCAGCGACAAGGCAGCCTGGGCGCGCGCGCAGGTCGAGTTTCTCGACTCGTTTGGCGATGTCGCTCCGGTCGACATCGATCCTGAGGATCTGGAAACGCTGCACACGCTGCCGTTCAGGCTTCAGGCAGACAAGATCATCGTGCAGGCGCGCGTGAATGGTGGTCGGCCGCAGGACTTCATTCTCGACACCGGCTCGGAAGAAACAGTCCTGTCACGTGAGACGGCATCGCGCGAACGAATTCGCCCAGTCACCTATACGCTGAGCGCGGGAGTAGGCGAAGTCGGTCTGCGCGGACTTCAGCTCGCGATCGTCAAATCGCTGGATTTCGGGACGCTGCAGGTCCGCAATCTCCCGGTCCTCATCAAGAACCCCGCCCTGCGCGGCATCCCGAAGCGCGAGGGCGAGTCGTTCTCGCCGTTGTCAATCGGCATGTCGATGCGGATCGACTACAAGGAGAAGCTGCTCACGATCGGCCGCAAGCTTCCACCGGTCAAGCCGGACGTGAGCCTGCCGATGCGAATCCATCGCCTCGCCCTGGTGCGCGGCCTGCTCAACTCGACGCACCCGGCGTACTTCGTCGTCGACACCGGCGGCGAGGTGATTTCGATCAGCGCGGAGACAGCCAGCGTCCTTCCCGCCTCGCCCTTTCGCCGTATCCCCTTGCGTGTGTGGGGGACATCCGGTTGGGACCGAGAGGCGTTCCTGATGCCAGGTCAGAATCTCGATTTCGATGAGATCGAGTACCGGAACTTCCCGCTCGTGGTCCTGAACCTGCGCGCGCCCAGCATCCTCCTCGGCTTCCAACTTGGTGGCATCGTCGGCCACAAGTTCCTCGCGCCGTTCCGCGTGACGATGGACATGGAGCGCAGCGAGCTGCTTCTGGAACGGTTCTGACGCAATCCCGCTTCGCCTCCCGATCGTTGGGAGTTGGGAGTTGAGGCAGATGCTCCCTCGCGTTGCAAGTGTTTTCGTGGCGTGCGGCATTGCAGTGGCAGTGCTGTCCGCGCAGGCGCCGGCTGATTTGACCGGGCAACTCGCGCGAGCTACAGCTCTCTACGACGACGGCAAATACTCCGACGCACTGAAGTCGTTTGTGGCCGCCTCGGAATCACCGGAGGCCTCGACCGCGCTCGCGGCACGGAAAGGCACAGTGCTTGCGGCGCTTCGCGTTGGCGAGTTCACGGTGGCGCGTCGAGCCGCGTCGATCCTGTCGACACACGAGGCCGACGCCGAGGCGCTGACGTTGTCGGGCGATGCGCTGTGGGCTGCCGGGTTCTTCGATGAAGCGGACCAGGACTACGCGCGAGCGTTGGTGGTCGATCCGCGATCGGGACGCGCTCGCTACGGCATCGCGAGGTCGCTCAGTTCACGATCGCGCCTGACGGAGGCGCTCGGCGAAGTCGAGCGGGGACTCGAGTCTTCACCTGGCGATTCGGATCTGTACGCCGTGCGCGGAACAGTCCTCGAGCGTCTCAATCGCTTCGAGGATGCCGCGAGAGCGTACGACGAGTCCGCCAATCTGTTGCCCACACGCGAGCCCGCCGCGATCGCGATCGCCCGCAACCGCGCAACTCTTCTGCGCAGTTTCGCCAGGCGGCCGCCGCTCGACGTCAGCGACGAAGACGCCAATTCCACGCACACCCTGCCGTTCAAGCTGGTGAACAACAAGATCGTCGTGCTCGGCCGGCTGAATGGTATGCAGGTCGAGTGGGTGCTCGATACCGGTGCCGAACGAACCGGCATTTCACCAGAGACGGCGAGCGCGGCTGCGATTCGTACCGTCACATCGACGCTCACGGCAGGTGTCGGCCAGCCTGGTGTCCGCCGGATACGCCTCGGGCGCGCCGATACCGTCGAACTCGGGTCGTTGAAGGTTCACAACGTGCCTGTCGCCATACGAGCACCCACCATTGGCGGCGCCGCTCGTTGGCAGGGGCAGAGTCTGTCGCCAATTGCTCTCGGGTTCTCGGTCAGCGTCGATTACGCGCGAAAGCGAGTCGTGCTCGCGCGGGCGCTGCCGGAGTCGGCGGCGGCCGGCATTACGCTGCCGATGAGGATCCAGCCATTGCCGCTGATTCGAGGCACGCTCAACTCGATGCATCCGGCGTACTTCGTGGTCGATACCGGTGGGGAAGTGATCTCGATCGGCGCCGACACCGCGGATCTGCTTGGGATGGAATCCGCGCGCCACATACGGCTGCGTGTTCTGGGCATGTCCGGACCCGACGAGGACGCATTCCTGCTGCCCGGTGTGGATCTCGACTTCCAGGGCGTCAGCCTTCGTCGCGTTGGCCTTGCCGTCCTCAACCTGCGGGCGCCGAGCGTGCTCCTCGGTTACCAGGTCGGTGGCATCGTCGGACACAACTTCCTGAGCCGTTATCGTGTGTCGATTGATGTGGCGAGGAGTGAGGTGAGGTTGGAATAGGCGTAGGCCGGGTCTTGTTCTTTAGACCCGGCGGGTCCATAAAGCAGGACCCGCCCTACACTGTCGCTACGCCGATCAGAAGTCGTACCCGATCCAGACCGAGAACTTGACCTTTCGGAATTCGTCGCTTCCGCCGAACGGCCGGAAGAGGGCGTCCTCCCAGTCCCTGTTGAAGAGCGTCTTCCACGCCCAGTCGAAGTGAATCGGGAAGCCGAGGGCGAAGGTCTCCAGCCCGACGCCATACGACGCGCGCGCGTCGACGAGGCGCAAGCCATCGATGACGACTGGCGTTCCGTAGACCGGGGCCTGCTGTCCGAGCCCGGTCTGGATGAAGCCGTTGATCGGCGTGTAGACCTCCGTGCTGCTGCTCCACCACTTGAATGGCTGGCCTTCGAAGTGCCCGCCTCCCATGTTGGCGAAGAACACGCCGCGGATTCCGCCGAGGACCCCGATCGGCGTCAGCATGGCTTCGATCAGCGGGAAGCGCAGTTCCGCGTTGAAGAACGCGGTCTGGTCGCCGACGAACTGGAGATACTCATACCCGCGCATCTCGGAGTTGCCGCCGAAATACATGAAGTCGGGTGCGTCGCCCCAGCTGTGGAACCCACGGGCGCGCAGCGCCAGCAGTCCTGATGCGCCGAGTTTCAAATAGTACCGGGCGTCGATATCGGCTGTCTGGCGTGAGAGTGAATTGCCGATCTTCGGTGCGATCTCGTATCCGGCTCTCACCGTGCTGCCTGCCAACGGCCCGAACTCACGGAAGACCGTCGTCTCCTGGACGAAATTCACGCCGAGCGGCACGAAGATGCCCGAATTGAAGAGCGGCCGCCCGAACTGATCGACCTGGTACTGCTCGGAGTACGCCTGAAGAGCGGGATCGTTGAAGTTCTCCGTGTAATCCTGGAAGCTGCCGTGGAGCTCGAGACGGCGGTAGCGATTGAGCGGCCAGATCCCATACGCAGTCGCGCCACGGACCGTGCGTGTCGCGATCGACAGGTCGCGATCGACGATCCCCGAGAACGCCGGGTCATAGAACACGCCCTCGAGGTTGCCGTAGAAGAACTGCGTCTGCGAGTAACCCTGCAGCGCGTAGTTGAACCGGTGGGCGAGGTTCAGATACGAGAGTGACAGCGTGCGGTACTGCGAAATCGACGCCGCAAACAGGCTGAACTGCTGGTCACCCAACACATCGCTGAACGTCACCGCCGTTCCGCCGAAGACGTCGCCGCTGCTGGTCACGCCTACGTTCACAGGCGGGCGGCCGTCCATGAACATCTTTTCGAATTTCCCCTTCTTCGCCTTCTTGTCTGCAATCAGCGTGTGCGAGAGCGGTGCCTGGAAGTCGATGATCGGCCCGGGCGCGCCAAAATCGGACGATGCCGCCGTGACGATCGGGTCTCGCCGGTCGAGTGCATGCAGTTCGTAATCGCCCTTGTAATAAGTGATGACGCCGATGCGTGGCGGGGCGTTTCCGTCTTTCAGCACGGCGGTATACAGGTTGCCACTCACGGCATCGGTGTACTGACGAAGCTCGCCGTTCTTCAGATTCAGTGTCCAGACGTTATAGATCTGCCCGTTGCGCGCAACGTCGGGATCGATCGGCTGCGCAGGATCGGTTGCCGTCGACGGGAACACGAGCGTATCTGCATCCAGGAACTGCGCCGCAGCATCGTCATGGGTCCCGAACGTGAGCTGCGTCTTTTGCCCCGTCGCGATGTCGACTCTGAACAGCTTCTCGTTGCCGCTGACACGCGCGTTGTAGACGATCGACTGGCCATCCGGCGCCCACGTCGGCGCGGAATCGGCGAACGCATCCTTCGTGATGTTGGTGATTTCCTCGGTCTGCAGATCGATCACGAAGATGTCACCGGTGCCGCCCCGCAGCGCGGCGAATGCGATCTTCCGTCCATCCGGTGAGAAATCGGGTGACTCCGGGTCGTCCACCGTGCGCATCGAGATGCGACGCTCGATATTACGGCTGAGGACGTTCTGCAGGATCAACGAGCGCCATTTCTCCGCACGCGCGAAGTAAGCGAGGCGGTCGCCGGTCGCGGACCACGAGAACCAGGGAACCGTCACCCAGCGGCCGCCCGGTGTCACGATGAATTCGAAACCAAGATCCTGATCGAACCCCTTCGTCAGGTTTCGGACGACGCTGCCATCGTGCGACGACACGAGGAGGATGTCACCCTCGCGATCGCGGGAGTTACCGGAGAAAACGGCAAGCAGGTCGCCAGACGGGGACGGCTCCACGGTGTAGCCGCCGCGGAACGGCGTCTTCTCCTTGTTGGGAAGAAGGTTCCGACCGTAATCGGTAGGACGCTCCTTGTCCCTGAATGGCTTGAAGCGATCCTTGAGGTACTTCTCGAACTCCGTATCGAACTCGTCGGCGTTGATCTTGAACGCCTCCTCGTAGGCATCTTCACCGCCGCCGATGACCGACTTGCGCAACGAGAACAGATACTGTCGCAGCCCTTCCTTGCCCCACTTCGATTCGATGAACTCGAAGATGGCGTGCCCGAGGTTGTAGATCATTCGCGCGCCGCCGACGTCGCTGTACCCCTCCAGCTTGCTCATTTTGGGGATGATGTCGGCGACGGCCGCGTCACGAACGGACATGAGGTCGAGCGGACGCCAGGCGCCGGTCATATAGTCGGCGAGCCCCTCGTGTACCCAGAGCGGCGTACTTCGCCGAACGAGCGTTGCCGGGATGATGTCGTAGTCGAACTGATGCGTCAGCTCGTGCAGGATGAGCCGGTACAGCAGATCCGGCGGCTCGTCCATCGGCATGACGATGCGCTGGCGGATCGGCTCGGCGAATGCGCCGACGCCCTCGGATGCGGCGCCCGGAATCACGTTCTGCTGCTGAAATTCACTGCTGGTCTGAAAGAGGATGAGGGGAACCTTGTGCGCGAGGTCGTGTTTGAGCTCGGAACTAATTTGCTGATACGCGCTCTCGGCATAACCGGCCATGCGCTCGAGGTGCGGCTCAATCTCCGGGTAGTAATACATGATGAAGTGGTCCGTCTCGTAGTGGTACCACTCGAATTTGTCGTAGCGGATCTGGTTCTTCCCGAAATAGGGAATATAGGGGGTCTGGGCCGCGACCGGCACCGCGAAGGCCAGCAGGGTCATCACCCGGAGCAGAATGCCGCACGGAGTGCGGTTGCTCATGTCAGTTCTCCTTGCAGGGGTTCCGCCCTGCCCGTTCGGCACGCTTGACCGGGTTGCGCGGCGAATTGCGATCTTACCGCCGACCTGCAAAGCCCCGCAATCCAAGGTAAGTAATCCGCCCGAGCAAAGGATGTGCCTAGGGTTTCGCAGAAAAACGCAATGAAAACGTACGAGCGCGCGTTGTTTCAGAGCAACATGTCCTGTGTCTCCGTCCACGGCAGGTATACTTCGAGTGGGGCCGCGGACAGCAGGCGACGGACAGTTCCTGGGTCCCGTCGTCCGGTGTGGATAAACCCGAGCGCAGGAATTTTCCAGACGCCCCCCGGGTTTGATCCAGTGGGTCTCGGTATCGCCGATGTTCCGACGTCGCCAGCCTGCGGACGCTGACACGTTCGGCGCGGAGATTCTGCGTTACCTCGAGCCGCTTTATGCGACGGCGCTGAGGTTGACCCGGAACCGGGCCGATGCCGAGGACCTGGTGCAGGACACGGTCGTGAAGGCGCTGCGCTTTTCGGATCGCTTCGAGCGTGGCACGAACCTCAGGGCCTGGTTGTCGACGATCCTGCACAACACCTGGCGGAATCGGCTTCGCGACGCGGGTCGTGAGGCGGCGGCGATCGAGGTGGACAGTTCGCTCGTCGAGGAGGCCGAAGCGACGGCGGATGATTCCCAGCGGGCCGAGACCCCCGAACAGCTGTTGCTTCGCAATACGCTCGACGCCGATCTCCGGGCTGCCCTCGATGAGTTGCCGGATATTTTTCGCCAGGCGGTCTGGTTGCGCGATGTCGAAGAGTTCTCGTATGCGGAGATCGCCAAGATGCTCGATGTACCGATTGGAACCGTGATGTCTCGCATCTCCCGAGGCCGCCGTCTGCTGCTCGACCAGCTCCGAAAGACGAAAGCAACTGCATGAGCGAGTGTCGCCAGACGATCGATTCACTTCCGGCATTCGCCGACGGCCTGCTCCAGCCGGACGAGCGTCGGGCAATCGAGCGGCATCTGGCGGCATGCCCCCCCTGCCGGCGATTGGCCGACGACGAACGAAGCGGCCGGCGGGTGTTGCGTCATGCGGCGTCGACACTCCTCGTCGAGCCGCTGCCTCCCGGACTTCAAGGGCGATGCGAGGCGCTCGTGCGGGCGAGGCAGGGCTCGCGAGCCGCTCTCAGCGATATGAGACCGTGGTGGCGTGTCCGGCTCGTTCCGGTGTTGCTGGCCGTTGTCGTGATGATCTTTACTGCCTCGGCGTTCTTTTCGCTCGCGACGCGTCGTTCGGATGCACTGCTCGCCGCGCAACTGACTGCCGATCATTCCAAGTGCTTCAAGCTGTTCGCTCCTGCTGCCGGCGTGACTGCGGATCCGCAGAACATCGAGCACGTGCTGTCCGAACAGTACGGCAGGAATGTCCACGTTCCCCCCTCATCGACAGACGACGACATCCAGCTTATCGGCGCACGGCGATGCTTGTACGGCGATGGACTCGTACCTCACGTGATGTACCGCGTGCACGGGCAGGACGTCTCGCTCTTTGTTCTTCCCGGCACGGAGCGAAAACCGGACGATCTCGTCACGCTCGGTCATCGGTCGCAAATCTGGTCCCGGGATGGGACGACGTTCGTCCTTGTCACGCCGGCAGACACTGGTGACCTGGCGGGCGCGTCCCGATACGTGATGCGAGAAGCGCGGTAATGTAGTAGTGGTGTCCACCTTCAGGCGGACCGTGACTCGGAGCCGAAACAACATGCAGGACGACATGAATCCAGCCGAACTCGATCAACCCGAGGGCGAGCCCGTTCCGACAGGAGAGTCGACGCCGGAACCCGAGGCGCCCCGGTCACGCAAAGCCGTGTGGCTGGCCATGGGCGCTGTCGCGCTCGCGCTGGGACTGATCTGGGTGGCGCCCGGGATCGAGCCGCATGATGAGACGGCGCCGGGTGCGCAGGCGGACTTCCCGGGTGAGCCCGAGGATGCCCAGGCGGCAGGACAGGCGGCGAACCTCGATTTCACGCTCAAGGACATGCACGGTGTCGATGTGCAGCTGGCATCGTTCAAGGGCAAGGTCATTCTCCTGAACTTCTGGGCAACGTGGTGCGGTCCGTGTCGAGCGGAGATCCCGTCGCTGGTCGAGCTGCAGGAACAGTACAAAGACGACCTCGTGGTGCTCGGATTGTCAGTCGATGACACGGCCGACAAGCTGCTGCCGTATGCGGCCGAGTTCAAGATGAACTACCCGGTACTCGTGGGCAACGGACGCGAGGATGTGCAGGAAGCCTTTGGCCCGCTCTTCGGCATTCCGGTCTCCGTAATCATCGGACGTGACGGCGTCATCGCGAAGAAACACTCGGGAATTGCGACGAAGGAACAAATCGAGCGGGAGATCAAGACACTGCTGTAGTATGATCCGAACATGTTGAAAGGCTTCACGCACGCCCGACTCGCCTGCGGCTGCCGCCTCGCGTTTCGCGAAGGTGTCGAAGGGAGCCCCGTGACCGTCGTCATCGACGCAAAGGCCCCGGGGTGCGTGATCTCGCTGCACGTTCAGCAGCTTCCGATCTACGACTTCCGCGAAGCGTTACGCCCACCGACCCGGTTCCTTCCGATCGAAGAAGAAGAGTTCGAAGAGGAAGGCTAACGAAGGTCAAAGGGCAAAAGTCAAAGGTCAAAAGTCAGGTATAGGTACGGCCGCTCCATCAGGGGCGGCCGTTTTCGTTTGCCTGACAGGCGCAGGTGAATGGAGCGGCCCACGAGGCGGTGGACACGACGCGCGTGGCTGTTGAGTGCGTCCGCAGGAGTGGGCGCGCTGGTCGGTCGGCAGTGTCTTCCCACGAGTGATCCCGGTCCATCGTTTCCCCTCGCTGACGAGGTCATCGCACATGACCGCGGTATCGTTCTCAACGATGCCAGTCAGTTGTCGCCCACGCCGGTTGCTTCACACATCACCGTTCGTGACAACTCGCCGAAAGCCGCAGTCGAGCGCGTTCGCGCGGCGTTGACCGAAGCGCGAATTGCCGGACATCCCTTCATCGCGAGCGCCGCGCGTCATTCGATGGGCGGCCAGAGTCTTGCCAGGGACGGCACCGTTGTCACACTCGATCAGCAATGGCTCGAACCCGACACTGCCGCCAAGGTCTATCGTGTGGCCGCCGGCGCCCGCTGGTCGACCGTCATCGCGAAGCTCGACGCGATTGTCGTTTCGCCAACAGTCATGCAGTCCAACAACGACTTCGGCGTCCCCCGGCGTCAGGCTCCGGTTTCATCAGTCGTGCCTCGCGGTACGTCTTCCGCGCGCAAGTCGAATCTGATCGGGCCAAGCGATTCCGCTGGTGGACCGAGGCTGGGTTGGGGCCGCTTCTTCCCTCAAACGCGACGCGCAATACCCTCATGAACGAACCGGTCATTACACTCGATGATCGCGACTCATTCCGTACTGACATTCTGCACGAGTACTTCATTGGACCCGCACGCTTCCCGGAGTTCGTCAAGGCATGCCAGGAGGTCATTACACTCGATGATCGCGACTCATTCCGTACTGACATTCTGCACGAGTACTTCATTGGACCCGCACGCTTCCCGGAGTTCGTCAAGGCATGCCAGGAGGTCATACCGAGCTCGTACCAGCAATTGCTTAACATCACGCTCCGTTACGTGGACGCCGACCGCGACAGTGTGCTCGCCTACGCGCCAGAGCCGCGCATTGCCGCCGTGCTGCTCTTCTCGCAGGAGATGACGGCGCGGGGAGAGGCCGACATGGGGCGCATGACACACGAGCTCATTGAACGTGTCCTCCAGTTGGGCGGGACCTACTACCTGCCGTATCGTCCACATGCATCGCTCGACCAGTTGCTTCGCGGCTATCCGCGCGCGCAGGAATTTGCCGTCAAGAAACGCGAGGTCGATCGCGATCTTCGATTCCGCAACTCTCTTTGGGATAGGTATCTCGGGCGTCTGTGAGTGCGAGGAGGCTATCGGCCTGCGGCTTGGACCTGACACTTTGACCCGACGCCTGGTACTTCGCACCTTTGACCTAACTTTTGACCTTTGACTTTTGACCTTTGACCTTCGGATCTACGGAAATTGAATCTTCAAGTCAGCAACAAGCGGCAAGTGATCTGAAGCCATCAACGACAGCCGTGTCCGCGGCAGCTCCACCTTCACCACCTCCACCTCGCCTTCGTAGTAGATGTGATCGAGGTGTAGCACTGGAAAGACACCTGGATACGTGCGGCGTCGCCGGAGGTGCGCCCGCAAATCGATGCTTTGCAGCTGCTCGTTGAGTGTCGATGTGGCCAGCCCCTTCATCCACTCGTTGAAATCGCCGAGCACCACCTTCGGACTGCCCACGCGCCGATCGTGCACGATGGTCTTGAGTCGTCCAGCCTGATACCGCCGCTCCAGGAAGGCGGTCCCGAGATGAACGTTATAGAGGTGCAGTTGATCGTCGCCGAATGCCACGTCGACCCGCTGGCACCCGCGTGGCTCGCACGTCTTCCACGACAGATCGTAGTGCGTGTGGTGGACGATCGGATGTCGGCTGAGAACAACGTTGCCGAAGAGACTGCCGCGCAAATGCCGCGTCGGTGCCATCACCCAGCCCATACCGAGCAGCGCCCCGAGCTCCTCGGCATGCCCCGGCGCATGTGGACTGGCGCCGATGACCTCCTGGAGCGCGATGAGATCGGGATCGATGCCGCGGATGACGTCCGCGATACGTGAGGGCAGCGTGCGTCCGTCGAGGCCGCGGCAGCGATGGATGTTGTAGGTGGCGACGCGGATCGTCCGCTTGTGTGACTCGCTCATTGATAAGAGCAATGTAATGCAGAATCCAGAATGCTGAATTCACGAGGGAATTCGCTGTTTTGAATTCTGCGTTCCGCATTGCGTAAGATCAGCTCATGGCGAAGCTCAAAAGCGAGATCGAAGTTGCATGCCCCTGCTGCGACGCCGTCCTCGTGATCGACACGAACCTTCGTCGTGTGGTGAGTCACCGCGTCCCTGAACGTGGCGACAAGCCCGAGCTGAACGATGCCGCGCGCATCCTGGAAGCGGAAGCAGCTCGACGCGAGTCGCTCTTCGAGCAGTCTGTCGAAGCCGAGAAGACGCGCGACGATGCCCTGACGAGGAGATTCGAGGAAGCGTTGAAGAAGGCCAGGCACGAGCCTGTGACGCGGCCGATGAGAGACTTCGACTTGGATTAGGCGAAAGCTAACCTCGTCGCGCGAACTCCTGCGGCAAGGGAGCCCATCGCTCGCGCCCCTTGTAGTACTTCCACGGTTTGTAGCCGTGCGCTTCGCGAAATGCGCGATAGCGCCGCCGCATCGCATCGGCTTTCCGATTGGATGACGCGATCCGCCGATGCGGCCAGTCGAGCAGCATCTGCTCGACCTTCCATATGTTCTTCGTTGCGAGCCGCCAGTCGTACGAGCCCATCACGCGGAGATCGACGACCGCGTACGCCTTGATGCGACCGGTGAAATCGATATACGGCTCGAAGTAGCTGAGCGCGAGTGCGCGCGGCGTCGCAAACAGCGGCCGTCGTCCGTGAAGACCAGGGTCACGCGAGCGAGCGACCGATCCCCACCCTGTCCGGGCTCGATAGACGAAGATGACGTGATCGAGCAGGTCGATCGATTCGAAACTGAGCACGAGCGGTGGATAGCCATGCTGCTCGAGCGCCACCGCCGCAGACAGGGCCGCTTCGAGGCAATGAGCCGTTCCGCTGCGTACGACTCCGCGAAAGCTGCGTAGTGTCTCGCCGCCGGCTTCGGTGTTGTAGGGCAGTGCGTTCAGCCAGGCCTGGACCGCGTCAGGCGTCCGCAGGCGCGCAACGAGGCGGCGCTCTTTGGGCGTGAGCGGTAGCACCGGAGGCTCGACCGGGTCAGTGCGTGGGAGCGGGCGCGGCGGTGAGGTCGGCAACGAGTTCGGCCGGCGTCCATGAATTGCCGCTGTGCACAGAGACCAGCCGGCCTTCCGGATCGATGACGGCGGTGCGAAGGTTGTGCGTGATGTTGATGGCGTCCTGCGGGTTGTGTTCAACGTACAAGCCGAACTGGGTTGCGAATCGATTCACCTCCGCGGGTTCACCGGTCAGGAACGTCCACACGGCTGGATCGGCTTCGCGACGGCGCGCGTACGCCTTCATGATCGCCGGCCGGTCGAATTCAGGATCGAGCGTCACCGTCAACAATCGTACGTCGGCAAGTGCCGGCGTGCCCTTGATCGTTGTCTGAATCGCGGCGAAGTGCTTGTCCATGAGTGGACAGAAATCGGGCAGCGGGCAGCGCGTGTAGATGAAGGTCACCGCGAGTCTGTGACCTTTGAACGTCGAGAACTGGCGCGGCGTGTTGTCCTGATCGACCAGGGTGGCATCCTTCACGGTTTGTCCGGGCTCGAGGATATCTGGTGCCGGCGGCGGCGCGGCTTCTGATAGCTCGGCGTGACCGGTTGTCGTCAATGTCGAGAGGTATGCCTGCGTCTCTCCAACCACGAGCGTTGCCGTCACCAAATCGCCGGGGTTCTTTCCAGCCATCAACGCGTCGTCTCTGACGGTAAACGGCATCGTCATGCCCTGCATGAACCCTTTGATGTCCTGGTGCTTGATCACGACTTCATGACGCTCGGGCCGCACGGCGAGGATCTGACCTTGCAGTTCGAATTGACGCGTGTTGGCGTCAGGGGGCCGTCCGCACCCGGTGAGTGCGACCGACGCGACAAAAAGAACCGGCCACAAGCGCATCACGTCCACTCTAACAAGTTTCAATGGAAAATGAGCGCGAGCCCAGCGTTTCACACTGGCGTGATAATAGGGCGCCATGCTCACAGCTCTTGAACTCAGGAACGTCCGCAAGATATTTGGAGCGACGGTCGCGGTCGAGGGCATGGATCTCGTCGTGCCGCGTGGCGCGCTCTATGGCGTGATCGGACCGAACGGCGCGGGAAAGACCACATGCATTCGCATGATCATGTCGATCCTGTTCCCGGACTCCGGCGAGCTTTCGGTCCTGGGCCACCGCTCGGCGCTGGAGGCAAAGGATCGCATCGGCTATCTCCCGGAAGAACGCGGCGTCTATCGGAAGATGAAGGTCGGCGCTTTCCTGATCTACATGGGGGAGTTGAAGGGGCTGGCCGCTGAGGATGCGGCCGCCCGTGTGCCGCGGTTGCTGCAAGAGGTCGGGCTGCCGGGCGTCGAAAGCAAACGCTGCGAGGATTTGTCGAAAGGCATGTTGCAGCGCGTGCAGTTTCTGGCCGCGGTGATCCACCAGCCGGACCTGCTCATTCTCGATGAGCCGTTCAGCGGCCAGGATCCGGTCAGCGTCCGCATACTTCGCGAGCACATTCTCAAAGAACATCGTCGCGGCGCGACAGTGCTGCTCTCGACGCACATCATGGCGCACGCCGAGGAGATGTGTCAGCACGTCGTGATGATTCACCAGGGGCGGAAGGTGCTCGATGAAGCGATGGCGGGGCTCAGGCGTCAATTCGACCCGCGAACCATCCAGTTCGAGCCCCTCGACGAGAATGCCACTGCGTCGAGCCT
>Ga0207428_10004227_pt1 | contig 13748 bp, 9 predicted proteins | sample RhiMethybrSRZTD1_FD_187600 | JGI IMG/M metagenome (GOLD analysis project Ga0207428, IMG submission 187600) | Populus rhizosphere microbial communities from Tennessee, USA - Rhizosphere MetaG P. TD hybrid SRZTD1 (SPAdes) (version 3) | ecosystem: Host-associated > Plants > Roots > Rhizosphere >... | reverse complement strand
CCGCGTGGCCGCCCGCGTGGGAAGAAGTCTCGCGGGCGGTCAAACAGAGTTTGGACGAGGGCGGTTGGGGACTTTACCACGGCCCCAACTCTGGCCTGCTGACCGAGCGACTCTCTTCCTATCACGACGTCGAATTTGTCGAGCTTTGTTGCAGCGGGACTTTCGCGATCGAACTGGCGCTGAGGGCGCTACAGATCGGGCCCGGCGACGAAGTCATCATGGCCGGCTATGATTTTATCGGGAATTTCAACGACGTCGTCGCCGTGGGCGCGCGCCCCGTCTTGATTGATCTTGATCCAGACAATTGGAATCTCAATCCGGAATTGATCCGCGAAGCGATCGGTCCGAGCGCCCGAGCAATCATCGTTTCGCATCTACACGGAGGAGTTGTTCCGATGAAGCGTGTCGTCGAGATAGCGCGTGAACACGGCCTCCGGGTGATCGAAGATGCCTGCCAGGCGCCGGGCGCCATGGTCGAAGGGCGAAAGGCCGGGACCTGGGGCGACGCCGGCGTGATCAGTTTCGGCGGCAGCAAACTTCTCAGCGCCGGACGGGGAGGCGCAATGTTGACCTCGTCCCCGGAAATCAGACAGCGCGCTCAGGTCTATTGCAACCGCGGAAATCATGCCTATCCTCTCTCAGAGTTACAGGCGACGGTTCTTCTTCCTCAACTGGAGAGGCTTGATCAACGGAATCGGGAGCGCTCGGTGAGCGTCTCGAAGTTGGCGGAAGGCTTGAAATCCGTCTCCGGCCTCCGTTTTTTAGATAATCGAGGGTCCTCAGTTTTCCCCGGTTATTACAAGCTCGGATTTCAATACGACTCCGGCGAGTTCGATGGACTCTCGCGCGATTCGTTCGTGCGAGCCGCCCGGGCCGAGGGGATTGAATTCAACGCCGGCTTCCGCGCGTTTCACCTGTGCCGCTCTTCGCGCCGGTTTCGTAAGGCTGGCAGCCTGGCAGTCGCTACAATGGCCGACTCCAATATGCTGGCGCTTCATCACCCGGCGCTCCTGGAGGGCGCCGAGTCGATTGATCAAGTTACGCGCGGCGTACACAGAATCCGAGCCTGGGCGAACTCTATCAAGAAGGCCTGCGAAATAGGCGTTTAGCGAGCCTCAACGTGTTTGGTAAATGGCAAGCGCGTAGAACTCAGTTCTTCAGAGCTTGCTCAATCGCCTGTACGACTTTTTCGCTTTCCGGTTCATCTTTGCTTGAAAAACGGGCGACGACCTTTCCGGCGCGATCGATAAGAAACTTATTGAAATTCCATGAAATGGAGCCGCTGAATTCCGGGTTCGTCTGTTTGCTTGTCAGGAATTTGTACAGGGGGTGAATCTTGTCTCCCTTGACAGAAATTTTTGCGAACATCGGGAAGGTCACGTTGTATTTCGTCGTGCAAAACGTCTTGATCTCCTCGTCCGTCCCCGGTTCCTGCCAGAAGAAGTTATTGGCCGGGAAGCCCATTATGACCAGGCCCTGCTCCTTGTATTTCTTGTAGACGGACTCCAGGCCTCGATACTGCGGCGTATAGCCGCACTTGCTCGCGACATTGACCAGCATTAGGACTTTCCCGCTGTAGCTGTCCAGCTTTACATCATCGCCATCGATGCTTTTCATAGTGAAGTCAAGCACTGATTTTTCAGCCATCTTCTCACCATCTTTTAGAGGATCTCCTCCGTCCCAAGTCAGCGCGATTGTGACGGTGGCAATAATCATAACTACAAGGGCCAGCAGCGCGATGTATTTCTTCATTCGTTTGCTCCGGAAATTAATTTTCTGAATGGTTGGTTGTCGGGGCGCCGTAACGGGTCCACATTATATACGGAGTATTTCATCTCCCAGATTTATTCTGTTAACTATGTGTTGGGCGCGCCAAGATCTGGATTGAGGCGAAGAGTCAGTACCGCGAGCGGTAGCGAGCGGATCCTTTGCTAACGGCCGCTCGCTACCGCTCGCGGTACTGATCCGGCGTGAGTCAACTTTTCAATGTCGCGGGCAATAAAGCGTGTTTCGCAAAAAGAATTCGCCTTTTTTAGTTCGATTGCTCGTGAATTTACAGAACGCTTTATCGGAGGTCAATGAAATCGATTCTCGCATTAGAGACGCAGGTCTTTTCCGCAGCGATTGCTTCTCCATTTATGCAACCGGACCAGATTGAATACGTCATTGTAAACAGGTTCGTTACGGAGACCTGCGACCACGGAGAACAAAACAAAAGTCACGCAGATGAGGATAGGAGAAAAAGGCAATGACATTGGCGGAAGTCTGTGTTCGGCGGCCGGTATTTACGACGATGCTGATAATGTTTCTAGTCGTGCTGGGCGTCTTCTCGTTCCTGGACCTCGGAGTAGACCTCTTTCCAAAAGCCGATCCGCCCATCGTCAATGTGCGCATCCGGTTGCCGGGCGCCAGCCCTGACGAAATGACCAGCCAGGTGATCCTGCCCGTCGAAGAGCAGTTGAGCAGCGTAAGCGGTTTGGACGAACTGGAAATCATGGTGATGGACGGCAGCGCGCGCATCACCTGCCGCTTCGTGCTTGAGCGCAAGATGGAAGACGCCGCTCAGGACGTTCGCGAGAAGATGGCGCTGGCGATGAGCAAACTGCCGCCGAACGTCGAACCGCCCGTCATCACCAAGGCCGATCCTGAATCAGACCCGATCCTTACGCTGGTCGTCGGCGGCCCTCGCTCGCTGCGCGAGATCACTGAAATCTCGGATAAGCAGATCAAACGCGCATTGCAAACCCTGGATGGCGTCGCGGCGATCGACATCGTCGGCGGCCGAGACCGTGAGATTCAGATCCTGCTCGACGCCGAAAAGCTCAACAGCCATCGCATCACCGTCAATCAGGTCGCCCGCGCGCTGGAAAACGAAAACATCGAAGCGCCCGGCGGCAGGCTCTTTCAGGGCACGGAAGAGCTGGCCGTGCGCACGATGGGTCGCTTCGACGTAGTGCGAGAGTTCAGCGATCTGATCGTTTCGAGCGCCGCCGGCGCGCCGATCAAGGTCTCCGACCTGGGGCGCGTCGAAGACACGCACAAAGAGCCGCGCAGCTTCGCCAGGCTCGACGGAAAGCCGGCGGTCACGCTGCAAATCCGGAGGCAGGCGGGGACTAACACGGTGAAAGTCGTGGACGCCGTGCGCGACAAACTGGAGAAATTGCGCCTGACCGTCCCCGACGATCTGACGATAGACGTCGTCAGCGATCAATCGCTGTTCATTCGCGCGTCGATCGCCTCACTGGAAGAACATTTGCTGTTGGGCAGTTTGCTGGCGAGCCTGGTCATTCTGCTCTTCATACGTAATTGGCGCGCGGTGCTGATCTCGTCGCTGGCGATTCCGGCCTCGATCATAGCGACGTTTACCCTGATGCGGATCGCGGGCTTCACGCTGAACAACATGACGTTGCTGGCCTTGACGCTGTCCGTCGGCATCGTTATTGACGACGCGATTGTCGTACTGGAAAACATCTTCCGCCATCTCGAAGAGTTTCGCCGCTCGCCGATGCAGGCGGCGATCGAAGGAACGAAGGAAGTGGCGCTGGCCGTGACGGCCACGACGCTGTCACTCGTGGTGATCTTCGTGCCGATCGCTTTTATGACCGGCTACGCGCAACGGTATTTGAATTCCTTCGGCTGGACGATGACTTGCGCGATTCTGGTGTCGCTGCTGGTGTCGTTCACGCTGACGCCGATGCTGGGCGCGCGATTTCTCCGCCGCGGCCCCGGTGACGTCAAGCTGTCGAAGCAGACGGCGTTCTTCACCTGGATCGAGCGTCGCTATGAGCGCATGCTCAACTGGTCACTCAATCATCCGTGGGTCATCGTGGGTTTAAGCGTACTGGTTTTCGCCTCCACGTTTCCGCTCAATCGCCTGGTCGGGCGCGATTTCATTCCCAACGACGACCAGGGCGAATTCACCATCCATGTCGATCTTCCCGAAGGACTGTCACTCACCGGCTTGACCAAATTCGTGGACGATATCGAGCCGAGGCTGCAGAAATTGCCCGAACTCGATCATCTGTTGACGCAATCCAGCGATCGGCTCAATCACGTCCACTTCGTGCCCAACCTTGTGGAACTGGACAAACGCAAAATAAGTACGCAGGAAGCGGCGGCCGCCGCGCGAAAAATCTTCGAGCAGGTCCCGCAGGCGAGGCAAAAGATCGCATTCCCGTCGGCCCTGGGCGGCGGCGAATCGCTGGGCTTTCCGATTCAGGTGCAACTGTTCGGCCCCGAAATCGACAAACTTGGCGAACTGGCGCGCAAGGCGGGCGATGAAATCCGCGCGCTCCCGGGCATCGTCAGTTCCGAACCGTCATTCTTTTTCGCCAACCCGGAATTGCGCGTCACGCTCGACCGCGCTCGCGCCGCGGAATTAGGCGTGCGGGCCTCCGACGTCGCCGGCGCCGTTCGCCTGATGATGAGCGGCGAAGACGAGATTTCCAACTACCGCGAAGCCGGCGAGCAATATCCGGTCAAAATTATGCTCGACGAAAAACAGCGCGGCGACCGCGAGATTCTTTCGCGTTTGATGGTTCCGTCGAGCAAGCTCGAACAGGTTCGCATTGACAACATCGCCGGGGTCAACCGCGGGCTGGGGCCCTCGCGCATCAGCCGATTCAATCGTCAGTACAACGTCCCGATCTACGCCGCCAACGCGCCCGACAAACCAATGAGCGAAGCGGTCAAGGACATCACGCAGGTCATGCAGAATCTCAATTTACCGCCGGGCTACAGGTTCTTTTTCGGCGGCAACGTTAAGGCGCTGGACGAGACGACGAATAATCTGATTATGGCGTTTCTGCTCGCCATCGTGTTTATGTACATGGTGCTGGCCGCGCAATTCGAGAGCTTCACGCATCCGTTCATCATCCTGCTGGCGCTGCCGCTCAGCGTGCCGTTCGCGCTGCTGTCGCTTTATCTAACCGGGCGCACGCTGAATCTGTGGAGTACGCTCGGCGTGTTGCTGCTGCTGGGCATCGTCAAGAAGAACGCGATTCTGCAAGTGGATTACACCAATCACCTGCGCGCGCAAGGCGTACCCTTGCGCGAGGCCATCCTGCAAGCTGACCGCGCGCGTTTGCGCCCGATCCTGATGACGACCTTTGCGATCATCGCGGGCTTGATCCCGACGGCGTTCGGACGCGGCGCGGGCAGCGCGCAACGCTCCGCCATCGCCGTCACGATCATCGGCGGGCAATTGTTCTGTCTGTTGCTGACGCTGTTGCTGACGCCGGTCGCTTATGAGTTGCTGGACCGCTGGAGCCCGAAGGCGCTGCGCGTGCGGCAGTGGAGTTGGAAGGCGCTTTTCAAGGGAGCGAGTGAAAAGCCGAATGAATGACAGAATCCTGGTAATAGTAAGGAGGATTTTTCTTTGGACCTGTTCGGACTGACTTCTGACCGTGTGATCGCGAGGCTTCAACAGAACGATGGCCGCAGTTCAATCCCCTCGTTAGGCCGCTCACTGCTGATCGGGAGTTTTGGATTCTGCTTTGCGAGCCTGTGCGTCTTTGCCACAGTGGCCTTTGCCGAACGCTGGATGTACAGGAGCCTGGGATTAAGCGGCGCATACGCCGTTTGGACCATCCTCTTCATTTTTCTCGGAGGAGCGTTGCTAAGCCCGCTGGTAATCGGCCCGGGGCGGTTGTGGCGGTTCCAGCTTGTGTTCGGAACGGCTTTTCTCATTTACGCGGTTGGTTGGGTAGCTTCTTATTTCACGCTGCGAGGAGTCACAGGAGAGTGGGTCGGTTCTCTTCTCGGCTCCATATTGATGGCGCTCGTCATCGCCCAGGCCTTCGGCGTTATGAAAACTTTCTTCGCGCAGGCTGCCGCGCTGTTTATCGTCAATTCCGCAGGATATTTTCTAGGCGACCTGCTCAACAACTCGATCGGTGGAAAAACCGGGATGTTGCTTTGGGGCCTACTGTATGGGTTGTGCCTGGGAGCCGGCCTAGGATTGTCAATATTTCTTGCTCAGACGCCACTCCGCAATCAGCTCAATAACCTAAAGCCCAAGCCCGTTCTACGCTGACTCGTTTGAATAAATAATGTGACAACTGTGTAGGGGCAGACCTGCGTGTGGGGCCCCGGCTTGGCGCACGTCCTGAAGCCGGGGCCCCACACGCAGGTCTGCCCCTACGTTGAGATGCGTTGTTAGATTTATTTCTCAAAGACCATCAACCCACGGCTTTTACTTCTTGGGGAAATTCGGGTCGGCCTTGACTTCGAGAATTTGTAGCGAGTGGCGTTCGCTGTGTCCCGAAATCAGGAGTACCCATTGGTACGCGTCCAGATCTTTGAAAATCGGGTGCGGCCCAAAATGGCTGCGCAGGTCGTCCTGTGTGGTATTGACATACTCGATCGTTTTATCGCGACCAGCATTGAAGGCTTTGATCGTTTCCTCAAGCGTCTTAAAACGACTAGTCGGTTTTAGCATTTCGGGCGCCTGGACCTTGACCGAGCGATTGGTTACCGAATTGCGAACCAATTCGTCCTTGTCCTTGGCCGCCTCCTTCTTTTCGGGAGCCGCCGGAGACTTCATCACTCGATCCGTGACCAGCCCAAGCAATGTCCCCTCGCTTACGGCAATGTGTTCGGCGACCTCAGCGGCGGACCATCGATCGGGGGCCGACTTGAATTTCCATTGCGCGTCGGAAAGGTCTTTCAGCGAATCGAGGACCTTTTGCCGCGTCTCTTCCAAGTATTTGATCGCAGCCTGGCGCTCCTCGGGACTCAGCGAGTTCTTTTCGGTTGATGCGTTTTGCGCCTGCGCCGTCAGTGTGAGCGCCGAGGCGCAAACTAGAAAGAACAGTTTTCCCGCATAATTCAACAGCTTGTTCATCATGGTGGTTCGGTCTCCTTGAAGATGGGATTTCATAAAAATGTCGGATTGGGAGCGTGTGAGAAGTGGAATCCTATACTGAGCACTCGATCTGCGCCAGTCAAAGACAGGAAATTTGGACTACAGCGGACGGCCAGGAGAGCCGGGCTAAGACGACTACGAGTCTGACATATAGAGCGGTTTTCAATTGGATGTACGGGAAGGCGCGGTACGGTACCGGGAGCGGTAGCGACCGGGCGCCATTGACCCGGTCGCTACCGCTCCCGGTACCGTACCGCGCCGCAACCTGCCGTCCGCCTCGTTTCAGATCAGGCTGGAGGCGAGTTCCAACGGCCAGGGCGCTTATTACAGGGGAAAGACTCCGAACAGAACGCAGGCGAGCGTCATCACCACTGACGCTCCAAATAAAAAAAGCGCCGTGAACTTTTGATGTTCGCCCAGTTCGAGATTAGCCAAACCGACGAGCAGGAAGGTGGACGGAGTGAGCGGGCTGACCGGAAAGCCCATCGTCATCTGCCCCAATGACGCCGCTTGCGCGACCTGAACTGGCGGTACGCCGGACAGATTCGCCGCTTCGGCCAGGACTGGCAGCACGCCGAAATAAAATGAGTCAGGATCAAACAGCAGGCTCAGTGGCATCGAGAGCAGTCCTAGCGCGAAGGGAATGTGTTGCGCATGTCCGGCGGGGAGATGACTGACGGCGGCCTGCGCCATCGCGGTGAGCATGCCCGCCCCAGCGGCAAGCAGCACGCTCGCCATCATCAAAGCCGCATTCGCTTGCGCGTCCACACGCTCGCGCTGCGACCTGGAGTCGCCGTAATTGAGCGCCAGCGCCAGCGCCGCGCCGAGCATGAAGACCACTACCGGCTCGACCTTGCCGCTTACCATCACTCCCAGAACCAGGACTGTCAACGCGATGTTGAGCCAAAATTTTCCGGGACGGCGCAGGCTCTTTTCTTCAGGCGTCAATGTCCGCTCGAACCCCCCGGCGCCACTCTCCGAGGGCCCCAATCGGAGGCGTTTTACCTCTCGCAGACCCAGCCAGTACGAGGCGGCGAAGACATAAATCAGTCCGACACAGACGACGGGGATGAGCGGATTGAAAATCTCCGTCACGGGTAGGCGCAAAGCGGCGGCGGCGCGAATCGTAGGCCCGCCCCACGGCAAAATATTGATCAAGCCTGCCGCCATGGCCGTTACGCACGCCAGCGCGCGCCTGTCCATTCCCAGCCGGTCGTACAAGGGAAGCATTACCGGAATCGTAATCAGAAACGTGACGGCGCCCGACCCGTCCAGCATTACAATGGCCGACAACAGGGCCGTTCCTGTGGTAATGCGCGTCGGATGGCGCCCGACGGCGCGTAAAATGCGATCAATGATCGGGTCGAGCATTCCCGCATCGGTCATGATCCCGAAGTACAAAATGGCAAAGACGGTCATCCCCGCGACGGGCGCGATGTTCTGAATCCCTTTTACAATGAACACGCCGGTCTTCAGCCCGAAACCGCCGACGAGCGCCGCGACAATGGGAATCACGATCAACGCGACCAGCGGCGACATCTTCCTGCTGATGATGGCCGCCGAAAGCGCGACGATGGTCAGCAAGCCTAACGCCGCAAGCATTCGGCCTCTCCTGTCGGAACTGGATCGAGCAACGCGGCTAGTTCCTTCGGCGCGGCTACCTCCAGGCTTAATAAAAGAAACGCAAGCGTCTTGCCGTGTGAATCGAGATTGAGCGAGTCGTTGACGCCGCCGTCCAGCATGTTCTCCAGAACGAAATTCATCGCGCCCAGTTTCGGCAGCAAGTAACGCCGCACGGCTGTGGGATTACGATGGCGAAACGCCTTTCTTACTTTCTCTTCCGTCACCTGCTCGAGCAGTAGCGGGAAGAATTCCTCGCGGTAGGCGATCACGCTGATGTTGGCCGTGTCGCCTTTATCGCCGGCGCGGCCGTGGGCGAGGCGATGCAGCGGAATGTGAATTATGTCAGGGTCCATTGATCATTCAAGAATGGTAAAGGTCGCCGGGACGAGTTCGCGCGGCACGAAACAAGAAACGGAGTTGAGGCGCGGCGTGATCGTAGTCCGAATCCCTCCTCCGCCCGCCGGGCCGCAAGTGTAGAGGGCAGTCACTTCGCCCAGAAGCTTTTCGACTTGCGCACGGTCAGAGTGAACGCCGGCGACGCGTAGCCGCACGTCGCGCATATCATTTACCGGCAGGGCGGACAGCGCCGCCCCCCGGTCATCACCGAACACGCTCAGCGCGCCGATCAGATCAAAGCGTAATTTCAACGCGTCGCCGACACGCCGACTTATGACCTCGCCGGCGAGCCGCGCGCGGGCTTCGGCGTTCGGGCCGGCGTAAGAAATCTCGCCTTCCCCCAGCCAGCCGCCGGCGTAACAGACAGTCGCCTTGAGCGTTTCGGGTCGCGGGCGCCCGCGCACGCCTTTGACGGCGACGCGATTCTCTTCGACTTCGACTACCTCAGCTTCAGAAATATCGGCCACCACGTCGGGCGTCAGATACGCCGCCGGGTCGTGGAGTTCATAGAGCAACTGCTCCTTCACCGTTCGCGCGTTCACTACGCCGCCGGTCGCATCAGCCTTGGTGATGGTGAACGAGCCGTCAGCCGCAACTTCCGCAATAGGAAAACCGACCGCGTGCAGATCAGGCACGTCCTTGAAGCCGGGGTCGGCAAAATACCCGCCCGTGACCTGCGCCCCGCATTCGAGCAGATGCCCGGCCATCGTCGCGCGACCCAGCGTATCCCAGTCCGTTTCGCCCCATCCGAAGCGCCACATCGCCGGGCCGACCGCGAGCGACGGGTCGGCGACGCGCCCCGTCACCACTACCTGCGCGCCCGCGCGTAAAGCGTCGGCAATCGCCGCGGCGCCGAGATAAACATTGGCGCTGATCATTTCGCAGCCAAGGTCCGCCGGGGAAAGAAATCGGCGCAACAACTCTCGCCCGCGCGCGTCAGACAAATCGTCACCTTCAACAATCGCAATTCGAGCCTGCGACACGCCCTGTTCTTGCGCGATTTGCCGAATGCGCCGCGCGGCGGCGCGCGGGTTGGCGGCCCCGAAATTGCTCACGATGGGAATGCCGTGTTCCAAACATCGGCGGAGCACAGGCCGCGCCATCGACTCCAATAGCGGCGCATAACCGCCTTCGGAATTTTTGCGGCGGTCGAGTTGCGCCAGCGCCAGCGTACGTTCCGCGAGCATCTCGAAGATCAGCGCGCCCGCGCCGCCGCGCGCGATCAGCGTCTCTACAATCGGCGCCGCCGCGTCCGTCCGGTCGCCGCCGAAGCCTGCCGCGCATCCGATGGCAAATGTCTCGTGACGCATCTCGGTTCCTATGGCGGTTAGCAAATGCGTGTACGGTGTTTGGCGATTTGTTTAATCGCCCTGTTTGTGGCTTCGTCTGATCAGGAAACAAGCGCGAGTAAACAACTCGCGGCGCCGCTCCCATACACGCATTTGCTAACCGGTCTAACGCAAAACGCCGCTCTCGTCGGCCTGGCGAATCAGGCGCTCGGCGTCTTCGGGCAGCAGAAAACGCAGGCTCAATAAACGCCCAACAGCCGTCTTCACAGCAGCCACATAGCCCGCGTGATCGTGGTAGCGTTCTTCCAGCGACAGGCGTGGGTCGCCTGTCGCAAATCGTTCAGCTTTCGTTTTAGCGAATGGGATGAATCCCCCGGCGAAGCCACAGACACGCCCTTTGTAGAAGCCGGCGCGCGTGACGTTCCAGCCCAGATATGAGCCGAGCGGCGCTTGATGTAATGGCGACGGAACGCCGCTCGTCTCGTTGCCGTCGGCGTCTACTTTCGGAACGAGCATAGGCAGGACGCGCTTTATGACTGGGGGCTGCAATGTCATCAAGCCCGACAAATCGCCGTATTTAAATTCCGGCCCGAAATCGTAATCGAACAACGGATTGATAAGGTTGTCCGGCAACGGCATGCCAGGAATCAACGGGAAGCCGATCGCCCTGTGATCGGGGCGCGCGAGTTGGCCTTGATCCAGCCGGGGGTAGACGCTCGGCGGCGGCTCAAGACTCTTTACCACCCAATCCGTCAGCGCGGCGATCAAGGCGCGCATGGTTTCCGATTGAGAGTTGGGATTGTTGGGCAAGTCGCAGACGCCAGGGGCCGCAGGCGCTTCTGCGCTGAAGCCGCCGCGCCCGCCGCCGTGCGTCGTGCCGGGAAAGTAGTAGCGGCGCACGTTAGGCGGCAGTGGGATGTCAACGTCCGCTTTTGTCCCTAGCAGGTTCGGCGACATTCGCAGTCCCCAGAACTCCGCCGAACCGAAGGTCTCAAAAATCTTCGGGCAAGTCTTCGTCGCCCGGCAACGGTCGAGCATGCTCGCCGTCTTTCGACCGCGCGTGGCGTCTTCGTATTCGCCCCACCAGAGCGGCGGCTCGCTGCCCGCCTCGTACAAATTCGCCGCGCCGCCGGGAGTGGCGAAGCGGATGTTCATCGCCAATTGTCGCCCCGCGATGTGGTCGTTCGCGCCGTCCCACACGATGCGATTCGCTTCGTCCTGATTGAAGCCCAAATGGATGAAGGTCTTGATGAAATTCCCCGACTGTGAAATTCCCTGAGCGATCGCATGGGTCAAGCGCCCGGCGATAGGATTTGCCGTGTCGCTATCGTCCTTTGCGGCGCGGCGGAAAAATGAAACGACGTCGCGCGTCGCCGCAAAGCCGATGCCCAGCACAAGTGGGTCTTTCGCGGCGTAGCGCAGTTCGTAAAGATACGCCGGATCGAAGCCGCCTTTCACGCACACTTTGTTCGCATCCGGCGCGCCGGGAAAAGGCGTCTTTCCGCAATCGGCGAACGCCCAATCCGCGCCGGAAATCGGGATGACCGCGCCCTCTTCGGAAGCCTGTTTTGTAAGCGTGGCTTTGGCCGTGTCAAGGCTCGCGGTTTCGTGCGCGACGGGCAGTGATAAGGTGTTCGCGCCTGCGGGCATGTTGCTGAAGCGGGCGAGGGCCGGGCTGACAATGCTCGAACCGTCAGGATTTTTAGCGATCGGAACGGTGATCGTTTCTGCCCCGAGGCGCGTCGGAAGATCGCCCTGCCAGCCGCTATGCAGAATGACGTAACCGCGCTTCAGAAAAAACTCTTCGCCTGTTTCGCCCGCCACGCCGAAGGCGGTCGTTGAGATGCGATTGCCGCGATTAGGCACGGCATAAAGCAGTACGCCGTTCGCCCTCGCTAAATCCACCGGCTTGACGAGTGTGAAGGTCGCCACGTATTCGACCAACCCACGCGCGTTGCGGGGCGCGAACTGAAGGTCTGTAATGATCGTGTTATGCGGGTCTTTGGGATCGAGTTCGCCGTAAGCTTTTCCGACAAGAATTTCGTACTGCCCGGCGCCGCCGAAAGACTTGCCTTCATAAGCGGGCGATTGTCTCTGCTCGATCACAATGCGCGTGACGCGCGCTTCCGCCGTCACAGCGCAAACAAGGGCCCCGGCAATCGCAAAACATACGACCATCGATTTCGGGAGAAAGCGAAGAAGAATGGGTGGTGTGTTCATACCTCGTCGTTACTACAACATTTCATTTGCGCGCGCTTTCTTCCGCCGCGTGGCGGCCTGATGATTTTAGCCGTGGGTTTATGGTGTTTAAGAAATAAATACAACCATGGGTGTAGGGGCGGGTTTTCCCCGCCCTGGTTCGTGACCCAAGCGATGGGGGCGGGGAAAACCCGCCCCTACGTTGGATTGCGTGGTTGCGTTTAATTTTCAAAGGCCATAAACCCGCGGCTAAAATCAGCCCGTCGCTACGCGACGAAGAGAATGAGTCTTTCGCGCAGAGATCTGGGTAATGACAAAGTTCATACAGTCGCTTACTTCTTGATGTAAAACTGATCGAGGAATTCATAGCGCGCCCGCGCCTTATCGGCTTCGGCGCGGGTAGTCACGTCAATGACGATCCGCTGTCCTTCGCCGAACTTCGGCCAGTTCGGCAATCCTTTGCCGTTCGGATTCCCGGTCTTGATGAAGTTGGCGAAGTAGTCCTGCATGACTTGCGAGACTTTGTAATCATCCGGCGTCCAAGCGTAGACCTTGTTCAAATCGAGATTACCCATCGCGTATTCGATCTCCGCCGAGTGAACCGCGCCGCGCGGCTGAGGCCGCGGATTGGCCGCCGCCTGCTGCCCTCGCACGACGCCGCCTGCGAGACCCGGCTGGGCGTCGCCCATCTCCGGCCGCATCGCAGGACGCGGACGGGCGTAAAGATAATAGTAAGTCGGCTTGGCGCCGGTCTTCGTCGCCACGTCCACCCACTTCCACGTGCTGTAGCTGATGAAGCGATCGCTCGCCAAATCCTGCGCGGAGTCCATTACTTCGGTTTCGTTCGAAGCTGGGTAAAGTTTGAAGACCTCATCGGCCTTGCCGGGGTAGAGCCGTTCGAGCGCCTTACGGTAGTTTTCGACCGCCGGCTTCTCGCGGCCCAGCACGGCGAAGTAGCCCATCTCTTCGGAGTTCACTCCGGCCAGCAACGGCACGCGCGCTTGTTCGCCCGCCGCAAAAATCTCAAATGGAGATTTCGGAAAGAAGTAACCGTCCACGGTCGGGGTGAACCGGGGTTGGCCGGGTTTCGCCGTGGCTTCGAGCAATTGTTCGGCAGTCATCGCGCGAAGCTCAGCCAACGAGGGTGTGTCGCCCTTGCCGAGACTGGCCGCGAACTTAGCGCCTGCCTGCTCTATTTCCGCCAGTGGGACGGCGGAGAGCGCGCCCAGGATCGAGCCGCTTTCGCCGATCGCGCCCGCGATCAGGTTCTTCGACAGCGGCGAAGCCATCTGCGCGCTGACCGCGATCGAGCCGGCGGATTCGCCCGCAATCGTCACGCGCTTCGGGTCGCCTCCGAAGGCCGCAATGTTCTGTTG
>Ga0207428_10004224_pt1 | contig 13749 bp, 11 predicted proteins | sample RhiMethybrSRZTD1_FD_187600 | JGI IMG/M metagenome (GOLD analysis project Ga0207428, IMG submission 187600) | Populus rhizosphere microbial communities from Tennessee, USA - Rhizosphere MetaG P. TD hybrid SRZTD1 (SPAdes) (version 3) | ecosystem: Host-associated > Plants > Roots > Rhizosphere >... | reverse complement strand
CTTGGCTTTCGCGTGCGAGGGCTCCGCATCCCAGAAGAGATCCGGGTTGTAGTTGAAGGTCGGGTTGCGAACGACCGCGGTGACCGTCCACGAACCGATCGGCAGCGGATCGTGCTCGCTGCCGCTGGTGACCGGCGCGTGCATCAGCGTCGCGCCGCTCTCATCGGTCACCGTCAACGTCGAATTGCTCTTCGACACTTTGACGGTGATGTTCGGAATGGGCTTGGATTCGAGTGCCGACACGATCTGCGTGTTCGGGACCGTGATCGCCTCACCCGGCGTGAGTTTCGCGCCCGGGTTCAGCTTCTTCAGCAACGCCGGCGACGCATGGAAGCGCTCGCCGAGCATTTCGATCAACGAGGAGTATTCGAGCTTCTTCAGCTTCGCCTTCTCCATCATGTCTTCGGGAATGTTGGGCGTGAACGGCGCGGAAACATCCTCGCCGCTGATCGTGTAGGTGATCGTCGGCGGCTCCGTGTTCGAGGCAAGCGCCTCGGCGATCGTCGTCTTTTTGTCGCGCTCGTATGCGGCGATCGCACGCTGCGTGTTCGCTCCACCCGCGCCATCGATCTCGCCCGGCGAATAGCCTGCCCGGTCGAGGAGGACTTGCGTTGGGAGCATGTCCGGTTTCGATGCGACGGCCGCCGGTTTTTTCGCCGGGACCTTGCGTTGCGCGCTCGCAGGCGCCGCGGCCAGCGCCACGGCACAGGTTGCTGCCACGAAAATGCGTTGGACATTCATGCTCCATGACAGAGCAAGGACCGTACCTAGGGGACGAGCTTCAATGAACTACGGACGGGCTCGAGCAGCTGTTTGATGCCGGCGTCCTCGCTGGTCGACGCGGTTGCGAAGACACTGAGAAGAAACGCGCGGACGTTGTGATGCTTCTTGATTCCGAGCTCCGATGTGAACGCTCGGTCCCACGATGCGAGAGGTTGAGGGGCCATCACCTTCTCGACCCAGGCCTTCCACTCCGCGTCCGAGTGCAGCTTGCGTTGCGCGATGAAGATCACCGCGCGCGCCAGGCGATCCGGTTCTCCTGCCCAGTAGGCAACAGCAGGATCCGTCGGCGCGATCTGCACCTGGAGCGCCGCGAGCAGACGATCGAGCTGCGGCTTGTCGACTGCGGGATTGAGCGCGAGTTGAAGCGCGAAGTCCGCGCCGTGTGCGACGCCGTGCCGAAAACCGTCCTTGTCGTTGAAGGCTCGATAGTCGGTCAGCGTCGAAAGATATGTGGCGGCCGTGCTCACGAGCTGTTCGCGATCGTCGGCGGTCATCCACGGCTTGACGCGATCCGTTCGCGCCACTTCGGCCAGCGTGAGAATGACAAAGGGCCGCTGGAAACCTTGCGGATCAGGAGCCACGACCAGCTTCAGGAGCTGCGCTTGCGCGGCGGCCAGCGTATCGCGATCGACGTCGCCGCTCCTCATCGCGGCGCTGAGACGCTCGAACGCAACCTTGTCGCGGATCTCAGGATCAGGATTTCCGAGACAGGCAATGAGCGCCAGCAGGCCGGCCCCGATACAGTTCATTCAATGATGGATTGTATGACCGCGGCCTTCCACTTCTGGCGCAATTGATCGGGGTTGGCCGGCAGGTTCTGCGTCATTAGTGTGACGACCAGCTCTTTTGAGGGATCAACGGCAAAGAACGTCCCCGCCGAGCCGTCCCACCCGTACTCGCCGATCGCCGTCAGATATCCGCGCGAGCCCGGAGCAACGACCACATCGACATTGCCGAGTCCCCAGCCAACGTTGCCGCCCTTCTCTTGCAGGATCGGTGCGGACAGTGAATTCACCGTCATCGAGGCGACGGTTTCCGGTTTCAAGAGCCGCACGCCGCCGAGCTCCCCTTTGTTGAGCAGCATCTGGCTGAAGCGAATGAAATCCTCCGCCGTCGACACGAGGCCGACCGCGCCTTCCATCAAGGCCGGCTTTTCCGTGAACGGAATCTCCTCGATTTCAAACGGCGCGATGGTGCCGTCCTGCGCGCGCTGATACACGGTGGTCAGCCGGGGCCGAGCGGCCGCATCCGCCCAGAACGCGGTGTCGCTCATGCCGAGCGGCTGCAGGATCTTCGTCGTAACGAAGGCGTCGAAGCTTTGCTTCGACACCACTTCGACGATGCGTCCGAGCACCGTCGTCCCTTCGCTATATCTGAAGCGCGTGCCGGGATCCTCGAGCAGCGGCGCCTTCGTGATGTTGACGACGAACTGCGGCAACGCAATCAATCGCGAGCGCACCTGCAGCCGGCGATACAGCTCCGACGTCCGGTGGCTGAGGCCGGACGTATGCAGCAGCAGATCCTGGATGGTGATTTCACGCGACGGCCTCCGAGGCGCGCCGGTCCCGTCGTCCTGCACCATCACGTTCTTGAACTCGGGCAGGAACTTCGACGCCGGATCGGTCAGCCGCAGCTTCCCGTCTTCGACCAGCATCATCACCGCAACCGACGTCACCGCCTTGGTCATCGAATAGATGCGGAAGAGCGAGCGCTCGGTCATCGGCGCTTTCGACTCGAGGCTTTGCAGGCCGACCGGTTCGAGGTACACCAGCTTGCCCCGGCGCGCGACGGCCGCAACGGCGCCGGCGATCTTCCGATCGGCAACGTATTGCCGAAGGATCGCCGTGGCGAGCTGGAGCCGCTCGGTGGACATGCCGACGGCATCGGGAGTCGCCCGCGGCAGTGATGTTCTAGCTTCGCGCTGCGCGTCACGATAGGCAAGCAGCTGCGCCGACGCGAGAAGTACGGCGGCGAGGAGGAACGCCGCGGAAACTTGTAATCGGATGTCAGCACGCATGAGTAGCTTCCTGCCTATCGCAGGTCAGCATTTTACGTACTTTGGCTGGCGAGCGCGGGTCTTTATTGCTGTTCCTGAGGCGTAGCGTTCTGCGGCAATTCGGCCAGGAGCTTCTCCAACGCCGCAGGTTCGACAGGCTTGACCATGTGCACGTTGAGGCCGACTTCGGACGATCGTTGCCGATCCTCCTCCTGCCCCCACCCCGTTACGGCAATGAGGAACATCGACGCGCCCCACGATTGCTCGCGGATCCGCTGCGCGACTTCATAGCCATTGAGCTTCGGCAATCCGATATCGAGGAGCACGACTTCCGGGAGAAAACTCTCCGCGGTCGCGACGGCGGACTCGCCATCGTGCGCCGTGCGTGTTTCGTGTCCCATGATCGACAGCATCATCGCCAGGCTCAGCGCCGAGTCGTGATTGTCGTCGACGACGAGAATGCGGAAGCGCCGGGGAACGGGCGTCACCGCGGCGACAGTGGTGCTGTTAACTTCGGCCATGGGATTATCGGCAATCATTGGTCATCCAATCACGTTGATCAGCTGGCCCGCCGGGGAGTAGGCCGTCACTCCGCTAAGTGCAACTTGTTTGCCACTTTGCGGCCTCGGGCCCTCAGGGCCCGTGTGATAGGCTCGATTAGAGATGGCCAGCGCGACCCCAGTGGACGATGAGGCGACCCTTGTTGCCCAGTTGCGCGCCGGCGACGAATCCGCGTTCGAACACGTCGTTCGCGCGTACGGCGGCCGTCTGCTGGCGGTGGCGCGGCGCATCGTGGGATCCGAAGAGGATGCGCGCGACGTCGTCCAGGACGCCTTCCTGAATGCGTTCCGCAGCCTCGATCGATTCGAAGGCAACGCCAAGCTGTCGACGTGGCTCCATCGCATCGTCGTGAACGCCGCGTTGATGAAGCTGCGCACCCGCAAGCGCAAGCCCGAGCAGTCGATCGAAACCATGCTGCCGGGGTTTCTCGACGATGGCCATCACGAGGAGCGCTTCAAGAGCTGGGATGAGCCCATCGACAAGCTCATGGAACGGGCCGAGAACCGGGCCCTCGTCCGGAAGCAGATCGACGCGCTGCCCGAGGGTTACCGTACCGTTCTCGTGCTGCGCGACATCGAAGGCCTAGATACCGAGGAAACCGCGAACGTGCTAGGGTTGTCCGTCAACGCCACGAAGATTCGGCTGCATCGCGCGCGCCAGGCGCTGCGCACGCTGCTGGCCCCCCACTTCAGGAGCGCGGCGTCATGAAATGCCGGGAACTCGCGGAATTCCTCATGGACTACGTGAGCGGAGAGCTCCCGCAGGAGAGCCGCACCCACTTCGAATTCCATTTGAGCAAGTGCAAGAACTGTCACGAGTATCTCGTGCAGTATGAAGTGACGATCAAGGCCGGGAAGATTGCCTGCGATGAAATGAGCGACGAGATGGAGGACATCCCCGACGATCTCGTCAAGGCCGTCATGGCGGCCCGCAGCAAAGTCTAAGCAGGGCGGGCGGCGGGATACGATAGTCATTCGATGTCCTCCGCGGAATTACTCGCTGGCCTCTCCGTCATTGCCGCGCTCGTCGTTCTGGAAGGTTTGCTGTCGGTCGACAACGTGCTTGGCATTGCGGCGCTCGCCACCGAGCTGCCCGCCTCGCAGCAGCGCAAAGCGATCCGCGTCGGGCTCTTTCTCGCCTACTTCTTCCGCGTCGTCGCCCTGTTCGTGGCCGGCTGGCTGGCCACGAATACGTGGGTGCGGTGGCTTGGCGCGGGCTACCTGATCTGGCTGATGTCGTCGCACCTCACCACGGGGCACGCGCACGACGTCGGCGAGGTCCTGCTCGACGAGGACGAGACCAACGATCAATCGCCGGTGGCGGACTCCGCGCCGCGGCAAATGCGCGTGGTGCTGATCCAGATCGGCCTGATGGATCTCAGCCTCAGCATCGACAACGTGATCGCCGCGGTGGGCCTGGCGCCGAAGACGCCTTCGGGGGATCCGGTGATGTGGCCGATCTATGCCGGTGTCCTGATTGCGATTCTCGCCCTGCAGCAGATTGCGCCGCACGCGGTCAACCTGCTCAAGAAATATCCCATCCTCGAGCCGACCGCCTTCGTGCTGATCGGCTACGTCGGCATCCTGCTGATTTCCGAAGAGGCCTATCACCTCGTCACCGGCGCGCCGATTCATCTGCCGGCGTATGCGAAGTTCGTCGGCATCCTGATGATCATCTTCGTGGCGCTGTTCTACGAGGCCGACGGCGCCGTCCGCCGGGTGGTGAAGCCGATCGTGAAGCTGTCGATTCCCGTCATGCGCGCCATCACGCAGGTCGTCGGCGTGATCCTCTGGCCGCTGGAACAACTGCTCGCCAGAATCTAGATCCGGCCAAGCTCTACATTGATACGAGTCGTATCAACTGGTATACTTGGCTTGTGTCAACCTTGGAGCTGATCTTCATCTCCGACGCGGCCCGGATGCTCGACATGCACCCGCAGACGCTTCGCAAGTACGAGCGGCTGGGGCTGGTGCGCCCGGCGCGCACCGTGGGCAGCATGCGCCTCTACTCGCACGACGAGATCGAGCGGCTGCGTTTCATCAAGCGGCTCGTGGATGAGTCGGGCGTCAATCTTGCAGGCGTGCAGCAGTTGTTGTCGGTGGCGGAAGCGATGCAGCGGATCAGGCCCCTGATGCAGCCGGCGGCGCTCCAGCGCGGCACCAATCGCCGCAGGCTGGTGCGCGAAATCGATCAGCTCGTGGAATTGCTGGGGCTGGATCACGGAAGCGACGAGTAGCGTGGACTTCAAGGACTATTACACGACGCTCGGCATCTCGAAGACCGCGACCGACAAGGAGATCAAGCAGGCCTTCCGGAAACTCGCGCGCAAGTACCACCCGGACGTGAATCCGGGCGACAAGGGTGCCGAGGCGAAATTCAAGGAGGTCAACGAGGCCAACGAAGTCCTGAGCGATCCGCAGAAGCGGAAGAAGTACGACGAGCTCGGCGCGAACTGGCGCGCGTATGAGAACGTGCCGCCGGGTGCGAATCCGTACGCGGGCGGCTCGCCGTTCGGCGGCGGGCAATGGAGCACGAGCGGCAGTGGCGGCGGCTTCCGCACCATGACCCCGGAAGAAATGGCGGACATGTTCGGCGGCGCCGGTGGCGGCGGCGACAGCCCGTTCTCCGATTTCTTCAAGACCTTCTTCGGAGGCATGGGCGGCGCGGAGGAATCGACCGGCGCGCGCGGTGGCCGCGCGCGGCCGAGGGCCCGGAAGGGCCAGGACGTCGAGCATCCGTTCGAGCTCGATCTCGAGGACGCGATCAAGGGCAGCGTGCAGCGCCTGCAATTGCGTCACGACGGCCACGCGCGCACCGTGGAAGTGCGCATCCCCGCCGGGGTCACGGATGGATCGCGCGTCCGCGTCGCCGGCGAAGGCGGCCGCGGCTCGGGCAGCGCGCCGAGCGGCGATCTGTATCTGCGGGTGCAGCTCAAGCCGCATCCCGTGTTCGACGTGAAGGGCCGCGACGTCTATACGCGCGCGCGTGTGCCGGTGCCGGTTGCGGTGCTCGGCGGCGAAGTGGACGTGGTGACGCCGGAGTCGAAGACGCTGCGACTGAAGCTGCCGGCTGGCACGCAGAGCGGCCAGCGGTTCCGGCTGCGCGGACACGGGCTGCCCAGTGTCGGGAAGCCGGACGACCGCGGTGATTTGTACGCGAGTGTGGAAGTGGATATTCCGAAGTCGTTGTCGGACGAAGAGCGCAAGCTTTACGAGGCGCTGAGAGACGGGAAATGAATCTCAATAAGTTCACGGAGAAGGCACAAGAGGCGGTCGTCGCGGCGCCACAACTGGCGTCGGAGATGAATCACGCCCAAGTCGAGCCCGAGCACCTGCTCGTCACGCTCGCCGAACAGCAGGGCGGCGTCGTGCCGAGCGTGCTGCGGAAGCTCAATATCGATCCCGCGCAGATCGCGAAGGCGATGCGCGACTACCTCGGCAAGCAGCCGAAGGCGCATGGCGGCGCCGAGCCGCACCTCTCACCACGCCTGCGTGTGGTGCTTGACGCGGCGCAAGCCAACGCCAAGTCGATGCAGGACGAATTCGTCAGCACCGAACACTTGCTGCTTGGCCTGCTCGAGGAGCCGGGCAAGTCGGCGTCGCTCGACGTGCTCAAGGCGCGCAGCGTCACGCGCGATCGCGTACTCGAGGCGCTCGCGTCGGTGCGCGGCAGCCAGCGCGTGACCGATCAGAATCCCGAAGGCAAGTACGAGGCGCTGCAGAAGTACGGCCGCGATCTGACAGAGCTCGCCCGCAAAGGCAAGCTGGATCCGGTGATCGGCCGCGACGAGGAAGTGCGCCGCGTGATCCAGGTGCTGTCGCGCCGCACCAAGAACAACCCCGTGCTGATCGGCGAGCCCGGCGTCGGCAAGACCGCGATCGTCGAGGGGCTCGCGCAGCGCATCATCCGCGGTGACGTACCCGAAGGCTTGAAGAACAAGCAGATCGTCACGCTCGACATGGGCTCGCTGATCGCGGGCGCGAAGTACCGCGGCGAGTTCGAGGATCGCCTGAAGGCGGTCCTGAAGGAAGTGGTCGATTCGGCCGGGCAGATCGTGCTCTTCATCGACGAGCTGCACACCGTGGTCGGCGCCGGAGCGGCTGAGGGCTCGATGGATGCGTCGAACATGCTCAAGCCGATGCTCGCGCGCGGCGAGCTGCACACCATCGGCGCGACGACGCTGAACGAATACCAGAAGTACATCGAGAAGGATGCGGCGCTCGAGCGCCGGTTCCAGCCGGTCACGGTCGGCGAGCCGAGCGTCGAGGACACGATCAGCATCCTGCGCGGCCTGCGCGAGCGCTACGAGATCCACCACGGCGTGAAGTTCAAGGACGCCGCCCTCGTCGCCGCCGCCGTGCTCTCGCATCGCTACATCACCGATCGCTTCCTGCCCGACAAGGCGATCGATCTGATGGATGAAGCCGCATCGAAGCTGCGCATGGAGATCGACTCGCTGCCCGTCGAGCTCGATGAAGTGCAGCGCCGCACGATGCAGCTCGAAATCGAGCGCGAGGCGCTGCGCAAGGAAAAGGATCCCGCGTCGAAAGATCGACTCAAGAAGCTCGAGAAGGAGCTTGCCGATCTCAAGGAACAGGCCACCGAGCTCCGCTCACACTGGGAGCAGGAGAAGGAAGCGATCCAGAAAGGCCGCGAGCTGAAAGAGCGACTCGAGCAGGTCAAGCAGGAGGTCGAGCGCACGCAGCGCGCCGGCGACTACGCCAAGGCGTCGGAGCTGCAGTACGGTCAGGTCCCGCAGCTCGAAGCGGAAATCAAGAACCAGGAAGCGCGGCTCTCGGAATTGCAGAAAGCCAAGAGCATGCTCAAGGAAGAAGTCGACGAGGAGGATATCGCCGAAGTCGTCGGCAAGTGGACCGGGATTCCCGTGAGCCGCCTGATGGAAGGCGAAATCCAGAAGCTGCTCAAGATGGAAGAGCGCCTCCACCTGCGCGTCATCGGCCAGGACGAGGCGATTAACGCCGTCGCCAACGCGATTCGCCGCGCCCGCGCCGGATTGCAGGATCCGAATCGCCCGCTCGGCAGCTTCATCTTCCTTGGCCCGACCGGCGTCGGCAAGACGGAGCTGGCCCGCGCGCTCGCCGAATTCCTGTTCGATGACGAGCACGCGATGGTGCGCATCGACATGTCGGAATACCAGGAAAAGCACACCGTGTCGCGCATGATCGGCGCGCCGCCGGGATACGTCGGCTACGACGAGGCCGGGCAGCTCACCGAAGCGGTCCGCCGCCGGCCGTACGCCGTGGTGCTCTTCGACGAGATCGAAAAAGCGCATCCCGAAGTGCTGAACGTGATGCTGCAGCTGCTCGACGATGGGCGCCTGACCGATGGCAAGGGCCGCCTGATCGACTTCAAGAACACGGTCGTGATCATGACGTCGAACCTGCGCGACCAGGACGCGCTGCGCGCGCAGTTCCGGCCCGAATTCATCAACCGCATCGACGAAATCGTGTGGTTCCATAGCCTCGAGAAGGAACACATCCGCCAAATCGTCGAAATCCAGCTGCGCGGGTTGCTCAAGCGGCTGAGTGAACGGAAAATCACGGTTGAGCTCACCGATGCGGCCAAGGACTTCTTGGTCCGTGAGGGTTATGATCCGGTGTATGGGGCTCGCCCGCTCAAGCGCGCCCTGCAGCGGCGGTTGCTGGATCCACTGGCGCTCCGCGTGCTCGACGGCGCGTTCCGCGAGGGCGACACAATCACGGTCGATCTCTCCGGAGACGAGCTGAGCTTCGCGAAAGGACACGCGGTACATGCCTAGTCCATCGCTCCCACCGGGCGGCAAGGAGCGGCGTCAGCAATCGCAGAAGCCCACCGCGTTGTGGTGGGTGCTCGGCGTCCTGACCCTGCTGGCGATCGGCCAGGCGTACTTCCTCGCGCCCGCCGGACGGCAGATCCCGTACAGCGAGTTCAAGGGACTCGTGCGCACCGGCCAGGTCGCGGACGTCCAGGTCGGCGACACGATCATTCACGGCACGTTGAAGAAGGCCGAGAACGGCGCCACCGCGTTCACTACGACACGCATCGAGGATCCCAAGCTGGTCGAGGAGCTCGATGCGGCAAGCGTGAAGTACACCGGCGAGATCGTCAGCCGCTGGCTGCCCGAGATCATCGGCTGGCTGCTGCCCTTCGTGTTGATCGTCGCCGCATGGTCGTTCTTCGCCCGGCGCCTCGGCGGCGCCGAAGGCGGCGTGATGTCGTTCGCGCGCAGCCGCGCCAAGATCTACGCCGAAGACGACGTCAAGACCACGTTCCAGGATGTGGCCGGTGTGGATGAAGCCGCACAGGAGCTGCGCGAGATCGTGGAGTTCCTGAAGAACCCGCGCAAGTTCACGAACCTCGGCGGCAAGATCCCGAAGGGCGTGCTGCTGGTCGGGCCTCCGGGCACGGGCAAGACGCTGCTCGCGCGCGCGGTCGCGGGCGAAGCCAAGGTCCCCTTCTTCAGCCTCAGCGGATCCGAATTCGTCGAGATGTTCGTCGGCGTCGGCGCGGCGCGCGTGCGCGATCTGTTCTCACAAGCCGAAGCCAAGGCGCCGTGCATCGTCTTCATCGACGAGCTCGATGCGCTCGGCAAGGCGCGCGTGCAGAGCCCGCTCGGCAGCCACGAAGAACGCGAGCAGACGCTGAACCAGTTGCTCGCGGAGATGGACGGCTTCGACGCGCGCAAGGCGATCATCATCATGGCGGCGACGAATCGTCCCGAGGTGCTCGACCCCGCGCTGATGCGCCCCGGCCGTTTCGATCGGCAGGTGCTCGTCGACAAGCCCGACGTCAAGGGCCGCGAAGAAGTCCTCAAGATCCACGTCCGCAACGTGAAGCTCGATCCGTCGGTCGATCTGCGCAAGGTGGCGGCGCGCACGGCTGGATTCGCCGGTGCGGATCTCGCCAACCTCGTCAACGAAGCCGCGCTGCTGGCGGCGCGGCGCGACGGCCAATCCGTCGTGATGCACGATTTCGACGAGGCGATCGATCGCCTGATCGCCGGCCTCGAGAAGAAACGCGTGATGAGCACGCGCGAACGCGAAATCGTGGCGTATCACGAGGCCGGGCACGCGATTGTCGCGAGCGTGCTGCCGAACATGGATCCGGTCCATAAGATTTCGATCGTGGCGCGCGGCTTCGGCGCGCTCGGCTACACGATGCAGCTGCCGCTCGAGGATCGCTATCTCTTGCAGAAGGGCGATCTACAGAACCAGATGGCGATTCTGCTTGGCGGCCGCGCCGCCGAGGAGATCGCGGTCGGTGAAATCTCCACCGGCGCGCAGAACGATCTGCAGCGCGTCACCGACGTCGCGCGGTCGATGGTCACCGAATGGGGCATGAGCGAGAAGCTCGGCACCGTCAACTACGATCACAGCCGCCGCGGCCGCTTCCTCGATCTCGGCATGCCGGCGGAACGCGGCAACTACAGCGAAGAGACGGCCCGCGTCATCGACGAAGAGGTCAAGCAGATCATCGCCGGCGCGCACAACGAAGCGCGCCGCATCCTGCGCGAGAACCGCGACATCCTCGAGCGCGTGACCCGCTTCCTTCTGGAAAAGGAAGTAATGGAGGGTGACGAACTACGCGCGATGATGAATCAGCCCCGGGCTGTGAACCTTTAGTCCCACCCAGCCGTCTATTGACTGCAATGCAGGCATGGTTTAGCCTGCAATGCAGTCATGGCACCCATTTACCTCGGCGAATTCGAATACGCGGTCCTGCTCTCGGTTCTTCACCTCGATGAAGGCGCCTACGCGGTGCCGATTCGTGAAGTGATCGAGCAGCGGACGGGCCGGCCCGTGGCGCGCGGCGCCCTCTATACGGGCCTCGATCGCCTCGAATCCAAGGGGTGCCTCAAGTCCCGGATGGGTGACCCGAGCGATGAGCGCGGCGGCAAGGCGCGGCGCTACTACTCGGTCACCGCCGCGGGCCTGAAAGCGCTGCGAGCCACGCACGAGGCCTTTTCCAGCCTGACCAAAGGTCTGGAGTCCATCCTGGAGCAGCCATGAGCCCTTCTTCTTCGACAGCCGGCGAACGCATCCTGACCCTGGTCGTCCGCGATGCCGAATTGCGTGAATCGATGCTCGGGGATCTGCGCGAAGAGGGCGCGCGCCTGGCGCGGCGCGCGGGTGCCGGAAAGGTAGCGCGGTGGCATCTGCGACAGAGCCTCAGCATCGCGGTGCGCTATGGCGTGATGCGGATCTTGCGGCGCAAGCCGCCGGTGCGCTGGATCACCACCGCCGATCTCGAGCCGCAGGGACCGTGGTGGACCGGCATGCTGCGCGACACGCGATACGCGTGGCGGGCGACGCTGCAGCGGCCGATGCTTTCGGCGGCCGTGGTCTTCACGCTGGCGCTGGCGCTGGCCGCCAACAGCACGACGTTCAGCCTGATGGACGCGCTCGTCCTCCGTCCATACCGTTTCCCCGGCGTCGATCGCCTGATCGTGGCCACGACCATTGCGCCCGAAAGTACCTTCGTCGATCGCATCAACGTCACCGCGGCCGACTTCCGCGAATGGCGCGAGCAGTCGAAGACCGTCAAGGGTTGGGCCATGTACCAGTGGTGGGATGCCAATCTGTCGGGTGTCGATGTCCCTGAGCAAGTCCCCGGCTTCTTCGTCTCGCCAGGCTATTTCGCGCTGCTCTCTGCCCCGCCGGTGATGGGCCGCGAGTTTTTCGAGAGCGAAGGGCAACGCGGCCAGCATCACCGCGTGGTGATTGGCCAGGGGCTGTGGACGCGACGCTTCGCCTCCGATCCGAACATCGTCGGCAAGAGCATCAGGCTCGATGGCGAGCCGTACGAGGTCGTGGGCGTGGCGCCGCCGGGCTTCAACACGCCGGACGGGGCGGAAGTATGGGCGCCGATCGCCCTGACCGATGAGCAATGGGCCAACCGCCGGGCCGAGAACTACGGCGTGATGGGCCGGCTCGCCGACGGCGTCTCTCTCGAACAGGCGCGCGCCGAGCTGACCGCCATCGTCGATACGCAGCGCAACGATCACGCCGACACGAACCTGAAGCGGTACGCGCGCGTGATGTCGTTCACCAAGGGCATGGCGGATCCCGGCGCCGGCAGCTTTATCAGCGTGTGGCAGGCCGCGGCATTGCTCCTGCTGTTGATTGCATGCGCGAACGTGGCCAACCTGCTGATGGCGCGGGGCGCCGAACGCGCTTCGGAGTATTCGATTCGCCTGGCCCTCGGCTCGAGCCGCGCCCGCCTGTTCGGGCAGACCTTGATCGAGGGTCTGGTCTTGTCGATGGGCGCGGTGCTCCTGTCCATGCCGCTGATCGTCGCCGGCCTGGCGGTCTCAAAGGCCTCGATTCCGGCGTCGGTGCTGCGGTTCATCCCCGGATGGGCGTTCATCCGGCTCGATCTCGAACTGTTTGCCGTCACTGCGGCGCTCGGCACGCTGGCGATGATCATCTTCTCGGTGCTCCCCGCGATTCAGGCGACGAAAGCGCAGGTCGCCGATACGTTGCGGCAATCGGGCCGTTCGCTGACGCCCGGGCGCAACCGTCAATGGGCGCGGAGCGCGCTGGCGACGACACAAATGGCGCTCGCGCTGGCGCTCGTATTCGCATCGGCGCTCGCCATCACCGCCGCGCACGAGACGGTCAACGGCCGGCTTGGCTTCGATAAGAACAACGTGCTCGTTGCGCAGCTCAATCTGCCCGAGCGCAATTACAGCGATGCCGACACGCGGCGCCGGTTGATTACCGAGGTGAGCGACGCGATGCGCGTGATTCCCGCGGTCGCCGACGTCGGCGTCGTGAGCATCATTCCCGCGGCGTTCAACAACTGGACCAGGCGTTTCTTTCCCGAGGGCCAGGACATTCCCGAGTTGGAGGCCCGAACCGCGCAATTCCGCATGGCGACGCCTGAGTATTTCGCAGCCATGAAGATTCCGCTGATGCGAGGGCGGATGTTCGACGATTCCGATCGGCCGGAGTCGACACCGGTCGCGATTCTCAGCACGACGCTGGTGCATCGCTACTGGGGAGACGAGGATCCGCTTGGCAAGCGATTCAGGTTTGCGCTCGATGGACCATGGATCACCGTCGTCGGCGTATCCGGAGACATCGTGCATAACTGGTTCGATCGGCGGGGCGACATGGTGTACGTGCCGATCACTCAGCAGGCGCCCTATTCGGTGGCGTTCGCGGTGCGCACGGTCGGCGATCCTCACGCGCTCGCCGGCGATCTGCGCCGCGCCGTGGCCGCCGTGGATGCGGATCAGCCGATCGCGGCGCTCGAGTCGCTCGACAAGATGGTCGAGGAGCGCGCCGCGGGGTTCGTCTTCATCTCTCGCGCGCTCGGCGTCGTCGGACTGATCGCCCTCGTGCTGGCGGTGATCGGCATCTACAGCCTGATGGCGTTTCTCACCACGCAGCGCACACAGGAGATCG
>Ga0207428_10004222_pt1 | contig 13753 bp, 9 predicted proteins | sample RhiMethybrSRZTD1_FD_187600 | JGI IMG/M metagenome (GOLD analysis project Ga0207428, IMG submission 187600) | Populus rhizosphere microbial communities from Tennessee, USA - Rhizosphere MetaG P. TD hybrid SRZTD1 (SPAdes) (version 3) | ecosystem: Host-associated > Plants > Roots > Rhizosphere >... | reverse complement strand
AGCGCCGGATCGCAGTCGATGAAAGAGCGACTGTGAACAGCAGACAGAAGCGCACGAGCGTTCGCCCCCACAGGAATTGTCTAAACATAGTTACTCCTCTGATCAGGGATATGTAAGAACATCTGCGCGCACGGCGAGAAATTTGCCGCCGCACGAAAGTCTCAACGAATGGTGGTTGATCGCCTGCGGGCCCGACATGCCCCGCTAGAAGGAGGGCTAGATGGTGGGCCGCCGGTCTCGGATTTGTTGGAGCGCGACCTGCGCTCCAGATTTCAAAGACACTCAACGTCGGTTCATATCTGTTCGACTCCTTACTGTTGCGGAACTCAGATTTTCGCTCAAAAACGACGAATCTTGAAATGAAAATCTGCGCCCTCGCCGGATCGAAAAGTTTGATATAACCTCACCCGTGATGAGCGAACAAAGCTGGCGAGTGAGCGAATCGGAAGTGGGGTTGCGGCTGGACAAATGGCTGGCCGCCGCCGAACGACTCGGGTCCAGGTCAAAAGCCCTCTCGGCAATTGAACGTGGCAAAGTCTTCGTCGACGGCGTGGAGCAAACCGTCGCAGACGCCGCTCGCCGTCTGCAGAAAGGCGAGACCGTCAGAATCTGGATGGATCGTCCGGGCAGCGCCGAGCGGCGCTACGCCGAACGCCGCGATTCGGGGCTGCATCTGCTTTACGAAGATTCATCCCTGCTCGTGATCAATAAACCAGCCAGTGTACTCACCGTGCCGCTGCCGGCTCAACCCGACGAGCCTTCCATACTCGACCAGGTCAAACACCACCTGCGTTCACACAAAAAGTCGACGCCGTTGGTCGTCCACCGCATCGACCGCGACACGTCGGGCATCGTCGTTTTCGCGAAGACTCCCGAAGCGCAGAAAAACTTGAAAGACCAGTTCGAGCGGAGGAGCGCTGAGCGCGTCTACCTGGCAGTCGTTTACGGGAGCCCGAAGCCGGAGAGGGGGACGTGGCGTGACTTTCTGGTGTGGGACCAGGAAGGACTGCGACAACAACGCGCGGAACGCCGCGACAGGAACGCCAAAGAAGCGGTCTGCCATTACCGCGCGCTGGAAAAATTCTCCGGAGCGACTTTGATTGAGGTCTCCCTGGTAACCGGCAAACGCAACCAGATTCGCGTTCAGGCCGGCCTGCGCGGCCATCAGTTGGTGGGAGAGAAAAAGTATGTCTACGATCCCGCGCCCCGACACAGGATCGAATTCGGGCGTCAGGCGCTGCACGCTCATCGGCTGAAATTTCTGCATCCCATAAATGGCCGCCCGATGAGTTTTGAAGTCGCGCCGCCGGACGATTTTCAAGAACTGATTCTCAGACTGCGCGGAAAATAAACCTGCGGCTCGCAAATCTGAAAAGACTGTTAGCCACCGCAGGCCACAGAGGGCACAGAGAAATCATTATACACTCTGTGCCCTCTGTGGCCTGCGGTGGCTAAAAACCACGATCTACAGTTGCGCAACCCATCCGAGTCGCTTCATCACCTGACGCGCGACGTCTCGCCCAGCCCAATCGGCGTAAACGTCCGTCCTGCCGGAGCCGATCGGCGGCAGCGAGATCGGGCCGGCGGGCTGCTGCGGGACGCCGTAACCGCTGCCCACCACTTTGGCGGTCTTCGGCTCGAAGACTGTGTAGCGCAACTCGAAGCCGTAATTCGACGTCCTCATCTGGTCGACCTGGAACTCCATCCACACGACGTAGCGTTCGCCCTCCTTGGCGGCTTTGATAGCGTCCCCGCGATGTTGATCGCGCTGTTCACTGATCTGGAGCGTGCGCATCGCGCTGCGGAACTCCTCCATGCAGCCCCGGCGCGCGGTGTCGGGGTAAAAAGACGAGATGCCGATGTCGGTCATCGCGGTCGAGACCATCACCGAACGCCCGGGCTCTTTCTCTTTAGGCTTGTCGGGCGAGACTTCGGGTTCGGGGACGGTCCGCGCTTCGGGCTGATTGACTCCCTGGACCGGAGGCTGCGGATCGGCCTTCTTCTGCTTGCGTCCCGATTGGCCGGACGTCAATGTCGCAAACGCGGCGAGCGTGAACAGACAAATCAACGCGGCGAAAACAGGTTTCAAGTTGTGGCGCATAGATGTTTCTCCCACGAGGTTTTTCAATAGTGGGACAGATTAAAGTCTGCCCCACTCCTGGTTATTCCAATTATGATCGCTGCGGAATGCGTTACGGACTGACACAGACGCGGCCGATATTGTATGATGCGCGCGAATTCTGATCAACGAGCCCCTGCTGAACACCCACTTATGTCCGTCATTGCGCCACACGAAGCCGAACGTCCGCTCACCCTCGCGCTCGACGTCGGCACCTCCTCCGCGCGCGCCGCGCTGTACGACTCGCGCGGGCGCCAGATCGAACACGCCGAGGGCCGCACACATTACCAGATGACCGTCACGCAAGACGGCGGAGTCGAGATTGACGCCGACAAACTGATCGAAATCGTCTGCGCAACCATAGACGAATGCCTCCTAAAGGCCTCGACTCATTTTTCCGACATGATGACCGACCCGCGCAACGCGGTCCGAATGGTCGGCTACAGCAACTTCTGGCACGCGATGCTGGGCGTCTCGCGCAGCGGCGACGCGGTCACGCCGCTTTACAACTGGAGCGATACTCGAAGCGCGCCGGACGCCGAAGAGCTCAGGCTGCGACTCGGCGCCGATTGGGTTCACGAGCGATGCGGCGTGGTCCCGCATGCCAGCTACTATCCCGCGAAAATCCTATGGCTGCGGCGGACCGACCCGGCGCTGGCCTCGAAAGTCTCAAGATGGGTCTCGGTCGGCGAATATCTCTACTCGAAAATCTTCGGGCGAATGGCGTGCGGCGTCTCGATGGCGTCCGGCACGGGGCTATTCAATCCGAACAAAAACGACTGGGACGACGAGATGCTAGCCGCAATCGGAGTCGGACGGGATCAACTCTCTCCGCTGGCGGAAGAGCGCGAAGTTTTTAATGAGATGCGGCGCGAATTCGCCGAACGCTGGCCCGCGCTGCGAATGGCTAAATGGCTGCCGGCGGTCGGCGACGGCGCGGCCAGCAACATCGGTTCGGGGTGCTTCATACGTAACTTGATTGCTATCAACGTCGGGACGTCGGGAGCGATGAGAGTCTGCTGGCCGACCGAGCGCGTGAACATTCCTAAAGGCTTGTGGTGTTACCGGGCCAATCGCCGCTATGCGCTGATCGGAGGCGCGCTCTCAAACGCGGGAGACGTTTATGCATGGTGCAAAAGAGTCCTGCGATTGGACGACGACGACGAGATCATCGAATCAAAGCTCGCCATATTGAATGCCGACGATCACGGGCTGACCGCGCTTCCCTTCTTCTCCGGCGAACGCAGCACAGGCTGGCACAGCGAAGCTCGCGCGACTTTCACCGGATTAAATCTGAGCGCCGACCCGATAGAGATTTTGCGGGCGTTGCTCGAATCAGTATGCTATCGTTTCGCGGCGATTTATGAGGGGCTGAGGGCCGAGACGCCGGGCGAAACTAGAATCATCGCCTCTGGCGGCGGCATCTTGAACTCGCCCACTTGGACGCAAATGATGGCCGACGTGATCGGAGTGCCCGTCGTGGCTTCGGCGGTTCCCGAAGCGTCGAGTCGGGGCGCGGCGATGTTGGCTCTCGAGGCTTTCGGACAGATTGCGAGTTTGGACGAGATGGAAACTCCGCTCGGAGAGGCGTTCGAGCCGAATGCGCGTGATCACGAGCGATATTTGTCAGGACGCGCTAGGCAGGAAAGGCTTTATGATTCGCTGATCGAGACAGGAAAGGAGAATCTATGACAAGAATCCTTTTTGTATTTCTCTTCACCACAGCCTTGACGATGACGGCCCTCAGTCAAAATCAAAATCTGCCGGAGAACGCGCCGGTTTGCAGTTTATCCCTCTCGCAAGCGCCGGCCATTCGCGGAATTCGTTTGGGAATGAAACCTGACGAGTGGTTGAAGTTATTTCCGGGAAGCGCTCAAGATGAAAGGATGAAGGCCATTCTTGACAAGCCTCCGACGTATCCCGAATACGGCGTGAAAAACAAGGTCGGGCGGCATTCAAACCATAACCGATCAAACTATTCGCACAAACTTGGAGAGAGAGAGAACTATGAACCCCTTAATAGAAGTAGAAAAACTGGGACAAAGCATCTGGTATGACAACATCCGCCGCGCTTTGATCGATTCCGGCGATCTGGCGCAGAAGATCGGCGCGCTGCCTTCAGGCGTTACATCGACGCTGGGCCAGAAGGTCGGGGGCGACGATCTGCGCGGGGTGACCTCGAATCCGACGATATTCGAGAAGGCCATCACGGGGAGCACCGATTACGACGAGGCGATGCGCCGTCTGGTCGCCGATGGCAAGAGCGCCGACGAGATTTACGAGGCCCTCGTCGTCGAAGACATCCAACGCGCCGCCGACCTTTTCAAACCCGTTTACGCGCGCACCGACAAACTCGACGGTTACGTCAGCCTGGAAGTCTCTCCGCTGCTGGCGCGTGACACCGAAGGCACGATCGCCGAGGCCAATCGCCTGTGGGCCAAGCTCGACCGCCCGAACGTGATGATCAAGATTCCCGCCACGCCCGAAGGACTCCCTGCGATCCGCGAGTGCATCGCCGCCGGGATCAACATCAACGTCACGATGATCTTCGCGATAGAAAATTATGAAGAGGTCGCCGAGGCGTACATCAGCGGCCTGGAAAAACGCGCCGCCGCCGGCCATCCGATAGACCACGTGGCGTCGGTCGCCAGTGTCTTCGTCAGCCGCATCGACGCGGCCGTCGATAGCCAGCTCGAATCCCGCATCCGCAAATCGGAGGACGAAAACGAAAAGGCCACTCTCTCCGGCCTTCTCGGCAAGGCCGCGATTGCGAACGCGAAGATGCAATACCAGCGGTTCAAAGAGATTTTTTCGAGCGAACGCTTCGCGAAGCTGAAAGCGCAGGGCGCCCGCGTTCAACGCCCGCTCTGGGCGAGCACCGGCACGAAGAACCCGAACTACAGCGACGTGCTATACGTCGAGAGCCTGATCGGCCCGGACACCGTCAACACGCTTCCGCCCGCGACGTTCACCGCCTTCCGCGACCACGGCAAGGTCCGTTCGACAATCGAAGAGAATCTGGACGAAGCGAAGAAGACCCTCGAAAAGCTGGCCGAGGTCGGCATCGATCTCAAACAGGTCTGCCAGAAATTGCAGGACGACGGCGTCAAAGCCTTCGCCGACTCGTTTGAAAGCCTGATGCAGAGCATCACTTCGAAGCGGGCCGCGCTGACCAGCGGCCTGCTCGACAGAATGGAGGCTAATCTGGGCCGATACGAAGCGGATGTCCAGGCGACCATCAAGCGCGCGGAAAGCGAACAATGGACGCGCAAAATCTGTCGCAAAGACGCGTCTTTGTGGAAAGATGAAGAGTGTCAGCAAGTGCTCATCAAAAACTCGCTCGGCTGGGTGACCGTGCCCGATCAATTGTACGATGCGGCGGACGAACTCGCCGGCTTCAGCGCGCGCATCCGCGGCGGCGCCCAAGGAGATGAAGGCTTCAAGGACGTAATGCTGCTCGGAATGGGGGGCAGCAGCCTCTGCCCGGAAGTCTTCCGCAGAACTTTCGGTAAGATTCCCGGCTACCCTGAAATGCATGTGCTCGACAGCACCGACCCGGCGACGGTGCTGGCTTTCGAATCGGAAGTCGATCTGCCGCGCACGCTCTTCGTCGTCGCCAGCAAATCAGGGACGACCATCGAGCCGTTGATGTTCTACAAGTACTTCATCAACGAAATGCGCAAGCTGAAGGGCGACCGTGCGGGCGAGAACTTCGTGGCCATCACCGACCCCGGCACTCTGATGGAAGCGATGGCGACCGGCGACAAATTCCGCCGGATATTTTTGAACCCGTCGGACATCGGCGGGCGTTATTCGGCGCTCTCCTATTTCGGGATGCTCCCGGCGGCGCTGCAGGGACTCGATATCAAAACGCTGCTCGACCGCGCCGAACGCGCGATGCATGCCTGCGCGCCCGCAGTGCCCGCCGCCGACAATCCGGCGGTCCGATTGGGCGCGATCATCGGCGCGCTGGCCGGCGCGGGGCGCAATAAACTGACGATTTCGACCGACCCCGAAATTTCGTCACTCGGTTTGTGGATCGAGCAACTGGTCGCCGAGAGCACGGGCAAAGAGGGCAAAGGCATTCTTCCGGTCGCCGGCGAGACGCTGGGATCGCCCGACGTTTACGGCGACGACCGCCTCTTCGTCCACATCGCAGTCGGCATGATCGACCCGGAGGCCGAGAACAAATTGCGCGCGATAGAAGCCGCCGGCCACCCCGTCGTCCGCCGCGTGATGAACGACACGCTCGACCTGGGCGAAGAGTTTTACATTTGGGAGATGGCGACGGCGATCGCCGGCGCCGTGATGGGCATCAACCCCTTCGACCAACCCAACGTGCAGGAGTCGAAAGACAACACCAAATTGCTGCTCGAAGACTTCAAGCGCGACGGCAATCTTCCCGAACAGACGCTGGCCGCCGAGGGGCGCGGGTTGAAAGTCTATTGCGACGACGAGACGCTCCAGGCGCTCGGCAGGAACAAGACGGTCGAAGCGTTCATCGTCGCGCATTTGAAGCGAGCCAAGCCGGGCGATTACATCGCGACGCTAGACTACATCAGAGAGACCGATGAAAACGAAACGCTGATTCAAGCCATCCGCATACATCTGCGTGACGCGCTGCGCGTGGCCACGACGACTGGTTACGGCCCGCGCTTCCTGCACTCGACCGGACAGTTGCACAAAGGCGGCGACGCGAGCGGCGTCTTCATTCAGATCACTGCGGACGATTTAAATGACGTGGCGATCGTCGGTGAGCCGTTCACATTCGGCGTTTTGAAACAGGCCCAGGCGCTCGGCGATTTTCAATCGCTGGCCATCCGCGACCGCCGCGCCATCCGCGTTCACCTGGGCGCGGACATCGCCGCCGGCCTGAAGACGCTGCTCGAAATCGTTCGGACGGCTTTCCCTGCCGACAAGGCCTAAATGCGATGAGGACTATGCGACAGTCAACTACCGAGGTCCTGATCTTCGCCGACGCGGCTGAGCTGGCGCGGGAGGCTGCGCGCCGATTCGCCGAGTTGGCCGAAGCCTTCACGAACGACGCCGGACGCTTCACCGTCGCGCTCTCAGGCGGGTCAACGCCGAAGGCGATGTTCCAGATCCTCGCCGAAAAACCTTTCGCCGATTCGCTGCCCTGGCGCTCGATCCACTTCTTCTGGGGGGATGAACGATGCGTCCCGCCCGACCACGCGGAAAGCAATTATCGAATGGCAAATGAAACCTTGCTGTCGAAGGCGCCGGTTCCGCGCGAAAACATCTTTCGCATCCCGGCGGAAGACGAAGATCATGAGCGTGCGGCCGCCGTTTATTCCGAAACCCTGCAAACATTCTTCGCCGAAGAGCAGCCTGGCTTTGACCTCGTCTTCCTGGGAATGGGCCCCGATGGGCATACGGCCTCGCTCTTTCCGGGCACGACGGCGCTGTGCGCCGGCGGCGGCGCGGCGGCGAATTACGTCGATAAGCTTCAGTCCTGGCGAATCACGCTGACCGCCGACGCAATCAACAGAGCCCGCAACGTAATCTTCCTCGTCGCGGGCGCAGACAAGGCCCCGGCGCTGAAAGAAGTGATCGAAGGCCCGCGCAACCCCAAACAATACCCTAGCCAATTGATCATGCCTTCTCACGGCGCGCTTCTGTGGATGGTTGACGAGGCCGCGGCGAAACTGCTGCAGGGTTGAAGGCTGGACGCCGGCCTCCATCGTCTCAACAAGTTTACGGTCAGAACGGAAACGTGGACATCGCGAAACGCCAAGTTATCATCCTCAGCTTTCAGCAATACGCTCAGTAGCGCCACAGGCGCCGGCCAACATCCAGAGAAGACCAGAGGGAGACCCATGAGTGAAAACATCGTGCTTGAGAATTCCTACAAATTCGCGCTCAGAATCGTGAGGCTCTACAAGTATATGACCGAAATGAGAAAGGAGTTCGTCTTGAGCAAGCAGATGCTCTTTTCGGGGACGAATGTCGACGCGCATGTCAAAGCCGCGCAAGAGGCTGAATCGAGAGCGGGCTTCTTTCACGAAATGAACGCGGCGCTGCAAAACGCGTCAAAGTGCGAATTCTGGCTGCAGCTTCTACACGACGGCGAATTTCTTGATGACAAAGAGTTCGCCTCGATTCACTACGACTGCGTGGAGCTTATCAAATTGACAAAGAAGATCACCGAACCGACCAGACAAGCCATTAACCATTCGCCATTAGTCATTAATCGCCAGGAAGAGTTTCCTGGCGATTAATGACTAATGGCGAATGGTTAATGGCTAATTCGCACTTTATTTGTTGGCCATCGGGCAAAGAAAAGAGGGCCAAGGTTCGAAAACCTTCAGCCCTCAAATTACCACGATTAGTTATCCGTTCGTTTTAGAACGTATAGCGCAGGCCCAGCACAATGCGGCGGTTGCCGCCGTTGGTCGCCCACTGGTTGAGGAAGTTGGCGGAGGTGACGGTTCCGTTCGGAATTCCGAAGTTGCGAGTGTTAGTCGCGTTGAACATGTCGGCGCGGAACTGCAACCTGTGGCCCTCGAACAGGGTGGTGTTCTTCAGGATGCCGAAGTCGATGTTCTGGATGCCGTCGGCGCGAAGGGTGTTACGCCCCGCATTCCCTATGCGCTTGCCAATCTGCACCGTGCCCCGCTTCGACTCGTCGAAGGCAGGCAGCGGAAGGAAAAGCCTGGCGCCGCCCGCAGCCAACAGCTCGATGATATTCATCGAAGAAACATCGAGCGTCGTGTTCAGGTCAGCGCGAATCGCATTACCCACCAACGAGTCAATGCCGTTCAGGGCGCCTGTCGGGTCAGAGCCGTTGAGCGGGGTAAATGGCGCGCCGCTTTGCAAGGTGAAGAATGCGTTGACCTGCCAGCCACCCAGCAGATGGCCAATTGCGCCCTTTTGCTCCCGGAAGAATGGCAGTTCGTATACGGTGTTTCCAGTGAAACGATGTGGCCGGTCGTAAGTCGAGCGTGCGCGGTCGGAGCGCAGATCGAACGAGTCCTGCGCCACGGCCACCTCGCCGGTCGAGGGATTGAAGATCTCCGATGTCGTATCAATAGCCGAGCTCCAGGTGTAGTGCATACCGGCGCTGAAGCCACGACTCAGGCGCTTGTCCATGCTGACCTGCATCGAGTGGTAGATCGAGGAGGCCGAGTTAGCGCGCGTGCGGAAGATGCCGCGGGTGGGGTTGACGCGCGGCGCGAAGACGGGGGTTTTGGTATCAGCGATGACGTTGGTAGGCGTACGCGGGTTGCCGTCGACCGTCTGGAACAATCCTGTGCCCTTCGTACCGACGTAGCCGACGCGCAAGACTATGTCACGCGACAGTTCGCGCTGCACTTCAAAGCTGAACTGATCATAGCTTGGCGCGCGGAAGTCATCGCCGACGATCGTACGCGTCAACGTATTCGGGTTCAGCCCCGTCACCTGCGCCGTACTGATAGCGCTGAAGGCGCCCGCCGGCGGCAAGTTGATCGAGGCCACGAACGGGAAGGCGCTGGCGATATTCAGATTGATGTTGAGGAAAGCGGCGTCGTTCGTGCGCGCATAACCGCCACGCACCACAAGCTTGTCGCCGCCGGTCAGGAGATTGAACGGCCCGCCGCTTATGCGCGGGTTCCAACTGAAGCCGATGCGTGGCTGGAAATTGTTCTTATCAGTCGGGGGCACGGGCGTAAAGCCGAAGCGCGCATCGCCACCCGCAGCCGCCACGATCTGGTCATTAACTGGAATTAGATCGTCGAAAGTGTTGCCCGGCAGTTCGTAGCGCAGACCATACGAGAGCGTGAAACTCGGCCTGATCCTCCACTCATCCTGCGCAAAGAAGTAGTAATCGTAGTTGTCGTAGTACTGAATTTGCTGCCCGCCCGGCAACGGACGATTAACGGTCGAAGCCGTCAGGGCCACGTCGTCAATAAAGTTCTGCAAGGTTGGGTAAGCCAGCCGCCCGCGAATAGTCGGCACGAAAAAGCTCTTGACCTGCGTGCGTCGGAAGTCAATCCCGAACTTTACGCCGTGGTTGCCGGCGTTGTAGGCGGCGGTGTCCACGATCTGATAAGTGTTGTTGAAGCGGAACTGCGGCAGGTTGACCGCCAGCCCAATGGCTGTCCGGTCAGCGGCGGCATTGAAGCCGCGCAGGGCCAGTTCCTCGATCTCAATCGAAGGGATATCTTGTGATGACGGATCGCTGGCCGTCGTGCGCGAACCGAAGCGCGACCATGCAATGCGGGCGTCGTTGACCCAACGACTGCCAAGAAGGCTGGTCAAATTAACCGTCGCCGACTGCGAACGCGACGGTGAGATCGTCGTCAGTCCCGGCGGCGTCACCTGCCCCGTCCCCGAGGTAAGGCTGTCGTCGAAAATGTAGCGGCCGCTCATCCGATGGTTGGGGTTGAACTGGTGATCAACGCGGCCCGACCCCTGCCAATCGTCGAAGCGGAAAGACGTCGAACCGGTCAGGTCACCGAGTGGCACCGTGGAGGTGACGCCACCGATATTGAAGCTCGCCGATTTGCCGTTGGCGGCCTGTGCGGCGGGGAGGAAGCGCAACAGCGCTGCCACCTGCGGGCGGTTGCCCGCGACCTGTTGCAGAATCTGCCGGCCCGCGTCGGTCGGCGCGCCGTTCAGCGTGAAACCCGGGGCGAATTGCCGATCCGTCCACCGCTGTAATGACCCGAAGAACCAGGTTTTGTCTTTGCCATCGTAGTACGGCAGGCGCACCGGCCCGCCGAAGGTGCCACCGAACTGATCCTCTATCCGGAAAGGCGCGCCCTTGCGCGAATCGGTCGTGGCGTTAGGGTTGCAGAAGCCGCCTGGCCTGCCCGCCTTGTCCCGGTTGCTACAGGAGTTGAAGTGGTTGTTGTTGTTAAAGAAGAAGGCGCTGCCATGGTATTGGTTCGTGCCGCTCTTGGTGATGACACTGAGCACCGAGCCCGAGTTGCGGCCAAATTCGGCGGCGAACTGATTAGTCACCAGGCGGACTTCCTGCACCAGGTCTGGATTGTTGAGCGGCTGCTGGCCACCCGCCACGCTCGGGTCGTTGATGTCCTGGCCGTCCAGCATGAAGTTGTTCGAACGCACGCGGCCGCCGTTGGACGAGTAGCTCATGCCGGCGGCGAAGCCCGTCTGGCCGCTGCCCAATTGGCTGACTCCGGCCGCTGAGAGCGCGACGTTGAAAACGTTGCGGTTCGGCGCGAGTGGCAGTTCAGACAGGCGCTTGGAATCGAACCGCGTGCTGACTTCAGCGTTGCTCGTACTCAACAACGACGCGTTCTCGGCGACCGTAACGACCGCTTCCACACTGCTGACTTTCAGCGTCATGTTCACAACGGCGTCCTGGTTAAGCAGCAACTCGATGCCGGATCGTACCAGCTTTGCGAAACCGCTCGCTTGAACAGTGATCTCATAATTCCCTACAGGCAAGTTAGGAAAGCGATAGCGACCTTCACTATCTGCAGACGCGGAACGTGATTCGTTCGTGCCGACGTTGCGAACCGTCACCGAAGCGCTTGAGATGACGCCCTGATTCTCATCGGACACAACGCCCGAAATAGTGCCCGAAGTCGCTTGCGCGGCGGCCGGCGAAAACGCTCCGGCTAATAATGCGAGCGACAGGGCAAACAGTTTGACTGTTCGAGTCATAAATACCCTCCGGGGAGAATTCTGCTAACAGATCTCCGTGTTAGTTGAAATGATTTGCTAGAAATACTTTCGCTTCGACTGAAAGGAGTTTATTAAACGCGAGACGCAAATCTTTATTAAACTTCGAAGCTAGCCGTATTTTTTTGGATTTACTTCACGTTCGCCACCGTGCAAATTGCATTCCCGACAGGTTGAGAAATCAGAAAATCAGCCATTTCATACTATCCAGTGAATTTAAATCAGGCGAGGCTGAATCGCGATCCGCCGATATACAGAATTTTGGAGGAGTATTTCAGATTTTCGTATATTGGCGCTCACTTTCTAACAGTTGGATACTGAACGCCCAATTGTTCCAGGTAGGTTTTGTACTTTGCCGGATCGTAGTGGTACTTCTTCAACTGCGGCGCGAATTGTTCCATCTTCTCTTTATTCATTTCGATTGCGGGTTGATCTGACGGATTGATCAGCGGCTGGTATTTGATCTCTTTGGTCTGGACGTTGTTGAAATAATCCCAGGCCTGCTTCACCAGTTCTGGCTTCAGCATGAAATCGAGCGCGGTCATGGCCTGGACCTTGGCGCCGGCGGTCGAGCCTTTGTGGGCGATCGGCGTGGCCATGGCGACGGCGTTCTCCCAACTGTGGCCGGGCAGGTTTGGGATGTTGGCCGGGTAGCGCAAATAAACCATCGGGAGATTCCAGGAGATGTCTCCGACGTCGTCCGAGCCGCCGCCCATCACGACTTCTTTCGGCCCGTCAAGCCCTTTCGGCTTCGTCTTCAATCCTTCGACTTTCGCCTTGATCTCGGCCTGCAAGGCTTTCGCGAGCGTCTGATCGGCCTCGCTCCACTGCGGCATGCCGACAGCCTCGATGTTTTTGCTCTGAACCTCGGCGACCACTTTGTTGAAATGGTTCGGCCATGCGGAACCGACGATGCGCTGAGTGACCGCGGTGTCGGTCATCATCGCGGCGGCCTGCGCCATCTTATTGCCGAGTTCGTAAAGCTCCTTGATCTTCGTGTAATCGAGTTCGCGGAAGTAGTACCAGACGGAGGCCGCCTGCGGAACGACGTTCGGCTGATCGCCGCCGTTCGGGATGACGTAATGCGAACGCTGCTGCAAGCGCAAATGCTCGCGGCGGAAATTCCAGCCGATGTTCATCAACTCGACGGCGTCTAGCGCGCTGCGGCCCGACCAGGGCGCGCCCGCAGCATGGGCCGCCTTGCCGGTGAAGAAGTATTGCACTGAGACCAGTCCGCTGTTGCGTTCGGGCTGCCCCCAGGTCGTGGCGAAATCGTTGTCCACATGGCATCCGAGCATGACGTCCACGTCTTTGAACAACCCCGCGCGAACGAAGAAGGCCTTGGTCGCCACCAGTTCTTCGGCCACGCCGGGGTAGAGTTTGAGTGTGCCCGGCAGTTTGTACTTCTCCATCATCTGCTTCAGGACGATCGCGGAGGCGACGTTCACGGCCTGGCCGGAATTGTGCCCCTCGCCATGGCCTGGCGCGTCCTGGATGAGCGGGTCGTGATAAGCGACGCCGGGCTTCTGCGAAGCGCGCGGGATGCAATCGATGTCGGTTATAAAGCCGATGACCGGTTTGCCAGAACCGTAACTCGCCACCCATGCGGTCGGGATGCCGGCGACGCCGCGCTCCACTTTGAACCCATTCTTTTCGAGTATGCCGGTGACGTACTTGCTGGTCTCGTACTCATGAAAGCCCAACTCGGCGAAGCTGAAGATGCTGTCCACAATCTCCTGGATCAGCTTCTGCGACTTATCTACTTCGGCGACCGCCTCGCGTTTGAGGTCGTCTAGCGTCTTCGATTCCTGCGCGCGCGTGGACGGGATAATCGCCCACACGAAGGAGAGCGCGAGAATGCATAGAGCGATTCTCTTCATCTTCTACCTCGATGGATACTCCATCCACAGCCGGTAGGCTTGGATGGAGAGGAAATCGAGACCGTATGCGAATTGAAGGGCTTGTCCCTTCGATGAGCTTACG
>Ga0207428_10004220_pt1 | contig 13755 bp, 11 predicted proteins | sample RhiMethybrSRZTD1_FD_187600 | JGI IMG/M metagenome (GOLD analysis project Ga0207428, IMG submission 187600) | Populus rhizosphere microbial communities from Tennessee, USA - Rhizosphere MetaG P. TD hybrid SRZTD1 (SPAdes) (version 3) | ecosystem: Host-associated > Plants > Roots > Rhizosphere >... | reverse complement strand
CACTTCCTTGAGGCCCGGGTCTTTGGCATTGCCTCGAATCAGATTGAAATAGTGGCCGTCAACAATCCTCTCGGAGAATATCCATTCGGCAAGCGGGTGAATCTCATCGATGTTGTCGCGAGTGAGAACGCTGTTGATGTGCACTTCAAGACGCCGGCGGAACATCGGCTTCAGTCCGCGAAGCATTCGAGCACTCTCGATAGCCTTCTCGAAGTTGCCGGGAACTCCGCGCATTCCGTCGTGATAGTCCTTCAATCCATCGAGCGCAATGTTGATATGCAATTCGAGATTCGGATTGCGTTTCAGGCAATGCTCGGCGATTTCGTAGATGCGCCGCGGCTTCAGTCCGTTTGTCGGAAGGTTGATATGGCGGACGCCGTTCTTCGCCACGAAAAGATCGACAATATCTTCCAGGTCGCGGCGAAGTGTCGGTTCACCGCCGCTGAACCACAGGTCCGTAAGTTGAGGCATGCTCTCGGAGAGCCTGACGATTTCCTTCCAGTCGAGATCACCCGGCCGATTCAGTTCATCCCAATAGAAACAGGTGTCGCAGGTCGAATTACAGTGGGAAGTGACGAAGAAGATAAGCGTGTTCAGCTTGCGGCGTCGCCACGATACACCTCCGTGCGATTTGGAGAGATCAGTTTGTATTGTATCTGTCGCCACGTAATGCTCCGGGTGAGCGCTGACCGGATCAGGTTGTACTCGAACAACAACGCCGTCAGCGGAGCCAACAGAATATAGGAGCTACGGTTTTTGGACAAGGCTCCCTCCGGAAGTACTGTCGCAACGGCGTCGTGGCGAATATAGGACTTGATCCCAGCGAGCACCCAAAGCGTCGGTGTGAGGAGCCGAAATACTCCGGGAAGCAGAAGTCCTCCCCAGAACGCCAGGTTGAAGATGGACTGTGTCACCAGCGCCATGCGCCAGGTGAACTCGTCATAGACCCGTGTGATCTGCATCTGGCGTGTCGTAAATTCGAGCAGTTCAGGCCAGGTGCAGTCTCCATAGGAAGGAACCAGACACTGGGGAACGAACACGATCTTTTTCCAGACGCGTTGCGCAGCGTGCGTCACGGCGTAGTCGTCGCTCAGCGCGCCATTCCACTCCTTGCGAACGCCGATCTCGTCGAAAACCTCTCGACGCAGAGCCATCGAACCACCCCAGGCAAAATTCCTCCCGTGGTCTCCCAGCGTCGTCACCACCGAAGCATTCCAGGAGGAGCGAAGAAGCGCCGGCAAACCGCCCCGCTCTGCGGTATACCAGCGATAACCCGTGGACACCGCAACCTCCGGATTGTCGAGCGGCGCGATGAGCCGTGTGATCCATTCGCGTGGAAAACGCGCATCGGTATCGCAGAAAACGAAAACCTCGGCGTCACCGGCTCCATTCTCGACGCCGTGGATCAGGTTGTGTACTTTCTGCCCTCGATCCGTTGCTTCGCCAGCCACGAGAACCGTGGCTTTCACTTCAGCGAGCACCTGCGCCGCCGGGTCAGTCGCCGAATCCACAATGAAGACCACACGGAAGTGGGGGTAGTCCTGATTGAGAATTGAACGGATGTTCTCGCGAAACCCCGAGTCCACACCGCGACAGGGGCAGAACACCACAACTCGCGGGCGCGAATCACTGTGCGGTCGATAGGTTCGAATGTGCCTTACCGATCGAAACCCTTGGATCAGCGACACAACACCCTGCACCAAAGCGAGGACACCGACGAAATAGATCAAGTCCATACGGAGTGATCAATCCCAAAGTTTGCGGAGCCAGTACTCGGGGTTCAAACGAAAGCCCGCGGCGGATAAACGCGGATGCTTCAACATGGCGCGGAACAATCTTCCAAGTCGCCGCTTTCTGCTCCAGAGTCGTTGCGACTCCTGTCCGTAGGAGGCTCGCATGGTGTCATAGGATTTTCCACTTCTGAGACCTTCCGCGACGACGGTTGCGGCGAACATCCCGGTTTCGAGCGCATGCCTCATGCCCTCCCCGCAAAAAGGATCGACCATTCCAGCCGCATCGCCGACGGACAGAAAGTCTGAATCCCGCTTCTTATAGGACAGCGGTCCGGTAACGAGAATCTTCTTCTTTCCATTGGAGTTCTCGAATCCGGAACGGAGATAGCCGCGCAGCGCGTCCTTATATATAAGGAAGCAGGAATTCGACCTGTCGCCCTCAACTGAGACAGCGCCACCATAACCGTTTTCAAAAAACCAAAAGTCGAGAATATCTCCGTGGGAACCACCTTCGTAGAACTGGACCCCAAACTCCGGCGCCGGTTTGCGCGTGGTAAAGCGGCTCAGCTTGCCGGCCGCATCCACAACAACCTTCGCAGAGATTTCTCCTTCTTCGAGTTGCACGAGGAAGGTATTGCCGGTCCGTTGCACGCCACGTACAGAGCCGTGCTGCACTCCAGGATGATTGGCGACCAGACTGTCCAAAGTGCTGCGGGAAATCCCGAGCCCTGCCCGCGGCAAAGGCACACATGCCTCAAAATTCCCCATGCGGACGCGAGAAGAACGCACCGTCATCGCACCCGCGGCACGGACTGCTTCGAGTGTTCCGAGTTGATCCAGAAGATCAATGGCCCCGGGTGATAAAAATCCGCCGCAAACTTTTTCCCTTGGGAAGCGATCCCGCTCGAAAGCAACGGCGTCAATGCCGAATCGTGTCAGTTCGCGCACGCAGGCTGCGCCTGCCAGGCTGCCTCCGATTATTGCAACGTCGACGTGTTTCATTTCATAGCGACCAGGACCAGTCGAAATGGAAAGCTTCGATGCACCGCCGCTCGGACCCCGGCTCGCCGTGCAATTTCCTGCAGGTCGGCAGGACGAAACGCTCGCCGCACTGACGCGGGCCCATCATGCTTGACCATGACGCTCTTGCTGAAAAGCCGGGCCAGAATCCATATCGCCGCGTACGCGACAGGGTGGCGATGCAAATCATTCACGAGGATGCGGCCACGGCTGGTCCGCCACATTTCCCGCAATACCTGAGCGCACTCGGTATCGGTCAGATGGTGAAAGGAGAGAGAACAGATCACCGCATCGAACGTCTCGTCTGGAAACGGGAGCCGCATTCCATCGCCGATAACAGGCTGTGTCCTCTGCGACCTCTTCAGTCCCTCGCTGTTGATATCGAGCGAGACCACTCTGCAGTGGCGTGCTGCCGCCAGGGCGTCACCCACGTCGCAGCCGCCGGCCGCAACATCGAGGACGGACAGGCCATTCCCTGGAGGAAGAAATCTCTCAATTGCCCGAATACCTCCAAGCCTTCTATTGATCAGCGCCAACTCGCAGTAGGCCTGATTGAATTCCGAAGCGGGTCGCGAAAGATCGTCCATGAACTCCGTGATCTGAGCACGTGCGGAAAAGTCATGCATCGAGGACTCTGCCGAGCACCAGCGCGGAATTTTTGGAGCCAAAGCCAATGCAATTGGCGAGCGCGTAACGCACGTCCGCTTCTCGTGCGCGCAAAGGAACGTAGTCAAGGTCACAGTCTGGAGCGGGCTCTTCCAGATTCAACGTTGCTGGGATTTTAGATTCCCGCATCGCAAACAGGATGGCGCTGATACCAGAGGCGCCGCTGGCGCCCTGGGGATGCCCAACCATGGACTTCGTGGCGCTCATGGGAATGTTGGCCGCGTGTGAGCCCAGACAAAGTTTCACGGCGCGCGTTTCAATCCGGTCGTTGAGATCGGTTGATGTGCCATGAAGGTTGACGTAATCGATGTCCTCGGGATTGAGGCCGGCGTCCCGGATTGCTGTCTGCATCGCGCGCGCAGGCTCGATGCCTGTGTCATTGAGACGCACGCGATGATACGCATCGCACGAAGACCCATAGCCGAGAACTTCCGCGTAAATTCTCGCACCTCGCTCGCGCGCGGTCCGTTCGGTCTCGATGACGTAGATCCATGCGCCTTCCGCAAGAACGAAGCCGTCGCGATTGCGCGAAAACGGCCTCGATGCTTTCTCGGGCTCGTTGTTCCACGACTCGGTCAATATCCTCATCAGACAAAACCCGCGAAGGATTCCAGGAGCCAGCGGAGCATCGACGCCGCCGGTGACGATGATATCCGCGCGGTTCGACACGATCGCATCACAGGCGTAGAAAATTGCGTCCGTTGAACTGGTGCATCCTGTCGAGATGATGTGGCTCTGACCGTGAAGTTGAAAGGCCATCGAAACTTCACTGCTCAGCGTTCCACTGGTCGAGGTGGGGATCGTGTAGACGCTGGCCTTCTTCGTCTGGTCTCTGAACCAGTGGCCGTATTGCCGCTCGGTGAACTCCAGCCCGCCACCCCCCGTGCCCAGGACGACACCGATCCGACGGCGCGCATCCAGTTCCAGTTCGCTCGGATTCAAGCGCGCGTCTTCAAGCGCCTGCTTCGTTGCGTTTACCGCCAGCCCTGCGGCCCGAGAAATATGCTGACGATCCTTTAGCGGGAAGCACTCCAGCGGATCGATACCGCGCACTTCCCCGGCGATCTGTACGGGAATCTCCGTGGTATCAAAGGTTTCAATGCGGCGAATGCCGCTTTTTGACGCGCGATAACCGTCCCAGAGCGCGTCGCGCGTATTGCCCAGCGGCGTGAGGCATCCGAAACCGGTGATGACAATCCTGTCATGGCGAGGTGTCCGAAGAGAGGTGAAACCCACTGAGGGATCATATCCCAGGGGGAGGGTTTGCAGCTATTTGGGCGGGGAGCAGGGGGAATTTGAAATTGGCGGGTTTCCTCGGATGGGAATTGAGAATTGAGAATTGGTCAGATTTTGGGATCTGACCAATTCTCAATTCTCAATTCCCAATTCCCATTCGAGGGACTCAACAGTGGTACGGTCCCGAGATCTCCATGCCATTGCCCTTGGTCATCGACCATGCGATCCGAAGACCGACAAATAGGATGACCAGGCCAATCAGGCCGGAGACGGGCCGCGCCATACCAAGAAACGGCGAAACCAATCCCACTGCGGTCAGGAACACAGTGGCTTCGACGTAACTTCTTCCCAATCCGCCCGCATGCTCTTCCTGCACGGCGTCGTCGCTTGCCGCTTCTGCGACCACAGGATCCTCCATGTCTACAATTGCCGCATTGTCCTCATGAGTCATCTGCCAGAGACTGATCGGCACTGCCGACATGGAAACTGCGACATACGTCAGGAGGGCACCCACAATCTGATGGCGTCGGCCCCCAACTCCGGCTGTCCCCATCAGCATGGCGCGGCCGACGATGTAGCCGACAGCGACAGAGACATATCCGATTTCCAGGCCCGTGACGATGCCGAAGGCAGAATAGAGGGCCATCCCAATGACAGCGCCGATGACTGCAAAGAGAAGTCCTCGCGAAAAAGACCCTCGCGGAGACGTGGGAAGCTGCCCGCCTGTTTTTTGCGCGCAAGCGGGACAAGTCATGGCGCTATGGATTCGAAAGTACTGCCCGGAGATTGCCTGACTGCAGGTCTTGCAGTGGTGACCTCCGCTAACATGCTGGTAATCAGCGGTTCCAAACTGCGGCGTTTCCGACATATGGCCTCGCTCCCAGGTGAAAGATGGGGCATTCTAGCGTCGGGACACGGAGGCAAGAAGGAATTTGGGTCTTGAGCAATTTCAGCCTGAAAACGTCCTGTTTTCGTATACACTCACCGTCGATAGCGAGGGTTAGTGAATATTCTTCTGTACAATCCGGACAATGGCGTAACGCGTAACTTCATGCCACACCTGTGGATGTTCCTGCTTCAGTCCCTGACTCCGCCTGGACACAATGTTCATTTGATCGACGGCAATGCACGGCCCATGAAAGAGGAAGAACTGGCGGCCTTTGTTCGGGAGAATGAGATCGGGCTGGTGGGAATCGGGGCCATGACCCGGATGGCGGCGCGAGCCTATCAAATGGCCGACGCTGCGCGTGCAGCAGGTGCCCTGGTCGTGATGGGAGGGCCTCACGTCACCGAAGTCCCCGACGAGCCGCTCGGACGTAACGGTTCGCCGCGACACGTCGATGCCATCGCTCTCGGCGAAGCGGATGCGACATGGCCACAAATCGTAAATGATGCGGCTGCCGGAATCCTGAAGGAAGTCTATTCACCTTTGAGCGAAGGCGGGGTTGAGGTCAAGCCGACGCTGCAGGACTATCCACAGATCGATTGGGACAACATTGACCTTTCGCAGTTCAACTTGTTCGCCAAGATGCCCGGCTGGGCGCGTTTTGTGGTGCGAAAAGTGGGATTGCAGTGGAAGAGCCTGTACATGGTTCCCATCGAATCGGGTCGCGGCTGCCCCTACGGATGTGATTTTTGTACGGTCACCGGTTTCTTCGGCGATTCCATCCGTTTTCGGACCAACGAAAGCGTCGTCACCGAACTGCTCGCAATCAAGAAGCGTGCGGCGCGCGATCAGGGCGCAGTCGGTGTCTTCTTCATCGACGATAATTTCGCCATCAACGTCAAGCGGACCAAGTCGCTGCTTCGCGAAATCATTGCGCGTGATGCCACGGTGCCGTGGGTGGCTCAGATCAGCATCAATCTTCTGAGAGATAAGGAACTCCTGGACCTGATCGCGGCCAGCGGAGGACGATGGATTTTCATCGGCCTTGAATCGATCGATGCCGCAAACCTGGCGGACGTCAACAAAGGCTTCAACAAGCCGGCCGAGTATGCAGGAATACTCCAGGGAATGGCGGATCGAGGGCTATACGCGATTACATCCTTCATCTTCGGGATGGACGGAGACCAGCCCGGCGTTGCGAGCCGAACGGGCGAAGCGATCCAGTCCTGGCCTCCTGGGCTACCCGTGTTTGGCTTGCTGACGCCCTACCCTGCCACGCCTCTCTACGACCGTCTGATGACAGAGAAACGGCTCACACGCCCCCAGCACTGGCTCGACTTCCGTCCGTTCCACATGGCCTTCACACCGAAGAACATCAGCATTGATCAAGCAGAGGCGGAAGTACGCAAGGCATGGGGCGACGCCTACAGCGCAGAAGCTGTCGCGGCCGCGATGGCAAAAATCAGAAATCGGCCGTTCCGGGAAAAGGCCGTGTTTTTCTTCGCGCGTCTCCTGTTTCGCGGAATCTACTTTCCACAGATGCACAGGAGTCAGTGGATTTGGCTGCTGCTGTCACATCGTCGCGCAATCTACCAACTGCTTCGTGAGGCAGTGCCCGCAAATCGCCGGCCCGCACCCGAACCGGCCAGCTCCACGCTCGGATCTTGAAAACACGCGAGTCCCCTCCTCAGCAGGAGGAGGGGTGGATGCGCGAGCAAGAGAAAGCCGCGAAGCCACATTAGCTCGCGCAGACGGGGTGGTGTGGTCCAGGAATTTCTTGACCACACCACCCCGTGCGCTCCATCAAAGGAGGCTTCGCTGCTTCTTCTTCGTGTCGCGGCCACCCCTCCTCCTGCTGAGGAGGGGAGCCCACCTGGAACCCTTATCCCGTCTCGCTTTGCGCTCAAACTTCATTCCTTTTACTTCTTTTCGCCTTTCCCCCGATGATCACCCCGCCGGCACTGAGCAACGGTGAGAGCAGGGCAAACCATTTCGGGGCCTTTCCACTCGCCATCGCCTGTAAGTTCGACACCTCTCCGGTTCGTGGCGCAGTGCCTTCGGCACCAAGAAGCACTGGCACAGCGAGCGCCAGACTGAGGACAAGTACAGATAGAGCCATGATGTACACTCCCGCTCCAGTGCCGGAAATCATTCTGCAAACCTTCCCCGCAATGACAGCCGCGGCGAAAGCAAAAACAGCATTGAACACAAGCCAGAGCGGCGTCAGTTGGTAAGTGCCAATTTGAAATGTTCTGTCCTGGCCAAGCGTCATATACGTGGCCGTGAGCGTGACGAAGCTAACGGCGAACATCACGACATAACCGAAAATCACACCGAGGATTATCCTGATCATTCCTGCTCCTTGTGGCTGAATGGCGGGCAATCTATCAACATTGCCGGTAGCGGTCAAAGAAAGAGGAAGGTTGCTTATGAGTTTGACACGCCGCATTGACAGCAGCCGTTAGACGTGGTTAGTTACGACCTTTCAGAAGGAGGAAGACGTGGGAATATCCGGAATATCGCGAAGACATTTCCTTGGTGGCGCTGCAGCATTGACTCTCAGCCGTGGTCTCAGGGGTCTCTCGCAATCGCCGCAAGCCCCCGTCAGCGAGGACCTCGCGCTGATTAACGCGAGAATCCATACTATGGATTCCACGAATCGCGTCGTTTCGCAGTTGCTGATTCGGAACGGGCGCTTCACTGCCGTCGGCAACAATCTCACATTGCCGTCGAACGTCCGAACCACGAACCTCCAGGGAAGGACTGTCATACCCGGCATCATAGACGCGCACAACCACATTGTGCTGGTGGGCAACAGACCCGGATGGCACACGCTGCTCGAGCACGTCTTCACGATTCCCGATGCCATTGCGGAACTCAAGACCCGCAGTGCAGAGGTACCGCGTGACGAGTTCATCACGATCGTCGGACCTATCTCTGCAATGCAATTTACAGAAAGGCGTCTTCCCAATCTGACCGAGCTCGATGCTGTAGACCGGCCCATTTTCATTACAGCAGCTCAGGGAGGTTCAAGAACCAACAGCAAAGGCAAAGCGTGGTTCGAAGCAAAAGGCATCATGGTGAACCCGGACGGAAGCTTTGCCGGCCAGGGAGCCGGTGTCGCGCTTCAAACCCTGAGAAAAGAATTGTTGACACCCGAAACTCGCAAACGGAACGCGCTCGCTGCCCTTCAGTACTACACCAGGCTCGGAATCACCACACATCGCGACTCGGGCGCGTTCCACTCCGAAACACCATCAACAGGTGTCGCCAACGAAAACACATACACCATGCACGATCCTTTCATGGCGTTGAACCGCGAGAACAGAATGCCGGCGAGACTGCGTATCGACTTTCTTCACCAGGATCCTCCGAACGCGAACCCTCCCCTGCCCACACTTGGCCCGCGACTGAGGAATTCCTTCCCATTCTTCGGCAACGACTGGCTGAAGACCGGCGGCATCGGAGAATTTACCGGCGGTGGAGTGGAAGGGCTACGGGCAATCGCGAAGGCGGGTTGGCGTGCGGAGGACCACGCGCTCAATCTCAACGGCGTGGAGACCCTCATCCGGGACCGCGAAACGGTCAATGCAGAGATTCCCATTGGCCAGTTGCGCTGGATCATCTCGCATATCCCGGCCTTTCCGCTGGAACTCGCGAATCGCGCCAACGCCCTGGGCATCGGTGTCCTGGTCGGTTGGGGTCCAACCCGCAACCCCGGACAAAACGGGGCGAGTGTTGGGCCGCCGTACAAGATGCTCATGGGCCATCCCATCAAGATGGGGTATCACTCCGACGGCGGGGACATCACGGTGATCAATCCGTGGCTGAACTTCTACACCATGATCACGGGTAAGAATCTGGCCGGTCAGCAGATTCTTGGAGATCAGAATCTGACGCGACAGGAAACACTTCAACTCGCGACCAGGGCGAACAAGTGGTTTATCTGGGAGGACGATATCGGTTCGATTGAAGTCGGAAATCATGCGGATCTCGCTGTGCTCGACAGGGACGTTCTTACCGTTCCAGAGGAAGACATCAAGGGCACGCGCTCGCTCCTGACTGTGGTGGGCGGCAAGGTTGTTCATAACGCGCTGCCGTAAGCGTATGAATTCGGTCAACGTCACCGAGGCTTTGCACATGCTGTAGGCGCGGTCTATGACCGCGCAGTTTTCGCAGTCGGTGGGCAAGTGCGCGGTCATAGACCGCGCCTACAGCTCAATCCAGGAAAGTGTCTTCCTCCAGGCGGGAAGGTACGTACTGTTCCGTGACGTAGCTAATGTCCTTGCTGATTAGTGCTTCAACTTCGAGCTTGAACCCGTTCTTCAGCATCAGTTCGATTTCCTTCTGCCACGGTTTCTTATGAGCGAACCAGGGATACTGCGCGATCTGGCGGGCGCGTTTGATGTCCTGATCGTTGAGCTTGATCTGGACGCTGGGCTTGAGTTCGCATCGCTCGTAGTCGCTGCTGCGTAGTCCTATAAAACGAGCCGCTGGAATCGCCATGCGCCGGGATTCGTAGGCCAGGTTGATGGATCCCTGTTTGAGAACGCTGTAAATGTAGTATCCCCACGGATCGTTATCGAGCAGGCAGTAGACGGGCAACTTCAGTTCATGATGCAAACGGTGCAGCATGCGCCGCACGCCGCGCGGCGGCTGGCCGCCGCCATGAGTCAGGATGCAGTTGTACTTTTTCCAGAACTTATCCTCGTTGAACCGGCGCCACACCGTGTCCTTTTCGACATGCAGGATAAACTTCGCAGCGTTCTTCTTGAACTGAACGATCTCCGGTTCCACGATGGATGGAACACTGTACCCGCCCGACCCCATGCGTGAACAATCGATCTCATCTCCACTGTCGACGAGCGTGATCGGCCCAACCATGGCTCCGGCATTCTTCGCGTAGAGGTGCAGCTCTTCACGCATGGCATCAAGGGAAACTTCGACATCTTCAATAATCGGATCGCATTCGTCCTGCGTATCGAATGTTTCTTCATGCGCGCCTTCGATCGTGTGTTTCAGGAGGTAGAAAAGACCTCGGATGCTTGTCGTCTTTCCCTGCTCGATGAGTTGTTTGCACCCGGAACCGACCAGGATAGTCTGCATGTAGCTCTTTGCCTGGTTCAGGTTGAAAAGCTCGCGGCGATTCGTACCCGCTCCCATTTCAATGATGCGCTTCGACTGATTGAACCGTACATTCGAGAGAGAGCGCGATGGAATCTCGACGTGCGGCGGACGGCCGCGTTCCGCGGACTGGACCACACCGTCGGCGAGGCCGCGAATTGAGCCAAGGGTCTTCTTGTCCTTGTCTGTGAGTGTTGCTGTGTCGGCAGCCTTTTTAGTCTTCTTTGCCATAGCTACGCTTGCTCCGGATCTACAATCAACACGTTCTCTCCAAAATCCGATTCGGCTGCTTCAATCTTCTTCCCCTGGTCGTTGAAACGAGCGTCCGCTATCGCAGTCCTGTGTTTCGCCAGATCCACCAGACGGCTATAGAGCTGCTTTGAGGAGCGATCATCGTAGTTCTTGATCGATGCAACCGCCGTGGCGACCTCTCCGAGGTAGCGCAGGAAAATCTCGCGCCTCTCGCCCTCCTGTTGAACGCGTTTCCGTTGATTCAGGTACATTCCGAGTTTACGCCCTACGGCCTGCAAACCAAGCCGGAGCTCTTTCATGATTTCGGGATAGGAGGCGATCGCTTCCTTCGACTCGCTGGTGAACGGCACCCAGACGCTGGCCATGTGGACCATCAGTGTGACAGGGCCTGTCGGCAACTGGCCGCGGGACTGAGAGAGCCCGTAAGAGCGCCAGTTGTTGCCAATTACCGACTGCGTGATTGCACACGCTGCAGGTTGAAACAGGAGCGGCACCCGATTGGCATACCGCAGGACCTGCATGACCTGCCCTTCCGACAGATTCACATTCTTCATTGCGGCGTGCAGCCGGGCGATAGTGTCCCCGTCAAGCTTCGCCGCAGTCTGGCGCGAGCCCATACGAGCTTCAGACAGGATTCTCTCGACCCCGGAAGGGCCCAACCCGTCGAACGTCGTCAGCAGGAACTGCCGAACGGAGCGCGCATCGCTTTCGGCAAGTAGTTCCGTCAACGCGTCGAGCGTGACTTTCTGAGTGGGACTTGAGGCGCCATACGCGAGCCCCACTTCAATCAGGAACGGATTGCCGCGGTACACCGCCGGTGGACGCGTGGCGGCACAAAAAAATTCTCCCGGTACCTGTTGGTGCAGACCTTTAAGAATCAAAGGTTCACCGATTGGAGAGATACAGTCTGTCGACGGCGCAGGAATCTTCGTATTCTGGATGGCCTGGTACAGCGCGTCCGCTTCCTGTCTGCCGATGCGTTTGGGTTGGGCGCGCGTGCCGATCTTTGCTGTCTTACAGATCGTTTGGGCAACGGCCGGACTAACTCGTGAAAACGAAGAGGACAGGAATTGAGCCATCGTTCCGCCGCCGAAGTCCTTGAGCATGGTGACAAGCTGCCCGAGTTCGATCCCATACGGATGAGGCTTGATCTCCTCAGGTTCCGCAGGAAGCTGCGTCGTGGACCGCCAGAACGTTCGTCCGTTGCTGTCCGGGTCGATGTAATGGATCGTCACATGAGGATTCGCAATGGCCGTCTGCTCGAGGTATTCGTCCACGCTCCCTCGCCCACGTTGATAGCGCCCTTCAAGCTCGATCGTGACCCGCGTGCCGCTGTGCAGCCCCCGAGGTTTCGCCGCTTCCTCAGGCGTAGCGTCCGCCGCGGGAGGATAGTGAGATGCCCACTCAATGCCGTGATCGGTGATGTGCTGCCGGCCTTTCTCCCCGGCAGGAATCTCTTCGCCTTCTCCCCGGCCGTTGATGATCTCCGGTTGATTCCGTTTCGTGTCGATCTGAATCTCGAAGTAATGCGACGGCTTCTTTTCCGAAGTCATTGAGAGGATCTTTACCGGCTTCCCCGTCGTGAGCATGCCGTACATTCCGGCCGCGCTGATCCCGATTCCCTGCTGACCCCGGCTCATGCGCAAACGATGGAACTTTGATCCGTAGAGCAGCTTCCCGAAAATCAACGGTATCTGCTTCTTCACGATGCCAGGCCCATTGTCCTGCACGCCGATCTTGTAACGATTCGCAGCCGTGGTTTCCAGGTGCACCCAGATCTCCGGTACGATCCCGGCTTCTTCGCAGGCATCCAGCGAATTGTCGACAGCTTCCTTAACGGCAGTTAAGAGAGCCTTGCGAGGGTTATCAAATCCCAGGAGGTGGCGGTTCTTGGCGAAGAACTCGCTGACAGAAATATCTCTCTGCTTGGTCGCCATCGCTTCCGCTGTCGTCCGCCGACGCGACCGCTCCGTTCCGCTGCTGTTTGCTTGTTGATTCTCTTCCATAATGTACCAACGCCGAGTTTCGTCGTTCCGGGTGTCAAATCAGGTCCGGATTGTGCAGGCTGGCGCTAAAGATGATCACTCCGCCAGCTTGTTCTGTATGGCGTAGTGGGTAAGTTCGGCGCTGGTCTTCATCCCCATCTTTTCGAGGATTCGCGCACGGTAAGTACTGATGGTTTTGTCGCTGAGCGAAAGGAGATCCGAGATCTCGGTCACGGTCTTTCCCGAAGCAATCAAGCGCAGAACTTCAAACTCGCGATCGGAAAGAATTTCGTGCGGTGCGCCGTCAGTTCCACGCTCGAGATCGACAACCAGCTTTTCAGCCAACGCGGCGCTGACATACTTGCTGCCGCTCGCAACCTTCTGGATTGCACCCAGCAGTTCCGCCCGCGAGCAATCTTTGGTGAGATATCCGGCGGCTCCGGCCTTGAATGCGCGGCGTGCATATTGTTCTTCGGAATGCATGCTCAGAATCAGAACGGGCAGACGGGGCCTCAGCTTCTTCAGGTCCTTCAGCACTTCCAGACCGCTTCGTTCTTTGAGAGAAATATCGAGGACAACAACGTCCCATTCCTGCTCCTCCGCAAACTTCAAAGCAGAGGAAGGGTCGTCTGCTTCACCGAAAAATACGTCTCCCGCCCGATCATCAAACATTCTTTTGATTCCGTCCCGGACAACCGCATGATCATCAACGAGCAGGATTTTTTTCATGACTCGTGACCTCACTCAGAGCTGGGTTCCTTCAATGTCAAATGTGAGATGTGCTGCTGTGCGATGAATAATGAACTTAGCTAACTGACCGAATGGCCGGACACCAAGGGATTAAGTCCGCCCG
>Ga0207428_10004218_pt1 | contig 13757 bp, 10 predicted proteins | sample RhiMethybrSRZTD1_FD_187600 | JGI IMG/M metagenome (GOLD analysis project Ga0207428, IMG submission 187600) | Populus rhizosphere microbial communities from Tennessee, USA - Rhizosphere MetaG P. TD hybrid SRZTD1 (SPAdes) (version 3) | ecosystem: Host-associated > Plants > Roots > Rhizosphere >... | reverse complement strand
TGATCGAATTCTCCAGGCTGCGAATCGATTGTGAGGACTGCCGTTGCCGCTCGGCGCCGAGTTTGGCGTAAGCCTTCAACGCGGCGCTGCGCGAGGTCCATACCTGCATTTGCAGCGGATTCCCGAGGTCGCGGTGATAACGCAATTGCGCCACGGTCAACAGCCGGGCGGTTGAACCGGGAAATCCAGGCACGATCACAAGCTCCCCCTCGCCGACATCTTTTGAAGCCCACTTCAAATAATGCTCGATTTTCGCAGGCCGCCCTTCCTCGTAAACGCGGAAGAAAGTGATGTCCAGGTCGTGGCGCGGGAAGGTGAAGTTGTCGTAATCGCCGCCGAAATAGGCGATCTGCTCTTCGGGCGAAAAGACCAGGCGCACGTCGGTGTAGCGTTTGAAGCGGTAGAGCCAGTATTCGCCGCCGTTGTATAGTGTCACGACCTCGCACTTCAAGCCGGTCTTCGCCGACTCTTCTTTTTCGATCGCTGCCATCTCGGCCTTGCGCTGCGCGGCGGCGTCTTTGTCCGAGGCCTCAAATTTGACCGCGCCCTGCACGCGCTTCGTCACGTCCTCGTAAGAGGCCATCACGTTGACTTCGAGGTCGGGGCATTTCAACTCTTCCTCGAGCGTGGGCGCGTAAAAGCCATCTTTGACGAGATCGCGCCCGCCGGTCGAAAGTTTCGCGACCTGCCCGGCGCCGACGTGCTGGTTGGTAAAGACCAGGCCGTCGGCCGAAATGAATGACCCGGTTCCGCCTCCCGCGCCCTCGCTCAAACGCACGGTGGACAGCCGCACGTGATCAAGCCATTCGCGCGAAGGCTCGAACCCGTACTTCTCTTTCCACTGTTTGAGCGGCGGGTTGTCGAACGTCCACATCCCTTCGTCGGCGAACCGGGCGGGGGTGAAGATCAAACAAAATGCGATGATGATAATGGTGGAAAGCTTTTTCATCGGTTGGCTCCGAATCAGCGGCGCGAGCGGGAGCGAGCGCGTTCCCTAAACAAAGTAGCGCTCGCCACCGCTAGCGACGCTGAGAAATCATGCGCCGAAACTGTTGATGGCCTGTTGCTCTTTGTCGAAAATCTCCAGAATCTGCGTCAGGTTGGTGACAATAAAAAGCCCGCGTAAATTCAGTGGCACTTCGGCCAGCTTCAACACCCCCTCGCAATCGGCGACCATTTTTTGCGATTTCACCAGTTCGCCCAGCGCCGTGCTGTCCATCCGCGAGCAACCGGCCAGATTGACCACGAACAAACGGTCGCCCGCTTGCAGACGCTCGCGAGCGAGTTGCGACAGGCGCTCGGGCTTCTGGTCAATGACAGCCTGGCCTTGAATTTTAATGACCGTGACTTTGCCGACCTTGCGTTCACTTATCTCCATCTCGTCCTCAGACAATGGTAGGGCAAACTGGCAGTTTGCCCTGACTCATTCGATGCGGTCTTTCGGGAAACCTGGGCAAACTGCCAGTTTGCCCTACCCTCGCGCCGCCATTTTTATTCTTTCAGGGCTCACCCCATCGGAAGTACGGAACCGTAGAGGGATTGGTCAAGTCTGTTGAATGAGAAACGCTCGACGGGTCACTCATAACGTCCTCACCTCCTCGATTTGATTGTTGCCCTAATTATAGCTGAAACCGTCGTCGGTCTTCCTCCGCAGTTCGCCCAGAATCAGCGCGCTGCGCGCCGGCGCCGACGCCCGCCCCGCGCCGATTTTGGCCGCGCTCTGCTGTAACTCCGAATTGCCCGCGCGCATGGCGTCGCCGAAAATTTTCCACTCGCCTTCGGGAATCGCAAACTCCATGGCTTTTGGCTGCGGGTTGAGCAAGACCAGCGCACGCGACCACTCATCGCGCCCGGCGCCGTCCTCGATCAGAAACCCGACGCAGCCGTGCGGGACAGGCAGTCCGAGTTGATCGTCGAGAAACTTCAACGCGCCACGCGCCTCGGCCGCAGTTTCGAGGCGGAAGAGCGGGTGGGCGCGCCGCAATTCGATCAGGCCGCGATAGTATTCGACCACGTCATGTTGTTCGGCCTTTTCGCGCCAGCGGATCATATTCACCGCGTCCGGCTTGTCGTAGCTGTTGTGGTCGCCGCCTTTGGTGCGCAGAAATTCCTGGCCGGACTGGATGAAGGGGATGCCCTGCGAGGTGAAGACGACCGCCACCGCGAGCTTGTCCATGGCCCGGCGGTCGGCGGCCGTGACCGAAGCGTCGGCGGCGGTGCTGATCAGCAGACGGTCCCACAGCGTGTGGTTGTCGTGGCACTCGACGTAGTTGACGGCTTCGAGCGGCGAGTCGGTGAAATCGTCTACGGCGCCGCGAATGCCCTTCTTGACCTCTTCGACGCTGAAGCCGGACTGGATGAATCCTGTCGCGCGGGCGTCGAAGACGTTGCCTTTCAGAGCGTCGCGGAAATGGTCGTTGAAGACCGCCCACCCGCCGCCGCGCTGCGCCCCTTTGCCGTTTATCTGAATCGGCGTCGGCCCGCCTGCCCACGGTTCGCCGTAGATCAGCAGTTTCGGATCAATGGCTCGCAACTCGCGGACGACCTCCCTGACCGTTTCGAGATCGATCAGGCCGAGGAGGTCGAAGCGGAACCCGTCAACTTTGTACTCGTTGACCCAATGCTTCACCGAATCGATGATGTAGCGCCGCGCCATAGGGGCTTCGGTGCGGAACTCGTTGCCTGTGCCTGAACCGTTCCAGTAACCGCCGTCATGTTTCATTCGATAGTAATATCCCGGAACCAGCCCCTCGAAGCTGTAGATGCGATGTTTCGTGACCGCCTCGAAAGTGTGATTGAAAACCGCGTCGAGCGTTACGCGGATGCCGCGCCGGTGCAGCGCGTCGATCATCCGTTTCACTTCGGTCACGCGGCGCGCGTCGTAGCGCTCGGTCGCGTACCAGCCGTCGGGGGAATTGTGATGAACGGTGTCGTAGCCCCAGCCGTAGCGGTCATTCGGTTCGTCGTTGGCGAATTCGCTGATGGGCTGCAACTGGACGACGTTGACGCCCATCTCGACCAGGTGGTCCAGCCCTGTGGCGACATCGATTCGGCCGGTCAGGTGAGTGTTCGCTTCGGTCAATCCGAGATATTTGCCCCGGCGTTGTATGCCCGAATCGGGATCGATGGTGAAATCGCGGATGTGCATTTCGTAAATGATCGCTTCCGAAATCGGGAACGCCGGACGGTCGGCGACGGGCGTCTCGTCGTGGATGACTATCGCGCGCCCGTTGTGGGCGGTGACCGCCCGCGCGTAAGGGTCGATCAGATCGCGCGCGAGATCGAACCTGGGGTCACGCCCTGAGGCGCTGTAGGCGTAATAGATTCCACACCAGTCTCCAAGCAGCATCGTGCTCCACGTCCCGTCGCGGTGCCGCGACATGCTCAACAGTCGCGGCCGCCCGCCCGAAGGCGAGTCGTAAAGTTTCAGCGTGACCTTTCCCGCCGTCGGCGCCCACACCCGAAATGTCGTCTGTTCGGGCGTGTAAATAGCGCCCAGCGGCTCCGTCGAAAATATGTTGTCCGCCGGATGAGAAAGCTGATTCGGTGTATGCATTGGTTAATCCCGCTCACTCACGCAAAAAAGCCTGAATCTGACACACAGACTCAGGCCGCCAACCAACGTCTCGATATATTTTGATTGCTGGGAAAAGCGCCGCGGCCATTTCCGACGCGGGCGTATATTAAATTGCGCGCCGCAAAGGATGCAAGCCGTCGATCCCCTAAGCGATCTCTTCCCTGATCAGTCGCAACTCCGCTTTGGAATCTTCATCACTGACGGCGGCGCTCGCCGGATACCGCGTATGTATGTCGAAGCGGTCGCCGTTGCTGAGCACGTGAAGCTTGACGCCGAAGACCGACAGGGCGCGGCCGAATGAAGATTGTGAGATGTTAGTGTACGTGAGGTCGTGGCCGTCGACGATGTAGACCGCGCCCGAGCCGAGAGTGTTGAGCGTTCCGTCGCTCTCCACCACGACCGCCGTGTCCTCATCGATGCCGACGCCCAGCATGCGCGGGTTCTGCGCCACGGCGCCGAGCAGGCGTCTGATCCGCCCGCGTTCGGAGAAGTGCTGGTCGATGATCATGTTTTTCGCCAGCCCCAGCCCCGGCGTCATATGAAGCGCGTCTCCGACTTTGGTGATCCCAGCGCCGGGAATGACGACCAGCATCATCTCGCCCAGCGCCGTGGCGCCAGCCGAGGTTCCGCCGATGATCCCGCCTCGTCTGTAAATCTCCTCAATGTGTTCGGAGAGCGCCGTGCCCCCCAGGCGGGTCGTGATCTTGAACTGATCGCCGCCGGTGAAGAAGACCGCCTTTGCGTCCGACAATATATCCAGCCGCGGGTCTTTCGACGTTTCGTCGCGATGGTTTATGCCCAGATGTTTGACGCTCTTCACGCCTAACGAGTTGAAGAGCTTGCGGTAGACTTCCCACAGCTCATCGCCGTAATCGGAGGCCAGCGTCGAAATCACCAGCTTGCCGGAACCGATCCGTTCGGCCAGGCGGCTCAGAATTTCCTTCGTGTCCTCCCTGTCTTCGGCCCCGCCGATGACGAAGAGGGTTCCGGCGGGAGCGTCGACCGCGCTTCCCCCGTTGGTCTTTCCGTTCTTCCCGCGTCCGTTCTTCGGCCCGTTCTTTTTCGAGGCCTTCTGTTCGGGCTTGTGCGAGTGGTTGTGATAGCCATTCTTTCCGGCGGCGGTCTTCCGCTCACCCGTGTGGTTCCCTGCCATAAAGCGAAATTCTCCTCTTGCTGCGCGTCAGAAATCTTTCCGTGACGACAAGCTCTCCGCCGCGAACCAACTGTCTCCCCCGGGCAAAGACATGCGTTATTTCGAGAGTCTTGCGGCGCAAGACCAGCGCGTCGGCGTCGCAGCCCTGTTCCAATCTCCCCTTCCGTTCCAGCTTCAGAACACGCGCCGTGTTCGAAGCGCCAAGCGGCAAGACTATCTCGAGGGGGAAGCCGTGTTCGACCACGCAGGCGCGTATCTGGTCGTGGAGCGCGCGCGGGCTTGAGATCGCCGCGTCTGACGAAACCGTCAGCCGGCTCAGGTCGCCGTTGTCTTCGATGAAACGCCGCAGTTGTTCGGGCAGGTTTTCCTCCGTCACGTCGACGTCGACGAAGGCGCCGAGTCGCGTGAAGGCGGCGGCTTCGCGCATCAATTCGCGGCTTCGGTCGACGTGAGTCGGGTATAGCCATTCAGGCTCCACGGCGTAGTTTTCGATCAGCGCGCGCAGCGGACTCAACCGCCGCGGATGGTCGCCGACGTGGAAATGCGTCACGCCCGATTTGCGGCTGAGCGTCCCGCCAACGTATACCTCGCTCACCAACCTGGCCAGCTCGTCAAGGGTCGGCTCGGCCGCCCTGTTGTCCGAGATCGCGACCTCGCCCGCGCCTATCACCTCGTCAATAAAGATCAGGTCGTCGCGCAGCGAGCCTGTTATCGTGGTCGGGGGGACGTTGTAACCGCCCGACCAGATGAAAGCCGTCAGCCCTTCCTCGCCGAGCGCCTTCGCCCTGGCCAGGAGTCCTGGCATCGTCTTCGTCGTCGTGTCTACGCCGAGGCAGCCGACGACGGTCGTGACGCCGGCAGTGGCGATCTCGCGCAGAAAGATCTCAGGCGTCTGCGAACTGAAGCCCTCTTCCCCACTCCCGCCAAGCAGATGTTCGTGCGGGTCGACCAGCCCCGGAGTGACAAGACAATCGCCGGCGTCGATGACTTCGAGATCGAGGCCGGCGGCCTCCAGGGCGCGCCTGTCAACGCCGCCGATCTTCTCGATCCGATCGCCTGCGAACAGGACTGATTGGACCCCTCGCGGCTCGGGCGCGTAGACGAAACCGTTTTCGATCAGTGTGAGCATGGGACTTATATGACCTATAAGACTAATAGGACTTATAGGACTTATAGGACTTTAAGTACTCATTTAGCCCTATTAGCCTTATAAGTCCTATAAGTCCTATCCTGTCGCCGACTGCAAAAAACTCTCCGCCGAATAGAACAGGCGCGGGACTGATTGCGCGGGCTTGGCGCCGAATTGTTTGAGCAACGAGAGCGCGGGGTCGAGTTTTTCATAAAAGACCACAACCACGTCGCCCGGCCCGATCTCTTCGATTGCGGCCCGCATTGCGGCGATCTCGTCGAGTATGACGCGGCAGTCGCGCCCCGGCGCTTCGCTCATCACGGCGCGGCGCAGCAGGTCGGCTATTTCGCCCCGGCGTCGTCCGCGCGTGTCTTTGTCTTCTCTGATAATGATTCGATTGAAGCCCCGCGCGGCGGCGCGCCCGGCCTGCTCCACGACCACGTCGTCCCTGTCGCCCGGCACGCCGATGACGCCGGTGACGCTACGCCCTCTCCATTGCGCCGCCATCTGGCAAACGGCGGTGAACGCGTCGGGGTTATGGCCGTAATCGAGCAGCGCGTAACCTCCGCAAATTTCAAACAGCCCCGCGCGGCCCGCGTTATGCAGGTCGCCGCGAAACCCTTTGAGGGCCGCGGCCACCTCTTCGCGGCTGAGTCCCTGCGCGCGGCAGGCCGCCACCGCCGCCAGCGCGTTGGCAATGTTGAACGAAGCCGCCCCGCCCAAGGTCACCGGGACGTCGGAGGCGCGAACCACGCGCGTCTCGTCGCCGCCCACGGACTCGACGATCCACCCGCCCTTGTATAGATAAGCCGATCCGCCCGCGTGCAGCAGCCGCCTGATCAGCACGTGCGGCGGACGCATCGAGAAATAGACGACATTCTTCTTCGGCCTGGCGACCAATTCGTCGTCGGCCAGTTGAGCCAGGCGTTCATCGTCCGCGTTGAGGATCAGCGTCCCCCCCTTGCGAACACGCTCCGCGACCAGCGCCTTGATGCGGAGCAGGTCGTCGAGGGTCTCTATCCCGTCCTGCCCCACATGATCGAGCCTGACATTGCTGATGACTGAAATGTCGGACCAGTCGTAGCCGAGCCCGCCGCGGACGATGCCGCCACGCGCTGTTTCGAGCACGGCGATCTCCACGGACGGATCGGAGAGCACGGTCTGGGCGGAGATAGGGCCTGTGGTGTCGCCTTCGACGACCAACTCGCCGCCGATGTAAATCCCGTCGGTCGTCGCCATGCCCACTACCATTCCTTTTTGGGAAAGCGCGTGGGCGACCATTCGGGTGATCGTCGTCTTACCGTTGGTGCCGGTTATTGAAATGATCGGAATTCTGCCCGTCGCCCCGCCGGGGTAAAGCATGTCGATGATCGCCGCGCCCACGTCGCGGCTACGGCCTTCGCTCGGCGCGACGTGCATGCGCAGACCCGGCGCGGCGTTCACTTCGATGACGCCGTTGTCAGGCCCAGGGGGCTCGGCTATATCGTCGAGGATCAGGTCGATCCCGCATATGTCAAGCCCGATGATTCGCGCGGCGCGTTCGCAAATCGCGGCGACCTGCGGGTGGATCAGGTCGGTCACGTCTCTGGCCGTCCCGCCCGTCGAGAGGTTGGCGCATTCGCGCAGGTAAACAACCTCGCCCGGCTTCGGCGTGTCGCGCAGAGTCAGACTGCGCCGCTTCATGAATTCCATCATCGCCGCGTCAACGGCGATCTTGGTGAGCGGGCGCTCGTGGTCTTCGCCGCGCGCGGGATGGCGATTCACAGCCTCCACCAGCTCGGCGATCGTGCGCTCGCCGTCGCCGACTACGTGGGCCGGGACGCGTTCGCTCGCCGCCGCCACCTTTCCGCTGACCACCAGCACGCGATAATCGCGCCCCTCGAACTGCCGCTCGACCACGACCCCCGTCGCATACTGTTTCGCGATGCTGTACGCCTGCTCGACCTGCGACGCCGTCATCAGGTTGAGCGAGACGCCTTTACCCTGGCTCGTATTGTAAGGCTTGACCACCACCGGCGCGCCGACGACCTCCAGAGCCTCGACCGCTTCGGCCTCCGACCGCGCGAGTATTCCGCGAGGGACTTCGATCCCGGCGTCCCTCAACAAGGTCTTGGTCAGTTCTTTATCGGACGCGACGTCCACGGCGACGGCGCTGGTTCGCTCCGTCATCGCGGCTTGAATGAGGCGGCGATGTTTCCCGTGGCCCAATTGTACGAGGCTGTTTTCGCCGACCCGCTTCCAAGGTATGCCGCGGCCCGCGGCGGCTTCCGTGATCGCCCTTGTGGTCGGGCCGAGTTCGGAGCGCGCGATAAACTCCCTGACTTCCTTAAGCCTCTTCTCCAGCGGGAACGATCCGCCTTTCGTCTGTAGCGTCAGCGACTCGACGATTTCAGCCGCCATGCGCAGCAGGCGCTTCGTTCCCTCTTCCGCCTTGTACTCGATTATGACGTTGTAAGCTCCCGGCTCGCCCGCGCTCCGGGTCTTCCCATGATAGACGGGGACGCCGGCCAGCTCGGTTAATTCGAGCGCGACGTGTTCGACGACGTGGCCGAAATAGGTTCCCTCGCGCAGTCGCTCCGCGAAACCTCCCTCGCGCTCCCTACAGCAGTGATGTTTCGCAAGCCCGGGTAACAGCCCCAATAAAAGTTCATTGAATCCCGGAAATTCACGGCTCTCTTTCCCCGTGAGGTCATCCAGGTAAAGCCTCATTGAAAGAACGGGACGATGACTGTAAACATTCGGTCCCCTCAACGCGCGGATTCCACCGACTCTCATTGATGAATTCTCCGACCGCGCGTTGACGATATGACCGGGAAGGCGCCATGAATTGATCATCGCCATGCCCTTCACGCCAGGACGCCGACGCGCTTCTCAAAACCGCTAAAATGATCGAGCAATCACGGCGCCAACTGGTTATTGAGAGGGAGACGGGCTTGATTCTATTCATGGCGTGAATTGGGGGCGGACAGATTTTAGTCTGTTTTTAGTCTGCCCCGGCCAGATTGTTCTGAACAACGCGTATCGTGGCGGCGCATTACCGCTCGCTAACACGCGCGGCGCCGCGCCGATTCAGCGCGAGAGCGATGGCGCATTTCTTGCCCGTCGTTAGATGTTAGATGACAGTAACTCGCGCCGTCGCCCGGCGTACAATGTCGAACCTAAAGGCGTTAGATGTTAGTAACACGGATGCTACTCGACATCCGCCGCCTATAGCATGACATCTAGTAAATCTGACACAAAGTAACATACGCCGGAGGCTGTTATGAGAAGAAAACGAGACACTGACATTGACGAAGGGGCGCGCCTTTACGAGCCACACGCGCCAGGTTCGGAGGCCATGATCAAGGACGACCTGGGCGAAATTGGCCGCAGGCTCGTCGAGCGCGAGTTCGAGAAGTATCATTCGGTCGGCCAGGAACTGACCGCAGGCGATGTGGACGCGAGGTGGCAAGAGGCTGAGGATTCCGGAGCTGAGACTCCGGGCGGTCATGTCACAACACCCGATCAAGATAACGTGGATGAGATCGGGAGGGCGGTTGGAATGGAGTTTCAAGACAATCAGGAACTTTGCGCCCCGGACGAGGTATTATCGAGACGCGATCGGCGCCGATGGGAAATGGATAAACGGTCGGCCGACGGCGAGTCTCTTTAATCATACGGTGGCCGGAGTTCGACGACTGCCGGGCCAACTGCGGCTGTGGCCGTATGGATTTACGCTCCTTGACTATCCTTGGTGTCATATTGCCAGAAACGGGCCTACCGGCGATGCGCATGTCCGATGATGAAAACTGGAGGGTCACAAACCTTCGGGTTAAGCCTGCGGCGTTTTACAGGCTTGGCGCAGTACCGGGAGTTGTAGCGACCGGTCGCCACAGTTCTCGTGGCCGTCAACGCTGACGAATTGTTTTGAAAATGATCAAGTGGCGCAGAGAAAGCATCTTAACAGTCAGTTCGCGCGGTTTATGGCGCTGCGATAGCGGCAGGGGCGCGTAGTCCGCGCCCGGCGTATTCCACCACAATCGCCCCGATTACGACCGGGCAGGGAAAATCCGTCACTACAGGCCATCATCCACGGACCGTGGCGCCTCCGGTCGGTCCCCTATGAGTCGTAATGGGCCTGACGTGCGGCGCGCGCGCCAGGCCTGCGATCATGAATATCGCGCCCAGCAGCAAGTGGACGATGTTATCCGCCGCCAGGCTGCGCAGTCCGCCCGGCGTATGATGAGCTTGAAGCAGCCTGATCACAGGGCCTGTGGCGATGAAGCCGAGCGCGCCGAGCAGCAGATAAATGGCGCCGAATATCAGAGAGAAAGTGCGGGCGGCGCTGGGCGAAGCGGCGAAGCCGAAATATAGAGCCAGCGCGGCCGATATTAAATGAATGATGTTATGAATGCCCGAGAGGTGCATTCCCAGTAAATTCGGGGAGACGAATCCCAGTAATCCGATTATAAGGAAGACCACTCCGAGAACCTTACAGATCGCCTTGGCCATAACAAATCTCCTTTGCTTTCTGGTTTCTGTGGCCGGCGAGCGACTGCGCTTACTTAGTCGTTCCCGGTCAAATAAAACGGCTGCCTGCTCATTGTCCGCCCTCCCCATGACGGCCACTGCTCAGGCAGCCTTCTCCACTCACGACGGAAAGGAACTTACTCCCCCACAGTTCCTTCGAATGCATCGCTGCATTCGCTCCGTACCTGAGCCTGACCAGAATCGCAAGTGATCGGTCGCCCGTAATTAAGGCAATCACAATGCCACCGCATTGAAAAATGGGCCAGTCGCGACAAGTTGGCGCCGCGCCCATATAGATGAAGCGCTAAACAAGAACTAACTGTGTTTTCGAGCCTGATCGACTATCAAATTTGAGGCGGTCGCCTATCAGACCACAACGGGTCGTGGCCACAGCGCCGAACAAAGGGGTTCAGATCGGGGCGATGATGAACAATCCTGAATGAAAGGAATGCAACGGTCTGTATCGGTCGGCGGCAAGGTGTATCGGCCCAAATACGCTCGAAGACGCCGCTCATAACCGGAGCGCCGGATTTGAAAAATAGCGCCCTCGATCGGATCGCATGGCTTCACTCTTGCTTGGTTTTCACAAAAATATGCCAACTATGAAGCCGATCGCGCTTGGCGAATATAGCGAACCGGGAATTGGCTTAGCGGCGGCGTGGGCGAATGAACTCGATCAGATCAAAGCGTTGGTGAATCGTGCAGTCGGACTGTATCAAACATACGGAAGCGTCATGAATGGGACTTATAAAATTTATAAGTCCCATTAGTCACATTCATGAGGCTCCAAGGGATTTTCCGCAGGAGGAACGATGTTCTACCGAAAAGAAAAAACGTGGATCGAAAGGGCTGGGATTTTCAATCGGAAGCCAGGAAGGTTTGTGAAAAAAGAGGTGAGAAATTGGATGGCGATCAACCTGTTGCTGTGGGGGCTCGGCCGCATCGGCGAGATCCCCGCCCTGCGCAAAAGAGCGATGAAAATGGGATTGAGCCGGGTAGGGGCGGCGATAGATTCGGGCATCTGTTCGAGGCTGTTCGGGCGTAGGAGGGCGGAAGCCGGGGGCAATCCGGCGATGACGGCCTGCGCGAGCCTGGGGGTCGGCGCCGGATTGATGTACCTTTTCGACCCCGACCGCGGCGCGTGCCGCCGGGCGAGGCTTAAGGACAAAGCAATCCACGCGATCAATAAAACCGGAGCGGCGGCAGGCTCGGTTTCGCGCGACCTGACCAACCGCGTTCACGGGCTGGCCGCCCAAGCCGGCTCGGTCTTTAAGAGCGGCGACGCCGACGACGACACGCTCGCCGCCCGCGTGCGCTCAAGGATGGGCCGCGCGGTTTCGCATCCAGGCGCCATCGAAGTCATGGCGCGCGACGGCGTGGTGACGCTCAGCGGCGACGCGTTGATGCGCGAGATCGACGCCCTGCTCTCTAGCGCGCGATCGACGCCGGGCGTGCGCGGAGTGAACAATCAATTGCGGATTCACAACAGGCCGGGCGACATACCTAATTTACAAGGCGCGCGCGCGCGTGGCGGCCCGCGCTTTGAGTTGATGCAAAGCAACTGGGCGCCCGCGACCAGGCTATTGGCCGCCCTGACCGGCGGCGCGTTGATGGGCCTGTGTTTGCGCCGCAGAGACGCGCTCGGTCTCGTCGCCGGGACGCTCGGATTCGGATTGCTGGCGCGAGGCGCCACAAACCTCGAAACGCGGCGCATCCTCGGAATAGGCGGCGGGCGGCGCGCAATAGATTTTCAAAAGACGATCAATATCAACGCGCCCGTCGAACGCGTCTTCGAATTCTGGCAGAACCCCCACAACTTCCCTCATTTCATGACCAACGTGCGCGAGGTGCGCGACCTGGGGGGCGGGCGTTCGCAATGGACGGTGGCCGGACCGGCCGGCTTCTCGGTGAAATGGAACGCGGTGGTGACCGAGTTCATTCCCAACAAGATAATCGCGTGGAAGAGCGAGCCGGGGTCGGCCATCGCTAACGCCGGCATCGTCCGCTTCGACCGGAATGACGGCGCCGGGACGCGCGTCACCGTCAGGATGTCTTATAACCCGCTGGCGGGGGCCATCGGCCACGCGTTCGCGAAGGTCTTCGGCGCTGACCCGAAGCGCGAGATGGATCAAGACCTGCTGCGAATGAAGACGATGATTGAAACGGGCCATCCGCCGCATGACGCCGCGCAACCGATGCGACATATGCCGCCCGGCGCCGAACCGTCGTCGTTCATTCACTAGGTGATCTGAAGCGTATGCGAATCAAAGTTGAATACGGTCAACTACAGTAAATGGCGACAGCCTTTGGAGAGCGGTTCCAAGCGATACTGCTGGCAAACTCTTTGATCCCCTAGCGCCAGAGGCGCGGAATGTTTATAGAACGCATTGCGCAATAGTTTCCCAAGCTCCGTAGGAGCGACATGTGGCGCATGTCGCTCCTACGGAGCTTGGTAGAATTGCCTGCCGAGGCTATAAACATCGCGCTCAAACGGAGCTAAGGGCAAAGAGGCTCGTTTCCCGAGTTTGCCAGCAGTATCCCAAGCAACTGCGCTCCAAAGGCTCCGCCGATCTGATATACGCGTACGCTTAAGGTAATTTGTCGCCGACAATCACAAAAAGAGCCAATACGTTTATGAATCAAAAAAGCGCGAGTTCAAGCCAGAACTTCCCGATAGACAATTTGGTTTACGACCTGATGATGATCATCACCAAAAAATCCAAAAGCCTGAAAGCCATGGATCAGTACCTGCAGGATGCTCAGAACAACGAGAGGGTCAAAGCCTCGTTCGAGAAGATCCGACAACAGGATGAGGAGTGCGTCAGGGAATTGACGCGACACCTGAGCTTTCTGATCGCTCAGCGGCAGGCGACAGGCCCAGGCGCTTGAAAATGTCGAAGAGCGCCAGCGTGACGGCGATCATGACGGGGCCGAGCACCAATCCGAGCGGCCCCCAGATCTGTATTCCGCCGAGCACTGAGAAAAAGATCAGCAGTTCATGCAATCCGGCTCTTTCGCCGACCAGTTTCGGGCGTAGGAAATTGTCAACGGTGCCGATCACGAGCGCGCCCCAAAGGGCAAGGGCCAGCGCCTTGCCCCAGTGTCCGCTCATCGCCAGGTAGATCGCCGTGGGGACCCATATCACGGACGACCCCACCATTGGGACCATCGACAGAAAAAACATCGCCACGCCCCAAACCACCGCCGAAGGCAGCCCGAGGGCGGTGAAAGCCAGTCCGCCGAGCGTCCCCTGAATCATCGCGATCACGATCACACCGTAAACGCTGGCGTGGATGACTTCGCGTGTGCGGTCGAAAATCTGCCGGGTCTCGGCTGCGTTCAGAGGAACCACCTCGAGCATCCCGTTGAAAATCCGGTTGCCGTCGCGG
>Ga0207428_10004217_pt1 | contig 13761 bp, 7 predicted proteins | sample RhiMethybrSRZTD1_FD_187600 | JGI IMG/M metagenome (GOLD analysis project Ga0207428, IMG submission 187600) | Populus rhizosphere microbial communities from Tennessee, USA - Rhizosphere MetaG P. TD hybrid SRZTD1 (SPAdes) (version 3) | ecosystem: Host-associated > Plants > Roots > Rhizosphere >... | reverse complement strand
ATTGGCGCTACTCAACCAGCTCGGGCAGTTCGGCCTCGGCGTTTCATCCTTCGCGAGCATCGGCAATCGCGCCGACGTTTCAGGCAACGACCTGCTGCAATATTGGGAGGCCGACGACGCGACGGACGTGATTCTGCTCTACCTCGAGAGCTTCGGTAACCCACGACGCTTCGCCCGCATCGCCCGGCGCGTGGCCCGGCGCAAACCGATCGTCGCCGTCAAATCGGGGCGCACGCCCGCCGGCGCGCGCGCCGCTTCGAGCCACACCGCGGCGCTGGCCAGCTCGGACCGCGCCGCCGACGCGCTCTTCGCCCAAACGGGCATCATCCGCGTCGACACCCTGACGGAATTCTTTTCGGTCGCTCGGCTTCTCGCCTCTCAACCCATCCCCGCAGGCGGCCGAATCGGCATCCTGACCAACGCCGGGGGCCCCGCCATCCTTGCAGTCGACGCCGCCGAAGCCGCAGGGTTGAAAGTTCCCCAGCTCGGCGAGGCGACGAAAGAGAAATTGCGACGGTCGCTGCACCCCACTGCGGCGATCAACAACCCGATCGACATGACGGCCAACGGCGGACCCGAGCAATACCGCGCCTGCCTGGAAGCGCTCTACGACGCCCCTGATCTGGACGCCATTCTGATCATCTTCATTCCGCCGCTGGTCACGCCTTCGTCTGAAGTCGCCCAGGTGATCGGCGAAGTAGTCGTCGCGCGCCCGCATCATAATCGCCCGATCGCGGCTGTCTTCCTGGACCCGCAATCGAGGCTCTCGGTGATCAACGCGGGCGAACGCGCCGTGCCCGTCTACGACTTCCCCGAAGGCGCAATCGCGGCCATCAGCGCGGCGGCGCGTTACGGGTCGTGGCGAGCCAAGCCCGCCGGCCACATCGTGAGCATCCCAATCGACCGGGAAGCGATTGATATTGTGATGGCCAATAACGGCTCAGGCCACTCCGAATGGATTTCGCAAACTGACGTCGCGGCGCTGCTCGGCGCCGCCGGAATCGAGTTGACGCTTTCGCGCGTCGCGCGTTCGCCCGAAGAGGCGGCCGCAGCGGCAGCCGCGTTCAACCGCCCGGTGGCGATGAAAATCGCCGAGCCTGCCGTGCTGCACAAAACCGACGTCGGCGGGGTCGTGTTGAACATCCCCGCCGCTGAAGCCGCCGACGGTTACGAACGGCTCGCCGAGCGACTGGCCGAGCACGGTGTCAAGTTGAGCGCGGCCAGCGTGGCCCCGATGGCCAACCCCGGCGTTGAGGTCCTGGCCGGCCTGACCAACGACCCGGTCTTCGGCCCGCTCGTAGCCTTCGGTTCCGGCGGGGCGCTGGTCGAATTGCTCGACGACGTGGTCTTTCGAGTCCTGCCGCTGACCGACCGCGACGTCTCGGAGATGATCGAAGAAACCCGCGTGTCTCGATTGCTGCGCGGCTTTCGAGGCTCGCCGCCAGCCGACGTCGCGGCGCTGGAACAACTGCTGCTCAGCCTGGGCGCGCTGGCCGAGGCCGCGCCACGCATCGCGGAGATCGATCTCAATCCGGTGATCGTTCATCCGAATGGCGATGGGATTTCTTTGATCGATGCGCGGGTGAGATTGAGCGATTAACGGTCCCAAGTCTGGCTTTCGGGTCTATCGCAGGCTTATGCAAAGGGAGGTAGCTTTATGATCAGGTTCGTGATCGTCAGCGTGGTGTTTGTAATTATCGGCATACCATTTTATTTGGAGGAAGTCGGCCCCAATAGATGGTCGGGCTTTCGGGTAGCGAAAACCTTTTCAAGCCCCGAAATCTGGTACGCGGCGAATAAGACGATGGGACTCGACCTCATAATTGCCGGAATCGCGCTGCTGGCGGTGTCAGTGTCCCTTATGATCATCGGCCAGAAGCGCAGAAGAGCGCCAATCTACCGAATCAACTTCTTTGCTTTTCTCGCTATACTGCTGGCAGTCACCGCCCATTGCTTTTGGACGCTGAGCCGATTTTAGCGCGAAGGTCTTCGAAAACTAACTGCAAGAAAATCGTGGGGGGCGGGTTTTCCCCGCCCAGATCTATGATCCAGGCGATGGGGCGGGGAAAACCCGCCCCTACACCAAATTGCGTGGGCGCAATCGATTCTCAAAGACCATAAGCCTGTCCCGCTCTAGGCCGCTCCAATTCAGACCGGTTCAACGCTCTTAGCGGCGATGGACTCCTCTTCGGACAGCGCGATTTCCCAAGATGAAAAGAGTTCGGCGAGTTTGTCGTCGAGGGTCTGGTACTTTTCGCTCAGCTCGAAGAGGCGAGTTTTGTCCCGCGCAACTTCCTCCGTCGAAAGCAGGGCGGACAGCCCGGCCAATTCGGCTTCGACGGAATGAATCTCTGCCTCGATCTCGGCCGCCGACGGCTGTTTCGTCTTCGACTTCTTGGGAGTCTTCGGTTTCGCGGCCGAGGCGGAGCGCCGCGAGCGTTCGGCCTTTTGCAGTTCGATCTCCTCGGCCTGTTTTTCGGCGAGCGCGCGATGATGCGCATCGTAAAATTCGCTGTAGCCCCCGTCGAAATATTCGACGCCCTTTTCGCCGAAGAAAAGAATCTGGGTCGCGATGCGATCGAGGAAATACCGGTCGTGCGAAACGGTGATGATCGAGCCGTCGAAATCGTTCAACGCGTCTTCCAGCGCCTCGCGGGAGGCGATGTCCAGGTGGTTGGTCGGCTCGTCGAGGATGAGCGTGTTGACGCGCGAGTAGATCAGTTTCGCCAGCGCCAGTCTTCCCTTCTCTCCTCCCGAAAGCGACGAGACCGGCTTGAACACGTCGTCGCCGGTGAATAGAAACCGCCCCAGGAATCCGCGCAGCTCGCCGTCGGTCACGGACGACGAGGCGCCGCCGCGCAATTCTTCGATCACGATGTTTCGATCGTCGACGATCTGCAAACGCTGGTCGTAATAGCCGATGTTGACGCCAGCCCCCCAACGCCAGTCGCCGTCTAGCGGCTGTTGTTCGCCCAGGATCGTTCTCAGCAGCGTGGTCTTGCCCATGCCGTTGCCGCCGATGATTCCCAGCCGTTCGCCGCGCCGCAGCAACAACGACAGGTCGATTGCCAGAGTCTTCGTGGGAAAGCCGATCGCCAGTTTATCGAGAACCAGCACCTGGTCGCCCGTGCGCGCCGTCGGTTTAAGTTTGAAATTGGCCGTATCCTGACCGCCGACGTTCTCCAGCCGCTCCATCCGCTCTAGAAAATTGCGGCGCGATTTGGCCTGCTTCGTCTTCTGCCCCGCGAGGTTGCGGCGGATGAACTCTTCTGTGCGCGCGATCATCTCCTGCTGCTCGCGGTAAGCTCGCAGCCGCTGCTCGCGGCGCTCCTCCTTCTCGACGAGATAATCGCTGTAATTGCCCCTGTAACTTTCGACGCGCCCGTTTTCGAGATCGAGAACACGGTTGACCGTGTGGTCGAGAAAGAAGCGGTCGTGCGAAATGATCAAATAGGCCGACTTGTAGCTGGACAGAAAGTCTTCCAGCCACTCTACTGCCTCGACGTCCAGATGGTTCGTCGGCTCGTCGAGCAACAGGATGTCGGGTTCCAGGAGCAGCAGCCGCGCCAACCCCAGCCGATTCTTCTCTCCCCCCGACAAATTTTCGGCGCGTTTGCCGAATTCGTCTTTCGAGAATCCTAGGCCGAGCACCACAGCCTCGGCGCGCGCGTGGTAGCTGAATCCGCCCTCCTGCTCGTAAGTCTGTTGCGCGTCGCTGTATTCATGCATCACGCGATCAAGTTCGTCGCCGGAACTTTCGGTCATCGCGTGTTCCAGGTCGCGCATCTTCGCTTCGAGCGCGCGCAGCTTCTCGAAAACTTCGAGCGCCGAGTCCATCACCGTCTGTTCGCCGCGAAAATCGACGTGCTGCGCCAGCGCCCCGTAGCGAAACCCGCGCAATCGCTCGATCTCGCCGTCGTCGGGCGTCTCGGCGCCCATGATCAGACGCAGCAATGTCGTCTTGCCCGCGCCGTTGCGGCCAACCAGACCGACGTGTTCTCCGGGATTGATCTGGAAAGTGACGCCGCGCAGCACTTCCTGCGCGCCGTAGGCTTTGGTCACTCCTGCGAGACGGAACAGCATGTTTGGAGACAGGGGACGGGGAGAGGGGCAACGGGGCGACGGGGCGACGGGGCGACGGGGCGAGTGGAAATGGCTCCGAGTCTCTCCATCGCCCAGTCGCCTAGTCGCCCCGTCGCCTAGTCGCCACTACTTCTGCGCCTCTGCGGTCGGGGACGGGCTTGCGCTTGCGGCGCCCGTGTTCGCCGCCGAGACTGGGCGCAGCACGCCGAAACTGTTCGGGTTTTCGAGCATGCGCCTGGACAAGAAGTTCTCGATCTTGGCCTCATCGCGCGCGCGGGCCTGAATCGCCGCGTCAAGGACCTGTTTCCGCTGAGCCAGGATCCCGTCCTGAATCTCTTTTCTCACGTTCGCATCGTCCAGAGAGCGATCCCGAGATTCGGACTGCTTGCCCGTGACCTTGAGGATGTGCCAGCGGTTCTCGGCGTCCTTGAGCGGTTCGGTGACGTCGCCCGGTTCCATAGAGTAGAGCTTGTCACCGACGGCGGCCGGCAATCCCATCTGCTGCGGCAGCGCGTTGGCGAATTCCGACCTGGGAAGGAAACCGATGTCGCCGGATTGGTATGAGCTCTGATGTTCGGAGAATTGGCGCGCGATGGTGGCGAAATCGGCGCCGTTGTTGAGCCGCGTCTTGATGTCGCGGATGCGCTGTTCGGCCTGGGTGTCTCCTTTGGCGTCGAATTTTGCGCCGTTGTCCCTCGGATCAATGACGATGTCCGAAAGCGCCACGCCGGGCTGGATCGAAAACCGCTTCGGGTTGGCGCTGTATATTTCGGAGATCTCGCGGTCCTGTACCTTGAGCTGCGTCTGCGCCTTCTCGTAAAGCTTATTGATCGAGAGCGTCTTCTTGACGAATTCGCGGAACTGCTCTTCGGTTTGATTGGTCCTCTGGAGCTCTTTCGCGAACGCCTCTTCGGTGAACCCCCTCTCGACCTTGAAGCTCTGAATGAATCTCTTTATATCGTCCTCGCTGGGCACGATGTTTTCTTTCTGCGCCTGTTGGTAGAGCGCTTCCTGCGTGATCAGACTGTCCAGCGCCTGTATTCGAGTCGCGGCCTGCTCGATCGGAGAGAGTTGGCCCTCCTGCCCGCCGAGTTGCTGCGCGATCACACGGTCGACGTCTTTGATCAGGATCTTCGCGCCGTTGACCGTGGCGGCGGCCTCATCACCTCCGCCCGCCCCGGCGGAGCTATTCGCCTCGCCGCACGACAACGCCAGAAATGAGAGTGAGAGAATGATTGTTGGCAACAAAATTTTTCGCACTGTTTTTTTGCTCCTCAGAACCCCATGGGAGCGTCAAGAATAGGACCTATAAGATTCATAGGACCTATAAGTCCTATCCATGACGCTCCAGGGAATTTTCATTTTTCAGGGTAACGCGTCACGCCAGCGCGACGACGTCAATTTCCACCTTGACGTCGCGCGGCAGCCGCGCGACCTGCACTGTGGCTCTCGCCGGTTTGGTCGCGCCGAAATACCTGGCATATATCTCATTCATGGCCGCGAATTCGCCCATGTCAGCGAGATAGACCGTCGTTTTGACCACGCGGTCGAGCGACGACCCGGCGGCTTCGAGAACGGCCTTCAAATTATCCAACACCCGCCCGGTCTGTTCCTCAATGCCGCCTTCAACGATTCGCATAGTGGCCGGGTCGAGAGGAATCTGCCCCGAGGCGAAGATGAAACCATTTGCCTTGATCGCTTGTGAATACGGGCCAATGGCTTGCGGCGCGCGGTCGGTTTGTATGCTCTCCATCTTTTGATTTTCCGCCTGATAGTTCGATCGGGATTGCGATAGTAGGGCGGGATTCTACTCGAAAAGACGGTCGGTTAAAAGACAGTCCGCCGCGTCAGTTCAGCATAAAAATTTTATTTTAGGGCGTATTTCGTATCGGCGTACTGGTCAATGGAACGCGGATGACGCTTAAACAACTGATCATCACGGATAAGGATTAAAAGAAACCAGCGTGAATCCGCCCTCTCCGCGTCACCCGCAGTCCGTTGAACGTATGTTCGTTAAGAATGTCGGCTACAAGGCCCGTATACCAAATAAAATCCGCTCTAGGCGACGAAGGCCGCGACGTTCAGGCGTTCGACCTCGATCACGCCTTCGACTCCTTTCAGGGCGCTGACCACGCGCTCCAGATGCTGTAAATCGTTGACGTCCACGGTCAGATCTATCCTTCGAGTCCCGTCGTTCAGAATCTCGTCATCGGTGCTCGCGTTGCGGATGTTGGTTTTGATGTTGGCGATGGTGTTGGTCAACGCCGCGAGCTGTCCGGTGCGGTCTTCGGTCACCACTGCGAGCTTCACCGCGTAGGGATCTTCGCCCTTGGGCGCCCACGCGACCTCTACGATCCGCTCGCGGTTGACCATCAGGTTCGCGGCGTTCTTGCACCTCGTGGCATGGACTCCCACGCCCTTGCCGCGCGTGATGTATCCGATGATCTCTTCGCCCCGAATCGGGCTGCAGCAGGGCGCGCGGTAGACCAGCACGTCGTCGACGCCTTTGATCAGAATGCGCTCGTCGCCCATGCGCAACGCGCGTTTGACGGCGTCGGCCACTTTCTGCAGCTTCGACGTCTTCGTCTGCTCGATCTCGGCCAGGTCTTCGGCCTTGACGAAGCGCGCCAGGACGGTGCGGGCCATCAACTTACCGTAGCCCACGGCCGCGAACATGTCGTCGATTTTTGCGTAGCCGTTGTCGTTGAGAAACTTCGCGAGCTGCGGGTCTTCCAACACCTGTTTAGTTTTCAGCCGCAGCTTGGCCGCCTCTTTTTCAAAAAGCTTACGCCCGACCTCTACCGACTCGGCGCGCTGGCGCTCGGCGACCCAGTGCTTGATCTTGCTGCGCGCCTTCGAGGTGGCGACGAAGTTGAGCCAGTCACGGCTCGGCCTGTGTCCCGGCGTCGTCATGATCTCCACGACGTCGCCGTTCTGAATCTGGTACTTCAAAGGGACGATCTTGCCGTTGACTTTCGCGCCGACGCACTGGTCGCCGACCTGGGTGTGAATGGCGTAGGCGAAGTCGATCGGCGTGGCGTTGCGCGGCAATTGTATGACCTTGCCCTTCGGCGTGAAGGCCAGGACCTCACGCGGGAAGAGGTCGAGCTTGAACGAATCCACGAAATCGCGCGCGTCCGAAACGTCCTGCTGCCACTCGGCCATCTTCCGCAGCCACTTCATCGCGTCGTCTTCGCTGGTGTCTTTGCCCCTGCCTTCTTTGTATTTCCAATGCGCGGCGATGCCCTCTTCGGCTATGCGGTGCATCTCCTCGGTGCGGATCTGAACCTCGAAATGATAGCCCTCCTCGCCGACGACCGAGGTGTGCAGCGACCGGTAGCCGTTTTCGCGCGGCATGGCGATGAAATCCTTTATCCGGTCGTGGAAGGGCTTCCAGTACTTGTGCATCACGCCGAGCGCGAAATAACAGTCCTTCTCTTCCTGCGTGATGATCCGAATCGCGGCCAGGTCGTAGACTTTATCGAGGGAAATCTTTTGGCGCTTGAGTTTGAGATGGATGCTGTAGAGTCGCTTGATGCGCCCCTCGATCCGGACGAAGTCCACGCCCTCCTCCGTCAACCGGTCGGCGATCCTGGCCTTGACCTCTTCTAGAAAAGCCTCGGTCGAAGCCCGGCGGCTCTCAACCTCTTCCTTCAGCCGCTTGTACTCCTCCGGTTCGAGATACTGGAATGAGAGATCTTCCAATTCCGAGCGGACTTTGCTCATCCCAAGGCGGTGGGCGATCGGCGCGTAAACTTCGAGCGTCTCCTCAGCAATGCGTTTGCGCTTTTCGGAATGCAGGTATGCGAGCGTCCGCATGTTGTGAAGACGGTCGGCCAGTTTGACCAGCACGACGCGGATGTCGCTGGTCATTGCCAGAATCATCTTGCGCAGGTTCTCGGCCTGGGCCTCCTCTTTGGACTTCTTGCCCAGGTTGCTGATCTTGGTTACGCCGTCGACCAGATTAGCAACCTCTCCGCCGAACACCTTTGAGATGTCGTCCGTGCTCGCCAGCGTGTCCTCGACCACGTCGTGCAGCAAGCCGGTGCTCACCGTGGCCACGTCCATCTTCATATCCGCCAAAATGGCGGCGACCGAAAGCGGGTGGATCAGATATGGCTCACCTGATGCGCGCACTTGATCCTTATGCGCCTTCGCTGAGTAAATGTAAGCGCGCCTGAGTAAATCCAAATCGGCTTCCGGATGATGCCGTTCGACTTTCCTTTCTACATCTTCAAAACGGATCATGCAAAACGATTATAAGCAGGATGGAGACTCAGAGCCAGATTGAAGTCATTCAAAGGGCGACAAAAGGGGGGATCACAAAGATTAATCACTGTCCCGATGCCAGAGGCGCGATTGACCGCCAGCAAATTATGTTTCATTGGCGCGCAGTATCTTCAGTCAAAAATGTCCTACATTGAGGATGAGCGGACGGCACAGTAAGGGGAGCGTGATCTCATCGATAATCGGGATTTCGAACAGAGCCGAGCCGCCGCCAGAAATCAGAAACCGGACCAGCATTACGTCAGAATTTGAATTGGGACTATGAAAATCAACGAACTTGAAGTTATCGGACGAATTTTCGACGAACGCAAAACGATTGCGGTCGTTGGGTGGTCATCTCCGATACTGTCACTCACGGTCTGACGCAGCGCATGATTCCAGCGAAGACGACTCTGGATTCCCCCGTAACTCTCTGTTCGCTCGCCAACAGCCACGCCCTACCGGCGGGCTTGGTTCGGCAAGGCCTCAACATCGGGCATCTAACGCGCTGCTCGTCCGATCACTGCCGATATTCGTGCAGATATCCATTGTGATTCTGGCGACGGGATCGAGCGCCCCTCTGGATTGAATTCCGCAGCCATCGAAATGTACACGCCCGACGCGCGTTTCTCGACGTAAGCCTCGTCCCCGGCAAGACGAATTGCCTCCTCTATAGCCTTGTTTTCCAATCGCTCTCGGCTAAGAAAAAAGTTGCGGAATGCCAGGCTCCGTGGATCTTTTCGAAGCTTTTCTGGCTCCTGAAGTGAATACTCGACCAGAATCGCCCCATACACGCATGGGATGGCGTCTGCTACTTCCACAAATCGCTGATACACCCTGCGTCCAAGTTTCTTTAATCGCTTTCGATTCTCCCGAAATGGACCACAAAACGCCAGGCCTTCTGTCCGCAGGACAACAATGCCACCGCGGACTACCAATTCTTCCGACTTCTTACTCAGACCAACCGCATTAGGGACGACGAGATAGCTTGGAACGAGGCCCGGCTGCAGTCCATCCACGAGGCGATGAATAGTAGTTTCTAGCTCAGCAGCTCCAACGTAGTACTCAAGTTCCAGGAATGGCGGAACTACTGTTGACATCATTTTAACAACCTCAGAATCGCGTTTAATTGCACCTGGTTGGGGACGACAGCCGTAGCCAGTTCTCCCGCTTGAGGGCCGGTTGTAAAGAATTCAACAAAGAAGTACCTGCCATCGATTCTAGCCAAATGACCCACCGTCGGGTCACCGCCAGTCATCCATGGTACTTGCTTGCCACTCGCCGTGGCGCGTTCAATCAACGCTTGCCATTGTTCCATATGAGTCGTCGCTCCGACCGGCCGCCCGAACCACTGTGCGGCGTGCTTATCAAATGAGTGAATAAGCCCATCCGTCGCAGCAATAACTCTCCTGGCGCCGATACTTCCCAGCTTTGCGGCCCTCGCCGATTTTCTAAGAAGCCTTAGAACCCTTGCCGCGAATCTCCCACCGGGAACGATCGCGGCCATCGAGAGACCAAATCCAGCGTAATCTCCTTCCTTAAGACTGAGTATACCGCTACCGACATTGAAAACCGCTCCATATCCTGGGATCCATCCCATGATATCAAGGGTTTCCCGAATCTTAGCCTTCCTCTCTTCAGAGCTTAGAGGAGGAAGCCCAAAATTATATGAAGGCCCAGTCTCAACACCGATTTTTGATTCTTCACCGGTGACTATAATTATCCCTATATCCCCGACCTTTCCAACTTCTCGTCTAACCTTAGGTTTAGCTTTAGATGAACCCTGTTTAGATTGCTGTAAAGAACCAAAGTTTAAGAAACTTCCTCCGCCAAAACTGAAGCTGAAGCTAAATGGCCCAAGATTAAGTCCACCACTACCTCTTCTTCCGCCGCCTGGTGGAACTGGGAATGGTCGAAAAACAAAGGTTGGCCCATCAAGCCCCAATGGATCAGTGCTGTTTATCGGATTGTTCTCGACATAGGCGTAAAGATTCAAACTCTGTGGGTTTGCCAGTTCCGATGACGCCATCCCGATCCGATCGACCTGTGTGAAGCGGCCCTGCTGCGGGCTATAGTACCGGTTCACCGCGTAGTCCAGAGTAGTCACCGCGCTACGGTCGTAACTCGTGAACCGCTTCTTCGACGGGTTAGCGAGCGCCGGGTTCTGGTAGGGATTCTCCCCGCCGTAGACCGAGGTGAACGGCAGCATGTTCCCGAACGGCATCGTAAACTGCTCGGTCACCACTGTCCCATCGTAGGCCGTCGCCAGACGCGTCCCCAGCCGGTCAGGGTGGTGGAAGCGTGTCTCCGTCTCGCTTGTCCCGCTGGTCGTCGCCAGCAGCCGTCCGCCCATATAGACGTAACTCGTCTTCCAGATCAGGGCGTTTGCCCCCGACGCATCGTACTCGGCGATGATATCCCCTCCGGCCCATGCGAAATACTTCGTCACTCCGCCTTCGACGCTCATCAAGCGCTGGTTGCCGGCGCCGTACGCATATGTCGCCAGGACATTACCGATCGCGTCGGACACCTGGACCAGCCTGTTCGCGCAGTCATAGCGATACTGTTGCGCTGTACCACTGTTATCGATTACGGCCCTGGTTTGATTGCCCACAGTGTCATACAAGAAGCCTGGCGAGATGATTTGATTGTTCACCGCGCTATAGGTCAAGTTATCGAAGCCGTCTAGCCCCATCACAGGATTCGGCGGCCCACCAGACGACGGCGCTCTCCTTCCGGTCTTATCCCACGCGGCCCTGCCCCCATATAGAGTGAACGCCATGCCGTCAACTGTCCTCCCTTCCAGACCCACGGCGGACGCAGGGACTTCCAGCTTCACCCAGCCTCCGCCGGCAGGCAATCCACCCATATATTTACGTGATGTTGTTCCATCAACTCCCCATCCGATCCTGTTCTCTCCCCAATATGCGCGATGCTCCCAGGATCCGTCATTCCATTGCAACATTATCTGCTTGGGCATCTTCGCCGGATCGAGCCACACCCACGTGTAGAGCAAGTCTCCAGGGTAAACGCTGAGCGTAGCAGTCGCGCCGTCGAAGTAATGTTGATGCAGCATTCCACTCGACCTTGCCACAGTCCAATTCCAGCCATAACCGCCATCGGCGCCCGCCGACGCCCCCGCGGGAATGGAATCGTCCATCATTATGTAATTCTCGTACTGCTCTTCCGTGCGAGTCTCACACCTCTCAAAACATTCCCCGAACTGGCAATCCGGCCAACATTCTTGCCAAGACACATAAGTTATCCCCTCTACTCCGGCCAGGTCCCAATTCGCCCGGCCACCGTGTAAGGTGAACGCCATTGCATGTATTTCCTTCCCTTCTAAACCCACCGCCGAAGCTGGCACTTCCAGCCTTACCCATCCGCCCGCCGCGGGCAACGGCCCCATATATCTCCTGGAATTTGTCCCGTCAGTACCAAATCCGAGCAAATTAGCTCCCCAATATGCCCGATGCTCCCAACCCTGGGTATCTTCTCCCCACTGCAACATTATCTGCTGAGGGGGGTTTTGAGGATCGAGATATACGTGGGCATAGAGTTTTCCATTCTGTCTGACCGGGAACCTTGGCGAGGCCCCCCAGAAGTATTGTTGATGTCCGCCGGCGACTATGCCCGTTTGATGAGACAGGCTTCCCGAAAATGGGGGAGGGCTCCAATCGTTAGTGGCGGTATTTGAAATGTGCGAGACGGACCCGGACAAAGGCGCAGGTCCGGAACTCACCCAATTCCAACCCTCGTCAGCGCCACTCGGGTCATGCATGAAGAGCGTAAAGGTTTCCCAAGTCCCGACGCCCAATCGATTGGCGTACATCTCTCCGGCCGGCGGCGTCGCCCACGGAGGAGCGCCTCCACCTTCGGCGCATAGATAGTATCCGCCACTTGATTGCAGTGAGATTTGAGTGTTGTTTCCAATCAGACCACTCCCGCCGTCCGTTCTCCTAATGATGAAGGTCTCCCAGGGCCCGGCAACCGTCCGGTTGGCGTAGACGCGCCCCGTTGGTGGCGGCGTGCCTTGCGGAGCGCCTCCTCCCTCGGCGACTAGGTAATGTATCCCGTCCCAGGTCCGGAATTGGACGCTATCGCCGCTTTCCAGATCCCCACCGTTGAGGTCGATGAGCTTGAATTGTTCATGCGCCCCGATCGCGAAGCGATTGACATGGACATCACCGCCGCCGGCATTATCCGCTATCATGTAGAAGCCATTCCAACTCCTCAGTGAAACGTTCAGAGGGGAATTGACGCTCTGGGTTGCGCCCGCAGGCACAGCATCATCCACCCAGACCGTTTCGGCCGGCGGTAAACTGCCCGCGCCCTTGTTGCCGTAACGGTCATATGAATTGTTCTGAACCCACGCCGGATTGCTGAATGCGTCGGTCCCGCCCTTGGTCTTAGTCAAGCGCCCGAGTTTGTCGTATTCGTAGGCGCGGTTGCGCGCCGTGTTCTTGAGGTCGGTCAAGGACGTGAGGTGACCAGTCTTCACCCCGTTGTTATTCGGGTCGTTGTTGAGCGTGTAGTTGTATTTGAGGTCTACGAGAAGGTTGGCTCCTTGCTTCACCTGCTGGCCAGTCATCAGCCCCGTCTTCGGGTCGAAGCCATAGAGTTCCTTCATCTGCGCGCCGATGTCGAGCGACGTCGCCTGGCTGGCCGCGTTGTAGACTGGGTTCGAGGCGTATGTCACCCCACCGAACTTCAGGCTCTCGATCCGGCTCGCCATATCATAAGCCGGCTCGACCTTCTTGCGGATCTCCCCCGCCCCGTATTGCTGCGGGTATTCGCTATGCTTACGCCGGTCGATCGAATCCCACAGGTAGTTGGTTAATATCGGATAGCCCGCGCGCCCGGCGAAGGTCTGACTGACCTGGGCGAGCCGCCCCTCGCTATCATAGCTGAACTGCTCATTGCCCATCCCGCCGCTGACGGAGACGCTCTGCGCGCGCATCTTGTCGTGGATCGTCATGTAAGCGTAGTCCACCCTCGGCGCGTCCGAGATGTCGGCGCTCAGGCTCGTGGGCACGCCGATCTTGTCATACTGCACCGACAGCAGCCTGTTGAGCGGGTCGTTGTAATCATAGCGCGTCTGGACTCCACGGGCGTCCACGCGCCGCGTCATGTTCGACCGCGTGTCGTAGAAGAAGGCGTCGCTCCATTGGCCGCCCCCGACCCACTGCCCGTTGTCGTTAAGCGAGGCGGCGCGCTCGGCCAGTTTCTGATGCGTCAAACGCCCGAGGGAATCGTACCGGAATAACCTCGTCTGCTCTCCCTGAATGACCTTGAGCAGGCGGTCGAGCGCGTCATAGTTATAGGTGGTATATATCGCCCCACTCGAGAGCGAGCCATTGCCGCCGGGATTGGGTTCGGCCACCTCGACCATGCGTCCGAGCGCGTCGGATC
>Ga0207428_10004208_pt1 | contig 13787 bp, 13 predicted proteins | sample RhiMethybrSRZTD1_FD_187600 | JGI IMG/M metagenome (GOLD analysis project Ga0207428, IMG submission 187600) | Populus rhizosphere microbial communities from Tennessee, USA - Rhizosphere MetaG P. TD hybrid SRZTD1 (SPAdes) (version 3) | ecosystem: Host-associated > Plants > Roots > Rhizosphere >... | reverse complement strand
CCGTCGTGCGATGTGCCGTTGAACAGGATCTTCACGAGGTTGTTCGTCTCGCCGTTACCCTCCTGCAACAATCCGATGCCGAAGGCGTAGAACTTGTGCTCCAGGGCATCGGGATCGAGCGGCGTGCTCTCCTCAGTCACCAGCAGGTTCGAGAAGCTGCCATACGGCACGCTCGTCGAGCCGGTAAGGCTGGTGACTAGTGCGTGGTCTTCGGCGATGCCAGGTGCAATTTCCTGTTGATAGCTATCACCGACCTGGGGGTTTGCCTCCATGATGACGCCCGGCAGCGCACCGTCGACGCCGGCCAGCCAGGAGCCCTCCCGCGATACGTGACCACCTTCTTCGTCGAACTCCTTACTGGCCTCTCCGAAGTACCAGACAGTCCCGGTGTTATCCTGGGCAAAATAGTCGAACGTCTTTTCGGTCACCCGCCCGTCGACATAGGCGGTGTCGAGGACGACGGTGCAGGTGACGCCCATGATTTCCTTGGTCTTGCTCGTGACCTCGATCGTGTTGACTTCGTCCGGGCTTTCGAGGACGAAGGTCGTGCCGACCGGCATTGAGAAATACGGGTTGTCGATGACCGAAACGAAATTGGCCGGATCGATCGTCTCGGTGGTTGAAGTCTGGGATTGTGGCGGCAAGTGGCGTCGTGACATGACCGCCTCCTCTTGAAGCTTCCGCCCTTCTTCCTCCCCGTCACTGGCCTAAGCCTCGCGGACGCTCGCTTCATCGCGTCCACGGTCGACAACGTGACAAGCCCGTAACCGGCATAGTCAGGCGGGGTCATGACTACCGCTACGCCGCTCGCGGGCGCTCCGCAAGGCCGCGAACGTGACAAGCCCCTTCGAAGCCACAACGAAGGCACGCATCGACGGGGTGTTATCCTTGGCGGATTGGGAACGGGCCGCGGCGGCCGTGCCAGGCGTCATCGCCAGTCGGCGTGTATGACTGAAGCAGCCGTGCTGCCATCAAGCCGATGCGCTTTCCGTCTCTGCGACTTCTCGACCGCCTGCCTGGCGGACTCCGTTGCGGTGAAAATCTCCAGCCTGCCGACTTCGTCGGCGGTCACTGGAGTCAGCGCGAGATCGCGGTAGTGAACACCTGCGCTATCTGATTCCACGCGCTTGCGGATCTTGTGGTATTGGCGCGCCAAGGCGATGAACCGTGCGGCCTTCGACAGGACCTCCCAGGCATAGCGCGGGTAGAACGCAAGTGGCGACTCCAGCCGAAGGCCAGGCCTGCGGTCCTTCCGGTACTTGCACCGGAGGAATCCGCCCTGCAGCGGGTGAACCTTTTCGATGGTGATGCTGCCGTAGAACCAGAGAGCCATTATGCCGATCTTGCGCGGCCGGATGCCGCAGGCGACGGCCCGCCGCATCATGGTTTCGACATGCTGCAGATCGTAGAACCGCCGCCAGGCGTCGTGATAGGCGCGACGCCATGCCTCGGCAGACATCAGCGGATGCTGCGCGGTGACGTGCTCGGTGTCGTACTTGTTCAGGTCCGGGTCCATCCAGACGCCGCTGCGATGCAGGGTCTGATGATCCTCCGAACCCGGTAGCGGTGTCAGATAGAAGAATTCGAGCAAATCGACCGGCAGCTCCCGCTTGATGATCTCGATGTCGCGCTGCAGCCGCTCAGGCGTGTCGTTCGGAAAGCCGATGATGTAGCCGCAATAGGTGATGGCGCCGATCGACTTCCAGAGCTGCAGCATGGTGCGGTATTCGGTGATGCGATTCTGCCGCTTCTTGGCGGCCATCAGGTTGTCGGGGTTGATGCTCTCCAGGCCGATGAACACCCGGTTGACACCGGCGCGGCCGGCCTTCGTCACGAAGTTGGGGATGCGATGGCAGAGGGTATCGACCTGGATGATCAGCAGAAGCTTGATTTTCTCCTTCTCGCGCAGCTCGATCAATCGGTCGAAGATCGCCTCCCAGTTGCGGTTGCGGGCAAAGTTATCGTCGGTGATGAAGAACTTATGGATGCCCTGGGCGTGGTTCTCGCGGATGATCTTCTCGACATCGTCGGGCGAACGGTAGCGCGACTTACGGCCCTGCACGTTGATGATGGTGCAGAAGCTGCACTGAAACGGGCAGCCGCGGCCGGCATCGAAGGTCGCGCGAGCGCTCAGCTGCCGGCGCAGTGCCGAGCGGGGCAGCACGGGCGTGCGGACGCCTTCCAGCCCCGGCAGCTCGGCATCGCGATCGTAGAGCGGCTTCAGTGTGCCGTGATAAGCATCCTGGACCAGCCCGCCCAGCCGGCCCTCGGCCTCGCCAGCGAAAATCGAGATGCCGAGCGCCCAGGCCTCGCGAATCTCGGTTGGCGGCTCCGGCAGCATCGCCAGACTGCCGGCGGCGTGAAAGCCGCCGATGCAGACGGGAATCCCGGCCGCGACCAGCGGCCGGCCGATGTCGACCGCACGCGGGAACTGGTTCGACTGGACGCCGACGAGCGCCACCAGGCCCTTGCCTCCAGATTTTCTGAACTGCCGGATGATGTGCGCTGTTTTGATCCGGCAGTTGGTCTCGTCCTGCACGGAAATCCTGATGTCCACGGATTCGCCAAGCAGACGCCTTTCAGCACATTCGCTGGCCAGTCCGTAGAGCACGGCAAGTGAGTTGGACGGCACGTCGTTGCGCACCCACTGGATGACATAGCCATCGTCATCGTAGTGCGATGGTTTGATCAACCAGAGCCGAAATATTCCGCGCGCGTCCGTGCCAGTTTCTAGCTGTTCCAAGACCATTCCTAGTGCCGCAAGCAGAAGACAGATGCGGTCATCGCCCGCCGCCCGTCAGGCGGCCGAACCCGCGGGTGACAGAACACAGAACGAGTCCCTGCGGCAGCTTCAGAAAGTTGTGTTCGAGTTTTTCGAAGCGGTCCAGCCCCATAACGTGGTAAAAGTGCCACTGCTGAAGTGTTCACACAAGACTTCAATGAGCCCATAGTCGCAAAACTTGGCGACTTGCGTCTTCTGACCGGTGCAGCGGCCGTGACCACCACTCAAACATTCATTTGATGTGGTCGGTCCCTCGCCGCGGGATGAGTCCGTCGGAGGTGACGGATCATTCGCTGGCCCGTTCGGACTTCAGCTCGCCCCGCGGCGCCGATATGTGAGGTCAACACGGATCGCGTCTTGAGTCACGGCAAATCGCCGGCCAGCTCGCGCCGCAGTTCGTGGCGCGGATGGGCGCGCTGAATACGATTCCGAAGTTGTCGACCCTGCGTTGTCATATTGTTGTTGTTCGTGTGTCAATTTCCTGCCAATCCGTCGCCGAGGTTTCGGGCTGGATTGAACGCGGACGTAGAGGGCGGCGCGTTAGCGCCGTCCTCCAACGTCCCGTTCTGATTCAATAATCCCGCTTCCCATTGGCCACGCAAGAACCGCAGGAACTGATCGGCTAACCGGCATCTGCCTTCCGCTGGCAGCGCCGTGAAGTTCACCGACATGGCCGCACGCCGGCAGGCGCCGCGTCTATTGCACCTTGGTCCAATAGCTCTTAACCCAATAGGTCTTAGTATCGTGCATTCAGCCTCTTAGTGCAGGCCAATCCCCATACGGCGTGGCTCCATTGGAGCGACCCCTGCACGACCACGGCTTATTCATACCGACACAAAAAACTCTCTAATCCTCAACCGTGTCGCAAAGCAACTTGATCCCAAACCAAGTTGTCATCGAATTAATGAAAGGAAAATTGAGATGACTTTGAGCCCTGAAGCGACGGAAGCCGTCCAGACCGAGTTGAAGCGTTTCGCAGCCGATCTGAATCTATCCGAAGACCAGAAGACGAAGTTGGAGACTGCACTGGAGAGCGCCCGTGCGAAACTCGATGAGGTTCGCGCGAACAATCCGGACATTACGAAAGCCGATGTCATCGCGAAGCTGAAGGAGGTTCGCGCTCCTCTGCGTGAGCGTGTGACAGCTTTCTTGACCCCGGAGCAGCTCACGAAGTGGGATGCCGAGGTTGCCAAGGCCAAGGCGTTCCTGGGCTACTCCGGATAGGCACGCTCTGATTCTCGGTGGCCTGGCCAGACGGGGACTGGTCAGGTCCGCCCGCCAGGCGATTTGCATCTATTCCGGAGAGTGCTGGAGACTTGGCCGCGAGACCCGAGCGTCCCGCGGTCCCGTTAAACAGTCGATTCATAGTGGGCTTCTGCGTGCCGCTCAGGGCGTCTTCTTCATGACAATCGCCGAGGTGTGATCTCGATCGCTTCCTGCGTGAGCCGGTCGCTTCTCATCAGCATTAACACGCTGTTAACGATAAAACTTGCACCATGTGCGGGCAGGCGGGCGATTCGGACCGCCGCTTTGGGGAGAGTTCCATTTGGGCGAGCAGGAAAAGAAGGGCGAACCGCAGGCAATCGTCTTTGATTCGTTTTCCGAATACCGCGAGGCAAGGGAACTCGCCTCCGAGATCGCGAAGTGCGACCGCTTGCATGAGGATGTAGTCTTTTCAGATGCCATGCATGTGGCTGTCGCGCTTGCTCTAAAAGACGAGGGAATGCCCTACACGAGGCCGAACGTCGCTTGGATGTTCGATCGCGTTCGCCCCGAGGAGGTGCGTGACATCCTGCAGCTTCGCCGGAACCATCCCGACGACTATAAGAGCCTGCCGATGGCCGGTGCGACGGAACGTCTGAGTTCGGCAGAGATCGAAGCTGCCGCCGAGCTTGCGAAGAAGCTCACGCCGGAACAGCTGGATGCATTCTTTTTCTCCGACCGCACGGGCAGGGCTTAGAGCGTCACCCCGCTCATTAGAACGCCCCGACAGGGGAGAGGGCGGGGGCGCGAAAAGATCATGGCCGCTTCTGGGGAAGATGCAGCCGGACGCCGAAGAACGTCCGTTATGACCGCGACGGACAATGACCGAACTGCATTGCAATTGGATGACAGACGGGTGCGCTTGGCTATTCGATGCTAAGCAGCCATCTCCGCGTTGCACTTGAAAGGCGCCTTCTGACCCTGCGCGGACCTGATGTTGCTCTCAGGTAGCGGATCATCGTTCCGTCGAGTTCGACAAGCACGTGCTCCGCTCAATGAAGCAGAACGCGAGCGGCAACGAAGTCCGCGTTTCAGTCCAGGGTTACCTCTTCCTCCACCATTCTGTCCGCAGTCTGAACAGCGGTTTCAAGCCTCTCATCCCAGCTCTTCAAGTTGCGCTCTGCGTCCTTGAAATAGGCGGTGCATTTGATTCCCCACATGAGAACTATGTTAACGAGTCGTCCGAAGGGGCGCATCGGTCGGTCAAAGTCGAAGACCAGGACAACCCGCTCCTCGTCCGTATCGTTCCACACCTCGTGATGGTAGAAGTCGTCGAAAACCAGGCATTTGCCGACCTCCCACTCAACCACGCGATCATCGACCTGCATAGTGCATCTATCTCGCTGCAGTGGAACAACGAGACCAAGGTGGGCCCGCAAGACGGTCTTTGTGATACCGCGGTGCCGTGGAATGTGATAGCGCGGCGCGAGAATCGAGAACCATGCCGACTGAAGACCAGGCACGCCGCGAAGCAGGCGCGTTGTTTCCGGACAGCGAACACAGTTCCGCTGGCTCGGCACGCCGAAACCGAACAGGATGAAGACTTTCCAGTTGTTACCCTTGGAGATGCGCCGCTGGTCCGGCGAGATTTCGTGGAACGCCGGCAGACTAGCGCGATCCCTGAGCAGATCATTCAGCTCATCACGAATCCTAGTCGAGTTTGCCTCAATCGGCGCAAGGAATGAAAAGGCGGTCGCATCATGGACTGGCCGATCTTCCACTAGGCTCTGACGCGAAATGAATGCAGCAACAGCATTGATAAACTGGCGCCCCATGCGCTTCACGAAGCGACGTCGCGCCCGTCGCAGGTGCTGCGTTAATGCCACTGCACCATCCTTCGCCGAAACAGAGAGCCAGGTGTCGTGATCAGATACCGGCCCGCGACTGTCCGATCAGATGGCATCGAGCTCCATCGATGAGGGCTACCGAAAGTATGGCGGACGAACCGGCGTGGCAATTGGGCCAAAGTCCAACGGCAGCGCGTGCCGAACAGGAACCCTGCCGCCGAGCAGCCCCCGGCGTCGGCAGATGGTGCGGGTGTGCCGCGCTCGCTTGGCGGGTCCGGCCAGGCGGCCGGTGCGGCCAGCTGCGCGCGAGCCGCTTCAGGTACACCGGCAGTGACGCTCGTGAGCAGGGTCATAAGAACCAACGGCTCCAGCGGAGCCGAACCATCAAGGCGGTCGCCGACCAGTCCGGGATCAGCCGCAAACGGGCGAGGAGCTCTGCAATGCGCTCTGAATAAAAGATCGTCACAGGCTTGCCCGCCGGCAGCGTGGAGCGCCACGATAGGGCGGTGAACTTCAGAACCTGTTCCGCCAGATAGTCGAGATCGAAAAAGGTTGAATCCGGGTGCAGGTTAATTAGCAGCGGCTTAGGCACCGGGGAATTGGCGCGCTTGATGAGCTTGTGGGAGTTCACCGCCAAGAGCCGCGTCGATCGTCCAATCCTCGCGATCGTGCCGCGAGCGGGAGCGAAGACGCCTTTCTTCAGGTCTCTGTCTCGCGACACCGGGATACCAGGCTCCTTCGGGTCGAACAGATAGAATGGGTGTTATTGGGAGACTGTGACGAACGCCATCTGCAGTGTCTGCGCGGCGCCGACTTGTCTGGCACAGGCGAAGGCGATCTCGGCGACCTCGTCTCGCTTCAACGGCTTGCGTGCGTGGAAAATAACGCGGATCGTATCTCCACCCTGCCAGTTGTTTCGGTTCCTGACATCTTCAAGGATCGAGACCATGGAGTCTCGGACCGCGTCCGCATAGTCCTCAAAGGCACACTCGCGGGAGGCCGCGCCTAGTAGATAAGTTCCATCGCCGCCGAAAACGGTGGTGATGCCCACAAAGCGTTGGCGCGAGGTCAGGCGGCTGCCGGAGAGTTCGGCTACGCGAGCATTGAGGCGAAGATCCTTGATGCCACGGGCGGCACCGAGGACGCCGAGCTTTACATCAAGACAATGGTAGCCGGCACGTTGGCCGCGCGGTTGACGGCCGGGCAGGGTATCCAGGTCGGCTCACCGACTGGCGGCGATCCTGGGACTGGGAAGCTGAACGCGACCGACTTGCAAATCAATGGCGCTCCGATCGACGGGTTCGCGCGGAAACTGCTGCACCTTCAAGATCAAAAGTCCAGCGGTACCGATGGGGGCACGTTCACGTCCGGCGTACGCGGACGCTCAATACCGAAGTGACCGATGAGATCGGGTCAACGCTTTCCTCAAACCAATTCACGCTACCTGCTGGAACCTATTACCTCGAGGGCATGGCATCGACGTTCGCATGTGCTGGGCACAAGCTGAAGATCCGCAACATCACTGACAGCTCTGACACTCTTCTAGGCCCAGGAGCCGATTGCTCGACAGGCGGTATCGGCATTCCGGCTCACATTGCCGGGTGCTTTACCATAGCCGCTCAGAAGACATTCGAGCTGCAACACCGCTGCGGAACGACGAGAAACACAGACGGGTTCGGCCAGGCCATGAGCTTTGGCGTCAACGAGATTTTTGCCGACGTTCGTATATGGAAGGTCGCTTGATGAAACTCACCATGGGAGAATGGTGTATAGCTCAGCAGCCTCGTCGGCGCTCATTTCCCGATATTGCTTTTCGCCGTTCACGTATCGGGCCATCACCCACCCCGGACCCAGCGTCACGCCGTGAAACGTCATTTCGCGAGTTAGCCGTTCGTATTTCCAGCTCGCGGGCCGAAAACCAGGCAAGGAAGGCTTTCAGCATGCTCGTAAGAGTCATAGATTTCCGCGATACGTCGTGTTCCAGATCGATGGGAAGACCTACTTTTCGTGTGCTGAGTTCGACCCATACCGCGTAGGCTACTTGTCTGTCCGTGACGTTGGGCCTGAAACTGATCCGATGATTCCCGACGCCCATGTCTGCTTGGTCAATCTCGAAGTGCCTGAACGAAAAGCCTGCGCGAAGAAATTGACCAGCAACGAGGACCACGACGGCTGCGGCTATGCGCCGATGCGCCTGGCAGCTCTACGCCCGCTTCAGTGTAAAGCGAAAGACAGCGCCGCCCTGCTGGGTCATGCGCTCGGTCCACAGACGACCGCCATGCGCCTCGACAATCGTGCGAGAAAGCGCCAACCCCATGCCCGTGCCGTCCGACCTAGTCGTGAAAAATGGCTTGAAGACCTCGTTGGTGAGATTGTCTGGAATTCCGGGCCCGGAATCCCGGACTGCCAATTCGACATCTCCATTAGCGTCGTCGGCCCGCGCCTCGATGACAATGCCTCTCTTATCGATCGGGCGGGATTCCACTGCGTGGATGCTATTCATCAGAAGATTGAGCAAGACTTGCGACAGGTGCACGCGATCACCCAGCACGCGCGGCAGCCCGGGCTGCATCACCAGAGCCAGGAGGGTATGTTTGGAAGTCGCTTCCGAGTGAACCAGCGCGATGGCATCCTGCACCAGGTCTTCCACGCCAAGCGGCTGCATCTCGATCGCGCGTCGCTGGGAAAACTGGCGCATCCGGGAGAGAATGTCGACGGCACGGTGATCGTCCCTGTTGACGTCGTCCAGAGTGGCACGCAGCTCTTCGATATCCGGATTCTCGCGCTCCAGCTCCATCTGCGCCGCTTCGACATTGGCCGTGGTTGCAGTCAGCGGCTGGATCAACTCGTGTGCCAGCGCGGATGCCAGCTGACCCAGCACGCTGACACGTTCCGCCTGCGCAAGCTGCTCTCGAAGCTCAATCAATTCCAACTGCGCACGTCTCTTCACGATGACATCGCGCCCCAATTCATAGGCCATCACCACCAAGGCACCAAAGAACCAAAGGAGGTTGGACAGCGGGGCACGCAGAACGCCGAACACCACAAGGTGCGCGTAGACGATGGCGCTTAACAGCGGAAGCGCTATTCCTAAAATGACCGCAAGCGCCTTTCGTCTCGAGTCCGGCCCACCCTTGCGCCATTGCCGAGCCGCGGTATCGATCAGATAAGCCATCACCAGAAACAGGCTGGCCAACGCGAACATTTGCCAATGCGTGCGCGGCACGGCGGCGCCGATGACGGATATCTCTTCGCCCAGCAGCGACATGCTGCGCAATTTGTCGATGCTCACAAAAGTGAAGCTGGGATGAAACACAAAATTCAGCACGACCATGGTCGATCGCATCGCGATGATCGTCCATAAGAGCCACAATCTGCCGGTTTCGAGGTAGTAGTGAGCAAAGAGCACCACCGCCATGAAGCCAAGGAAGACCGGAGCCTGCAGCCAGCGATGCCATGCGGCGTATTCCGCAGCCGTCGCAGAGTGCATCATGCCAAGTTCGACAAGACCGGAGCCGGCGGCTGCAACGCCGAGGAGGCAGAGCATCAGACTGGGGCGGTCTCGCCGTTCGACTAGCCACAGCCACCCGCACACCGCCGCCAGCGCAACTGCGACGATTGCGCAGAGGGACCATAGGATTGTGACCATCTCCATCCCCGTGACGAGGTGTGAGTGTGGCGTGTGCTGGAATCGGAATCCCTATGGGGCAGGCGAACCGGGTAGCCCCCGTCAATCGCAACACATCCCCCGGTCCTTGTAAATGATCGTGGGGTAAATGGTTGCGGGGCGCCGCGCAGCTGCGCACGCGCCGCACACCACGAGGCCAAACTTTCCTTTTTATAGGTGGGAAGAAAAAATCACCCAATGACAGGCTCCGATGCCTGCTAATCGGTCAGCGTCGGCACGTCGGCTAGAGTGTACCTTGGCTGTGTGAAAACCTTTCTAAGGATCGTTCGGGCGCAAGATTGATTCAAACTGAGTGCCGCTCTCCGCATGAAAGTTTCGCAGGGCCGCAGATCTGATTCTGTTGTTGCGCGCTGACGATTACTTCCAGCGTTTTCACACAGCCAGTACCGATTTTGTTCTCTAATGAGTCAAGAGGCGGCCACTCTGATCCTGAGCGGTTGTGCGCTGCCTTCGGATGCCTGCGTTCTCTGCGTGCTCGATGGCACGTGATGGGGTTAGCTGGGTGCGGGGTGGCTTGGTTGGGCCCGCGTCCTCTACGCCGTCAAGACCGAGGCTACGACAGCCGGAACGGCCTTTGACCTTGAGCACATATCGATCAGCTCGAAGGACCGTGCAGCCATCCCAGTTGCGACCTATGACAAGGTGAAGGGCGACGGCATAGTGAAAGAGCGCTTGGGTGGGAGAGTCTCTCAGCATCCACCTCAAAGAGCGTTGGCCCGAAGATCGCCCCCGCCTTGGCATCGCCGAGGTGGCCGACTGGTTCGCCTCGTACGTATATCTGCCGAAGCTTCGAGATCGGCTCGTCCTGGAGGGTGCCATCCGGCTGCGGCCGGAACGGCCCGCCATGTCTGGAGCTACGACTTCGTCGAGGACATCACCTGGAACGGGAGGAAGTACCGCATGCTGAACATCGTCGACGAGTTCAGCCGGGAGTGCCTCGCGATGGTGCCGCAACGCCACTTCCGTTCGGACGATGTGCTGGCGATCCTGGCCGATCTCTTCATTGAGCACGGGCCACCGGAGCATATCAGATCCGATAACGGCACCGAGTTCGCTGCCAAGGCGGTGAAGGAATGGCTCGGCAGGGTTGGCGTGAAGACGCTCTTCATCGAGCCAGGCAGTCCTTGGGAAAACGTAGTGTTGGGTGGTCAAAGTTAGCCATCATCTCCATTTCCTTGTCGAAGTTGCCTCGCGTGCAATGACCGCGTTTGGATACGCCAAAAAGAGCCGGAAGAGTCAGCGTTTCATGGGAGGAGAGCATGGCTGATCTACTGCGACCGGAGGATCTGAGGAAAATCTCCGACGACGAAGACATGGCCAAGGCGAAGAAGGCGCTTGAGCACATGAAGGTCAAAGAGGCCGAGCGAGCAGGCCTCCATGAGATATTCATGTCGCGAGAGATTCATCCCGATGTCAAACGCATCAACGACGCCGTTCAACGCGCGGCACAACAGGGGCAGCGTCAACTTCTGGTTTTCAAGTTCCCGGCTTCGTACTGCAACGACCAAGGACGTCGGATCAACAATATGGAACCTGACTGGCCCAGTTCGCTGGAGGGCTTCGCCAAGAAGGCTACGAGTACTACATGGCGGAGCTTAAGCCGCTCGGTTTCAAGCTGAACGCACAGATTCTCGACTATCCCGGCGGGATGCCTGGCGATATCGGCCTCTATCTGCGCTGGGATAGCTAATAGAAGAAGCTGCGTAGATAGTGAGTCTTGGCCGCGCGAGCTGCAGGGCGCAGATGCGGTGCGTGACACAAAGAAATCGCGTCAACCCTCAGCAAGTCCGGGCTTCGTTGGCGATGCGGTCGCGTGCGTCTCACCCGAGGCCTTGTCAAAGGCGGCGATGGCGGCTTCTGCGCTCGCAAAGACCATGTGCTTGCCCATCCGCTCAGCGAGACCCGCCCTTTCGACGATGCGGCGCGAACGGCTGTTCAGGTCGGAAATGCCGAACACCACGCCGCGCTCGATCAGATGAGCCCGCACCTCTTCCAGCTTCGCTACGCCGGTGCTGTCAAGATCGTTCACGGCCTCGGCGTCGAGAATGAACCACTTGCTATCGGCCCGCGCCGCATCGGCAATCTTGAGCAGCCGACGCTTGACGTAATCGGCATTGAAGAAGACGAGCGCGGATTGCAGCACCACGATGGTCAAGCCTGGAATCGCGCGGGCCTCGGGGTATCGATGCAGCTTGTACAGCCCCGGATTGCCGGCTATTCGCCCAAGCAAAGCGAGCCTGGGCCGCGACGTGGTCCACAGCAAATATGCCAGCGTGGCGGCGATCGCAATGAATACCCCTTGCAGCACGCCCACGATCACGACGCCCAGCATGGTAACGATCGCGAACAAGAACTCGGCCCGACTGATACGTCGGAGCGTGCGCAACTCTGGCAGATCGATCAAGTCTAGAGCTGCGGACACCAGGACTGCGCCGAGGGCTGCAGTCGGCAGGAACGCGAGCACATTCCCAATAAACAGAATGGCGCCCGCCAAAGTGATGGCGGCGATCACGCCCACCAACTGAGTCTTGCCACCGATCACGTAATTGACGGCAGTCCGAGAGTCGGAAGCTGTGACGGGAAAGCCGCCGAACAATCCGCTGGCGATGTTAGCCGCGCCGAAGCCGAACAGCTCCCTGCCAGCATCGACCTCGCTTCCGCTCTTCATGGCAAAGCTGCGTGCGGTGACGATGCCCGACCCGAAACCGACGATCACAATAGCCATGGCGCCGCCCAGCATGTCCAAATTAGCGGCGTCATCGAGCGAAGGAAAAATGGGGGTGAAAGCGATTTGCGGGATCGCCCCGACGATGGCGACACCATGCGAGGCCAGATCGAACCCGGCCGAGAGCGCAATGGCGGCGATGATCGCAAACAACGGACCCGGCGCGCTTGGTGCCAGATATCGCAGGACACGCAGAAGAATCAACGTTCCAAACCCGACCATCGCCGTCGGCACATGCGTTTCGCTAATCTTACCGGCGAACTCCGCAATTGGTCTGATCAGGCCGGTAGTTTCAATTCTTACGGCAGTGAGGCGCGTGATCTGGCCAATGATCAGGCTGATCGAAATGCCGGCCAGAAAGCCGACCAGTATCGGCCTCGATAGGAAATTTGCGACAAAGCCGAGGCCCAAAGCGCCCGCCGCAAAGCAAAGGATGCCAACTTCCAGAGCTAGGATGACCGTAAGGTTGACGCGATCGGCCTCGGTGGCAGCACCCAGGGAGGCCAGCACCCCCGCCAGCATGATGCAGGTCGCCGCATCGGGTCCGACCATCAATTGACGCGATGGCCCGAGCAGGGCGTAGCCAACCATGGCCAGGATCGTGGCAAAAAGCCCGACCTCGGTCGGCAAACCGGCGATAGCGGGATAGGCGATCGCCGATGGCAGCGACACGGCCGCCACGGACAAGCCGGCTGCGGCATCGGACCTGAGCCAAGTGGGTCGATAGCCACGCAGTTGCGCCAAGATCGGCAGCAGCGTCGATCTAACTACGACTCCCATGCTGCACCTTGTGGTGGATGGTTGACCCGCCTGAGGGTTATCCTGAGGCCTCAATGACAGAGGGCACCATTCGCGCCTGGCTCAATATACGCTCGGCAAAGGGATAGTCACGCAGTCACCCATAGTTGGGAGTGATAGCGCGCCAAGCTAGACTAGGCCCAATGTGGTATCGGATTTCGATAAAGTCAGAGCCAGTTTTAGGTCCCGGTCACACAATGGGGGGACGTGTCATGACTGCGGGACGAGCCGAGGCCAACGAGGCAACGAAACCAAGTAAGGCAAAGAAGCGGAATGAGGCAACGCTTCCAGAAGGGAAGTTCAAGCGCAAAGACTATGAGAAGGAATTGGCCAAGCTCCACGTCGAACTGGTCAAGCTCCAGGAATGGGTCAAGAGCACGGGGACAAATATCTGCGTGGTCTTTGAGGGCCGCGACGGCGCTGGGAAGGGTGGAACCATCAAAGCGATCACCGAAAGAGTGAGTCCGCGCGTCTTCCGGGTTGTTGCCTTGCCTGCGCCAACCGAGCGCGAAAAGTCGCAGATGTATATTCAGCGGTACCTGCCGCATTTGCCGGCCGCCGGAGAGATCGTGATATTCGATCGGAGTTGATACAATCGCGCGGGTGTCGAACGAGTGATGGGATTCTGTAGCGATGATCATGTTCGAGACTGGACTGCCTGCGAAGAGTGGTCCGGGTGTGATGTTAGTTCAACACGCCATTGAAGCGCTTGGGATTGGTGGTCCAGAAGCTGTAGCTTTCGAC
>Ga0207428_10004205_pt1 | contig 13790 bp, 20 predicted proteins | sample RhiMethybrSRZTD1_FD_187600 | JGI IMG/M metagenome (GOLD analysis project Ga0207428, IMG submission 187600) | Populus rhizosphere microbial communities from Tennessee, USA - Rhizosphere MetaG P. TD hybrid SRZTD1 (SPAdes) (version 3) | ecosystem: Host-associated > Plants > Roots > Rhizosphere >... | reverse complement strand
GACGCTACTCCCTGGAAGTCTCCTTCCTTCTCAGCTTAAGAGGGTTTTGTCGGTGACGTTACGCGCCTTTTTTTCGTAGCGGGCCAGCAGCTCCAGAGAGACCTCGTCGCATTTCTGCACCAATGGCGGAGCTAAATTTTATGAACGTGTGAACTGCAAGTGCGCTAATATCTTGCTGGGGCTGAGGGCTTCCAACAAGGGAGTCCCGGAGATGTGTGATTTTAGCCTCTACAGCCTACGTTCTCGCCCCGCACAAGTTGGCGACAAGCTCGTCACGCACGACTTCGGCACCGGAACCCGTGGCTTTGCCGCCGTCGACGATCTCAATGTGGCGGTGTGTCTAATGCCGGGAACCGAACTGGCCTTCTCCAGCGAAGTTGCCATCCTGCCGTCTGGCCTTCTCGGGTGGGAGAGGAAGACAACCAAGCACCGGACGGCCATCTTTCGGCAAGTCAATAAGGAAAAGTCAGCCGCACATCACGATGCGCTCGAGTTCCCCGATGGGCGGATCGCGTTGTTGACGATCCTGTGTGAGGGTCAGGCGGCAACGGTGCTTCAACTGCCCGCGCAGCAAACGATCACGCCAGAAGCAGATGCCCAGAAACACATCGCCCACGTAAGCTGAAAGTTCGGGACAGGATCGATCTGTGTAGGCTGCCTTACGAAGCGGCCTAGGGGGATTGTATTGAGCTACAAGCCTGAAAATATCGATGATCGCGGATGGGCGGGCCTGCTGACAAAACTTGAGCCTCGCGCGAAGCACACGTTGCATGTCGACATTCAGGGAAGGACCGGCTGACGTCGGAAAAATTTTGTGTTTCGAGGCGGTCGTGGCAAAGCCTAGGCAGCACCTGCTGACCAAAAACGGGAGCCTCATACCCCTAGGTCGGGGACATCACGACCGTTCAGGGAGTAACGCTGCTGCGCGCGGCAATATCACCCTGATTTCGGTGAACTCGCCCGGCTCCGTATCAACCTCGATTGAGCCACCGTGCTGCTTGACAATGATGTCGTGACAGATGGAGAGACCAAGCCCGGTGCCTTCTCCGGCAGGCTTCGTAGTGAAGAACGGATTGAACATCTTTTCTTTGACCTCGGGCGGAATGCCAGTGCCGTTGTCGCGAATCCTGATTTCCACACGATCGCCAAGGCTCTTGGTCGACGCAGCAAGGGTTGGCTCATAGCCGTCGTTACCGGCCTGTGCTTTGCGCCTTGTAGCCGCATAAAAGCCGTTCGAGATTAGGTTCAGAAGCACCCGCGTGACATCCTGCGGAAATAAATCGGCTTGCCCAGCGGCGGGGTCGAGTGACTGCTCCATGGTGACGTTGAAGCCTTGTTTCTCAGCTCGTGCACCGTGATAGGCGAGATTGAGGCTTTCCTCGACGAGGGCATTGATATCGACGACCCGGTGTTCACCGGAGCCTTCACGCGAATGCAGCAACATGTTCTTGACAATGGCATCCGCACGCTTGCCGTGTTGGACAACCTTGTCGAGGTTGCCACGCAGCGTGTCCATCAGTTCCGTAATTTCGCTGCGTCTCTTTTCATTGAGACTCACGTCCTTCAGGGATTCCTGCAGCTCGTCGATCAATTCGGCAGAGAGCCCCGAGAAATTGTTGACGAAATTGAGCGGGTTCTTGATCTCGTGCGCGATCCCGGCGGTCAGTTGACCAAGCGAAGCGAGCTTCTGCGTCTGCACCAGGCGGTCCTGCGTTGCGCGCAAGTTCTCCAGCGAGGCGGCCAGCTCCCGCGTGCGGGCTTCCACGCTTTCGAACAGGCGCACGTTCTCAATCGCGATTGCTGCCTGGTCGGCGAAGGTTGATACCAATTCAATCTGTTTATCCGTGAACGGTCGTACTTCGGCTCGCCCCAATGCCAGGACGCCGATCGGCACACCCTCCCGCAGCATCGGGACACCGAGAGCCGTGCGAATGTTGGCCAAATTCAATGCCTCGGAAAATGTGAAGTCAGAGTCGGCCCTGATGTCAGGAATTTGAATAATCCGACCTTCTACGAGCGCTCGTCCGGTAACAGAGCCACGGTCGATCTCCACCGGCAAATCCCGAATGGCTTCGGAAAACTGCAACGAATGACCGTAAGTGGCTGCGCGATAGAATATTCCATCTATCTGGCGAGTGATGGCGCCGTGGTCGGCATCACACAGCCGCGCAGCCGATTCAACTAGTGTATTTAGCACCGTCTGCAGATCAAACGTCGAGCGGCTGATGACCTTGAGCACATCGGCGGTGGCGGTTTGCTGCTGGAGAGATTCTCGCAGTTCGCCGAGCAGGCGCGTATTCTCGATGGCGATGACGGCTTGCGCGCCGAAGTTTTGGACCAGTTCAATCTGCTTATCAGTGAAGGACCGAACCTCCTGCCGGTAGATGGTGATCAGGCCCACCAGCTTGTCCTCCTTGAGCATGGGCACAGCCAACACCGTGCGGGCACCCGCAAGGTCAAGAACGGCGAACCGCTGCGGATCCTTGGTATAGGCTGGCTCTTCTCGAATGTCGGCGATCTGAACTGGTTGCCTCGTGCTTGCGGCGCCATGCAGACTAGTTCCCGGCCCAGGCCGAATTACCGGCTCTTTGCTTCGCGCCTCGGCGTATGCAGCGGACACCCCATGCAGGGCAACGGCACGGAAAGCATCGCCTTCTGCTAGAAACAGTACGCCGAACTTGGCCTCGCAGATGCGTATTGCGTTCGCGAGCATGGCGTTGAACACCGGTTCAAGCTCGCCCGGCGAACTTGAAATCACTTGCAACACCTCCGAGGTCGCCGTCTGCTGTTCCAGTGACTCGGAAAGCTCGCGCGTGCGCGCCTGCACCTCGTCGAACAGGCGCACGTTCTCAATCGCAATGACAGCTTGGTCGGCAAACGTCGTGACCAACTCTATCTGCTTGTCGGTAAAGGGGTTCACTTCATCGCGGGTGAGTATGAAGACACCCATCGTCGACCCCTCGCGCTGGAGCGGCACGCCAAGGATGGTTCTGTACCCAAATGCCTGCTGATAACCGGTCGCCTGGTATTCAGGATCGGCCAGCGCGTCGGGAAGATGAATTGCCTTGCCTTCCAAGGCAACCCGCCCCGTCACGCTGCCGCGATCCAGTTTTAGCGGATGTTCCGATGAGTACCGCACCGCCTCGCGCGTAAAACCGTAGTTTGCACGATTCCAATACAAATCACCCTCACGCATGATGATGGCGCCCCTGTCGGCCGCACAAAGCCGGGCAGCCGATTGGACGAGGGTGTCGAGCACCGTCTGCAGATCGAACGTCGAGCGGCTGATGACCTTCAGCACATCGGCGGTCGCGGTCTGCTGCTGGAGTGACTCGCGCAGCTCATTGAGGAGGCGGGTGTTTTCGATGGCGATGACAGCCTGATCGGCAAAAGTTGTCAGCAACTCAATTTGCTTGTCAGTAAACGGCCGCACCTGCGAGCGAGTTACCGTCATCGCGCCGACAGGCACACCTTCTCGCGAGAGAGGTACCCCGAGCATGGTACGCCAGCCACCAAGCTTTTGCGCACGTTCCTGACTGTATTCGGGGTCTGCCAATACATCGGGTATGTGAACCAGTCGCCCATTGAGTGCAATCCGGCCAACCAGGGAATCCGGTCCAGGCGCGAAGACTAGACCGCGCACGTACTCCTCGTATTCGGGCGAGTACCCTCCGCAAGCGACGACTTGGTATGTGCCGTCAGTGCGACGGAAGATATGGGCGCTTTCCGCACCACATAATTGTATCACCGACTGAATAAGGGTGTTCAGCACTGTCTGTAGGTCGAAAGTCGAGCGGCTAATGACCTTAAGCACGTCAGCGGTGGCCGTCTGCTGTTGCAGGGATTCGCGCAGTTCGTTGAGTAGCCGAGTGTTCTCAATGGCGATGACGGCCTGCGCGGCGAAATTTTGCACTAATTCAATCTGCTTGTCAGTGAAGGGCCGGACCTCTTGCCGCATGATGGTGATCACACCAATCAGCTCGTCATTCTTCAGCATCGGTGCAGCAAGTGCAGTTCGGAATTTGCCAAGTTCAACTGCGTCGACGGCAAATGGATGACCGTCGCGGTAGGACTGAAGCTCTATGATGTCAGCGATTTGCACGACCTGCTTCGTGCTGGCAGCACGACCGAGCGGTCCGTCGGGCGAAGGTTGAAGCCGCAGCTCGCGCTTGCGCGCCTCAACATACGCGGGCGGCGCGTCGCGAGTGGCGGCAACCGCACGGAAGCCGTCGGCGTCGCGAAGGTACAACGTACCAAACTTGGCTTCGCAGATGCGGGTCGCGTTTGACAGCATCGCATTGAAGACCGGCTCAAGCTCACCGGGCGAACTTGAGATGACTTTCAGAACCTCCGAGGTCGCCGTCTGCTGCCCCAGCGCTTCTTTCGTCTCATTGAAGAGGCGGGCGTTCTCGATGGCGATGACAGCTTGGTTGGCGAACGTCTTTAGCAAGTCGATGTGCCGGTCGGCGAAGCGACCAATTTCATTGCGGGTGATGACGATTGCTCCGATGGGCGAGCCGTCACGCAGCATCGGCACCGCGAGAATGCTTCCCCATTGACCGGCCAGGGTGACTTCGCGGGTGTACTGCCGGTCGGCCAGCATATTCTCGATTTGCGCGACCTTGCGTGTGAGGATCGCCCGCCCCGAGGCTTGGTCGGGCTGCGGGGGTCGTGGATACATTTTCCGCAGGACCTCGACCGCCTCCGGCGGAAAATTATGGTAGGCGACGATATGGATTAGTTCGCCGTCAAACCGGTGCACAGCGCCCATGTGCGCGTGGCAGAGACGTACAGCGTTGACGACGATGGTGTCGAAGACGGTCTGGAGGTCAAAGCTCGGGTGGCTGATGACTTTGAGGATTTCGGCGCTGGCCGCCTGCTGCTCCAGCGCCTCCTCTAGCTCGCGGGTACGCTGGTCGAGTTGCTCCTGTAGGTTTGTTGTGGATACAGGTGCGGTCGGCGCTTTGCGGGCCTTGGGCCTAATCGCGCTATCGCGCTGCCCCTTCACCGGTTGTCCGCTTTCACCGCGTCGCTGCATGTCGCACCCCTACGGCGGGCTCACGACGATGTTAATCCTATGCAAATCCCAGCATTCGCGCCATGGCAGGATGCCTGCTTTGGGCCAGCACGGTCAGGCCGAGCGTTCGCATCCTCGATGGGGAGAAGGCGGGCGACATGAAAGGAAAATTGTTGAGCCACGCCGGTGACAAAAATTGAGGTCTCCATAGACCCAAGAGGGAAGGAAAGACCGAGGATCAGAAATTTTCTATTGGCGGCCAAGGTGAAGCGCCGCAAAGCTACGGGCCGCAAGCCAGAGTTCTGAACAATCTCAACTGGTTGGGAGTTTGGCGGTCATCCTCCGTATCAGAATCTACGGCACTGCCGGGACCGTAACGTCCTACCCTTACAGACAACTTGGAGCCCAATGATCCGCGGCACGAAGGGCGGAGGCATCCTCAAATTGCGCTTCAACTTCTTGCGTTGTGGTCGTGACGAAGCCCTAGGCAGTATTTGCCTGCTGCGCATAAGTCGTCCAAGGCGGTCGTGACAAAGCCTAGGCAGTATTTGCCTGCAACAAAATTTTCTCAGTCAGCGCGATGACAGCACCACGACCCTCGCACCAACTGGCGTCCGCTGGTAGAGGTCGATGACATCTTGGTTGATCATGCGGATGCAGCCGGAGGAAACGCTCCTGCCGATAGTCCACGGCTCGACCGTGCCGTGGATGCGATAGAGCGTATCCTTGTTGCCCTGCCAGAGGTACATGGCGCGAGAACCGAGCGGATTGCGTGGGCCGCCCGGTACACCGAGGCCGCTTTGCAACTCGCTCACCTGCCGCCTCAACTCGGGTTGGCGCTCAATCATCTCTTTGGGCGGATACCAGTCCGGCCATTCCTGCTTGTCGTGGATGGTCGCCACCCCCGACCACCCAAAGCCTTGGCGTCCTACACCGACACCATAGCGAAGCGCCCGCCCGCCACCTTGGACCAGATAAAGGAAGTGGTTTTGCGGATCGATAATGATCGTGCCGGGCTGCTCTTGCGTGGGGTAAAAGACGGTCTTGCGCAAATACTCTGGATGGATGTCGGCCAGTCTGACTGCCGGGATGGGAAACCGTTCGCCACTAACTGGCCCATAGAGGGCGTATGCGTTCGTCGGTGCCGCCTGCTCAGACCCCCGGGGGACCGGGGTAATAGTCATTGGTGCTCCCGGCCCTTGACAGGTCCAAGGGAAACGATCGTCGCAGAACTGGGCTGATGCGCTGCGGGCGCTCATTGCGGTAATGAACGCGAGGCCGATGACGAATATCCGATCTAATGCCATTTCAATAAATCTAGCCGATCTCGAAATCAAAAGGTGGGGAGTTTCGCCTTTCAGCGAACCGTTGCCCGCACCAATTTCCAAGCAACGCCAACCCGTAGTAATGCCTGTCTGATTGCCGCAGCGCTTCGCGTGGATTGCAAAGATGCAACCGCGCAAATATTAACAATCGGGCGGGTGCCACCTGATGACAAAACCTGAGCCTCGTAAGCCCTAGGTTCTTCTAGTGCGGTTTGTCTCGCCACGTTATCATGGCCCGGTTCCATCACAGACGGCAGCACCTGCAAAGCATTCGGCTCATAAATCAGTGAACGCTCCAATTCCAGAATTGTTGTATTTTGCTGGACGCATACGAGAATATTCCTCCGTAAGTGGTGGCATCGCTTCGAGCAATACGAGTGCCATAACCTTCGGTCGGCACTTCAAAGTGACCAGTATCTGGAGTCCCCCACTCCGCTCCAGAGTCTAATCCACATTCGTGCGCCATCTTAATCGTATGTTTTGGCTGTTGTACGGTAACTTCATTGTATCGCACTTGGTTTACATCAAGGGCTTTTCCGTATGCGTGCAAGCTCAAATATTTTGTGCCAAAAATCTTTCGATAGTTATAACCCCCTATGTCTTTTATTGGATAACCTGAAGCCACCAGTTTCTGTAATAGGCAGACAAATTTACTGGCGTGCTCTGATGCGACTGAGGTTTTAAGTACATTATCAGGAGTCTGAACTACTAACAGGGACATATTTTTTATGTTCGATTGCTCTAGATTTATAGTTGTCGTCCCAATTTTGATTTCTGATTTTTTGGGCTGTGATGGTGGTAGCGGGACGTAGCTATGATCAATACTGGCTACTTGAACTTTTGGTTTCTCGACTTCAGCAAGGTTTGGTTTCTCGACTTCAGCTATTTGCTCGACGCCAATTATTTGATCGAAGTCGCTGCAAGGTAGCGATGCGATACTTACGCTGGAGAGCAATAGTCCAGCCGTAATCGTGCAGTGCATGCCCCGATCTTCCCGTCCGTCACGAATCCCCAAAGGTGGCCGACATTCCTACAACGAATTGTGACTTTCGCTAGGCATTCTAACTGCGAGTCTCTTTTATTTCCTCGATTGTGGATACACGGCGATCATGTTGACCGCACCTGTTCATTACCATTTTAAAACAGCAGCGCGGTCGATGAATATAAGCCAGATAGCTGCTAACCACGTGGCGGACAGTACGATGACGACGGCCCAAATAATGACACCGCCCCACATGGAGCGCGAGGGCATGGGGCTGCTCATTAAAAGTTCGGCCTAGCGGAATTTAACTCTAAACGTCTCCGCATAAGCACACTCTGAGCATTCAAAGGTCCGCTCGTCGTAACCCTCTTGGTCGGTTGGTTCGATCTGCGAAAGAAACATTGGCACCCCGCACAGCGGGCATCGTCGTTGTCCTACCGGCGGCGTCGGATCGAAAATGATGGCTTGCGGCATGGCACACTCCCTGATTGGTACAGGTGGGAGCGCAATTGGTCTCTCAGTCACCGACGCCTGCGGGCAGTGCCTCGGTCGGTGATGTTGAAAGCTAATTCCTGAAGTGAAATATCGTCGGTCGGTTTCCAAACTTAGTGATAGCTTATCCCAGTTATCCTCACCGCTCCCGCACCGCAGCAAGCGCGGCCATCGAGTCAGGGTGGCGTAGCCGTCGGCGGTAATCAATATGCAACTGCACAGCCTAACGGAATTTGACCTTCACAGTCACCGCATTGGCGCACGATGTACATTCAAAGATGCGCGCTTCTAGATCAACATCTTCGGTCGGCTCAATGGACGACACTAACATTGGCGCGCCGCACCTCGGGCATCGTCGTTGCATACTTGGCGGCAACGTTGCTGGATCGAAATTATGTGCCTGCGACATGGCCGCCCCTTTACTGATACAGGCGGGAGCGCAACTGGTCTCTCAGTCGTCGACGCCTGCGAGGAGAGCCGTGGTCGGCGATGATCTACAGTAAATCGTGATGTGAAAAGCGTCTGTCGGATTTCGGACTTATGCTCCCCAATTTTTCCGCAGCGCAGCAGTCTTCGTCGAAACCCCCTCGTAAATCCGCTTCGGGCCAAAGCAGACATTTCGTAGTGCAATCGCCTACATCGGCAGTGAAGCAAAAAGTGGACGCGACAGGCCAGCCACCAATGTTAGCAGTTACCCTTTTTTCGCTGGCCGGGAGGGCAAAAGCCCTTCCGTTCCCATTTGGTCAGAGGTCGATAGTCTGACCCGTATCCATATCCCGAATAAGGGTATGCATAAGGTGCCGATTGCGCTTGCCAGCAGCGTCCAAACTCATTGCAAACCAAGCGTACGTTTTCTACAGACCGATCTGTGTTTATGACGGTCTGGGGGCTGAATGGCATCGCGAAACTTGGCGTGCTCACAAACCACACGAATACTGCTGCGCTCAAGATTCCTCTCAATTTGCACATCGGTGGCTCTCCTACTCTACGAATATCGTGCCGACTAACATTCGATTAGAAGAATCGGGCCCCGAAAAAATCGAGGCCCGCAGCCGACTGTGTTGCGCTTAATAGCAAATACGCTTTCGCACAGTGACATGATCACCAAACCGGTTAATCCGGTTCGTGACCACTACTCGGCAGCCTCGGTCATAGGCGTAAGCGCCTCGCCAGTGATGACGACGCCAACCATCTCCACGCCAATGGTCGCGGTCGCCGACCGAAATGCGAACGTCTTGGGCGTTTGCAACTCCGATGCCGCTGGTTAGGGGCAAAGCGAGAGCCAGAGCGGTTCCCAGAATGAGATATTTCATGACTAATTCCTCCTCCATTGCTCATCGATAAACGAGAAATGGAGGACATCGGTTCCTGCGGCTATTTCTTTTAAGAATGAACATCGGTTAAGAATCGCGCGCAACAATGTGATATAGTTCGCTTAACGGTGAGCGGAAAAACATTGCTGGTTGTTTCTTGTTGTCATGAGTAGCAGCACTCACATTTCGACCCTTTATCGCGAGTTCGCGGACGCCTTAGGGGATGTTCTCGCGGAAAATGCCGTTGGTTTGGCAAGCCGTGGCCGACTCGCGAGGACGCGCGCTGCGGTCAAGAAGCACCCCGATTACAGCGAGCATGGATATTTTCTAGCGGTCGAAATGGCATTTAAACAGTGGGAAGCGATGCAAAACGTCGGTTCACCACAAAAAACATCCGAGCAGCAATAGATTATGCAACAGGTCGTAAGCGCCGCGTGATCACTTGCTCTCGGGCCGTCACATTCGACAGTGTCTTAGTTCGAATTTTTGCGCCGGGTAAGCGCATTAGCAACAAATCCTAGAAGCAGCAGTGCAACCCCAAGAATAGCACTTACAAGATCGAGGTAGTGCCCGACGCTGTTTGGTAGGCCCCACCCCATCGCCGGGAAAATGTGAAACGCTTCGGCGATGTGCGTCAGCACGACCATGAGCAGGCAGGCCAAACCAACTAAGAGGAAAATCCGCCCGATTGTCACTCGTACCTACCAAACTACTGGTGATGATTGTGGCCTTGGTCGGCTTTGTAACCGCGCAATGCCTCCCTCTTACGCGTTGGGATCGGTTGCGTTCGGATAAAATGACTGCTCGTCCGCGCTCCTCAATTAAATGCTGCATGCGATAGACTCACATGGCGCGAGATACGCTTTACTCGGGCTTGTGGCTTGCTATCGAGCAGTACTGACGCGATGGCCGCATCAGCATATATTCGCTTCGCATTCTTTTTTGGGTGACGCTCATGCGCGAAACACTTTTTGGAGTCATTGTCGTTGTTGTGGCTGCCGCATCAATGTTCTTCACGAGCGGCGCGACCTCTGCTGATCCATATAAATGGTGTGCTGTCGATAACAACAGCGGGGGGACCAACTGTGGCTTCGTCACCATCGAGCAATGCCGCGCCACGATCAGCGGAAAGGGCGGGTCCTGCGAACCAAAGCAGGTCCTTCCACCTAACTTGTCTCCAGCCGCAAAGGCCGCAGCACCTAAAATAGACATGAGCGGGGGCAGCGGCAAATCATTAATGGAGTGCGTTACTGAGTCCTGCAAAATCAACTGTTCTCCTGATGTAAAAAAACGCTACAGACCAAAATGGTGCGTGTACTTTAAGGAGCCAGTCTGAGGCGCACCTCTCCCATCGCTCTCTGGGCGCGCCTATAGCCAAAGCCTAGGCAGTACCTGCTGACCAAAGCTGGAGCCTCGTCGCCCTGAACGGTTTTATCCCATGAAGAAAACTGGCGACGATCACGAAACGAGGTTCGCCATGACGTTCAAGTCTTGGACCAGCCGGCTCGCTGCACCGCTCCTCGCTTTGGTTTTGGCTATCGCGCCGTCGGGTTCGCCGGTGTACGCCGTCGAGGGTGTTCGCAAGGTCAGCGTGGTGTCCTTCGGCCTTTTCGGCGATCAAGGCGTGTTTAAAAGAGAGGCGACTGGTGCAGCGCAAGTTGTAGCGGGCCGTTTCGGGAGCGGCCCGATCAACGTGCAATACAATTCAAAAAAAGGCGGAAGTGCAACGATCGAAACCCTGGCCATGTCATTGCAAGCGGCAGCCAATGAGATGGACGTCGAGAACGATATTTTGTTTTTGATTCTCACCTCGCACGGCTCCCCTGCCGGCCTTGCAGTCAAAGCGGGGCGGCTCACGCAAACACTCACGCCGTCTAAACTCGCCGACATGCTGGCGTGGACAGGTGTGCGACACAAGGTGGTGGTCATCTCCGCCTGCTATTCTGGAGTCTTTATCCCTCGTCTTGCGAACCCCAATATGCTGGTAATCACCGCGGCCGATGCCGACCATCAGTCGTTCGGTTGCCGGGACAAGGCGAGGTGGACCTATTTCGGCGATGCTTTTTTCAACGTGGCAATCCGGCAAACTAACAGCCTGAGCGACGCTTTTTTTGTTGCGCGCGCGCTCATTCAGAGGCGAGAGCTGCAGGAGCAGATCGAGCCGTCGAATCCCCTAATGGCAGGCGGCGCAAACGTGCAGCCGTTGCTCACAGCGCGTCCTTGAGCGACCGGCCACAGTCGATGGCTATCAGTTACGAAAATCTCATTTTGAGGAAAGAACCAAGTCCACGTATGAGTCGTCGAAAAAATTTGTGTTCAAGGCAGTCGTGTCAAAGCCTAGGCAGCACCTGCTGACCAAAACTGGAGCCTCGTGACCCGGTGCGTGCTGGAACTGTCTGCGCCCGGGCACTGTGTTCGGGAAATGCCCTTGTGCGTTAATGTGAAACCGAAAACGGAGATGCATCAATGCGTTTTGTCTTGTGCATCGTTATCGCGGCGCTGCTGCCGGGTTCAGCGTTGGCAGCGAAGGGCGGCACCATGAGCTTGTCGCGCACGCAGGCCGCCGCAGCGCGGGGTGACCAGCAGGCTGCGGCCGCTCTCGCGACCACGACTTACCGCCAAGCCTGCATGAGCGGTTGCGCCGCCCGCGGTCATCGGAAAGGTCAATGCGTCAGCGCCTGCCGCCCGGGCCTTTGCCACCTAAGCGGCAAGGAGCCCTACTGCGTAGCAAAGTAGGCGCGGCACGGTTCTTCCAGCCTGCTTGTAGAAAGCAGCCAAGTGCTAACGGGACCCGACGAGCTGCGGCCGCGCCGCAGCCTTGGCGCTCAGCAATCGCTGGCTGAAACGACCCATTGGCTGAAGCGGAAAGTAAGTTCAGCCACTCGGCGAACCAAATTGGGTCACTTCATGGATTTTGGAGCTTGAGGCCCTTCGACCGGACGTCTTCCGCTTTCAAACGGTAATTCGACTGTACCGGCCATTGCAGCGCACTCCTCTCTTGGCACGGCAACCATGCGCCCGTCAGTTTTTCGGCAATTGCCCAATCCGAGTTGATAGCCGCTTTTGCAGGGCTCACCCGTATACGGATAAAAGTCGGCGCTGTGATTCACACAGTACGCTTGAGGGTCGGACGGAGCTTGGGCGTCCGTTTGAGCGGCGTTCGCCAAGATCGGCATGAAACAGATCGAAAGGCGCGCAACCAAGCGCATGACGGCCTCCCGCATGTAGTGGACATCTGCCATTATAGCGATGGGCAGACCCAGAGACATCCCATTGAGAACACCGCTGCGAACGTGCCGCATCATCATCCCCATCCGTTGTCTGGCTTGACGCACAGCCGAGTTGCCAGCACGAGCAGGCCATTGCGCCATGCCAACCGATGCTGACCGCACTGGGGACTACAAAGGGTTCACCATCCGCACCTTCAAGACTCCTAATGGATCGTGGCGAGCGATGATTACCAAAACCGATGGCAGTAAGATCAAAGCGGCGGGCCAGAACGAGCCGTTTGATATGATTCCTGTTAAACTCGATAGCCTCGGCCGCGAGAAGGCTTTTGAAGAAGCGAAGCGGCTGATTGACGCCGGTAGCATTACCTAACTGCGCGCTACCCGACGAGGTCCTGCGCCCCTACAGCGGCGCGTTTTCAATAGTTGGCCCTCGGCTTCCCTTTTCGCCTGTCTCCAATAGACCGAGGCGCCTTTAGAGGGCGCGTATAGCGCGTTTGCGGCAGGCAACGGAATTCTTCGACCGACCGGAACTTTTGCCAAGGGATTTGCATTAGACGCCTGCCATAGGTCTGTGGTCTGTGAGGGGAGTCCGCCAATGGCAGCAGGGGACGAGTACCGAATAAAAGCCGCCGAATTGCACGCACAGGCGCAGTATAAAAGCCGCCGAATTGCACGCACAGGCGCAGTGCCACACTACTTCTAAGTTGCGAGTCCAGTTTGAGAATTTGGCAAAAGCCTATTTGCGCTTGGCCGAACAGGCCGACCGGAATGATGGGGCTGACCTGATCTACGAGCCGCCACCGCGCAAACTCGATTCGGAAGCAAAGCGATGAGTGACTTTTCGCGCATTTGCGTTTGTAAGGGTGTCGCAAATGTCCATGAGGGATGAGTACCGGACAAAAGCCGCCGAATTTCAGGCCAGAGCCCGCGGTGCATCCGACGGGATGACACGGCTTCACTTCGAGAGCTTGGCAAGAGATTACGAGCAATTAGAGAGATTGGCCGCGCAGGTTGAGGTGATCTACAAGCGGTCCAAGATCGACAATGCACGAAAACGCACTCCACCCGCTCGCCGCCAGTAGAGTGGCCCGCCTTCCCGTTTAGACCGCGCGTACGCGGTTTTTTTGCGGTTAGCTAGTTGGTCAGCGGCGATCTGTTTGGCGATATCATTAGTGCAACGAGGCTGGAAATCGCCCGTTGGCAGAGAAACCCTCAATGATGGAGGGTGCAATGGAAACCGTGCTTTGGGTGATCGCCGCAATCATCGTGCTTGCGGTCGTTTACGTCTGTGCGCTGAGCTTTAGGAGACGTAAAGAGGCGCTTGGAGACGAACCTTCCATGTCTGACGTAGCGCCCGCTACAAAAGAGCACGGAATCGATTTACAGGCGCGAAGAAAAACTTATGACGACATTACCTAAGCGGTTTGCTCA
>Ga0207428_10004204_pt1 | contig 13791 bp, 13 predicted proteins | sample RhiMethybrSRZTD1_FD_187600 | JGI IMG/M metagenome (GOLD analysis project Ga0207428, IMG submission 187600) | Populus rhizosphere microbial communities from Tennessee, USA - Rhizosphere MetaG P. TD hybrid SRZTD1 (SPAdes) (version 3) | ecosystem: Host-associated > Plants > Roots > Rhizosphere >... | reverse complement strand
TCGCGTTCAAAGCTGTGTTCTGTATGTTCCAGACTGCGCTGCCCGTGAATTTGTTTGTTCCGGAGCGGGTTTGGAGCTGAATCTGCGAGTTGCCTCTCCCCAATTCCGCATCTACCGGGGAGAGGATGAGTTTGATTTCTCCGATCAGATCGGGGTTAAGGGTGGTAGGAGACATGACACCCAGACCACCGAAGTTTGGAATCGGGGTACCTGCCGCCAGATCACCTTCGGCACCGAACCGCGTATCGTTCGTGGTTAAGCCATCTCGCGTGATGTTCATCGTGTTCAGACCCAGGCCGCCAATCGTATTATTCTGAGTGCCCGTGAGGCTGACGCGAAGGCCAGGAAGTACGTTGAGAAGACTGAGCACGTTGTTCCCCACGTTGGGGAGATTGTTGATTCGGCTCTCGGGCAAAACGTCGCCCACCGAAGCGGAGTTTGCGGAGATGGCGCTGATGCTATCCGCAGTAACCTCGACATTGGTCTGCGCAGCGCTCAATTGCAGCTGAAAGTTCTGCCGCACGGATGAAGCCAGTTCGATCTCCGTGACTGTCCTGGTCTGGAAGCCCGGGAGCGAGGCGCTCACCCTATAGGCTTTCCCCGGTTGAAGGCTGGGAAACGAATACGCTCCTGATTCGTTCGTAAGGGTCGTGGTTACAACGCCGGTGTCGGTGTTTGTCACGGTGATCGTGACGCCCGGCACCAGAGCGCCGCTCGGATCCGTCACAATGCCGGCTAACTGTGCGTTTTGAGAAAACGCAAGGACCGCCGTTAACAGACACAGTAAAATCGCCCGAGCAACATATCTGCGCATACGCCCCCCAAAGTAGACTTTTTGAACAACAGGGGGCGACCCTACCAGGACGAACCCTGCGCCTACGGATTCGGTTCTTCTAACTTCCAGAGAACTTTGAGGCGGAAGCTATATCAACGGAAAGGGCGTGTCAAAGCAAAACTAGGAAAACCAGGCTAAGCAACACCAGAGTGGGCGGAGGATTTCGAAAAATGGAGGTGGCTGTTTCGCCCTCGCTCTCTTTTTTCACCACGGCGCCCCGTTTTTCCTTAAAATTTTTGACCTATGAATTCCAACCTCGTTCACATACGAGACGTGCACAAAAATTTCACTCGGGGGAGTGAGCGCATTGAAGTGCTCAAAGGTGTGTCCCTCGACATTCCGTCAGGGGATTTCCTTGCGCTCATGGGCCCGTCGGGATCCGGGAAAACGACGCTGCTCAATCTGATGGGTGGGCTCGACGCACCGACGGACGGAACCGTGGATGTGGATGGCCTTCGTGTCAGCTCCCTGCGTGGCAGTGCATTGTCGCAGTGGCGGGCCGGTAATATAGGTTTCGTTTTCCAACTCTACAATCTGCTTCCAAAGCTCACGGCGGAGAGAAATGTGGAGCTTCCCCTGCTTTTGACACGGCTGTCCAAAGCCGAGCGGAGGGAACGTTGTGCCATCGCCCTCAAGGTTGTCGGGCTGGCGGATCGTGCCAAGCACTACCCAGGGCAGTTGTCGGGCGGTCAGGAGCAGCGCGTCGGCATCGCTCGCGCGATTGTCACGGATCCGACGCTCCTGCTCTGCGATGAGCCGACGGGTGACCTCGATCGAAAGGCCAGCGAAGAGATTCTGGAGTTGCTGCAGGCACTCAACCGTGATCACGGCAAGACGATTGTCATGGTGACGCATGATCCGCATGCTGCAGAACGCGCCCGGCGCACTCTGCACCTGGATAAAGGTGTTCTCGGAGGTAATGGGCAGCCATGAGGTTTCTCCCATTAATTTGGATGAACGTCTGGAGGCGCAGAATCCGCACGACGTTTACTTTGCTTTCGATCTTCATCGCGTTTCTGCTTTTCGGCATCGTGATGACGGTTCGAACAGCCTTTGGCTTCGGCGTGGAAATTGCCGGAAACGATCGACTGGTGCTGATCAATAAGGTGACATTGATCCTGCCCCTGCCAATCTCTTACGCGCAGCGGATTCAGCAAACACCAGGAGTCGAAATGGTGACCCATCAGACCTGGTTCGGCGGCGCCTATCAGGAAGCCAGAAACGCGATTACCTCGATGGCTGTTGTGCCGGAGACATTTCTGGACATCTATCAGGAGATCAAGCTGCCACCGGAGCAAATGGAAGCATGGAAAGCCGACAGGCAAGGCGTCATTGTGGGGAAGGATCTCGCGAAGCGCTTTGGATGGAAACTTGGGGACAGGATCCCGCTGCTTGCGCCGAGCTGGCAACCCAGGGAGCCGTGGGAGTTCACCATCGACGGCATTTACGATGGCGGACCTACGGTAGACAAGACTCAGTTTTTTCTCAGATACGACTATCTCGACGAGAATCGTCCGCCGGCCCTCAACGGTATTGTCGGCTGGTACGTCGTGAAGATCGCGGACCCGGGCAAAGCGGTAGAGTTGGGGCAGACCTTTGACGCGATGTTTGCGAATTCCGGATTCGAAACAAAAACCACAACCGAGAAGGGTTTCGTTGAAGGTTTTGCGAAACAGGTTGGTGATATCGGAACCATTACCGTAGCGATCGCTTCAATTGTGCTGTTCATGTTCGGCCTTGTCGCAGCGAGCACCATGGTCCAATCTGTGCGCGAACGCACGAACGAACTCGCGGTTCTCAAGACTCTGGGGTTTGCGGATAGCAAGATTCTTCTGCTTGTCCTGACAGAGTCGCTGATCATAACTGTAGGCGGCGGAGCCCTTGGACTCGCTGCTGCGTGGGGAATCGTTCAGCTTGGCGATCCAACCGGAGGACTTCTCCCGCTTTTCACTCTGCCGCCGTCGAACATCGTGATTGGCGTCGGTCTCATGATCCTGATGGGCCTGGTAGCCGGGATCATGCCGGCGGTCGGAGCGATGCGGCTGCAGATCACCGAGGCGCTGAGAAAAACGTAGGGAGTATCGGATGTACTGGCTCCGACAAACCGTTGCTGTACTGTTTCTCAATTTGCGCACTATTCCTGCGCGACTGGGCTCGTCGGCCGTTGCCATCATCGGTATCGCCGGTGTTGTCATCGTGTTTGTGTCCGTGCTGTCGATCTCCGCAGGCTTCGCAGCCGCCATGAAGGGATCGGGATCAACCGAGAGGGCGATCATCATGCGTTCCGGTGTGGACACCGAGTTGACGAGTGGCATCGAAGGGCCCGAGATCCGAATCATCAAGGAGGCTCCAGGGATCAAACGAGATGGAGACACGGCATTCGAGTCTGCTGATTTCTACGCGATCATTGAACTCCCAAAAAAGACGAGCCCGGAAACAACGGCAAACGTTCCGATACGCGGCATCGAGCCGGCAGGCCTCAAAGTGCGTGAGGAAGTATCCCTGGTCGAGGGGCGCATGTTTCGCTTCGGATCGAATGAGGTCATCGTAGGAAGGGCAACCCACAATCTCTTTGTCGGCCTGAACGTTGGGGACACCGTGATCTCAGGTCAGAACCGCTGGGTCGTTGTTGGGATCTTTGAGGCGGATGGCGGGGTCGCGGAGACGGAGATCTGGTGCGACGTCCAGGCGCTGCAAAGTGGTTATCGGCGTCCGAACTGGTTTAACTCCATTCTCGTGACGCTCGAATCGCCGGACTCCTTCGAGCGATTGCAGGAGTGGCTCAAGGCCAATCCCCAGACTCAAACCGTGGACGTCCGGCGGGAGAGCGAGTATTACGCCGGCCAGTCGGAGCAAATGACCCGATTGATCAATACGCTTGGTTTTGGAATCGCAACTCTTATGGCAATCGGTGCCGTCTTTGGCGCGATCCTGACCATGTATACGGCGGTCGCCTCAAGGGCTCGTGAGATCGCGACCCTGCGGGCTCTCGGCTTCAACGCTGTCTCTGTCGTCGTATCGGTCCTGGCAGAATCGGTCATCCTGGGTGCGATCGGCGGAAGCATTGGCGCTATCGCGGCGTACCTGGCCTTCGACGGCTTTCAGACTTCAACCATGAACTGGCAGAGCTTCAGTCAGGTGGCTTTCGCGTTCAAAGTGACGCCGGCCTTGTTCGCGACAGGCTTGTTGTACGCGCTGGCCATCGGTTTTATTGGGGGATTGTTGCCCGCGATTCGAGCGGCAAGACTCCCGATTTCCAGAGCGCTTCGGGAATTGTAGGCGCGGTCTATGACCGCGCTCTGCGCGTCGTCGAAGAATTGCGCGGTCATAGACCGCGCCTACAACGTCTACGGATTGATGTGCGTTTCCGAAAGCCGCCCCTCGATAAGATCCTTATTGTTTTCCATGCACCACCATTCCATCAGTTCGTCTCCCGGGCGCATCCGCACGAACACTCGAGTGTTCTTGAAGGGCTTCGCATAAATCTTCGGATCATCAAATGTAACTTCATACTCCAGGTGATCCGCATCGATAAGGCGGATGCGCTCGACCACGTGCAGCGCATCACTGGAGAGGTGCTCCGCGGTGTCAATCCAGGTTTTGCCATTGAAGCCGATGGTGTCGATCACGAGCGTATCCCCTTCATAGCGCCCTACGGAATTTCCCATCCATGAGGCCTCAAGGTTCTTGGGATGCTCTCGCCCATCGGTAGGGACGATGTGGAAGACATTGTTCGATTCGAAAAGGATGGCGAAGCGCTTCGACGTGTGTACGAATTCCACGGGGTAGGCAGTCTGCATGGCCCGGGTATATCCCCATGGCAGACAGCGCGCGGCATAGTCAAATCTAGGACTCTTGTTCAGTTGGTCGCCGGCGGGAGTATAGGTAAGCGTTCCCGCACCCTTCTGCGTACATCCCTTGATCGGTGCGCCGCTGCCGCATTCATTGGAGTCCCGTGTGATGTCCGTAACGCGCGGCTTGTCCCAGACTCCGCTGAGGTCCGGTTTGCCATTCGGAAGGCGTGGAATATCGGCGGCCTTTGCAGTTGCCTGCGCACTCGCCTGAGGTTGCGCTACCGACAATAGGATTGCGACGACGAAGGTTGCTCCCAGCATCAAGCCAAACACGCGCGTTGTCATTTGAGATCTCCCTTTCGAATGCCAGGAGTATTCTTCAGCCGCGGGCGACGGCTGTCAAGCAAGCCGAGCGCATGCTATAGTCGAGCGCCTTGAGCGCCACTCCATCTAACGGTATCAAGGGCAGGAATCGGATCCTGCGCGGTGTGATTACCGTTCTTGTTGCCGTTGCCATCTGGTTTATGCCGGCCCCTACGGGTGTCGAGGAAAGAGCCTGGCATCTGTTTGCGATTTTTTTCGGAACCATCATTGGACTCATTCTTCAGCCGCTGCCGCTCGGCGCAGTCGTTTTAATCGGTACGACGGCGACGATGCTTACGGAAACGTTATCACTCAGCGAAGCCATGGCCGGATATATGAATGCAACGGTCTGGCTTATCGTAGCGGCATTTCTTTTTGCGAGAGCCTTCAGCAAGACGGGTCTCGGGCGGCGCATTGCGTATTTTTTCATTCGTCTCTGCGGAAGGCGGACGCTTGGGCTCGGCTACGCTCTGGCTTTAACCGATCTGGTTCTCGCGCCCGGGATCCCGTCCGGTGCCGCCCGGACGGCGGGCGTACTTTTTCCGGTCGTGAAAAGCCTGGCTTCGACTTACGGGTCTGAACCAGGTCCGACAGCAGCGCGCATCGGCACGTTTCTCATGCTCAGCGCGTATCAGGTACATGCTGTTACGTGCGCGATGTTTCTGACCTCGATGGTTGCGAATCCTTTTATTGCAAACGCGGCCCGCGAGACGGTCCAGATCGAAATCACATGGACAGGTTGGGCGATCGCAGCCCTTGTTCCAGGCCTGATCAGCTTTGCCATTATTCCGTATCTCGTATTTCGCCTGACAAAGCCGGAGATCCGCGAAACGCCCGAGGCTGCGGAACTGGCCCGGGCTGAGCTTCTCAAGATGGGACCAATCAGCCGGCAGGAGCGCGTCGTCCTTGGCGTTTTTGTGCTGACGTTCTTGCTGTGGGTGACCGGACGATGGAGCGGACTGGAGCCCACTGTCGTCGCATTTTTTGGTTTATGCGTCTTGCTGATTCTGGGTGCGCTGCAATGGGAAGACGTCCTCGCAGAACGTTCGGGCTGGGATGCGCTGATCTGGTTCGGCGGGCTCGTAGGGATGGCGACAATGCTGAATACGCTGGGCCTTATTCCCTGGTTCTCGAAATACGTGGCAAGCCATGTGGAGGGATGGCCATGGCTCCCCGCGCTCGGGATTCTCGCTCTCGTCTATATGTATGCCCACTATTTTTTCGCCAGCCTGTCGGCACATGCTGCGGCGCTTTTTGTTCCGTTTCTGACGGTCGCGGTTGCTGTGGGCGCACCACCCTACTTCGCAGCGCTGACCTTCGCGTTCTTCTCAAGTCTCTGTGTGTCGTTGACTCACTACGGTGGAGGCCCATCACCGGTGTACTGGGGCGCAGGGTATTCCAGCATCCGGCAGTGGTGGACCGTGGGGTTTGTCGCGTCCCTTGTCTTCGTTATCGTGTGGATGGGGATCGGGCCGTTCTGGTGGAAAGCCCTGGGGCTGTTCTAGAGGTAGACCTGCCCGTCCATAATGCGGCGTGCTGTGCCCGCGGTTGCGGATTTCGTAAGTTCGAACTCGCCTGATGATTTTCTCGAAACAGAAACAAGGAATTGGGAAACCCCGGTCGGGTGCCCGATCCTCACGATGCCGGTTTGTTTCGCGCGACCGTCGGCGATTTCGTGGACTACGGTTCCGTCAATCAGCGCGGCGGCGCTCAGGCAAATTCCTCCCGTTATCGCATAAGCCTTATGCAGTACTGCCAGAGCTTTTGTGCGGGCGACGAGATCACACTCAGCGGCGGTGATGGTTTTTCCGGAACTTGTGGGGTAGTCCACTGGCGGCGCAACGATCGCAACCTTTGGAATAGCCGGACTGACCTCGTAACGGTTTGGCGCCAGCTTCATCATGACTGCTGCCTTTGCGCGAATCTCTTCCATAAGGTCGAGAATCCGGGGATTTGAAGCAGTGTCCGAAGGCAGCTCTGTCCCGGTGAGTCCAATGTCTTTTGCCTGCACAAACACTGCGGGAGCGGCAGCATCGACAAGACTGCATCGCACGCTCTTGCCATTGTCCAGTTCCATGACGTCGACCACATTGTCGGTGGGCAACAGTTTTCCGGTCTTGGAGCCGGCGGAGTTGATGAAGTTCACAACGATTCGCGCCCCGCTACCGGGAACCCCTTCAACAGCGAAGTCTCCGTCGGAAATCGCCCGGCCATCCTTAACAGGAACTTCAGCTTCGAGAATTTTCTTTGTATTGGTGTTGAAGATGCGAACGCGCGTGACAGGTTCCACCGCAGAGACAAGCTGTTCATCCACTGCAAACGGGCCAACGCCCAATGAAATGTTTCCGCAGTTGCCCTGGTAGTCGACGATCGCCTGTGCGATTCCGACGTAACCCACGGTGTAGTCGATATCGGCGTCGGCGCGCTTTGACCGGCCGATAATGGCAACTTTGCTGGTCAGCGGGTCGGCGCCTCCAAGGCCGTTGACCTGTCGGGGATCCGGACTGCCGAAAACCCTGAGGATCACTGCATCTCTTGTAGCCGGATCACGCGGGAGATCTTCTTCAAAAAGGAAAATGCCCTTGCTGGTGCCCCCGCGAACGATCGCCGCCCGGATTCGACGCCCTTCATCCATCGTCTCTAGTTCCTGTGCCGGCCCGGAGTATACGGCCAAATGCGGTAGCGGGAAAATCCTTGCCTGCTGTCGGAATCGTAATGCAGCATGGCTGTGAAGCAAAACCGTTAGGGGGTGCATCATGGTGAGGGCTGCATTGGCCGCGCTGCTTGTTTTGGGAGCGATGGCGCCTGCCGCAGAATTGAAGGTATTGAGCGTGGGCTCGATCAATCCGGGACTGTCGAACAACGGTGAGCAATTCAGGAAGGACACCGGAAACCAAATCACGATTCAAGTCGATACGGCGCCGGGTTTGAGCAGGCGGTTGGGAGCCGGCGAGACAGCGGACATTCTCATTGCGACTGCAGATGTCCTCGATGACGCGGCGAAGACAGGGAAGATCCTGGCGGGATCCAGGATGGTCGTCGCTCGTGTCGGCGTTGGTGTGACCGTGCGTCAGGCTGGAACAATTCCGAATGTAAAAACGGCCGACGGTTTGAAGCAGGCACTGGAAAGCGCGGATTCGATTGTGTACAACGAAGGCTCTTCAGGACTCTACCTGGACAAACTATTTGCTCAAATGGGCATTGGGGAGAAACTGAAGGCAAAGACGACGCGCTATCCCAACGGCGGCCAGGTCGCGCAGCACGTTGTCAGCGGCAAGGGAAACGAGATCGCGTTTCTTCCTATCTCGTACATCATTTCCAACGCGTCGACCGGCTTGCAGTATGTCGGCCCGCTTCCCGGAGACACACAGAACTACACCGTTTATGAGGCTGCGGTGATGACCGGCAGCAAAAGTCCGGATGCCTCCAGGGATTTCATCAAATATCTGACGACCGCACCTGCAAGGAAGATTTTCTCGGCATCGGGAGTGGACTGAAAGAAAATCGGGGCCAGACCGGTCGTTCACCATTTTTTAAAAAGTAGTGAACGACCGGTCTGGCCCCGATTTTTTCTTTCAGTCCACTCCTGTACTTACCAGTACTTTCTTCGCGGCTGGAGTGACCAAATACCGAATAAAGCTCTTCGCGTCGTCAGCCAGTTTCGACCCGGACGAAACAATCGCTTCATAGGTGATGTAAGTTTGCACGGGAACTGGCAGTGATCCGACCATCCGCACGCCTTTTGTTTCGTAGGGCCTGATCTCGGAGATCAGGCCAAAGCCGATCTCGTTACCCTTGCCCTGGATAATGCGATCCATGGTTTGTGCCGCATTAGCGGGTCGATTGGCTTTGCTCTGAATCTGCGCGCTGATACCCATGTCCTCAAACATCTTCTGAACGGACTGACCGGATCCCGCGGTGTTGTAGACAACAGCGTCCGCTGCCAGGACAGCCTGCTTCAACGCATCGGGTGTCGAGATGTTTGGCGCAACGGCGCCTGTGCGAACAATCACGCCTATGCCGACACGTCCCACCATAGTCTTTGATGCGGCGACAGCCTTCGTGTCTTTTGCCGCCTGGTCGACAAGAGCTGTCGTTGTGATGAGAATATCGAAAGGTTCATTTGCGGACAGAATCCGGTTTATGTCTCCGGTCGTCACACTCTGGACTTGCACGATTTGTCCCGTCTCGATTTTGTATTGAGCCGCGATCTGCTCCACGCCGGGTGCGAGCGGAACGGCGCTAAGAATTTTGATTTCCGCGCCAGACGCGGCCAGGCTGCCAGCAAGATATGCGGAAAGCAGAAAGGCGAAGAGGCGTGCTCGGTTCACCGCTGTCCTTCGGCTGAGGACCCGGCAAACAATCGCTTTCCATCGGCGAGCGTGACCGCACTCGAGTTGCAGGTGTTGGACCCGTCCTTGGCGCGGTACCCGTCAATCGTGACCTGATCTCCCTGCTTCAGAGAGTCCTTCGTCCAGCCTTGGCGAGTCAGTGTGTTCGGACTTCCTCCTTCACACTGCCAGCGAACAACGGAGCCCTTTTCGTCCTTGGCGTCGACATAAACCCAGATGTGCGGATTAGTCCATTCGACTTTGACGACGGCGCCCTGAACCTTAACCGGCTTGGCCCTGTCGAATTCCGCCGCAAAGGCATGATGCGCGGCCAGGGAGATGGGAATCAGAAGCAGGACGGCGACTGCCAGAGCGAAAATGGTCTTCATAATTGCCTCCCGTCGAAGATGCGGGACATCTTACTCGGCGCGTTTCCAAAGCGTCAAGAAATGGGGAATTCGGCTGGTCATCCGGACATCCGGACATCCGGACAGTGGGTGGTTGGACATATACATTGGACATGGGACAAGGGACAAATGACATTTAACAATTAAGGAAGGGGGATCTTTTCTTAAATCGGCAATTAAGAAACTCTCCTTCCTTAACTGTTAAATGTCATTTGTCCCTTGTCCCATGTCCAATGTATATGTCCAACCACCCACTGTCCGGATGTCCGGATGACCAGATCTCTCCTTTAACCCTTCGCCCTCCAGCCTTGACCACCCATACCCTCTTTGTTAACGTTGCCCGCAATGACCAGGCGTGCCGCATGGCTTATCTGCATTGGTATGAGTGTGAGCATTCTTTGTGCTGCTCAAAGCGCTTCGAAGCGCACCGCGGATGGGAAACCGGACTTTAACGGAGTCTGGCAGGTGCTGAACACTGCGGCCTGGGACATTCAGGATCATGGAGGACAGTTGGGCATCCCGCCGGGCCAGGGCGTAGTCGACGGCAACGAAATCCCGTACTTACCCGCGGCAGCAGCGAAGAAGCAACAAGACTTTGCAAACCGAGCTACGGCTGATCCAGACGCTCAGTGCTTCATGCCCGGAGTCCCGCGGGCCACCTACATGCCGCATCCCTTCGAGATCGTTCAAACCCCTAACATGATCGCCATTCGCTATGAGTTTGCTCATGCCCTGCGCACGATCATGATGGATGGGAGCAAGCACCCTGAAGGAGTGCCCAGCACGTGGATGGGGGACTCAAGAGGTCGGTGGGAAGGCGATACTCTCGTCGTCGATGTGAAAAACTTCAATGATCAGACCTGGTTTGATCGTGCCGGGAATTTTCATAGCGATGCTTTGCACGTTGTTGAACGCTATACGCTCATAAGTCCGGATCACATTCTCTATGAGGCGACGATTGAAGATCCCAAGGTGTTTTCGCGTCCGTGGAAGATGAGCATGCCCGTCTATCGTCGGCTGGAGAAGAACGTAAAGCTGTTGGAGTATGAATGTGTCTTCTATCTGCAGGAGGAGAAATACAAGGATGCTCCTTTCAAATAGGCTGCGGAGGTTCAGGTGACAAAAAACTTGTTTCGAGTTAGCGCTGCCTTGGCGAGCCTGGTTCTGACACTGGTATCCCCGGCCCACAGCCAGACGCCGGCCAGGCTTGCGGATGGTCAGCCGGATATGCAGGGCATTTACACGCGGGCGGGTGTGAAAACAACGGAGCTCGAGCCGCCGGAAAACCCGATCGATCCTAGTGGCAAGAATCCGCTCTCGGTGTCGCAGCGCGGAGATGGATTAGGGCCCTATCCTGGAGTGTTTGGCCAGGTCGGCACGGTGTTGCGCGGCGCCGCACCGCGGACGCAGCGGCGGACCGGAATCATCGATCCAGCCGACAGAAAACTTCCATGGAAGCCCGAAGAAGACGCGAAGAGACGGCAGTACCTTCTTCAGATGAACCCGCCGATTGACCTGCGCCACGTCGAACTCAACGCGCGATGCGCATTACCGGGTCCGTTCGAAGGGGAAGACGGCGCCAACCCCTATACGATTCTTCAGAAGCCGGGCGCGGTGGTGATTCTCTACGACTACAATCACACGAGTCGCGTCATCCACCTCGACAGGAAAGAGCATCTGGGGCAGGGTATTCGCCTCTTCATGGGCGATTCGATCGGCACCTGGGAAGGGAATACGCTCGTTGTCGACACGACCAACTTCAACGGAAGAATTGCATACTCCCGTGAGTTGCCTTACCTGACCGAAAAGTTGCATCTGACAGAGCGCTTCACAATCGTGGATGAAAACACGATTGATTACGAAGTGACGATCGATGACCCGAATCTTTTTACGAAACCATGGAAGGTGGCCGGCTATTTCTCGAGGTCACCGAAAGGTACGGAACCGCTGGAATTCGCTTGTGCTGAGGGTAGCCAGACGTTACAAAACATCTTCGGCACGCCCAACGCGCACTGAGGGAAAGGACCGGAGGAGTGAACCCATGCGTATCAAGCTCTGTTTGACCGTTGCTGGTGTCGCTCTGCTGCTGGCAGCGCTGCCCGTTGCCGCGCATCATGCTTTTGCCGCGGAGTTCGACTCCACGCAGCCTGTCAAGGTGAAGGGAACGATCGCGAAGATGGAATGGTCGAATCCTCATGCATGGCTCTACGTCGACGTGAAAGAACCGGATGGCAAGGTTGTCAATTGGCGGTTCGAGCTTGGCGCGCCGAATGCTTTGATCCGGCTGGGCTGGAAAACGGATAGCGTTCCTGTCGGTGTCGAAGTTCAAGTCGAAGGCTTCCGCGCCAAGGCCGGTGGGCCTGTCGCGAACGGACGGTCGATCAAATTGGCGGATGGCCGCGAACTGTTCAGCGGCGGATCCGCTCCGGCACAATAGCAATCCCGCCTAATTAATCTTCCGGGGCGGCGCTGCGGGCGGGAGGATTTCGGGGCGCGGAAGCTCGCGGCCGAATCCCTGCGCCGGTAAGCGAAGGAGCGGCGGTGTACGCTCCGACAATCCCTCCGATGGCTTTCCTGTGGGTTGGTAGAATGCGATCGAGCTGGGATCAGCGTCTTGTTCGACGATAACGCCGAACCACGGAACCATCATCTCCTGAGATGTCAGATCGCCCCACTCTACAGCCTTCGTTGGATCAGGGTTGTATCGATTGTTGGCGGAGTTGTCGTGGTGGGCTGTCACGATCATCTTCGTACCGCGGGGCACCCTTATGGGTTCCTCAACCTCATAGCCCAACTGCCAGTTGAAATTGAATTTTGCACTGAGCACCGTTTCGCTCTGCCCATTGGGGTACACGAGCCGAAACGTCATGTCTTTGCCTCGAAGGTGCATGTGGGGCATGAACCATACAAGCTCAGCATCCCGAGTGAAAGTCAGCTCGCCACGTGTTTCAAAATTTGACGCGCCTGCCGGAATGCGGAAGCTGCTGATGTCTACCATGGTTGATGGCGCCATCGTGATAAACCGGCGTTTAGCCGATTCTTTTGCCAGAGTGAAACCCACTCGTGTCTGGTCGGTGGTCTTCTTGCCGTTGGGTGTGTAATGCACCTCGATCCGGATCCTGGCTCCTCCGGGAATCAGCTTGGCAGAGTTGTGAAATCGGAAATCCATGGGTGGTGCGCCTGGAACATAGACGGCTTCCATCGAAGCGAAAGTGCCGGATAGTCGAGGTTTGTCGTTCGATCCTGGATAGGGACTTTGTCCTCCATCCCTCGTACCCACCCGCCTTGAGAGTGGGGAACTTCCGCCGGCAAAAGGTGGAGTAGTGCATCCCGAACAACCCACTCCGCCCCATCCGGAAGAAAACGTTTGCTCCGGCACTTGCACGATCACGTGGTGTACGACTGACGGGTCACCGGGACGAACTTCAATGGAATTGACCCAGGTGTCTTCTTCGAATGGACTCGAAATGAGAAAGCTCTTAATATCTCCCGCGCCTTTCGCTGGAATCGAAACAGGCTCAGGGATCGAGACGATCACGTCCGGTTGAATCCGCCATCCATCCTGCCATTCGACTGCGGCCGGCTTATCTGCCGGATCGCCTTCAGGCGCTCCGTTGTCGGCCCAGCTGGTGAGTAACCCAATGTCGGCCTGAGTGAGTTTCGGGGCGTTTCGAAACGTTCCGTAGTCCGGGTCTGCAAGCCACGGCGGCATCTTCCTGGTAAGGACGGCGTCCTTGATCGCCTTTGCCCAGGGACGTGTGCTTTCGTATGTCAGGAACGACATCGGCGCCACCTCTCCGGGCCGATGGCAGACCTGACAATTTCTTTGCAGTACAGGAAGCACATCTCTATTAAAGGTCGTGGATGGGGCACGTTCAGATGCAACGAGTGGAGACGAGACAGGCATCGACAGTGACGCAGCAGCTCCTAGAACGGCCAGAACGGCAAATCGTCGGGTCATAGAGATTGCTCCCCTGGGGTTGGCGGTACTTACTTACTAGCCCCTTAGAAGGAGCGATTCGCAGTTCGTTAGCACGACCCGGAAGGATTACTGCAGCTTC
>Ga0207428_10004201_pt1 | contig 13800 bp, 10 predicted proteins | sample RhiMethybrSRZTD1_FD_187600 | JGI IMG/M metagenome (GOLD analysis project Ga0207428, IMG submission 187600) | Populus rhizosphere microbial communities from Tennessee, USA - Rhizosphere MetaG P. TD hybrid SRZTD1 (SPAdes) (version 3) | ecosystem: Host-associated > Plants > Roots > Rhizosphere >... | reverse complement strand
GGAGTCAGAATTGTTCTCTACCCGGTCACTTTGCTGATGATGAACGAGATCACCTCGCGAACGAATCGGGCACAGGGTTTCGGCTACGGATACGAGATCCTTTACGGGGTCGAGTCGAAGTTCGAGTATCTGGACGACCTGACGTGGATATTCGCTCAGGCGAGGTTTTCCGCAGCGGGAAAACATCTCGCAACTCAAGGGGTGGTTCGCTTTTACAGCTATCGAGCACTTGGCGAGCTCTCTGTCCTTCAGTTGCATGAAGATGCGGGCATGAAACGGGACGTCATCGAGCCGCCGTACGCCGTAGATGAGACAGAGGTTCGCGCGGTGATCGAGCGAATGGCGCGGCCCGATCAAATGCCGGCGATCGGTAGTCGGCTGTGCCTAGCGATGGACCTTGTGCGCGACGCCGACACGCCAAACCCTCGCTCGATCTCTCCTCTCATCATCACAAGATGGCCCGGCGAGCCGAACCCAGAGGTTGACGCCCGGTTCGAGCCAGGGGAGGGCGGTGTTCGGGGCACATATCAACTCACTCTGCCGAGGGCCGAGAGACTGGAGTGGATCTTCGCCAAGATGATCGCGGATCCCGATCTGAACGGCATCAAGGCCGGCGGGTATGTGACGCTTAGGGACGTCCGGCTCGGGGACAACTAACGGGGACAATGCGGCCACGCAAACCGCATGACAGTTTAGGTCTCCTCGTAAGTTCTTGATACGATTGGAGGCTCGATCTGGGCCGGAGTGGCGAAACTGGCAGACGCGCCGGACTCAAAATCCGGTGGGGTTCACCCCCCGTGTGGGTTCAATTCCCTCCTCCGGCACCATTCGACTCGCCTACGACTCGCCTTCGGCGAGCCGTAGGCTCGCTCATGGCGAGCCAACCGTCTCCTCGAATGCCCTGAGCGAGCACTCGACTCACGCGAGTCGAAGCGCGGGTGTTGTCCTGCCGTCGCTTTTAGCGAAGGCGGACCGTCTCGACCAATAATCTAGCGTGGGCATGCCCACGACGGGTCGGACGTCGCGCTTGGGCACTGTCTGCGTGCTGATCGTTACGTCGTTCTATCTCTCGACAATACGAGAGGGGCACGAATGGGGCGACGACTTCAGCCAGTACATCCGCCACGCCAGCAACCTGGCCACAGGCGCCCGCTACACCGACACCTCATACCTCTACAACCCCGACAACCCCACAATCGGACCCCGGCTGTACCCACCAGGGTTTCCGCTCGCGCTGGCACCGGTCGTCCGGACGTTCGGCGTCCAGCTGCGTCCGATGAAGATCGAGATCGTGCTGTTCTTTGTCGCGGCGCTGCTCGTGCTTCATCGCCTGATTCAGCCGCTGATGCCGCCGCTGGCGGCCGCAGCCGTCGTGTTGGTGGTCGGACTGAATCCGTACTTCTGGGACTTCAAGGATCAGATCCTGTCCGACATCCCGTTCCTCTTTTTCTTCATGGCCGCGCTGCTCTGTCTGACCCGTGCCGGCGAGAGCGATCGCCTGACGCGATCCCGAACCGTGCTCTCGGTGCTCGGCGGCGTTGCCATCTTCGCCGCGTATGCGACGCGAGTGGTAGGAATCGTCCTGCTCCCCACCCTCGTCGTGAGCGATCTCGTTCGACATCGCTGGTTGACGAAGGACACACTGGTCGCTGTCGGAACGTTCGTAGTGCTGGCCGGCGTGTACTACACGCTGGGACCGCGCGACTCCAGCTACACGGACCTGCTGACGATTACCCCAGCGGTCATCGTCGACAACGTCGTTGGTTACCTGCGATGGTTCTCCGCCATCTGGGAGAACGGTTACGCCGACCTGCCTCGAAAGGTCATGTTCCTGGTGTCCGCCGGGTTGGCCGCTGTCGGATACGGGTCGCTGCGGACGCAGCCGAACGCGACGCTGCTCCTCATCGCTCCGCTGTTTTACCTTGCGGCCGTCATCCTGTGGCCGGTGGCGCAGGACACGCGGCTGTTGATTCCCGTCATCCCGATCTTCCTGGCGTGCTGCGTGCTAGGTGCGTTGTGGCTCGATCGAAAGATCGCAGAGCGCATGGGAACTCGTCTGGGATCGTGGCACGCCGTGCTGACCATGCTCCTTGCCGTCGTCGCGGTCAGCTACATCGCGCGCTATTCCACTCTTCCATTCAGACGGGTCCCCGAGGGTATCGCCAAGCGAGAAAGTGTGGAGCTGTTCGACTTCGTGAAGACGTCCACTCGTCGGGACGATGTCATCATCTTCAGCCGGCCACGGGCGCTTGCGCTGTTTACCGATCGCACGGTCACACCGCCGCCGAGGACCGACGATCCCTGTCGGCTGTGGGGCTACATTCAGCGAGTCGGCGCCGCATACGTCGTCACAGGGCCGGGCGCCGCCAATGACGAGGCGAAGTTTCTCGCCCGCTTCGTGCGCGACTTCGCGCCGAGCCTCCACGAGATGATGCGAAACGCGGACGTCGGGGTCTACCGCGTCGACGGCCGGCCACCTTCGCTTGCCTGCTCCTGAACCATATAATCCGATGCTGGCTCGTGGCGTCTTGAAGACGCGCGTCTCGAGTGGTCCGAGTGCGAGGTGCAGGTGGCTGGCGAAGAGATGTATCTCGAGGAGGCGATCGACAGGCACTCGCCTGAAGTCGCGGCAATCGTGGGTCCGGTTCTTCTTCTTCGAAGGTGTGGCCCTCGACGATCCTCAGCAGCGACTCGAGGGCAGTGGCAATGTGATGCGTTCGATTCGGTCAGATCGTGCTGAGATCGACCGTCGCGAAGCCCGGAAGCGCATCGACGGCTCCTCGTCGCCGTCGAATCGGTTCCTGAGTAGCAGGCAATCGACTTCGCCATGTCATTGACGATTGGCGCGCGATTCGGCGCATATGAAATCGAGGCTCCGCTCGGCGCAGGCGGAATGGGCGAGGTGTATCGCGCACGCGACGTGCGGCTTGGCCGAAGCGTGGCGATCAAGGTGCTGCCCACCGCGTTCACCGCCGACCCCAGTCGCCTCGCCCGGTTCGAGCGCGAAGCACGTCTGCTGGCGTCGCTGAACCATCGCAACATCGCAGCACTCTACGGCATCGAAGAAATCCAGGGCGGTCCCGCAGAGGCCGGACACTTCGTTCACATCCGTGCGTTGGTGCTCGAGCTGGTCGACGGCGACACGCTCGCGGATCGGATGTTGTCCAGCCTTGACGTAGCTCAGGCGCTCGACATCGCGCGGCAGATCGCCGATGCGCTCGATGCCGCTCACGAAAAAGGGATCGTGCACCGCGATCTCAAACCGGGCAACGTGATGATCACGCCCGCGGGCGTCGTCAAGGTCCTCGACTTCGGCTTGGCCAAGCATGCGGACCAGAGTGATCCGGATCTCACGACGGTGACCATGCACATGCACGAGACGCGCGAAGGCGTCCTGCTCGGCACCGCACCTTACATGAGCCCGGAGCAGGCGCGTGGTCAGCAGGTCGACAAACGCACGGACATCTGGGCGTTCGGCTGCGTGCTGTTCGAAATGCTGACGGGACAGAAAGCATTCTCTGGTCCCACGTCGACCGACACGATCGCCGCGATCATCGAGCGCGAGCCCGAGTGGGCCAAACTGCCGTCGACCACGCCCGCCGAGATCCAGCGCCTGCTTCGACGATGCCTGGCGAAGAACCCGAAGCGGCGCACGCGCGATGCCGGCGACCTCGGGCTCGATCTCGAGACGGCGATCGAGCAGTTCGGTCACCCCGAGCACGTCGTCAAACTCCGTGAACGCCGGGGGTGGATGGCGCCCCTCGCGGTCGGAGTCCTCGCGCTCGCCGCGGCGGCAGCTTTCCTCGTGTGGCGGCCGCAATCTCAGGACGTGAGTGCGTTGGTCACCGGGAACATGACCCGCATCACGTCCGATGGCGGACTGACGATCGAACCCGCCATCAGCGCGGACGGGCGTCTGGTGGCCTACGCATCGAATCGATCCGGCGACGGCAATCTCGACATCTACGTCCAGCAGATCGGCGGCGGCGCGTCGATTCGACTGACGAACGATCCCGCCGACGATCGGGAGCCGACGGTTTCGCCAGACGGCAGGATGATCGCGTTTCGATCCGATCGCAACCCGAGAGGGATTTACGTCGTCGCCGCGCTTGGAGGCGGCGCCCGGTTGATCGCTCCCGAGGGGTTCGCACCGCGCTTTTCACCGGACGGAAGCTCGATCGCGTTCTGGACCGGCGGTTGGCTTGCACCGCGATCGGTCAATAACATCCGCCGCTCGTACATCGTGCCTTCGAACGGTGGTGGCGCGCCCGTGCAGGTCGGGACGGATCTCGCTTCCATCGGGGATGTCGTCTGGTCGCCTGATGGCAAGGCGCTGCTCGGGTATGGACGGCGCGCAACGACCGGTGCGGATACCTCCGCGGATTGGTGGTCGGTTCCGGTGGACGGCAAGCCGCCGATCGCGACCGGCGCATTCGAAGCATTCAAAGCGGGCGGCATTTCGCTCGATGCAACCGACACGCATCCGATTCCGAGTAGTTGGACGATGGATGGTGTCGTGTTTGCCGCATCGCTCGTGGGTGCCGACAGTCGCGGCTTGTGGCGCGTGCCGCTCGATGTCACGTCGCTACGCGTCACGGGACGTGCCCAACAGCTGACGAACGCCACGACGGTCGACGCATCTCCATCGGTGGCACGCGACGGCAGAACGGTGTTCGCGGCGGGGTCGTCGGTCACGCTGCTGTTCGGCATGCCGCTCGACGCCCATGCGGGCAAGTCGTTGGGCCCGTTGAAGCGTCTGCGCGACGACGAGACGCCGAGCGGGCGCAGTAGCCTATCCGAGGATGGCCGTCTGCTCGTGTTTCCGAAGTACGAGTTCGCATCGGGAAGCATTTGGGTACGCGATCTGCGAACAGGCCGGGAGCGTCAGTTGGCAGAGACGCCGGGAACCGCGCTCAACCCAGTCATGTCCGTCGATGGCCGCTGGGTCGCGTATACGGTCACGGCAACCGAGACTGGTGGTGCTGCCGGCCCTGGAGCCGGATACATCGTCGAGTCCAACGGTGGTGTCCCCAAGAAGGTGTGCGATCGATGTGAGATCTCACTCTGGACGCGAGACGACCGGCAGATCGTGATTGTCGAGCCCGGCAGCAATGGCTTCACAAGGCTTGACGTGCGGACGGGAGCCCGTACACCGCTCGTGACCACAACGCGCATCATCGATCGGCCGATGTTTGGTCCCAACGGCGCGTGGGTCACCTTCAATGGCGGCGGTGGAGTTCAGCTGGCACCTGTTCATCCCGATCGGCCGTCAGGCGAAGACGAATGGACAACGATCCTCAAGACGTCCGGAGGTGCTGAACGGACCGCAGGGATGTCTCCCGATGGCAGACTGCTGTACGTGCTGCTCGAGCGCGACGGCTTCCGCTGTCTCTATGCGATGAAGATCGACCCGGGCACGGGGCGTCCATTGGGCGAGCCGTCCGTCGTCGCCCACTTTCACGACGCGTCGCGCCGATGGGGCAGCACTGGCCTCGGTTCTGCTGTGGCCTCGAACCTGTTCGTGGCGAACCTCACGGAGGAGAAGAGCAACATCTGGATGACGTCTGTCGCAGCTCCCCGCGATTCTCACTGACGAAACTGCAGCAGGACCACGTGTTTCGTAAGGGGCGTTGCCGTGCGCTGCGCAGCGTTGCCGCGCCCTGCATCCGGTACGAGCGTTGCCATTGTCCAGCTGGACAAGGTGCATCGACGATGAATCGAGCTGGACTCTCGTGCGTGATCGTGGCCGCGCTGATGACAGTGACGTGCGGCAGCAATGACGGCGCCAGTCAGACGCCAACCGGTCCGACCACGACGCCTCCTCCGACGACGTCGCCCGCACCGACCACGCCATCCTGCGCGCCATCGACCCCGACCGGACTGGCGATGACGCTGAGCGCCAGCACCACGCGCGTCTTCACCTGGAACGCCTCGTCCAACGCTGCCGACTACTTCATTCAGATCGGGACGTCATCTGGCAGTGGCGATCTGATCTACACGAACACCAGCCAGACCACGTACACGTGGACGGGGCAGAACGTGACGACAACCTGGTACTACGCGCGAGTACACGCCAGAAACTCGTGCGGGTCGAGCAATCCGTCGAACGAACTTCAGTTTCACTGAGCGGAACTCCGGAACTCCGGAACTCCGGAACTTCGGAACTTCGAACTCGCCATACCCGCTATTCCCTCCGCGCGCCCGTCGTACGCGGTGAGCCTCTGGGCGACAGGTCGTCGTCCGAACGATCTCGATTGACCGTCGAGAGTCTGCCGGCGTATACAGCCTCAGGCCTCACGCCGGCACCGCGAAAGGACGACCATGCGTTACACACCCGGGCATCTCGCCGTTGTTGCACTCCTCGCGCTCGTACTCGGTTATGCCGGCGCCGCAGCCCAGGCGCCGACTGCCAAGTCGCCGACGATCGACGAACTACGGAAGGCGGTGGCCAGTCTGAGAGGCGGGCGCATCCCTCGGCCCTCCTCGTACGACGCGATGACCGCGGAGCAGAAAGCCTTCGTCACCAGCGTGCTCAGCGGGCCGCGGGGCGACATCAGCGGATCGCTCGGTGTGATGATCGTCAGCCCTGCATTCGCCGATCTCGCACAGAAGACCATCGCCTACGCGCGATTCGCCGGGCGCGAGGGCTATTCCACCGTGCCGCCTCGCCTGAGTGAGCTGGCGATTCTCATGGGGGCGCGTGTCTGGACCGCACACTACGCGTGGTACGTGCATCGACGCGCGGCCGAGCAAGCCGGATTGCCCGCGGCGGTGATCGACGCGGTTCGCGACGGCCGCCAGCCTGGCGCGATGGACCGCGACGTCGCGGCGGTCTACACCTTCTGCAACGAGCTGCTCACCAAGAAGCAGGTGAGCAACGCGACGCTGCAGACCGCGCGCGCCGTGCTCGGTGGCGATCGCGGCGTCGTCGATCTGGTCGGCACGCTCGGGATGTATCAGGTGGTGGCGATGATGATGGTGGTCGACGAGTTCCCGCTGCCTGATGGAGTCAAATCGGAGCTGAAACCGCTCTGAAAGGCGCGCGCGCAGCGCGCGCCCGCACCTGCGAGCGAAGCGAGCTCTATAACAGCCGCGCGCCCTCGATCGCGAGCATTCGCAGTTTCGTCGACGTCCCGCCTGGCGCTGAGAAGCCACCCGTCTTTCCATCTGCCGCGAGCACGCGGTGGCACGGGACGACGATCGGGAACGGATTACGTCCCAACGCTTGTCCGACGGCTCGCGCCGAGCCCGGGATGCCGAGCTGACCTGCAACGTCGCCGTACGTGACCGTCGTTCCCGGACGAATCAGTCGCGCCGCTTGATACACGCGCTGGTTGAATTCGGGGACACCGGTCATGTCGAGCGCGACGAACGACAGATCGGACGACTCCCCCGACAGCAGGGCCGTCATCGCATCGATAGCCCGCTTCACATCGAGAGGGGGCGTCATCTCGTGCGCCTGTGGAAAACGCCGTCGCAGGTGCGCGCGCAGCGCGGCGTCATTCGTGTCGGGGAGCAGCACAGTCGAGACACCTGAATCAGACCAAGCAATGCCGCATCGCCCGATGGGAGTGTCGAAGAGACAGTACGCCTGTAGGGACATGACCTGTGTTGCAACAAAAAGGGCCGCCTAAAGGCGGCCCCTACGTACGAAGGTGATGAGATCGTCTCAGTGCTTTTCGCGCTCGAAGCTGCCCGGGCCGCCGTTGGTGGCTGGCGCGACGGCATTGCCCTGAATTCCCTCGAGCGACGCCTGCGTCGGCCCGTACTCGCCGCGCGGCAGCAGGCTCGGTCCCGATCGCAGGAACACCTTCTCCGGAGTCGTGCTGCGATCGAACAGGACGCCGATGAAGCAGTTGCTCATCTCATCCCAGTTCTGCGGCCCCCACACGACCTTCGCTTCCGGGTCGGGGTTGAACCGGTTCGCCTTCGAGTTGTCGAAGTGGCTGATCAGGCGCAGCTTCGATCCCTTCGGCAGTGCGATCGGCTCGGCGTACTGGTAGCCCATCTGCCACTCGAAGTTCCAATTGCCCTTGAGTACCGTGGTCGTCTCGCCGCTCGGTGACACGACGCGCAGCTCGAAATCCTTGCCGCGCAGATGCATGTGCGGCTGCGCGTAGACCAGCTTTGCGTTCTCGCCGAATGTGATCTCGCTCACGACTTCCGCCTTGCCGTCGTTGGGCGGGATCGCGAGGTTCAGCGCGGTCGGTCCGGCGTGGAAGTAGTAGCGCGTCTGCGGCGGGCTCTTCGCGAGCACGAATCCGACCTTCGACACGTCCTGACTCGGCTTGCCCGACGTGGTGTAGTGCAGCTCGAACACGAGATCCGAGCCTTTCGGGATGAACTTGGCCGCGCCTTCCTGGTCGAAGCGCTGCGCGCCGAGGCCCGGATTGAACTTGCCGAGGATGTCGTTGCCTTCCTCGATCGCGTTGCGGCCGAGGATGTCGCGATGGCTTTCCACCTCGTACGCCTCGCCGGGGACCGCTTTGTCCATCCATGTGGATCCGGGCGGCCGCACCCACACCTTGCCGTGATGCAATACCGCGGAATCGCCCGGCCGCATCTCGGCCGCGGTTACCCACATGTCTTCTTTGAAGTTCGTCTTGACCAGCACGTACTTGTAGTTGATGGTGCCGCGCGCCGGCAGCTCGAACGGTTTGGGCATCTCGACGACGACGTCGGGCTTGATGTTCCACCCGCTCTGGAACGTCAGTGCCGGCGGTGCCGCAGTCGGATCGCCTGCCGGGGCTCCGCTATCGGCCCACGACGACAGGATCGCGATCTCGCGATCGTTCAGGCGGCGCTGGTTCGCGAAGTGCCCGTAGTTCGGATCGGCGAACCAGGGCGGCATCTGCCGTGACACGACGGCTGCCTTGATCCCCTTGGCCCACGGCCGCGCCTGTTCGTACGTGATCAACGACATCGGCGCGACTTCGCCGGGACGATGGCACGACTGACAATTGGCCTGCAGAATCGGCAGAACGTCTTTGTAGAAAGTCGGAGCATCCGCGGCGCACAGTGTCGATGCGCACACCAGTGAACCCGCGACTGCGATCAGGCACGTCCTCATGGGCAAGCCCCTCCGGCAGTTGGACACAAGACCAGAAGACAAGTATAGGGCTCTTTCAAATGAGGTCGGGAGTCATTTTCGCAGCTGAGCGCGGGCGAAATTGTAAGGGGGTCGGGAGTCATTTGCTGTGAATCTCAGCGAAAATGACTGCGCCCCCCGTCGAGGTGTATCGCGCGGCACGCGGGAGCGGCAGCCCCGTCCGCGAGGTCGGCTTCAAATGACCGAATGAACAACCTCTATTTGCTGTTCGCTTTGCTGACGGGCGCAGGCGTGGCCGTGCAATCGGTCATCAATGCACGCCTTCGCGTCCTGCTCGACGGGCCGTTCTGGGCGGCGGCGGTGCAGGTCATCGTGGCGTTGGTGTTCTTACTCGTCCTCACGCTGCTGACGCGTCAACCGGCGCCCGTGCTGAGCGGCATCGCCCGGGCGCCGCTGTGGATCTGGACTGGCGGTCTGTTCGGCGCGATGTTCGTCCTCGCCACTATCATTCTGACACCAAAGCTCGGCGCCACGTTGACGCTGGCGATGATGATCGTCGGACAGCTCACGGGCGCGCTGGTCGTGGATCACTACGGATTGTTCAGTGGCACGATCGTGCGGTTGTCGACGCTGCGCGTGCTCGGCGTGGCGCTGCTCCTGCTGGGCGTATGGTTGATTCGATGGAAGTAGGCGATGAAAGAGTCGGACCGTCGGCTGCTCGGTGAGCTTCGGCGCACGCTGCTGCCGCTGCACAAGGCACTCCTCGAGTGGGAGCGGACCGCCTATGAGCGGATTCACGGCCGCGTGAGCAAGGGCGAGCTGTTGCGCGTGGTGATGTCGGACCCGCAGTTCGCCTGGCTGCATCCGGTATCCGAGCTGATCGTGCGCATCGACCAGACGCTCGAGACTGAGGATCCGGACACCGTGGTCGACGTCGACGCGATCGTGACGCAGGCGCGCCGGCTCGTGGCGCCAGACGAAGCGGGAACGCCGTACGAACAGCGCTATCACGCCGCACTGCAGGAAGTGCCCGACGTCGTCTTCGCGCATCGGGCCGTTACGGGCGTGCTGAAGGACATTCCGTCGCGCGAAACCTTGCATTGAGCGATGAGCGCGCGTTGCCTTGTCGTTCTGCTCGTCGTGCTGAGCGCCGCGTGCCGCGATAGCCAAACCGCCAATAACCGTTCGTCTGCACCGTCGCCGCCTCCGCCGGCCCAGGAGTGGTTCGTCGACCGCGCCGCGGAGGTGGGGCTCGATTTCGTGCATGCCAACGGCATGTCGGGCCGTCTCTACATGGTCGAGATCATCGGGTCTGGCGTGGCGCTGTTCGACTATGACAATGACGGCGATCTCGATGTGTACCTGGTACAGGGCGCGAGGGGCCAGGGGCCAGGGGATCGGCTGTTTCGGAACGATTTGACAATCGCTCCAGACGGGATTCGAACGCTGCATTTCACCGACGTCACTCGCGAGAGCCGCATCGACGCGCGCGGCTATGGCATGGGCGTCGCCACTGGCGATTTCAACAACGACGGCTGGGTCGATCTCTATCTCACCAAGTTCGACGCACCCAATCAACTGCTGCGCAACAACGGCGACGGGACGTTCAGCGACGTCTCGACACAGAGCGGCACGGCGCATCGCTCGTGGAGCGTCTCGGCCTCGTTCGTCGACGTCAATCGCGACGGGTGGCTCGATCTGTACGTCGGCAACTACCTGCGTTACAGCCTGCAGCACACGTCGCCGTGCGTCAGCGCGTCGGGGTCGCCCGACTACTGCACGCCAGACGCGTATCAGCCGCTGCCCGATCGGTTGTATGTGAACCGACGCGACGGCACCTTTACCGATGCCAGCGTCAGCTCCGGCATCGCGCGCGAGTTCGGTCCAGCCCTTGGCGTATCGACGGCCGACTTCGACGGCGACGGCTGGATCGATATCTACGTTGCCAACGACGGCAAAGAAAACCTGCTGTGGCGCAACAAGGGGAACGGCACGTTCGAGAATACGGCGCTGCTGTCCGGCGTGGCGCTCCCGATCAGCGGGAAAGCGGAAGGCAGCATGGGTGTCGACGCCGGCGACGTCGACAACGATGGCGACGACGACCTGGTGATGACTGAGCTCACGTCGGAGGGGAGCAATCTCTTCGTCAACGACGGCCGCGGCCTGTTCAACGACACCAGCGCGCCCTCGATGCTCGGGCCGGCCACGCTGGCGTTCACCGGCTTCGGCACTGGATGGCTCGACTACGACAACGACGGACGGCTCGATCTGCTCGCCGTGAACGGCACGGTCCGGATCATCGAAGCGCTGCGTCAGGCCGGCGACCCGTTTCCGATGCATCAGAAGAAGTTGTTGCTGCGCAATTCCGGCGATGGCCGCTTCGAGGACGTCAGCGCGCGGGCGGGCGCCGCGTTCGCCGTGTCGGATGTCGGTCGTGGGGCGGCGTTCGGTGACGTCGATAACGACGGTGACGTCGACGTGTTGATCGGGAACAACAACGGGCCGGTGCGGTTGTTGATCAACCAGGCGGCGCCGGGGAAGCATTGGGTCGGGTTGCGGCTCGTTGGGCCGGGTGGGCCGCCGAGCGGAGGCGCTCGTGGGGGCCGCCTTCCGCCTTCGCGTGAAGCTCCGGCGGACCGCCGCAGCCTTGGCGCAGGCGGTCAGGCGGCCCAAAGCCGCGACATGCTTGGCGCCCGCGTCGAGATCGTTCGAAAGAGCGGTGGCTCGTTGTGGCGACGTGCGCGTGCCGACGGCAGTTATGCCTCGGCCAACGATCCGCGCGTGCTCGCGGGACTCGGCGAGAGCGCCGATCCGATCACCGTCCGCGTCATCTGGCCGAGCGGCAGGACCGAATCGTGGGCGGACGTGCCGATCGATCGCTATACGACCTTGACGGAAGGGTCGGGCCGATGAGCCGCGCGATCTCGCTCTGGTGCGCGGTTGTCGTCAGCCTGACGGTCGTGGCGTGCAGCCGCTCGACCTCTTCGCCCGCAAACACGACGCCGACGGTACGTCCGGTATCTCTCCCCGACCTCTCGAGCACGGCAGACAACGTTCAAACAAGAATTCGCGAACGCCACGCGGCGCTTCAGCAGACGCTCGGGCGGGCCGACGTCACTCCCGCAGATCGAGCCGCCGCCTACGGCGACATGGGCAAGCTGTTCATGGCGGCCGAGTTCTACGAGGCGGCCGGCGTCTGTTTCGACAACGCCCGGGTGCTGGCGCCGATGGATATGAAGTGGCCCTACTACCTGGGTCACGTCTTTCGGCTGAAAGCCGACACGGCGCAAGCGGTCGTGTGGTTCGAGCGAGCGCAGGCGTTGCAGCCGGACCACGTGCCGACGCTCGTCTGGCTGGCCGATCTCCAGTTGGCGTCGAACCGGACGGATGAAGCCGAGAAGCTGCTGGCGAAAGCCGAGTCGCTCGAGCCGAAGTCAGGTGCGGTGCGTTTCGGTCTTGGACGCGTCGCGTTGGCGAAGCAGGATTACCGGCGGGCGGCGACGCAGCTCGAAGACGCGCTGCGCCTCGCGCCCTCGGCGACCAGCATTCATTACCCGCTCGCGTTGGCGTATCGCGGACTCGGGGACACGCGCGCGGCCGAGGCGCACCTGAAAGAGCGGGGCAACGTCGAGCTGCCGCCGGCCGATCCGCTGATGGCCGACGTCGCCAACCTGCTGCAGAACGCCGCCGCCTTCGAAACGCGCGGATCGCAGGCGCTCGAGGCGCGTCAGTGGGCCGAGGCGATCGAGAACCTCACGAAAGCGAGTCAGTTGGCGCCGGCCAACGCGTACACGCGTCTGAACCTCGGCACCGCCCTCTACATGAAAGGCGATGCCGACCGGGCGCTGACGGAGTACCGCGAAGCCGTGCGTCTCGCGCCCGACCTGGCGCGCGCCCACTTTGGCATCGGCGTCGTGATGGAGTCGCGCGGCGACGACCGCGAAGCGATTGCCGCGTTCACCAACGCCGTCGCGCGCGATCCCGCCTACATCGAAGCGCGATTCAGCCTCGCCAACGCGCTGCGCCGAAACGGGCGCGTCGAGGAATCGCTCGCTCATTACGCCGAAGTGCTGCGTGCCAATCCCGCCGTGTCGCAGGCGAGCTTCGGCTACGCGATGGGCCTGGTGCGGCTCGGACGTTATCAGGACGCGCGCGCCCGTCTGCAGCAGGCGTCACAGGCGTTTCCGGATCAACCCGGATTCCCGCACGCACTGGCACGCGTCCTTGCGGCCGCGCCCGACGATCGCGTGCGCGACGGCGCCCGCGCGCTTGCGATCGCGACCGATCTTCTCAAGACGCAGAAGACACCAGGGCTGGCCGAGACGATGGCCATGGCGCTAGCCGAGGTTGGTCGATTCGATGAGGCCTTGAAATGGCAGCGCGAGGCGATGGCGATGTACCAGGGAGCGCCGCCGGCGCTGGTGACTCGCCTCATGCAGAATTTGAGGGAATACGAGAACCGCCGACCGTGCCGCACTCCGTGGTCCGAGGATGATGCGGTGCATCACCCCCGGCCCACCTCATAGGAATCAGAAGTCGAACTGCGCGCTGATCTTGAACAGTCGCGGCGTCAGGATCGTCGTCGGCGTCAGCCATCCGGGTCGACCCGGTCCTGGGATGGTCGACGAATACGCGAAGTTGGCACCCGTGATCGAGTTCGCATTCAACACGTTGTAGAAGTCGAAGTTGATGTTCGTCCGCGAGGTGCCCCGGAAGCGGAAGATCTTCGCGAGGCGCAGGTCGATCTGATT
>Ga0207428_10004200_pt1 | contig 13800 bp, 9 predicted proteins | sample RhiMethybrSRZTD1_FD_187600 | JGI IMG/M metagenome (GOLD analysis project Ga0207428, IMG submission 187600) | Populus rhizosphere microbial communities from Tennessee, USA - Rhizosphere MetaG P. TD hybrid SRZTD1 (SPAdes) (version 3) | ecosystem: Host-associated > Plants > Roots > Rhizosphere >... | reverse complement strand
GACGGCGGGATCGCGCTGCGACTCGAGGACGGCAGCCGCGCCGTCGTCGTGGCCTCGCACCTCGAGGGCGGCAGGCAAGGGCTCAGCTCCATCCAGACCTGCATCTTCGGGGCGAACGGCCCGGGATTGAACGTGCAGAACTCCCTGGCCATCCTGCGCGGCGCGCCGGCCTACGACAGCTCGGTCGCGGCCGGGCAGGTCGGGGGCGCCTGCACCTTCTCGGCGTATCCAGCCATCATGGTGATCGGGGGCACGCTGGTGATCAGCGGCGTCGAGTTCTTTCCGACGGACGTGTACTTCGACGACAGCACGGTCATCCAGCCGACCGTCCCCGAGCCGCTGGTGCTCGTCGACGGCACCGATGCGCCTGGCGGGCAGCGGCACATCCGCCTGCACGGGCCCGCAGGAGCGCCGTGCCTGCTGGTCGCCTCGCTCGCGCCCGCCTTCGCTCCCGTCGGCGGCTTCGACGACAAGCTCTGGGTCGGCGTCGTCGGGCCTCACTTCATCATCCCGCTCGTCACGACCGGGCAGGCGACGCCGGTCACCCTGAACTGGACCGTGCCCGCGTCGACCGCCGGCCTCGCCGGCCTGAGCGTCGAGTTGCAGCCCTTCTTTCCCGGGCTGCCGAGCGCGATCGAGCGGGGCAAGTCGATCGCGGGCAACGTGGCCGAGCTGATCGTCCGCTTCTGAGGAGTTCTCCATGCTCGCTCTCGTGCTCGCCTTGCTCCTCGTGCCCGCCGCGAACACCTGGACCGTGGACGACGACGGGCCGGCCGACTTCGCGCAGATCGCGGACGCGATCGCGCAGGTGGCGGCCGGCGACACCTTGCTCGTCGAGCCGGGAGCCTATGTCGGCTTCAGCCTGGACAAGCGCCTCACGATCCTTGGCCGGACTGAGGTGCCGAGGCCACACGTAACCGGCGACGTCCTGCTCAGTGCAGCCACATTTACGGTGGCAGGCGTCGAGATGGAGCACGTGCTCGTGTCGGGCATTTCGGGACGAGGTCGCATCGATGACTGCGAGATCGTCGTGCCAAACAGCACCGAACCGGCTGCTGCGTTGGCTGTCGTGGGCAGCAGCCAGCTCGTGATCTCGCGCACGATCGTGGTCGGCGAGAGCAACTTCTCAGGAGGGACGCCTTCCGCGGGTTCCGGCGCGATCATCGAATCGTCGAGGGTCATGCTCATCGACTGCACGGTCTTCGGTGGCTGGGGTGACGATCAATTCGGCATTGGCGGCCCTGGCCCCTTCGCGGGGGGAGCCGGGCTGGTGGTCAACGGCAGCGATGTGGTGCTGGCAGGAACGACCATCATCGGTGGCCCGGGCGGCTGGCCTGGCTCCCCGTTTTCTTCGGGAGCGGCCGGTGGCCCCGCGGTGTCCGTGAGCAGCTCGACCGTGCGTATCCGCGGCGACGCGACCGACCAGTTGATGGGTGGCGAACCCGGATTCAACGGGTTCACGTATGGGTCGCCCATCAAAGGCTCGAACTGCACGGTCGTGTCGAGCGGCTTGCAGTACGGGGGATCCGGTTTTTCGTTCTCGGGTAGCCAGTTCATCCAGCCGAGCGTCGCCGAGCCCTTCCTCCTCGTGAGCGGCTCGGCAGGCCCGGGCGCGACGTGCGGCCTCGAGCTCCACGGTCCCACTGGTGCGCCGTGCCTTTTGGTCGCGTCATTCGCGCCGGGGGAAGCTCCGCTCGCGCAGTTCGACGACAACCTGTGGGTGGGATTGTCGGGTGCCTTCGTGCTCATCCCGCTCGTCACCCAAGGACAGGAGGCGCCGATCGAACTCACGTTCCAGCTGCCCGCCTCGCTCGCCGGCCTCGAGGGTCTCTCGATCGAGATGCAGCCCTTCTTCCCCGGGCTGCGCAGTGCCTACCAACCTGGCAAGTCGCTGGCCGGCAACGTCGCCGAGATCGTGCTTCGCTTCTGAGCCCAACGCGGCCCGCTCATCCGGTCGCTGCGTCCGGTCGCTCCGGCGCCGCCCCCGCCACCTCCGCGAAGCACAGCACGTAGCCGTCGAGGTCGAGCAGGTCGAACTCGCGCATCTGGTAGACCTTCGTCTCGGGCTCCCGGACGACCTGCGCGCCGCGCCCGCGGAACTCGGCGCACAGCGCGTCGATGCCCTGGCACTCGACGTAGGCGTCCCAGGCGCCGCCCGCCTCGCGGTTGCTGCGCGGCGCAGCTCCCTCGGGCAACGCGCTGAGGTGCACGATCACGCCGTCACGCCGCGCGATGGCGTAGACCGGCGGCTCGCCCCAGGTGTTGACCTCGGGGAAGCCGAGCACGTGGCGGTACCAGGCCGCCGCGCGCGCGACGTCGGGCACGCGGAACTCGGGCGAGAGCACGACCGCGCCCGCGGGAAACTCGCCGGTCAGGTCGCCGCCCACGCAGAAGACGTGGCCGTCGCGGTCGGCCACGCCGAACTCGCGCTGCCTCCAGGCCTGGTCGGCCGGCTCGCTGAGCAGCGTGGCGCCGCGCGCGCGCAACTCGGCATGGACCCGGTCCGCGTCCGAGACGCGCCAGTAGGCGTCGATGCCCTGCCCGTCGATGACGTTGCGGCGCCCCCGCTGCCCGTTGCCCGAGAGCAGGTGCACGCCCTGCCCGGGCACGAGGTCGACGATCGAGAACTGGTCGCCCGGCGGCCCGACCACGAAGCAGATGCGAAAGCCGAGCCGGTCGCGGTAGTGCTCGGCGCTGGCCGCGACGTCCGGCACGACGAAGGCCGGCAGCGCCGACAGCAGCCGCGGCGCGGCCGGCGGCGCGCCGGGCGCGGCCGGCGGCCCGGCCTCGCCGCTCACCGGTGCCGCACGCCGAAGCGCCGGAAGGCCGCGGCGTGCTTCTGGGCGAAGTCGGCGAAGGCATTGGGGTGGATGCAGGCCGCGAGGATCTCGAGGCTGTCGACCAGGCGCGGGCCCGGCCGGTTGAAGTAGGCGTTGCCGTCGGCGATGAAGACGCGCCGCTCGCGCACGGCGGGCCAGGGCATCTCGGCCAGCAGGCCCGAGAGCCAGTCGGCGTCCTTGACGATGCGCGGGATCGTGAAGCCGCAGGGCTTGACGAGCACGATCTCCGGCGCGGGGTCGAGCCGCGCGAGCTGGTCGGACGTCATCGTCGGCGACTTCTCGCCCGGCCGCGTGACGAGCGGCTGGCCGCCCGCGATCGTCACGAGCTCGGGCATCCACGTGCCGCCGACCATGGCCGGGTCGATCCATTCCAGGGTCAGCACGCGCGGCGCGGGGCTCGCGCTGCGGCTCAGCCAGCGCTTGCAGCGGCGGCGCACGTCCTCGACGCGTTCGTCGAGGTGCGCGAGCAGGGCCACCGACTCGCGCTCGCGCCCGATGGCCGCGGCCACCGTGCGGATGTCGCCCCACACGTCCGAGAGCGTCGTCGGCTGCAGGCTGACGATGCGCACCTCGGGGTTGGTGAGCTGGCGCGTCACGTCGATCACGTCGTCGAGCGAGACCGCGCAGACCGCGCAGAGATCCTGCGTGATGATCACGTCGGGCCGGGCCGCGGCCAGGGCAGGCTCGTCGATGGTGTAGATCGTGAGCGCGCGCTTGAGGACGTCGCGCACGTCGTAGTCGATCTGGCCGCCGCTGTCGGCGGGGTGGCCGACGCGGCTGGCGGTGAGCACCGGGCGGCCGGCCACCGCCGGCGGGTAGTCGCACTCGTGGCTGACCCCCACGAGCTCGGCCTGGGCGCCCAGCGCGCAGACGATCTCCGTCGCGGCGGGCAGCAGGCTGACGATGCGCAGCGGGTGGTCGGGGGCCAAGGGGCGGGGCTCGAGGAGGCGGGCTCGCGGCGACGTGACCACTGTCGCGCCCCGCCGCGGGGCGGACACCTTAGCGCGGCGGTGTGGCCGCATGAAAGGTGGCCGTCCGGCTCGTCCCCGGCCGCCCCCGGGGGGCGCATGACGCAAGTGTCCGTTTTTGGCTGCTGCCAGCCGGCCTACAAACGCCGGCATGAGTCTTTCCCAAGCTCGTGCGCGCGGCGCGCTGCTCTGGCGCTTCCTGCTGCTGAGCTGGCTGGCGGTGCTCCTCAACCTGGCCGGCCTGCTCTCGCGGGCCCCGTGGAGCGAGGCCCTCGTCGACGGCTACACGCTCGTGGTCTACCTGACCTACGGGCTCTTCTACCTGGCGCCGGTCTTCGTGATGCTGTGGGTGCTGCACCTGGCGCTCTCGGTCGCGGCCGTCGAGCGTCTCGGCCGGCGTCCGCAGCTGGCGGCCGACGCGCTGCTCGCCGTCCTCGCCATCGCCGGCACCGCGGCCGTCCAGCTCGCGCTCCACGCCGACCTCGTCATCGTGCGCCTGTTCGGCTTCCACCTGAACGGCTTCGTGTGGAACCTGCTCACGACGCCGGGCGGCATCGACTCGCTCGACGCGAGCGGGTCGTCCCAGCGCTCCTTCGCGCTGCTCGTGGCCGGCTTCGTCGCGCTGCAGGCCGCGCTGTACCTCGTCGCGGCACGCAGCCGCAGCCTGGCGCGCTGGATCCCGCAGCCGCCCCGCTGGCGGCGCCGCTTCGCGCTCGCGGCCGTGGGCGTGCTGCTGAGCGCCTCCGAGCGTCTGACCTTCGCCGTGAGCAACCTCACCGAGCACCGCCCGGTGCTCGTGGCCGCCGAGACCTTCCCGCTCTACCAGACGCTGTACTGGCGCCGGCTCGGCCAGCTGCTCGGGATCTCGAAGCACCACGACGCGAGCCTGCTCGACCTCGACGCGGACGCGCCGCTGGACTACCCGCGCGCGCCGCTCGAGCGAGCGCCAGGCAGCCGCGACTGGAACGTGCTGTGGCTCGTGGCCGAGTCGCTGCGCGCCGACGCGCTGGATCCCGAGATCATGCCGGCGACCTCGGCCTTTGCCGAGCGCGCCACGCGCTTCGATCGCCACTACAGCAGCGGCAATGGCACGCGCATGGGCCTGTTCGGGATGTTCTTCGGCCTGTACGGCAACAGCTGGTTCCGGATGCTGGCGGCCGAGCGCGGCCCGGTGCTGATGGACGTGCTGCTCGACGCCGGCTACGACGTGCAGGCCTTCACGAGCGCGGCCTTCACCTACCCCGAGTTCGACCGCACGATCTTCGCGCGCGTGCCGGTCGAGCAGCTGCACGAAGCCGGCCATGGGCCGCCGGGCTGGGAGAACGACCGCCGCCAGGTCGGCGCGCTGCTCGCCAGCCTCGACTCGCGGCCGGCGGAGCGGCCCTTCTTCCGCTTCATGTTCTTCGAGTCGCCGCACGCGCCCTACGACTTCCCGCCCGACGCGATCGTGCGCCCCGACTACCTGGAGGACCTGGACTACATCACGCTCGCCGACGACGACCCGATCGAGCCGGTGCGCAACCGCTACCTCAACGCCTGCCACCACCTCGACACCCAGTTCGCGCGGGTGCTCGCGGGGCTGGAGGAGCGCGGGCTGCTCGACTCGACGATCGTGATCGTGACCGGCGACCACGGCGAGGAGTTCCGCGAGCACGGGCACTGGGGCCACAACTCGGCCTTCACCGACGCGCAGACGCGCACGCCGCTGCTCCTCTACGTGCCCGGGCGGACGCCGGCGCGCGTGACGGGGCTGAGCAGCCACCTCGACCTGCCGGCCACGCTGCTCGCGCTGCTGGGCGTCACGACGCCGAGCGAGGCGTACTCACTGGGCCACGACCTGTTCGGGCCCGTCGAGCGAGAGCGCTGCGTGATCTCGAGCTGGGACGAGATGGCCATCGTCGACAGCAGGACCAAGACCGTGCTGCCCTACCGCGGCGCGGGACTCTCGACCGGCCAGCTCTTCGGCGCGGACGACGAGCCGCTCGGCGACGAAGGCGCGATCGACCCGGCCCGCGTGCGCGACGCGCTGGCCGACATGTCGCGCTTCGTGAAGTAGGGCCGGGCGCGGCTGCCTCAGCGCGCCTTCGTCCACTCCTCCTGCGTCATGACGCAGCGGAAGCCGGTGTGGCCGGTGCCCGTGTCGGGCGGCATGCCGCGCCGCGCGGTCGGGCGGTAGCTCTCGCAGTAGCTCGGGTGGCAGAGGAAGGAGCCGCCCTTCACGACGCGCTCCATGTTCTCGGGCATCGGGCGCACGGGGTTGAAAGCCGCCGCCGGCCCGCGCGGGTTGATGCAGCAGCCGCCGGGCGACTGGGCCGCCTCGTCCGCGGCCAGCGCGTGCGCGTCGGCGCGGTAGACGTCCGCCGTCCACTGCCAGACGTTGCCGGCCATGTCGTAGAGGCCGTAGCCGTTGGGCGGGAAGGACTTCACGGGCGCGACGCCGGCGAAGCCGTCGGCGCCGGTGTCGTGGTAGGGAAAGTCGCCGGTGAAGCTGTTGCACATGAAGCGGGCCGGCGCGCCGTCGCCACCCGCGGCATGCGCCTGGAACTCGTCGCCCCACCAGTAGCGGGTGTTCGACGCCGCCCCGCCGCGCGACGCGTACTCCCACTCGGCCTCGGTGGGCAGCCGCTTGTGCGCCCACTGCGCGTAGGCGACCGCGTCGTCCCACGCGACCTGGAGCACGGGGGTGTCCTGGTGCGACTCGATCGTGCTCTTCGGCCCGTCGGGGTGCTTCCAGTCGGTGCCGGTCGTCCAGGTCCACCAGTTGCCCATCTCGCGGAGGTCGACGGGGCCGGTCGGCGGCGTGAAGGCAAGCGAGCCGGGCAGCAGCATCTCGTCGGGCGGCTTGGGCGTGCCCGGCGGCACCTGCTGCTTGAGCTCCTCCCAGTCGACCGGTCGCTCGGCGACCGTGACGTAGCCGGTGGCCTCGACGAAGCGCGCGAACTCGGCGTTCGTGACCTCGTGCTCGTCCATCCAGAAGCCGTCGAGGCGCACGCGGTGCGCGGGACGCTCGTTCGGCATCGCGTTCTCGTCGTCGGTGCCCATCGTGAACTCGCCGGCCGAGACCCACACCATGCCGGGCGGCCAGGGCTTGTCGGGCCAGCGCGCGGTGTCGAGCGCCGGCGGCTGGACTGCCGCCGCGGTCTTCTGCGCCGCGGGACTCTCCGGCGGAGACTGCGAGGCCGCCCCGGCGCCGATCAGGCCGAGCGCGGCGAGCGCGGCGAGACTCAGCGCAACGGTGGGGACTCGGACATGCATGCGCTAGGGCTCAGGCTCGGACGGCGGCGAACGACGCGTGGAGGGTACCAGAGCGCGGACGACCCGGTCAGTGCCGCCCGGCGGCGAAGACGGTCTTCCAGTCGCTCTTCATGCTGATGACGGTCCAGTGCCGCTGGTCGGCTTCGGCCATCAGGGCGTCGCTGAACGTGCCGATCTTCGACTTCGCGCCGTAGTCGAACTCGCGCTCGGCATCGTCGTGGTGCACGAGCATCAACAACCGGGCGCCCTGTCCGCCTTGCGTCCATTCCAGCATCTGCTGGTCGCCGTCCGAGTTGCCGAAGGCGGCGAGGGGCCGGCGGCCGATGTGCTCGTTGATGCCGACGGGCTTGCCGGTCTTGTCGTCGATGAAGTTCACCTCGGGCAGGCGCTCGAGCACGGGCTGGCCGTCACGCAGCTCGTACTTCGTCTTGATGCTGCTGCCGACCACCTGCTCGGGCGGGATGCCGTAGACGGCCTCCACCCACGGGCGCATGAACTCGATGCCGCCGCCCGAGACGATGAAGGTCTTGAAGCCGTTGCTGCGCAGGCAGGCCAGCAGCTCGATCATCGGCTGGTAGACCATCTCGGTGTAGGGCCGCTGGCTGACCGGGTGCCGCGCGGTCGCGATCCAGTCCTTCACGATCGCCTCGAACTCCTCCGTGGTCATGCCGGCGTGCGTGGCCATCACGATCTCGACCATCGCGTGCTCGCCCCCGGCGAGCGCGGCCTTCGTGTCGCCCTTGAGCAACGAGGCGAAGGGCTCCTGGGTCTTCCACTCGGGATGCTGCGGCGCGAGCACCTTGACGCGGTCGAGCGCGAACAGGAACTGGAAGTACAGCGGCTGCTCGGCCCACAGCGTGCCGTCGTTGTCGAAGACCGCGATGCGCTGCTCCGGCGGCACGAAGTCGGGCGAGCCGGCCGTGGTGGTCTTGGTGACGAAGTCGACGATGGCCTGCTTCGCCGGGCCGTCGTTCCACGAGGGCAGCGCGATCTGCGCCGTGCGCGTGGAGCTGCAGCCGGTCGCGAGCGCCAGGAGGGCGACGGCCGCCAGGACGCAGTCCGTGATTCGCCTGGACATGGACGTGCTCCGCTTCGATTTGCCACGACACGGCGGGCGGCCCTCGCGGACCGCCCGCCGTGTCGGACACCGATGCTCAGCCGCCGGGGCCCTTGGCCGCGGCCTCCGCCTCGGCCATGCGCTTGGCCATCTCGGCCTTCACGGCGTCGAGGTTGAAGCTCGCGCCGCGCTGCATCGGCGGGTAGTCGAGGAAGGTCTGGAGCTCCTTGGCAATCACCTGCTGGACGAACACGAAGCGCCAGAACTGGAACTTGAACCAATCGAAGTACTGCTGTCCGCCCTCCTTCGTGCCGTTGTTGGGCCAGCCCTGCCGCTCGAAGGGATCGAGGCGCAGGTTGGTGAGGTAGGGAATGTCGACGTGCGTCTTCTCGCCCACCCAGCCGCGGGGCTGGTCGATGAAGCGGTACTTGTAGTCGTCGATGCGCACCGCGCCGACCGTGCTCTCGCCGAGATAGAAGATCTCGTGCCGCGCCGACGGGCCCTTGCCGGTGATGGCCGCCATCTGGTTGTAGCCGTCCAGGTGGTTCTTGTAGGTCGTCTCGCCGAGCTTGACGCCCTGCAGCAGCTGGTCGGTGATCTTGTCGTTGCCGGCGGCCGCGACGAAGGTCGGGAACCAGTCGAGCCCCGAGAAGATGCCGTTCTGCACCGAGTCCGCCGGGACGTGGCCGGGCCAGCGCAGGATGCACGGCACGCGGAAGCCGCCTTCCATGACCGTGCCCTTGCTCTGCGCGAAGGGCGTCGTGCCGCCGTCCGGCCAGGTGAAGACCTCGGTGCCGTTGTCGGTGGTGAAGACGACGATCGTGTTGTCGTCCAGCCCCTGGTCCTTGAGGTGCTTCATGACGATCCCGATGTCGTCATCGAGCTGGGCCATGCCGGCTTCCTCCTCCGACCAGCCGTTCTCCGAGTTGCGCATCTTCTCGTACTTGTCCGAGAGGTGCGTGACGATGTGCATGCGCGTCGGGTTGAGCCAGCAGAAGAAGGGCTTGCCGTCGGCCTTGGCCTTGTCGATGAACTTCAGCGCGAAGTCGCGGATCTCGTCGTCCACCGTCTTCATGCGCTCGGGATAGAGCGTGCCGGCGTCCTCGATCTTCTGCTTGCCGACCTTGCCCCAGCGCGGCATCTCGGTCGCGTCGTCCTTGTCGGTCGCCCAGCTGTGGACCATGTTGCGCGGGCCGACCCTGTCCAGCAGGTCCTGCGGGTAGTTCGGGTGCGCCGGGTCCTCCATCGCGTCGAGGTGGTACAGGTAGCCGAAGAACTCGTCGAAGCCGTGGACCGTCGGCAGGAATTCGTTCTTGTCGCCGAGGTGGTTCTTGCCGAACTGCCCGGTCGCGTAGCCCATCGACTTGAGCGCGGTCGCGATCGTGCAGGCCTCGGCCGGGATGCCGACGGAGGCGCCGGCCTGGCCGACGGTGGTCATGCCGGTGCGGATCGGGAGCTGGCCGGTGATGAAGTTCGCGCGGCCCGCCGTGCAGCTCGCCTCGGCGTAGTAGTCGGTGAACAGCATGCCTTCCTTGGCGAGCTTGTCGAGGTTCGGCGTGCGGCCGGCCATCATGCCGCGGTGGTAGGCGCCGATGTTCCACATGCCGATGTCGTCGCCCATGATGAAGACGATGTTCGGCTTTCCGGCCGCGGACTGCGCCGGCGCGGCGGCCGCGGGCTTGCTGGCGGCGGGCTGTTGCTTCTCCGCTGCCTGGCCGCCGGGCGATTGCGCCGACGCACACGACGAGGCTGCGAGCGCGGCCAGCGAGAACAGGACACAACGAGACAGTGAGTCTGTAGACACAGGTCGCACTCCTTCACAATCGAGAAGCGGTTGCCCTTCCCCGGCCGCGCGACCTTACAGCCATGCGCAACGAGCCGTCAACTCGCGGACGCATGCGGTGGCGTCGCCGCGTCGCGCGCGCGGTGTGCCGACACTGCGGTGACAAGATCAGGAGCGGACGATCGACTCGCCGCGCTCAGCGCTCCGGTCACTGGCTCATGTGGTGCTCGCCCATCTGGCGCACCTGCTCCAGCACCTGCTCGAGGTTGTAGCTGGCTGCGAGCTGGAGCGGCGGGTAGTCCACGTAGGACATGAGCTCCTTCTCCCACAGCAGCTGGCCGATGGGCAGGAGGTTCCAGTCGTAGATGTACGCCGTGCTCGGCGAGGCCAGGGCGCCGGCGGCCGAGAACGCGCCCTTCTGTTCTTCGCCGACGTTGTTCTCGAACGGGTCGCGCATGATGTTCTGGATCTGCGTCCAGTGGAACGTCGTCGGCGGATTCAGGGCATCGAGGCCGGTCGAGCCCATCATCGTGTAGTAGAACTTCCAGTTCTTGTAGCGGACAGCCGAGGGCTGGCGGCCCTGGTAGTAGAAGAAGACGTCGCGATTGCTCTCCGACTTGCCCTCGAGATAGGAGAGCTGGTTGATGCCATCGAGCTTGGTCTTCACGATGCCCTTGTAGCTGCCCTTCATGATCTGCTCGTTGAGCTCGTTGCCCTTGGGACCGCCGGCGATCTCCACGAACGTGGGCAACCAGTCCAGCGCCGAGAACATCTGGCTGAAGATCGTGCCCGGCTTGATCACGCCCGGCCAGCGGATGACGCACGGAGCGCGCATGCCGCCCTCCCACGTGCTGAGCTTGCCGGCCTTGAACGGCGTGACGCCGCCGTCCGGGAAGGTCTGGACCTCGGCCCCGTTGTCGGTGGTGAAGACGACGATCGTGTTGTCGAGCTCGCCCATGTCCTCGAGCTTCTTGAGCACGACGCCGATGTTGTCGTCCATCTGCTTCATGCCGGCTTCGTTGACGCCCCAGTCCTTGCCGCCCTTGACGCCGACCATGTCCAGGTACTTCGGCGACAGGACGGTCGTGACGTGCATGCGGGCCGGGTTGTACCAGCAGAAGAAGGGCTTGCCCGTCTTCTCGGGATCGTTGCGGTCGAGCCAGTCGACGGCGTGCGCGGAGATCTCCTCGTCCACGGTCTTCGAGCGCTCGAGGGTCAGCGGGCCCTCGTCCTTGCCCGTCTGATTGGCGGCCGTGCCGTCGGGGGACTTCATCCACAGCATGGGACGCGGAGGAGTGAGGCACGTTCCGGTCTTGGGGTCGACCGCGCCGGGGGTCGGCGCGATGCCGGGGATCGGCACCTGATCGCACGGCGGCGCGACGCCCTGCACGGTCGGGCTGCTGTTGATGTCCGGGAAGCTCACCTGCTGCATGGCATCGAGGTGATAGAGGTAGCCCCAGAACTCCTGGAAGCCGTGCGCCGTCGGCAGCGAGTCGGGGTGGTCACCGAGGTGGTTCTTGCCGAACTCGCCGGTCGTGTAGCCCTGGTTCAGCAGGAACTGGGCGAGGCACGGCGTGCCGGGGCGCAGGTAGGAGATCGCGCCCGGCAGCTGCGGCAGGACCATGCCCGCGCGGTAGGGATGCATGCCGGTGATGAACGCGCAGCGGCCGGCGGTGCAGCTCGACTCGGCGTAGTACTGCATGAACAGGCCGCCCTCGCGGGCGATGCGATCGATGTTGGGCGTCTCGCCCACCATGAGTCCGCGGTGGTAGCAACTCGGCTGCATCCAGCCGATGTCGTCACCCATGATGAAGAGGATGTTCGGCTTCTTCGCCGAGCCCGACTGCGCGGTGCCGGGTTGAGCGGCAGCGGCCGGCTTGGCCGCGGGCGCAGCCTGCGCTCCGGCTGCGGGCTTGGCGGGTGCGGCCTGGCCGGTCCCCGTCGCCTGCGACGAGGCGCACGACGAGGCGGTGATGGCCGCGAGCAGGAACACGAAGGGAAGAGAACGGGAGAAAGAGGAATGGTCCTGCATTGCGAATCCCCCAGTGGGTGCGGTGTGCCCGCGGCGTTCAGCCGACGGCCCGGAGTCTAGGGGGACTGTCGATTCCAGCACAAATGCGCGCGAGCCCATGTCCATTCACAATGCGCGTTGTGTGAATTCCGATCTGCAACTCACCTGGGGCACTAAGCCTCGGCTCACCTCGCCAACCGCCGCAGGCGCTCGAGACGACCGTCGCCGTCCAGGTCACCGACCAGCTCGGCCACGCGCCGGCCGTCCGTCGCATTGTCCGGTCCCGGAGCCGACCCACCGGACGCGACCGCCGCGCCCGCCACGACGTCTGGCCCTGGACTCGCGAGGAGCGCCTCGATGTCGAGCGCGAGCCACTCCTGCGGATCGGGCACGCGCCGCCAGCCATGCTCGTCGAAGCCGTAGACGCGGACGAAGTCGGGCTCGTGCACGAGGATCCAGCGACGTCCGTCGGCCGAGGTGCGCAGGCTCGTGGGACGCCCCAGCGGGAACAGGTCGAGCGTCGGGCCGAGCGTGCGGATCAGCCGCGGCCCGGCGGCAGCTTCGACCGCGCCGGCACCCGACGGCGGGCGCTGGAAGTCGTAGACCGTGCCCGCGCCGAAGCCCGCGGGGTCGGTGCGCCAGACGAGCAGCTCGGCGTCGCCGTCCCCGTCGACATCGAAGAGCGTGAGGGCCGTGCGGTCGGGCGGCGCGACCCCGCGCAGGGCCGGCGCGCAGCGGACACCGTCGTCGGCCGACTCGATCACGACGTCGCCGGGCGCATCGATGCCCCCGCCGTAGAGGCTGAGCAGGCCGTCGAGGTCGGCGGCGGTCGGCCCCTCCGTGTGCGTGTCCGGGAACATGAGCGACGCGGGATCGAGCGAGTGCTCGAGCCCCAGCACGTGGCCCAGCTCGTGCGCGAGGGCGCGCGTCAGCGGGACGCCCGGCTCGCCGGCAGCGGTCGCCCACTCGCGATCGGCATCGAGGTGCACGAAGGTGCCGCTCCCCATCGGCCCGGTGTGCGCGACGCTCGCGCCGTGACCGAACAGGTGGCAGGGATCGTCGGCGGCGCCTCGCCACGCGATCACGACGTCGGCGGGCTCGACGTCGCCGGCCTCGACGAAGCCGATCCTCGCCGTGCGCGCTGCTGCGTTCCACGCTTGCGCCGCGGCCTGCGTGGCGGCGCGCAGTCGATCGCGATCGAGCGGGCCGGGCGCAGAGTCGAGGCTCCAGCTCACGGCGGAGGGATCGTCCAGGCGGCCGCGGAGCGTGAAGGGCGGGTTCCAGTCGTCCGCAGCGACGACGTCGGGCACCGCCGCATCGGATCGCGGCGCGACCGGCGGCGCGACGGGCGGCGCGACGCGCGGCGCCGGCGCCGCGCAGCCCGCCGCCGCCAGCACCAGCAGCGGTGCCGCGATCCGCGATCGACCCAGGAAGCGCGCCCTAGAGGCTGGCGAGGTAGTTCAGCAGGTCGGCCTTCGAGCCCGGCGTCAGCGCCACGAAACCCTGGCTGGAGAACTCCGCCTCGTTGTGATGGCCCAGGATCGCCTGCTCGAGCGTCTCGGCCCGACCGTCGTGCATGTAGGGACCCGTCTTGTTGATGCCCCACAGCAGCGGCGTGCGGTACATGCCCGAGGCCGCACCGGGCTCCTCCATGCCGTGGAAGCCCGGGGGCTGGACGTCGTGCAGCAGCAGGTCCGAGAAGAGACCGACCCGCACGCCGGGAATCGAGCTGTTCAGCGACGGCCGGTGGCAGACGGCGCACTTGAGCGACTGGAACACGACCTTGCCCGCCTGCGCGGAGGGGTTCTGGGAGTCGCCGCCGGGCGGCGGACCCAGGTTGGCGAGGAAGAACGAGAGCGTGTCCGTGTCGAGCTGCGAGAGCTCCG
>Ga0207428_10004199_pt1 | contig 13801 bp, 10 predicted proteins | sample RhiMethybrSRZTD1_FD_187600 | JGI IMG/M metagenome (GOLD analysis project Ga0207428, IMG submission 187600) | Populus rhizosphere microbial communities from Tennessee, USA - Rhizosphere MetaG P. TD hybrid SRZTD1 (SPAdes) (version 3) | ecosystem: Host-associated > Plants > Roots > Rhizosphere >... | reverse complement strand
ATAGACCTTTTTCTGGTCGTTGTAGGGCAGGTGCAATTGGTCGCCGTCTTTCAGGTAGAGATTGTGCAGATTCGAGTTCTTGCGATTGAGCGCGTCGAGATCGATCAGGTATTCACGGCCGTCGCGCTTGAGCACCAGTCCGGAAATATCGGCAGTGCCGGTTTGTACTGAACCTTGGCCAACAGCGTCCAACAGGCTCAAAGGCGCGTTGGTGATCGGCAACTGGCCAGTTTTACCAAAGGCCCCCGAGAGAATCACTTTCTGACTGACAAAACGCAGGATGCTGACATCCACCTGGGGCTCGGCAACAACCTTGGACAGGCGAGAGGCAATGATCGAACGCAGTTCGTCAATGGTTTTGCCGGCCGCTTCGACGGTACCTACATAGGGATAGAAGAGCGTGCCATCCGGGCGAATCAGGCGTCCGTTTGCTTCGATTTGCTGTTGTGGGCCGGACGGTGCAGTCAGCTCCGGGTGATCCCAGACTGTGATGTAAATCAGGTCGCCGGCACCAATGCGGTACTCAGCAGGCTGGTAACGCAGCAGCTCCGGTGCAACCACGTTCGAATGGTCTGCGGCCGCTTCAATGGCCACCAGTTTTGGCGTAATCGGAACCAGCTCGATACGGCTGCTTTCCGGGGAACCTTCACGTACCAGATTGCCCGTGTCCATGTGCTGACCAGGTGAGAAAATGCAGCCTTGCAGGGTCAGGCCAACCAGCATGGCGAGGGGAAGCGCGCGATTCATTGTAGAATTTGCTCGAAGGGAATAGGCAAAACAAAACCTCCCAGCAAGGCTGGGAGGTTAGCGTATCGAACTTTAAGCGGGGATCTGTTACCGAGTGGTACCAGTAGTGCCGGTAGTACCAGTGGTGCCGGTAGTACCTGGGGTACCGTCATTACCGCCGCCGCCACCGCTGTTGGAAGCAGCAACACCGGCAGCGATTACGCCAGCGCCGATTGCCAGACCAGTACCAACGGTTACACCGCCAGCGATTGGAGTGGACAGGGACAACTCGGAGGATGCGCCAGGGGTAGGGGCTTTTGCTGGTGCGGTTTCAGCAGCCATCAATGGCAGGCTGATGGAGGTTGCGAGGGCGATTGCCAGTAGCTTTTTCATGTTCATGCTCCTTGAAAGGATAGTCCCTGAGGGTAATTAGGATTAGGGTATTGCAGGAGGTATCTGTATTGCAAGCTAGAACTGCTGTAATAGAGCTGTATGAGGGGGCAATCGGATTTTCACAGAATATTTATTCCTTGAAAATCACCCACACAGTGCGCTTCACGCCCTGCCATATCTGTCTTCAAACCGTACGATATCGTTCTCACCCAGATATGAGCCGGATTGGACTTCGATCAGCTCCAATGGTATGACGCCTGGATTCTCCAAAGCGTGAACCTGGCCGATGGGGATGTAGGTTGACTGGTTTTCTGTAACGAGATAGGTCTTGTCACCGTTCGTTACTTTGGCGGTACCGCTGACGACGATCCAATGTTCGGCCCGATGATGGTGCATCTGTACGGACAGTTTGGCGCCTGGCTTTACAGTAATGCGCTTGACCTGGTATCGGTGGCCATTGTCGATGGAGTCATATACTCCCCATGGACGATATACCTCGCGATGATTGATGTGCTCGTTGCGAGAGTCATTCTTTAACTGCTCGACTATTTTTTTTACATCCTGCACATGATTCTTGTGGGAGACCAGTACGGCGTCCTTGGTTTCAATTATCACCAAGTCTTCTACGCCTAAGGTCGCTACCAATCGGCTGTCCGCATGAACATAAGTATTACTGGAGTGTTGATCAATCACATCGCCTATGAAGACATTGCCCTGTTCATCTTTCTTGCTGATTTCCCAAAGTGCCGACCAGGAGCCGATATCACTCCAGCCAGCTTCAAGTGGCACCATGACAGCGTCAGCAGTCTTTTCCATCACCGCGTAGTCGATAGATTCCTCTGGACAGGCGGCAAATGCCGCTTGGTCTACTCGTGTGAAATGCATATCTTGCGAGCCACCAGCTAAAGCATTCCGGCAGGCTGCCATAATATCAGGCCGATGAAGCTGCAGCTCCTCCAGATAGCGGCGAGCGCGGAACATGAACATTCCGCTGTTCCATAAAAAATCGCCATTGGTTAAGTATTCATTAGCGGTTACTAAGTCAGGTTTTTCTACAAAACGGGTTACTGCGAAACCACCGGTGCCGATACTGGAACCCTTCTCGATATAGCCGTAACCTGTTTCAGGATGAGTGGGTACAACCCCAAAAGTAACCAGCTTGCCTGCCTCCGCCAGAGGTAGCGCTACGCGAACGCTTGTTTGAAAGGCTTGAACATCCCGTATCAGATGATCCGCTGCTAGAACTAAAAGTATTGGGTCTTCAGCTTCGCTGCATGTTTGAAGAGCTGCGAGAGCGATGGCTGGTGCTGTATTCCGGCCGACAGGCTCGAGCAAAATCCCCGCATCTTCTATACCCAAAAGGCGCAATTGCTCGGCAGCGAGGAAGCGGTGCTCTTCGTTGCAGATCAAGCGCGGTATCGCGATGTCGAGACCTTGTAACCGTTGAATGGTGACCTGCAGCAATGAATGGTCACCAACCAAAGGTAAGAATTGCTTTGGATTTAATTGGCGGGATAATGGCCAAAGGCGTGATCCAGATCCGCCAGACATGATAATGGGGTATAGCTTGTTAGGCATTAGATCTTCCTACTCTGGAAAAAATCTGAGCACTTTTCATCGACAAATGCATTGAATTGAGCATTGAATCGCGCAGTGGAAAAACTTTCGGCATGCTGACGAATGCTTAATGGTGAAAAGTCAAACTCGCTTTCGAATTTTTCAATTGCATTTTGGATGGCAATCTCAGTTTGCTCATAAAAAAGTAATCCAGTTTTACCATTGATGACAGTTTCTAATGCTCCGCCCCTGCCAAATGCAATTACTGGCGTGCCGCACGCCTGAGCTTCAACGGGAATAATTCCGAAATCTTCTTCTGCGGCGAAAACAAAAGCCTTTGCGCGCTGCATATGGTCACGCAACACGTCAAACGATTGGTAACCCATAATTGTGATGTTGGGTGTCGCCGCTTTTTTAACTTTGTCGAACTGTGGGCCATCGCCGATTACTATAAGCCTCTTTTTCGGCATGCCCGCAAACGCCCGAACAATAAGATCCATTTTTTTGTATGGCACCATGCGAGATGCGGTCAAGTAAAAATCTTCTTTTTTCTCGCACATGGGGAAGTCTTGAATCGCAACGTTAGGATAAATGGTTGTCGATTCTCTACGATAAACTTTTTTGATCCGGCGGCCGATGTAATCGCTATTTGATACAAAGAAGTCTACGCCGTTGGCTGACCTAGTGTCCCAATCTCTAATTTTAAATAGCATGTAGCGTGCAAGCCAACTTTTTAACCCTTTTTCAAGATCTGCTTCTGCCAAGTACTGGCTTTGCATATCCCAAGCGTACCGAATTGGTGAGTGGCAATAGCAAATATGAAGTTGGTCTGGGCCGGTTAAAACGCCTTTTGCTACAGCGTGACTACTACTAATAACAATATCATAACCAGATAAATTTATTTGCTCTATAGCCAGCGGCATTAGTGGCAAGTAATTTCTATATCTTTTGCTAGCTCCCGGTAAACTTTGGATGAAAGTGGTCTTGGGAGTACGGCCTCCTAAAAACGCGCGCTGATTATTGGGTACGAAGTCACATATCGAAAAAAGATCCGCATGCGGATAAAGAAACAATAATTGCTCTAAAACCCGCTCTGCTCCGGCATAGGTTGTAAGCCAGTCATGAACGATAGCCATCCTTCTCATGCCTTTGACCCCTCGTCAATAATGGTTAGCATGCGTTTTGTCCTAGCTTCGTAGGTATACTGTTTTGCGAGATCTAATCTACGTTCTAGTGGTGGTGCTTTGCCGTCTAGCGCTTTGTCAATTGCATTGATGAAATCTTCTCCAGTATGAGCAATAGACACAATCTCTTTAAATTCAAGAATAGACTTAAGGTTTACACTTACTACAGGTTTTCCGGCGGCTAAATATTCAAAAAACTTCATCGGAAACATCGAGTCTGTATATTCATTTACTTTGTTCGGAAGCAGCGCTACATTAAGTCCTTTTAGGTAGGCAGGGAGTATTTGATAGGACCTTGGGCCAAGCGTATATAGATTAGGGAGCCCTTCAAGCAGCGAGCTATTTGTCCAAGGATCTCCTTCGCCAATCTCGCCAATAAGCACAATGGACCAGTCAGGGCGAGCAACTGCTACTTGGCGGAGCAAATCGAAATCGATTTTATATCCACTAATAGCCCCTATAAAACCAATGCGCGGGCCTGGTATTTCACTCAAATCAAGAGGTATTTCAGTTTGGAGTTCCTGAGCCGAGGCAAAATGATTGTAATCAGCTACGTTGGGTAGATAGTGTGTGTTTTTATTCCAGGCACTACGACTCGCTGTAAGTTGAGCGGATGTAGTGAAAATTATATCAACTTCATGTGCTAGTGTTTTTTCGGCTGTTTCGAGCGTTTTAACAGGCATTCCTGGTTGTGCTTTTATTTCATCTACACAGTGATAAATTTTATAGTTAAAAGTAGACGTGTCAAACAATTCGCTTGTGAGCGGGTTGTACGTCCACAGCCAATCACGTTTCATTTTTTTGAGCTTGAGGAAACACCATAGTCCAGTGTTTAGAAGCGCTTTATTAATCAAGCGAACGCAAGAATTTCCATGCCAGGGAAGTACAATTGGTGACCAAACCCACAAGTTTTCACGTACTTTTTGCGGTGGCCTGAGTGCTTTTAGCAACCGTTTTATAATGCGTTTCAGGTCGCGAGCACTCGCACTAGGTCGTCTGAGGCCTAGTGAGTCAATATACAACACTCGGTGTCCGCTTCGCGCAAGCTCAACAGCTACATGCTGTTTATTTGTCCAAAATGGATTGTCCCAATCCGCCGTGGACATTAAAACAATATCGTGTTTGCTCAAGGTTTTTCTCCCCGTTTTTGCATTAGTATCCCTTTAACTAAACTACGTAAACTGGGCGCGAGGCTTATCAAAATTAACCAATACACTATTGCAAAGCTACCTGCCATAAGGACAGAACCAAACACATTTTTTGGTAAGGGTAGCCAGCTATCAATGACGAGATAACCTAAACTCCCTAATGCAATGGTCCATCCGCACAAAATGATGTCGCGCCATAGTTTAAGCGCGGTAAGGGCGCCTGCAAGTAAGACCAGGCCATAGGCGGTATTACCAAGTCCAAGAGTCAGTGCTCCCAAATAAGGGTGCATTGTTAGATTAAAAATTGCGTTTGCAAGAAGAGCGACGATCATTACTGCCAGTACTGTCTGATTGCGCATCTGCGCGTTTAAACCCTTGATCAATACATAGCCAACAACCTGTGCCCATAATCCCAGCGAAACACCGAATAATATATCTCCGGTCATTCGTACTGAATTAGGATCAAAAGCTCCTCTGGCATACAAAAATTCAACTACTAAATGAGAGTGTTTTGCTAAAAAAAATGAAAAAGGTATCGCCACCAGTAGCATGATTGCCAGCGTTTTCTTTAAATGCACTCTTATAGCATCTGAGCTAAGACCACTCCAGTGGGATAGGCCGGCGAATGCGATGGGTACAGAGATTAATAAGATTACTGTTTCAGTGACAAAGCGTGCGTAATCCAATGAAGAGATGGCGGCTATTCCAATCAGTGAGGCCACTATCCGTTCAACAACGATATTGCCCTGAAGGAAAATTGGTAATAACAACAGCGGACGAAGAGTTAGCCAGAACGCCTTCAGCAGTGCTCGACTTTCTATCCAGTTGAATACTGTAGGAAACGCCATGACTTTGTTGCGCAGAGCACGACATAAGTTCCACACGCTAAATCCAGCAAAGGATAAGGTAAAGCTCCAAGCAAACATCATTGCATCTTGCATGACGTACGCGACTGTGGCACCAACAATTAACCCAACATTCTGTGCTAATGGTCGAATTGCCATTGGCAAAAAATCGTTATGTGCGATGCTTAAGTAATTGAGTAGTGCAGAAAAAATGTAAAAGGGTATTCCTATACTCATTACTTGAATCATTCCAGCCGCTAACTGGGCGGTATCTGATTCAACCCCAGGTGCTAATAAACCAACCCAAACTTCCGCTGCGAGCCATAGTCCGATGCTTAGCGAGAGTGACAAAATTGCAAATAAGCCTAGTAACGACCAAAAGAAAATTCGTGCTTTTTCTATTGACTCATTTTGATATTGTTTGTATAGGGGGATGAATGCTGAGTTCAGGCTATCACTAGTGAAAAAATTAATTGGAACCGCGGTGCCTGCCTGCGCAATGCGGAAGGCTCCAATAGTTTGACCAGTTCCGAAAAGGGCAGCAACTAAAACCTCTCTACCAAGTCCTAGTAGCTTTGAAACCAGATTTCCAGCGAATAACATAGAGGCCGCTTTACGCATTAAATCAACCTCTGTTCTCGATAATGTCTGGTCATAATTTACGTACCAACTTGGCGGGGTTGCCGGCATATAAAGACGAGTCTTCTAATTTACGGCTTACTAAAGAGTTAGCACCTACAACAGTCGAGTTTCCAATGCACGAACCCTTAACAATAAACGCGCCTGAGCCAATCCAAACATTGGCTCCTATATGAATTGCTTCACATTTGTGGGGTTGAAGTCTAAATGAAGTTCCATTTTGATCAAACCCATGGTCATTGTCGAAAGCGCCGACATAAGGCCCAAACATTGTGTTAGGACCAATATAGACTTGCTTCCGTGCTTCGATTGTACACCCCTTATTTAAAAATACACCCCCGCTAATAGTAAGTATGCCCCCCTGGCTGGCTCCTAGGTCGCAGGTCCTCCCAATGTAGATACGTCCAGCTTTGGTTGAGAAGACAACTTTCCCTTCTGGTCCTATGTTGATACGAACTCCTTCATCGATAAATACTTTAAATGGATTTATCTTTATTTTGTTTCCATATCGTAATTTTAATAAAATTGATCTGATAAAGGAGAAAGCGAAGCGAGGTGTAAAATATCTAGCTATGCGCATGAGATTCTTTATATCGTTTGGTTGACGAGATGAGTTCAGAATACAGATTAGCAGAGTGGCGGAGAGAGAACTTTAAAGGTAATAACTCTTCTCTTTTGATGGATCTATTTTGCATTATATCGTGAAGGAGCTGACTTGTTTTTGAATAGTCAAGTGGATGTGAGTAGTTCAGCAGATTTGATTCGAATAGCATCAAGTGGTCGGAAACTACTGAAGGCAACCCGGTAGCGAGTGCTTCAAGGACGTTTAACGGCAGTCCTTCTACGTGGTTGGTCAGGAACAAAAATGCATCAGCTGATTGGAGCCAATTCGCTAGCTCCGGCCTGCTCACTGAGCCTATAAAGTGAACGCTGCTATTTACACCGAGGTCATCAGACAGAGATTCGAGTTCAGCTCGATTCGGACCGTCCCCCGCGATCAGATATACCGCATCTGGCACTGTACGCTTCAGCTCGGAAAATGCTTTGAGGCAATGTGAGACCCCTTTCTGTTCGTGTAGACGACTTGCGGAGATCAGAACAGGCACATGTTCACCGATCCCTAAACGTTTCCGAATACGAAGCCGCTCTTCGGGCGATTGGCGGAACATACCTGTATCAATCCCGTTGTTAATAAGTCGTACTTTTATTTTTGGCAAACACAGGCTGGTAGGCAATTTTGCGAGGTCGCGATTAACTCGTTCTCCAACAGAAACAACTATATCGAATTGTCGGTATGCAATTAAATCTTTTGGCAGCCATATGAAATTACGTATAGCACTTAATATGCTGCGCGCGCTCCGGCTACGAAGTTTTGAAGTTATTTCCCCCCAAGAGGTCCCATGCGCTTGCATTATGAACGGTGTATTAGGCAATTTTGATTTTAGCGGCAATAAACTAAACCCTGCTGCGCTGACACTTATCACCGCAAGTGTCGTACTCATGCAATTTTCTTCAAAATACCGATGCGATTCCCTCCACCACGCAGAGGAATAACGACCTGATGGAGTGTTCTCGAGGGCAATAACAGTTACCCCATCCTGCTCGAACTCACTTTCTTTTTGTGGTAGTGATGTTGTGATAATTTTGACAGAGTGTCCAATACGGACTAATTCTCGAGACAAGTCCCATGTGACGATTTCCATGCCTCCTAAGCTATGAAAAGGCAGAGACCTACTTAATATCACAACTTCGAGTGTCATTTCGAAACCTCATTATAAAACTCTTCGAGCTTTTTTGTTTGCGTTAGAATGTCAAAATTGGCCTCTATCAATTTGCGCGCGTTTATACCCATGCGTATACGTTCCTCTTTGTCTAGCATGAGCTTCAGTATGCTTGTTGCTAACGCTTCAATGTCGCGCTCTGGCACTAAAAAACCAGTTTGGCCATTAATAATTACTTCCGGGATGCCTCCATGATCTGTACCTACGAGAGGTAGTCCATAAGCAGCTGCTTCTAATAAGACCATACCAAGTCCCTCAGCGTCTCCGGTTTTCGAATAAACACTCGGCAATACAAGCATTGCTGACATTTGCATTCGAGCAAGAACCTCAGGGTGTGATTGTGCTCCTTCGAATTGCACTCTTCCCTCTAATTCAAGTTTATCTACAAGAGTTTCTAATGATGCTCTCAATGGGCCATCGCCGATAATAATTAACTGTGTCTCAGGTAGTTGTGCTGCAACCTTTTTAAAAGCACGAATAAGATATTCGGTACCTTTTTTCTCTACTAATCTTGCTACATGCAAAATGATTGGTCGCTCATGTTCGATTGGGCGAGGCTGTATTGCTTGGATGTCGATACCAATGTAGTGGACATGTGTGCGGTTAGGCGGAAAACCCAATTCAATTACGCGGCGTCGAATGAAGTTTGAAACGCAGAGAAAGAGGGCGCCGTCCTGCGCTAGTTGATGACGAAGGAGTGCATAATTAAGCCACGACGGTGAGCCTGAACGAATCAACGCCGATGTTGTAGTGGTGGCGTCAAAACCGTGAAAAGTAGTAATCAACGGAATTCTCAAGGCTTTAGCTAATGGTAAAGCATAAAGCCCTTCCACACCGAAATGAGCATGTATTAAGGTCGGATGTTGTTCTCTAATAAGATTTATATATGGCCGTGGATCACGCGTTAGGACTTGCCACAGTTTACGATGAAAACTACGTTGGTTCGGCAAGTCCTCTAAAGCAAAAGATACAGCGAAACGTGGAGCGTCACCGAATCTCAGGCGACCAGTATATAGTGGTACGAAGCGCTTGAGCTGTTCAGATTGCTGGGTAATAAACGGCTCGGACACCTTGAAAAGTTGATGGCGAAATATTAAAACCTTATCCATTACTGTTTATTTCCTTCGGGCTTCGACAGCACAAGCGTTGTACCTGATGTGTTTTTATTTCTTAACCGAGACGCACATGCCAAGCCAAGAAGAGTTGCAAACAACGGCTGCTGATGAGGTTCACCAAAAAGACCGATGTTTTCCCCCATTCCATGGATAAATAACCATCCAGCTACTAACATCAGAATCATACCAAGATTCTTTGAATCTTGATTTGTTGATTCTGTTAATTGATATGCGAGCTTCAAAACGTAATACATGAAGGCCATTCCGCAGATCGCGGCTATAATCCCGCTTTGGGACCATAAATATATCAAAGTGTTATGGGGAGGGAAGCTTGTTGGTATACCAATAGATGCGGCGTATTTTGCGTATCCTATCTGCCAACCACCAAAGCCTTGTCCAAGAATAGGCGAGTTGAAAAATGCTTGAGTGGCATAGTGCCAAATTTTAAACCGGATGCTCGCGGTGTCGAATGAGTCCGAGGCGAATGCATATTTGTCCGCGTAAACCTCGGCTATTTGAACTGCTCCGAAAAGAGCTAAAGGAACCATCAGCCACACAATTTTCGACAGGATTGCTTTTGATTGGTTGCTATATTTTAAGTAATGATTGAATAATAAGGCGGTAATTGGAAGTGTTATTGCTAGCATTACTCCTGATTTTGATCCAGTAAAGAAAACTGAAGTCCATAACAGGGCGGCCACAATTAAAGAGGATTTCGATTTTCTTGCTTTGAAGGTTAGGAAGGCGGTAAATCCTCCCATGCCTAAATAAGTTGCTGCCGTATTCCCGTTCACTAATAATCCCCCTGATTTGTCAGGGTCAAAAACGTTATTTGCTTCAGTGCCACTTAAGAGGTTGAAAATTACATTGGGTCCGCTAAATAAACCTGAGATATTGGAGGTTAGATAGGAGGTTTCAATTAATGGAGAAAGTCTAAAAACAATAACCAAGGCTGCTTCGATGGTCATAATTAAGCATGTAATACTTAGTATCTTGTATAAAAATTTTTCATTTTTGTTTGCTAGTGAGTACGCGGAGCAAACAGTAAAGAAGAATGGAAGAATATATACGATCGTGCGTATCCCCATGCGAGAGTCAGGGGACCACAATAAGCTAACTATATGAGCCGCGAATACTCCAGTTGCGATAACGAATATTTTTTTTCGGAAAAGTCTTCGAGCCTCCTTGATCGTTTCAGGCCAAAGGAACAATGATGCTGCAAACGCTACTGATATGTAGAAATCACCAACAGGGAAAATATAAAGCTGAAGTACTGATGCTGTTAGCGCAGTTGCGAATCTCAACTTTAAAGGTACGACTGGTGCAAGTGCTAACGTAATCAGTCCCAATATTGCGATAAAAATGATTTCCATGAAGTTGTTCTTCTTTAAGCATTTCGTAAAAATAATGTACAGAGATCAAATATTTAGCAAGTAGTAGGATAGATTGCTAATCTGGGATGCCATTTTTTCTTGGTAAATAGTTATTTAGCTCTGAGTAGATTCTCCTGATGTTTTGCTGCTCGGCCCAGGCATTTGTTACGCTGGCGAGCAGCAATCGATTGATTTTTTTGCCCTGGAAGCTATCGACCGATAGAGTAATACGCAATGTTATTTTTAATCATGCGCTTGGGGTCAAATAGGTTCCGCCCATCAAAAATTATTGGCTGATTTAGCTGTTTCTTAATTAGTTCGAAGTCAGGTGCTTTGAAGTTTTGCCATTCGGTTATAATAATTAACGCATCTGCTCCTTTTAATACGGCTTCTTTGGTGCCACACAAACGTAATTCATCCCGGCTGCCGTAAATTCGCTGTGTTTCCTCCATTGCTTCAGGATCATACGCTTGGACGTTTGCACCAGCTTTCCACAGTGCCTCCATCAACACGCGACTAGGCGCTTCTCGCATGTCGTCCGTGTTAGGTTTGAAGCTAAGCCCCCATAACGCGAATGTTTTTCCCCGTAGTTCTCCTTTGAAGCAATCAACGATTTTCTTGAATAAGACCGTTTTCTGCTGATCATTTCTTTTTTCTACTGATTTGAGAAGTTGGGCGTCGAAGTCGATACTATCGGCTGTGTGGATTAAAGCTTGCACATCCTTTGGAAAGCAGGAACCACCATACCCTGCGCCTGCATATAGAAAGTGGTAACCTATGCGCGGATCGGACCCTATGCCTTGGCGGACCATTTCGATGTCAGCTCCGAGCAATTCCGCTAAATTTGCCATTTCATTCATAAAACTGATTTTGGTCGCTAACATGCAATTGGCAGCGTACTTGGTCAGCTCAGCGCTTCGCACGTCCATGACAATAATTTTTTCATGGTTGCGATTAAATGGAGCATACAGCTCCCGCATAACCTCTTCAGTGAGAGCACTGCATGTGCCGATGACTATACGATCTGGTCGCATACAGTCAGCAACGGCTGAACCTTCCTTTAGAAACTCTGGGTTTGACACTACATCGTATGTCAAGTCTGTGCGGCCTCGCTTTGCGAGGACGCCAGCTACACAATCACTGACTTTATCGGCAGTGCCGACAGGAACAGTAGACTTGTCAATTATAATTACTGACTTTTCCATGTGTTGCGCGATAGTCTGGGCCACTGAAAGAACATAACTAAGATCGGCTGAACCATCTTCGTCTGGAGGCGTGCCCACAGCAATAAATTGTACTTCTCCATGTTTTACGCCAACCGCTGCATCGGTAGTAAAGTTTAGGCGACCCGCTGCCTGATTTTCTTTTACTAATCCTTCAAGCCCCGGCTCGTAAATTGGAATGTGGCCTTGCTTTAGGCGCTCTACCTTGTTTGCATTGACATCGACACATACTACGTCGTGACCAACTTCTGCGAGTACGGCGCCTTGGACCAGGCCGACGTAACCGATGCCGAATACTGTGACTTTCATATCGATTCCCTGTTGAGGATATTGCAGAAATTAGTGCGGAGTTCTAATAGCACCGCTATCCACGTCTACATGGCTCTAGCTGGCTCACTATAAATAAAGCTACAAACTATTTACTGTTGGGGGGCATAATTTATGCCTTGTCGCCCACACTGTTTGAAGGTGTTGCGCGTAAAATTTGCGCTGAATATTGTGTTGGTCTTGCAAGATAGCTTTCGCGAGGACTACCATCTTTTTAATAAATATTTTTCGATAGTAAGGTGAATGGTGTCTTGATGAGGATTTTAATATCTAACCACAATGACCAATTATTTATATACGCCAAGTCTAGCTCCACACGTTTTTCCATCTTGTCGATAGTTTCAGTTTCGCCACGAAAGCCGCTGATTTGTGCCAGGCCCGTGATGCCCGGTTTAATCCGATGTCGGGCCATATAGGCATCGATCTTTCCGGTGTAATAGTCATTATGCGCCACGGCATGGGGGCGTGGACCAACCAGCGACATGCGACCTTGCAGGGCATTGAACAGCTGAGGCAATTCGTCAATTGAGGTGCGGCGAATGAATTGGCCGACACGGGTGATACGTGGATCGCCTCGGCTTGCCTGTTTGACCTCACTGTCATCGTGCATTCGCATGGAACGAAATTTCCACACCTTAATGATCTTGCCGTTCCAGCCGTGGCGTTTCTGTTTGAACAGGATCGGGCCAGGGGATGAGCATTTGACGGCGATGGCGGTGGCCAACAATACCGGGCTGAGGAGAATGATCGCGATGAGTGCGACGGTCCGGTCCATTATCGCTTTAGAGGCGGCGGCGGTGGGGTAGGACGTCAGTGGGCTCTCGTTCAAGTGAATGGCGGGAAGGCCTTCGATATCACTTACGGAGTGGTTGAGCAGGATCAGGCTTTGCAGATCCGGGGTCCAGATGACGTCGACGCTGGAGTCCAGCAGGTCGATGTACAGGCCTTCGATCTGTTCGGCTTCTGTCAGCGGCAATGCGATGTAGAGGCGCCGAATCTGGTGGGTTGCGATCAGGTCCCGCAGGTGGGCAAGGCTGCCAATCACCGGGTACAGGCCATTGCTGGGCGAGGGGTGGTCGTCCGCGGCTACCAGGCCAATCAGTGGTTCGTTTCTATTGCGAACCAATTTGTCCGCGAGTTCTTGGGCCAGGTCGCCGGTGCCGATAATCAGCGAGGTGCGAGCGGCTTGCAGCTTTTGCTGGTAGCGCCGGGAAAGGTTTTGCAGCGGCACATAGAGACAGGCTTGGAGTGCGAAACCGGCAATCGCGAGAATGATGATGACTTCGCGGGAAAAAAGCTCACTGGTTTTGGTGATAAACGCCACGACGGTCAAGCCGGAGAGTAGCACCAGCCAGCCAGCCAACAATCGGCCTAGTCCTACCAAGTAGCCATGGTGTTTATGGTAGACCTGCATCATGGAGTAGGAAGGTACCGAGCCGAGCAGTATGAATGCCGCGAGTATGCGGTAGTGGGCTTCGACTTCCCCGGTC